>AR_comb_assmDRAFT_10157780_pt1 | contig 18215 bp, 21 predicted proteins | sample ArasoioldDNA_FD_10543 | JGI IMG/M metagenome (IMG submission 10543) | reverse complement strand
GGTGGTAGAATCCTTTCGTGACTTTCGACCGCGGTTAATTCGAGAGGAGTAGCGGTTAAATGACTGACTCAAATCCGGATGGAGTAGCAGTGCCATTGGTTGCGGCAGATACAGAGCGAAAGCCAAGTCCCTATCCTTACGGAGGGCCAGAAGCATTGCCTCAGGCCGGTGATTTTCAGGGTGTGATACTGGATGTCAATGACCCATTCGAAGCGGCAATGAGTGACCTCATTAGAGTGTACCGTTACCGCCGACCTAATCTTGAGGTCAATGGAGACATCTTCGCAACGTATTTACAGTCCGCACGTTCCCTCGACATGCCACAGTTTGGAGTCCCTGAGGCACTCCTTCACCTATTGCAAAGGGAGCAGGCGAGTATCAATGCTATGCGGAGGCGAGGTACTCTATTTCAAAGAGACAATGATGAGGCTATGGCATGTTATCTTGAGATGGCCTTTAATGCTACCATGTTGTTCGCCTGGATCAAGGGATGGATGCGATATGACTAGCCCCTCAGTAGAATGACTTTACCGTGGCCCGCAGAAGGACCTTATGAAGTAGTCTTACGAAGAAAAAATGGACGCTACGTCAAGTCAGTACCCGCATCATCGAAGTACAACGCGAAAAAGATAGCAAAGAAATGGGACAGGATCTACGATCTCACGTACGAAATTGAAATCGTAGAACGTTCAGAGTGGAACGAGCGAGAGCGAGCGAGCGAATGTTAAAGTTAGCACGAGCAGAGCAAGTAACTATTCTGGCAGCCATTCAACGGTACCCCGACGAGAAACACCTAGGGGGATGGCTCTCCGCATGGGTCAAGGCCCAAGTAGAAGCGGGCACCAGCGCAGGAATCGACATCACATTGATTCCCTTCCCCACTACACCGGGTGAGTACGTCCGTCGAACGGCGGGGGAAATCGCCGAGCTATTCGAAAAGGTTGGTTACGCAGACCTTCCCACTCACCAGAGGAAAGCGGTTCAGAAGTTCCGTAATGCCACGGTCGAGAAGGTAGAAGAGACTGAGAAGCTGGCGGAAAAGCCTGAGTGTTGGTTCGGTGACCACCGTCTTGATGACGATGAGTATGACGAATACCTATGGGTAGTCACGGGGCAATGGAGTAAGGACAACTCCTTCAGAAAGTGGGGCTGTGGAGCGTGCGCTGACCTCATTTACCGCACCCACCCGGAGAGTGAGAAGCATGACCTCGGTGTCTGAGCGCGAAAAGCTTATCATTCCGAAGCGGGACCAATACGCCGCCGTGAGGAAGTTCCGTTACCTTGACGGAGCTTTCATCGGCGACGAGATGGGCGTGGGGAAGACAGTCACCGCAATCGAGCGGGATTTCCAGCTCCGAATCGACAACCCTAATACCAACGCACCGACCCTCATTGTTTGTGAGAAGATCGGACTCGACGTTTGGGAGTACCATCTCAAGGCAATGGGTGTTGCGCCGGGGGAAATTCTAGTCATTGACCCTAAGAATAGGGCAGCGTTTGAAAGCGAGTTGGAAGCACTGCGCGAAGACCTATTCCATAAGCAGGCTCCCGACTACACCTATTACATCATGCACTATGACATCATTCGTTGGATACAGGGTACGCTACTTGCCACTCCGCATCCGATTCGTTGGTTCCATATCATTGCCGATGAGTTCCACTACATTAAGAACCCCAAGGCACAACGGACCAGGCTCTTTAAGAAAATCAAGGCAGTTAAGAAGACAGGGCTGACCGGTACTCCTGCGGACAATATGCCTATAGATATTTGGTCCCTGTTGAATTGGTTGTACCCCCGACAGTTCTCATCGTACTGGAAATGGTACGGCAAGTTCGTAGAGTATGAGGAAAAAGAACGGCACATCTGGGAGAATGGTCGGATGGTCGGCAAGACCGGTTACCGTGAGATGACCGGAGTGAAGAACGTCGACCAGCTACACCGGGAGATAGAGCCATTCTATATCCGTAGGATGCTGCTTGACGTCGAGCCCGATATGCCCGAGAAGATTTACGTCGAGCCACCTGTTATGGTGGAGATGACCCCCTCCCAACGGCGCACTTACAATCAGATGGCAAAGAGATCCATTGCGCGTATTCTGGATATGGAGGGGGACGGTTACGCTGTCATTGCCTCCGCTAAGGTTGCCGTATACACACGGCTACAGCAGATGGCATTGGCTACCCTCACCGCACGCTGGGATGATGGGGAATGGAAAGAGGAATGGGAAGAGGAAGATCCTACCCTCGTTCTGACCAAGCCGTCGCCGAAGCTGGACGCGGTAATGGAAATGATTACCAGTCATGAGGAAGAACCATTCGTAATTTTCACTCAGTTCCGTGGGATGGCGGATCTCATCGAGGAGGAATGTCGCACCGCGAACATATCCGTAGTCAAGATCCACGGAGGAGTAACGTCGCACCGGAACGAACTAGTGCGACGATTCCAAGACGGAGAGGCCCGCATATTCGTAGGCACAATTGCGGCTGCGGGGAAGACAATCACTCTGACTCGCGCTCACCATGCTATCTTCACCGACCTTTCATGGAACCCTCACCGCAACGACCAAGCCGCAGCACGATTGTGGAGAAGGACACAGAGGAATGCGGTGAGGATTTACACAATACAGACGAGGAATTCGATCGATCAGATTCGACTGATGAAGATTAACACTAAAGCTGAATTGGTAGCTGCGATATCCAATCCGGAAGGAAATTCGTGAGCGAGCAAGACGAACGAACCCTTTACGTGGGGGAGCACGTTTCGTGGGAAGCTCAGTGGTCCCATGCCGTCGCCCTTTTCAATAAAGGGTCGAGTGTAATGATTCACGACCACGCAGCGGACGACCGCTGTAGGGCAGATGGAGCACACTGCCGGTGTGGACGGTTGACCGAGGGGACCGATGGACCTACACTGACACTGATCTCCGACAACGAGACCGACAACTAAATGGGTCACTTGTTCTCTCAGCAGCATTTGCGTAAGTAATTGCTCATCCTGAGACAAGCTGTCGGGCGGTTTCCGTCCTGTCACTACCCGGCAGCTCCTTTTAGTCCCCTCCGCATGACAACCTCCCCGTGACTCGCGCGTCTTATACTATAAGACCGGGGGAAAACGGGGAGGTTGTCATGAATGCCGTGAAAAAGATTAGTTTAGTAATCCTTATGGTGTTGGCTATGGTGGGGGTAGGTGTTGTTCTTAGTGCACCTACCAGTGCATCTACCTGTCCAACCGGATGGGGCTCACTACCGAAGGTAAATAGTGTCAGTTCACAGGCACATATCACTGCGGTAAGGGCCGGACAAAACGTTTGTTATGACCGGTTGGTATTTGATATCAACGGATCGAATCCAGGTTGGTCCGTACGATATGTGAACAACGTATTTGCCGAAGGATCGGGCGCAGTATTGCCGGTTACCGGGGGAGCCAAGCTAGAAGTAGTGATCAGGTCACTGAGTGATACGAACCGGATGCCTTCGGTAAGTGGGTTCCGCACATTCCGGTCGGTCGTCTATGGTGGGAGCTTCGAGGGACAGACAACCGTAGGATTGGGTGTCCGAGCCCGGCTGCCGTTCCGAGTCTTTACCCTCACCAATCCCTCACGAGTGGTAATCGACGTCGCACACCAGTGGAATTAGCTTCTTAATCCTTCGGGATTAAGAAAAACGTAGAGGTACACAGGAGCGTCTTGTCAAAAGGGACCGCACCCTCTTTGGTACACTCAAGGGCACGCACTCCTCCCAAAGGATACCCAAGTAATCAGGGCTTTGTTATTCTTTCTTTCCCCTGAGGCGGTATCCCTGCCGGACTCGTTTGTACTGCGTACCTCTACCCTAAAACTTAACAGTTGGAAGGTATCGACGGTGTACCTATAGACTTCGACTGTGGTCTTTAGTTAAAGCCGCTGTAAGGAACGAGGAAACTCGGGCCGTGGGGTGGGATACCGAGTGCGTAGGGGTTAGGCGCACACTATAACTTAAAGTCCTCTTGGAGAATATCCAATAAGCCCACAGCTTCACCTGGGCTACCGGTCGCGCCCAAGGTAGGGGTGTTCGTGAAAGCCTGAGTACAGTTCCCACAGCGCTCAGTCGGAGGACGACAAGCACTGGCGGTAGGATTGCCCGAGGAAAGCGGAGTGACGAGTGGCGTCCGACATGAGTAAGCACGTAATGGTAGCTGCCATGATCCTACCGTCAGCACTAAGATTCCGTCACCAGACGTTACTCTGGATGGACGGATAGGGGAGTGCTAGTCCCTGGTCGGGCAGCCCTTTGTTCACTAGCACTGGTCAGAGGGTGCCCGATTCCATAATTTAATATCGAGAAGTCACCAAGTGAAAAGGTGCTCAGCCGAAGCTGAGCACCCACTTACTTAAGCCGATTCCGTTTTAGACCCGAGATGTTGAGTCGGCTCGCCGGGGGAGGTATGCGTTGGTGTCGCAGACTCCGCATACCTCCCCGCAAGCTTATGAATCCCCCACCCGCAGCCTCTCCTCTATGAAAGGTGGTGATTGATTAAGAGATCGGGCGTTCATGAACGGAAACCCCACCCCCCATTTCCCCTAAGTGGCCGGTGGGGTTTCTGTATTTCTTATGGAGTTTCTGTGGCTACATCTTCCAGCCGAGTAACAAGAGGCTGAAGATTATCAGAGACCTGCTGCAATTGCTCTTGCACCGCAGCGTCTACCTGACCTTGGGCATTAGCAATTGCCGCGTCTAGCTGTGACTTGAGTCCCCGAATATCACTGGCAATATCGTTAGTTGCCTCTTTGGCTGCGGCAATTTGTGCCTTCACGTCATCGAGTGTCGCCATAATGGTATTCCTCATTTCCCTTAGTGCTGCCATAATCTCACTGCGACTAGGAATGTCAAACTCGGTATGCCACCAGCGAGGTTCACCTACCACTGCCGAACCCCTGAAGAACTCCCCTCTCTTTACGAGAGGTTAGCTTGAGAAGGTTCTCTTCGGCAACCGAATCAAGTGGCTGACCCATTTCCAATGCAGCTCGGGCGACGTAGTATTGCACGTCGCCCAACTCTGCGAGAATCAGGGGCACAATTTCGTCGAGGGGGATGTCTCCTCTAAGGTACTTCTTCCATTTGTTGAGGATGGAGCCTGCCTCGCCCGAGAGGGCGACGAGGACATAGTTGATTGCTTCGGGATTACCTGCGCCTGCATGGGGGTAGATGGCGGTGTTGCTGGTTGCGGTTTGGTAGTCGTTGAATTGGATGACAATCCCTCTTTTACTATTTGTGGTTGTGGTTTCGGTTGCGGTTGCGGTTGTGGTTGAGCTGATTGTGACGGTCGGACCCTGGTCGTTACTTTTGGCATTGACTGGTCCGTAGTTACAATTCTAGGCGGAGCTGAGGAGAGCGGAGATGCGTTGGATAGCCGCTGCTCTATTGATCGTGGTCGTGGTCTTTGGGTGGTTGTTTGTGGAATGGTTTGCGTCGACTTATCCGGGGTACTAGAACTAGTCTCAGCAGTAGTTACTTTTGTCGTTGTCGTCGTCGTCGTTGTGGTTTCGGCCGGAGATGTTGTCTCCGTCTCGGACCCCGTATTGCTTGGCGGTGGAGCATCTAGTTTAAAAGCAGCACGTTCCACACAAGGAAACGGTACCGATTGTTCATTATTAGGAAAGGTAGGAAGTATGGGAGTCGGTAGCGGAGTACCGAACTGAGCCTGAGTCAAATAGCTGGCCGTAGCCATTCCCAATAGTAGAGACACAGGAGCCAGCCACGATAGCCACTTGCGTATAGACTGTCTTTCAACTAACGTTAGGTAATTCGTCGGTCGGAGCTGTCGGGGGATCGGACTGGTGGATAGTGGTATCCCCTTGCCCTGCCGCCCTAGTTCTCGATCGTAGATGGCGACCCTTTTCCACAATTGCCCGCGCATATTCTGAGTAATTCCTCAGTATGTCCCACGGTGGACGACCGTTGTGTTGCTCATATAGTCGCCATAACCGGTGAACATTCGAATGGGTAGTGGGGCAGAGGATAACCAGATTCTCTGACGCATCCGGTCCTCCCTCTCCTAAAGGCCACACATGATGCCGATGTAGTTCTAAGGCCCTGGGAACGTGCTTTGAAACACATTTACACTGGTACCTTGGATCATTTCCATCGAGCAAGAACCGACGATCAATTACCATGGGATCCCCTAGCCCTTACATGGTGCGAAGCTGACGTGCACGTGGTCAAAATGGTCTGGCACTTGCCATAGAACAACGGGAGTTGCTCCGAGTGCTGACCGCTGTGAGATCACGTATGCGTACAGCCTGTCACCTAGGGCCTTATCCGTTCCCACGATAAGGTCAATTGCTAATCCCTTAGGATGGCAAGAAGTTGGATTGCCGGATCTATCCCCGACACCCAAGACCGTTTTTACTTGTGGAAATAATGCTAGTATTTTATTACATGCTGCTTTGGGTCCGTCGAGAAGACCGATACTACCACACTTCGGATTGTTTGTCACCCTAGTTTTTGTGGGTAACGGTGTAGTTGTTTGCTTACTCGTTATTGTCTGCCGTAAAGGAGCAGACGAAATAACCCTAGGGATGGGAGTGGGAGTAACCCTAGGTGATTTTGAAGTTGTAGTAGTTGCAGTGGTTGTAGTAATTGAACGAGCCTCCACCACTGCCGATGGAGCAGACCTTTTAACTTCAGGAATGCTGCCGGGTGATGGAGTTAACTTCGGCTTCGGTGCGACCGGTGGGGGTGCCACCGGCCTCACAGCGGCCTCACGTAGCCCCACAGGCTTGATCGATGGGGAGGCTCGGGGTGTTACAGAGGGTCGGGCTCTTGATCTTGATGGAGAGGGAATGCTGTCCTTTTCGGACTGTAATGATCGTTTCTTTTTCTTATGGCTAGTGCTAGTAGGTGTGTGAGCTGCGGAAACGGTGGTCGTAGTGCTGGTAACGACCGCATCGACCGGTGCAGGAACGGGAGCGGGTGTGGAGGTCGCTCCCGTTGGCCTAAGAAAGGCAATACCCAGCACTATTATCGCCGAGAGGGTAAGCCCATAGAGAAAGACTCGTCTGGCGATTGGTACTTTCTTCCGATGCCTACCGCCCATCGCCCATCACTTGCTTTGCGTCTCCAAACACAGCGTCCCACCCTGAGGGAAATCGTATTGAACATTGACTTGAGTAGTCTTACTCTTTAGCTCTCGCCAGGGCCGCTCCGACCTACCCTCGATAACGTTGATTGTCCAGCTCCAATCGTCAATTCCTCCCGCATCTGATTGGGCATAGCAGCGAGCAGTACCCTTGGCGGGACCTTGGACGACAGCACTGAGAAATGCCCTGGCAATAACCATGCTGGCTTCTCCCACGGGACAAATCAAACGGAGAGATCCCTTGCCAGCGGGAACGATAATGTCTTGCATGGAGTTATCCTTTTTCTTTACAGGGGTGACGGGACCGGGGTTGGAGAATCGTGGAATCCTCTTGAGAGGATCACCGAGTAGGAAATTGACTCGATTGCGGAAGTCAACCATATTGATCCCCGCAGGATCAGGCTTCCTACCGTGAGGTATACAGCATTCCTTATGAGCAGTAGCTCGATCAGCTCCGCGACGACAATAGAAAAGGATGGCGGCAACTAGGCGAGGATAGGAATCATTCTGTTCCGGTGTCCAAATGCCGTCGCCATCATCCTCTGCTTCTATGCCTAGGAATTCGTCGTTAAGGTCGTTAAATCCTGCCCATGCAGACGCTCCCGCGTGCCACGCGCATCCCGCAGCCACCACGTAAACAGTTCCATCCCGACCAAGCCCATAGTTAGCCAACGGTCCTGCCAATCCTGCCCGACCGTTAGTAATGACTCCCAAGCTCGGCATGTTTCCGACTTTAGGTCCGGCGGTGTGATGACAGACAACACCTTCTAGGACGCGCATTCCCCCATGACCACGTCCGCGCCATCCACTTTGCTCTGCAACCGGATAGCCCGTAAGCCTAGCCGCATCTACTAGCCAAGGAATATAGACACTCATTCGGCCTGCTCCGACCACATACGGGTATAGACTCCCTTGACCGAATTGTCATCCGGCGCAGTGGGGTCCATAATTCGTTCAAACAATCTGCCCTCAGCTTGGGCAAGACTCTTTGGTTGGTCGAAGCCTTCTTCCTCGGGATAATCCTGTGGAAGCCTAACTTCGTCAAGAGATTGACAAGGTAAATAGTGGGTACTGTCGGGAAGATCCTCGACAATATCCTCTTCGGTCATCATCCGATAGGCTTCGGATTGCCTATCCATCGCTTTTCCTCCACAAATAGAAAAGCCCCGCACAATGGCGGGGCTAGTCTATTGCGGGGTTAGTCGTCTGCCAACCATATGTCGACGAATGGCGATTGGATTCTCAGGACGACGACCATATAGCGTAACAGGTGCCTCGTCGCATCCATAGCGTGAGGCATTCCCGGAAGCCAGAGCCCGAGCTGTTGTATCTTAGCGTTGGTAATTAAATGCTTGGCGGTCGAGGCATTTCTGGTGTGGTGCTTGGTACCATTGAGAGCGCAGAACAATTCAAGGATGCCGATGTATTCACAAGAGACCAACTCAACCTTGGTCCTGCCGAGAACGGGATTGCCCTCGTCGTCTTGGTAGACATGCTGACGGAATTGGAAAGACTCCCACACTATCTCCGTGAATGCATTGGCATGGAGCAATGCCCAAAGCTGAGCATGGTGAGGCTGATCGCTAAGGTGCCATTGACGGAACTTGATTTGCTCGACAGAGGTGAGTCGCTCATCGGGTGAAGACGGTTCCCACTGAGCAGAGGCACAGCCGGTAGTTCCCCCGGTATCCAGGGAAAGAATATGAAAGGGGCGCCCGTCCCATCTCCGAACGGGCGCCCCTACCTTTCGAGGCATTCTTTTCACGAGGATTGCTTATGCCTCTTCGTACTCCTCGTCAATCTCTTCCGTTTCGGTATCCGCATCGACGTCACTAGTTGCGCCATTCTTACGCTCGCGCTTCTGAGCAGTACGAGAACGGTAATAGACCGCGTTCTCGTCCGCACCCTTTTCGATAAGTCGCTTGTCGAGGTCAAGGCCAATCTCGGGGAGACCTTCGGCGAGCCCCAACTTATTGAGGTGAAGCTTAGAACGGTTCAGCTCACGGAGCGCTGCGTCTGCGTGCTCCTCACTGTCGACAGGAATCCTTTGCCACTTTCCAGTGTCAAAGACATCATCCCTACGAAGAATGTCATCGAAATAGCTGGGCTGACGGACTCGACCGGGAGTCTTTCGATCCGGCTGGAAGTCGGGAGGGGCAGGCTCGGAGGTAAAGGCAAAGCGAGGATCGGTGTCAAGCTCCTCGTCAACTTCGGTGTCGTCGGTTGCGGTGGTCACGTCTTCTGCATCCCCTTCTGGCTCAAGAACTGCCACACTGCCGCTGTCCTCGTCATTCTGAACGCCACGGCTCTTGGTTGACCTGGGCAAATTAAAGTCCTTACGTGGAGTTTGGGTGGTGGGTGGGCTGGCAAGTCCAGTCTAGCTACGCTTCGCGTCAAGTCAAGGTCATTATAGGTCCGACCATCGTTTGCCCACCTTGGCGTCGGTACGAAACGGGACGTAACCCTCCGTAACTTCCTCACCCGTTTCGACCATTATTTTATCCATTAAAGCAACTACATCGTCAACCTCATCGGGTGATGCCTCAGCATAGAGGGCATCGTGAACGAGATTAACCACGAATATCCCTTGCTTGGTACACCTAGCGGCTGCCTCCAAACCAATATCACTTGCTGTTGATTGAGGTAGAAACGCCATTGCTTCGTTCTCAACATCACGTTGGTTTGTTGGAGTAATGAGATAGAAACGACGGTGTCTCCCGAATGGGTTAACCAGATCCTCACCTCGGTGAATCCGCTCGACCACTTGCGCCTGAAATGCTTTAATCTTAGGGATGCGAGCATTGAATAGTTCCATTTGCTTTCGGGCTTCATCGACCGTCATATGGAAATCAGGATCAGCGGCAATTCCTTCAGGGGTTCGCCCATACGATACACCGTAGGCGAACGTCTTAATCAAGGTACGGATCTTTGCCTTATCGTCCTCAGACATCTCGGCAAAGCCGGGGATCATCTGAAGACAAAGCTCAACAAAGAGATCCTTTGTGGTGTCGGCAAAGAGATCCCGTAGAGTTTCCTCTTTAGCTAGCCACGTCAGTACCCTCAGCTCTGCTTGAGCATAGTCAAGAGTAATAAGAACACGGCTAGGATCCGCGATATACTGCTCTCGGATAACCCTATCTTTAATGACGTTCTGTAGGTTGGGGCCGCGAGAAGAGAGACGACCAGTAGTAGCACCATGGATAAGGTAAGTAGTATGAACCCTACCATCCTGGGTAGCTTTCTCGTCAGGCCCCGTGACATAAGTACCTCTCTTCTTTGAGAGGGCTCGGACATCCAGAACTAGCTTAATAGTATCTTTAACCTCAGGCTTTACCTTATGATCAGGCTGCTCAAGGATAACTTTAAGGTGGTCCTCATCCGTACTGTCAGTACGAATGCCGTGGTCTAACAGGTAAGCCATGACCTGTTGCCAAGAACGGGGATTAAAGGGAAGAAGTTCTTCCAGGTGGTCGATTTGCTCTGTAAGGTCTGCTTCTATTTCCTTGGAACGTTCATGGTCCCACCCCATTCCATTACGTTCGACAATGGTAAGCATGGGAGAGACGGTTCCAATAAGCCACGAATAGAATTCATCAAGACCCTTGCTTGAGATGAGGTTTCTAAAGTAACTCTTAAGGAGCCTGGTCGCGTGCACATCATAAGCATTGTATCGATTGAGGATGTGGCGAGGGATGGCACCGTATCCCTCCTCCTTATTAATGTATTCCTTGACCTCATCTTTCCAGTCGGGGGAACCGAGTAGTTCCTGTCCCATATATTCGAGACCGTGGATTCCCCGGACCTCATAGCAGGCGTAAGACGCAAGCATAGTATCATCGACAAGAGGGAAGGGGACATCGTGATCCAGGAACGACATAAGGACACCGGCATCGTATTTCCCGTTCTGCGCTATGACACCACACTTACATAGAAGGTCAACCATCTTACGTTTGTTAATGAAGGTGAGGTCATCTCCTGTGACCTCGTCGATACCGAAGCAGGAATCGGCAAAGACGTAAACATGGTGTTCATGAGAGACATCTGTTGGGCCTATACCGATGCATAGTACGCGACCAAAGAGTCCATCATCGCGCCCAAAGGATACATCCTTATCCCGTCCGGACTCAGTGTCGACGACGACTCCGCTACCCCTATTAAGGTGTAGAATTTCATCCATAATAGCGTAAGCTTCCATGGGACGAGTGATTACCTCATAAGAGGGCTCGTACCAGGAACCAATTCGCTTCTTATTGATAGCCTTGCCGAAGTCACTGAGCATGAGAGGAAACATGCCATGTGACCGTAGACAATAGGCAGGGTGGAACGTCGGGACCAGCTCAACAGGGATGGAATTATCTAAGGCAATCAGCTTGGGAGGACCCACGCGCAGCTTGGTAATGCCCTTTTTGGTCTGCTCTTTGGGCAGGAAAGGAGCGACCGCCGAGTTACCCATAGCCACTACGGTGTGGATTCCTGCCGTCTCTAGGTCATGGATAAGGCGCGGGCGACAGCATTCAATAGCCTCTTTAGGGAGGTCTTTCATGGAGTTCGGGTAATGACAACTCGCTGCGTTGGTAAGTAGGACACTACCACGGTCCACCCCGTACTTAAAGAGGACAGCATTAAGAAGTTGGCCAGAGGCTCCCATAAAGGGTTGCCCTGTTCGAATCTCATGCTGAGCCGGAGCTTCCCCGACGAAAGCCATCCCTGAAGAAGAATCGGGATCATTTGGGAATTTAGTGGGGACGTACCTACCTCGACGTCCCAAAGGGCACCGCTCGCACTCAGCGAGAGGATGTTTTCTTTCTGCGATAGTGAGAGGTAACTCATTATGCCGACCCATCCTCTTGAGAGTCGTCCTCGTGGTGGGTGCCGGGGGGACTGATTCGGATGGGGGCGGAGGTTGGCCTTTCTTCCTCATCATTCCCGGCAACGTAAGAGTCCTCTCGATTCATTCTGCGCGCTATTCTCTGGTAATCAGGTGGGTAGTATCGTATCTCCGTTCCCTTTCTACTCTTGGGATTAGGGAATGGATCTATCAACAATGACCTACGGGCCATGAGGGTTTCCTCGATACCGAGGATATCTTTTTTAGCAATACGAAACTTCTGCATGACCTCGGTCTGAGTCGGTGCCTTAGGAAAGACAGCCTTGACCCACGAGATAATCTTATCCATCTTCTTTTCGAAGGGGGACAGATGCGGTTGCTGCTCAATTGCCAGAGCAAATTCGGTAGCGGTATCCAACCATCCCGCCCCGAGATGAATGGCCTTGATCAGATCCTCGTCGGTAATCTTATCCCTTAGCTCAGCTCCACAGATGAGAATGGCTACCTTGAGAATAGAGTTCTTCAGACGATCATAGATCGGCGCATACAGGTTGGGGTCGGATGATTGCCTACCCATCTCCCGAGCGTCTTCCTCCAATGCTCGCATCCGAGCCCAAAACTCGGGAGTGCCTTGGAGAAGTATTCTCTTTGGCTTAGCGGGTGGAGGGATCTTGGTTAATCCGGCAACGCCGCCACCTATAGAGATGACGTTAGAGGGTGCGTCGTTTTCTGTCCTCTCAGGCTCATTGTAGAATTTGTGAATCCTCCACAGCCTGTCGATAATCTTTTCTCTCGGCGTCTGCTCACCGAGTAGTGGCATGACCTCATCGTCAGGTGGCGGACCAATCGGCCGCATCTGATCGGGTGACGTCTGGCCTGTGATGAAGATGAATCTCGGGAGGAAGCCAGAACGGATATGATCCATGCTGGCTATTTCTTCCATTCGAGTCTTGATCCCTCCCGACATAATAACCAGGAAGGGATGCTTGATAGAGATAGTTTCTCGTCGGAGCTTGCGCTCCTCTGGCTGTCCATCGTAGAGACGGGTCAAAGACTCAGCCGTACCCGCCATATACTCTTTGTGCATGATGGAATGCATAAAGCCGGTGATCTCATCTCGATGGAAGAGTGAGATCCTTTCATCTCTAATACCCATCTCCGTCAGGAGACCTTCTGGTGATCCATCATTCGCCAGTAGGTAGTCGTCCATGACGTCGTCGAGTATGCGTCTGGCAATGTCCATACTCGTCGACTTGCGGGTAGTGGTAGTGCCAGCTAGGATCATTATCCAGATGTTAGGGATAAAGACGCCAAAGCTTGTGGGCAGGCAAATATTCGGGGCCATTATCGTAGAGAGGATAACGGCTCCGGTTCCTTTATGGTACTGTACAGGCGCATCCGTAATGGTATGTGCCCACTCCGCATAGGCATCTATAAATGTCTGTGGGAGGTCTTCTTCGGGTGGGTCATTCGATCGAAGAAAAGTTACCACCCTGAATTACCCCCTCCTTCTATGGCTCAAAATGAGGGAAATCCCGGGGTCCAGGGGACATCGATATTTAGAGCGCCAAGGGGAGTGTCCCTACCGCAATGGGACACTCCCCGGTCTTGCTTTAAGACAGCGTCACACCGTGACCTCTTCGGTGGGCGCGTCTTCCTTAACTTCCTTTGCCTTTGACTTTGCCTTGGTAGGCTCGGGCTTAGGCTCGGGCTCAGCCGGCCTTTCCTCTTCCAGCGGGAAGAAGTCATTCACCTTGTTACGGGCGTTGTACTCCTGACCCGTCTTGCGGTTCTTCTTTGCAGGCTGCTGACCAATCTGAACGAGAAGCCTCTCACCAATCATTTGGTCAGGGTAAAGCGCAATTTCGCCAGAGGTGTCGTACCAGCAGGCGTCGAGGAACGCCTTAATGCGCCAGTAGCTTCCCTCTACCATCACCATTCGGTCGAACACTCGGCGACCCTTGACCTTGACAGTCTCCTCAGAAGACCTCTTAGTCTTGGGGTCTCGAACCCGAGAGGTGATTTCCTCGTCGCCATCCTCGGTGGATTCAACTGTGAATTCCCAGTTGATCATCCGAGCACCCTTGTTCTCGGACTCTTCTCCTGTGACTTCCTCGTCGGTGTAGTCGGTAATTTCGACGATGTACTTACCGTTAGGAATCAGGAAGAAAGCCTTCCTGCCCTCGACTCCGGTAAAGTCAATGCGGATCGGTTCGTCCTGGTCTACATCAGACATTTTCTCTCCAATTACAGTGACAGTGACAGTAAACAGTTACCAGTTATGCGCGCTTGCGCATCATTTCACGTTGCGGTTGAGTTGATTGAGCCCCTCCTGCTGAGGCACCACCTCCCTTAAAGTTAACTGTTGAGGCTGAGGGATGACGAATCATCATGTCGTACAGAAGTTCCATTGTCGGATTCTCGATGACTACAGGAACACCAGGGAATCGACACTTGGCGATGACGAAGTCATCCTTATCCGTCTGCACAAACCTGATGTTTTGTCGTCCACGTCGTAGTGCGTACATATAAAGTACGACGTCGAAGAATGCCGGTGCGTCTCCTCTTAGCTTCTTCGAAAGACTCGGTCGAATCAGCATCTTAGGGTCTTCACCCTTTTTGGCTGCCGACTTGGGATCAGGAGTCTCCGACGTCGTCGCGATGAAGAAAGAATTCATCTTCAGGTCACGGAATGCCCTGAAGAATCGACGCATCTGAGCGGTTGTTTCATTCCACTCATCGAACTTAGGCATGGGTGCGTTGATTTCTACTTGCTCATCGTACCCTGCCAAGTGGCCCATATTAATAGCCTGAGCCTCGGTGACACTGTCCACGATGACTGTCTTAAAGGGGTGGCGCCCCTTAAAAAGGTAGTCGTAGACCTCTTGCATATCGTCCCAAGTCAACTGGACATCTTCGTCAGGGATAGTGGTAATCTGATCCCTTGCTTCCTGAGGGAGATGCTCTAGGACAGTTGTTCCATTGTCCAAGTCGACATAGAGGACAGGAGACATCTCGGGAACCATTGACGCCATTGCAGCGAGCAGAGACTTACCGGCACCAGGCTCTCCGTAGATGAGAGCGTTAATGCGTCCGGTATTACCTGACGATCGCGTCTTGAGTTTGCCGATGTTTCCCACGGCCAAACGAGGAGGAACCGTTTCCACCATCGTCGAATCTACGACGACAACCTCGCTACTAGTCATTCGTCACTTCTTCCATCTGCTCATGGCGGCTACGATCCATCCAATGCCGCCGATCTGTTTGGATAAAACCTCCCTCCAATAATAGGTCAACAGACTCGTCTCGGAAAGTACCAATACAAGGTTGCCGGTACTTACATTGGAGACATTGGAATCTGCTGATGTTGGGATAGGTTCGTGGGCGACCGACCATATCGGCAGCCTCTTCGGCAATGTTGCCACCGATCTGCTCCAACTCAGTGTCAGTCTTCACGATGACATGCCGCATACTGAAAAGCTTTGCCTGTGCGCCTCTTAAGAATTCAAGGTACTCGTCGTAGTCACCGCGAATGAAAGCTTGGGGATCATGGCGGGCTACGTAAGGCTCAAAGACGTCCAGGTTAGTTGACTGCACCTTGGACGTGGAGAAGAGACAACCCTTTTGTATGCGTTTGAGGAGGCGCGGAGGACGAGGGTAGTCCTTGCGCATCTCTGCGTAGATAAACCCACGGATGTCAAGGTTGAGGACTACTGCGAGAGCCCAACAGTACCCTCCAACTTGGTCATCGAGTTGGAGGAATTCATCATCCTTGGAGATGGTAGCGGCCGTCTTCCAATCGAAAACGTAATAACCGCCGTTGTTCTTATCCTCACAGAGCGCATCCACCCGGCCGGAATAGACGACAAGGGAATCGTCAGACTCAGGGTCATTGGAATGGACCTGCCCACAGTGGGGAGAGTCAAGACAACGGAGAGGTTGGCTCGGATTATCGGGATCGTCTAGAGTAACCTCAAACGGAATCTCGACAGCGACAGGTCTAAACCACCCGTCAAATTCAGGGTGGATATACTGTGCATGATAGCCGAGCATTCCAGAACCCAAGTCGAGACGATTCTGGTATGCGTCTGCCAATTCTAGAGGAAGCTCATTGAGCTTATGATGCTCTAGGTAGAGCTTCCTTTGCAGGTCGCACTCTAAAAGGAATGCCTCGATAGCTGCGGCTAGCTTCTCGTCAGTATCAGTAGTGTCCCACGTGGCGGGAGTGTAAAAGACTTCCATTCCACGGTGGACAGCTATACCGAAGTCGAATCTTTCTTCACGCTCCATCGGGACATACCCCTCACGGTATGCCCAATTCCAGCGGCGACGACAGCTTCTGAATGATTTTCGTTCGCTATTATGAATTTCATGCAAGGCCGTACCCCCATTGGCGACAACCATATGAAGTCGATCATACCACGGAGGGTAGCCCCGGTCAAACCGACGAAGTAATTACACTGTTGTAGTTCAAGTGGATCTACGCAGTGGATCTACGCGGACGGACTGACACGAGGGTAGTCCGTAAGAGTCTCGTTGGCGACACTTGGACCTGCGTTGCCTCCAAGGGATGCTAGGAGACACTTAATGAGGCTCAGGATGGCTGCGCCCAGGGCAGGACCGAGTGTCAGAATCCAGTTCCACGTAAAGACGTTAAAGTCAATAGCGCTGAACAGGAAGATACCAAAGTAGGTTTCGAGGAAGGTGAAAAGGACCCGTTCTATAGTCGCCTTCCAGAAAGACCAAGTGAAGATAGGGTGGGCATCATTCGGGTGGCTCATAGTTACGATTATCCTGCTTCATAATGACCTCTGGATCATCATGCAAAGCATGGTACATTAGGCTGGCTTCGCGAAGACGTCCACAGACCCAATAGACAAAAGCAATTGCTACGGAACCGACAATGACCCAAGTCATGAGAGAGTCAACGAATGGAAAGAAAGCACCAGCGATGACGATGGCAAACAAGCAACAGAGGCAAAGCGTAATCCATCTAACTTCTTTACTACTTTGACCGCTACCGCCACCACTAAACATTGGTTGGTCGCCCCATCGCGACATTATTTGTCCCCTCCGTTAAGCTCAAGGATGGGATGAGGTTTGGGCAGTGGCTCAATCTTCGGAGGTAATTCAATGAATTCATACCACCGAATGACCGCCCGACCCCATCTCACAAACAGTTCTATGCGCCGTTCGAGAAGGACAATCTTATCAGACTGAGCCTTGATCGTCACAACCTGCGTAGCCTCTTCTGCTTGCAGGTTCCTGACCAAGCTGTCATAGCCGGTGACTACCGTAGACTCTTTATTTGCCTTACGAGCTTGAAGGGCGGTAAATATCCCACCGAGTACCGTCAAAACGCTAATCAAAACAGTTAATACAATCTCCACACCACCCATTGTCACCCATTTCTCATGAATCGGGCAAGATAGAGAACAAGGACAACGAGGGTGGTGGCGACAAGAAATCCTACAAAAGCAGAAAAACCCCCACCATAAAGCAGTGAGGTAAAATAGCCCATCGCCCACGTAATAGGTGGAAGGATGAGGACACCGTAGCCAATATCCTCAATCGCCCCGCGCCTCCGACTAACAATCATAGCTACGATAGCGAAGACGCCTGCTACTATCCACAGCCAACCAAATAGTTCGCCGGTAATTTTCACAACTTCCGGAAGCAGTTCCTCTCCCCCAGAGTCCAGGTGAGTGAGGATTGCTATCCCAAATATAGCGAACGGTACCCCCAAGATACCGAGAATGGTTCTCCGATTCCCTTTCAGCCGATATTTCATCGGCCGGGTCTTTTGGGTTAGGAAAGCACCAAACGTTGTCCGGGATAGATTCGGTTTGGATTCTTACCAATGGTTGCTCTGTTGAGCTGCCATACGGTTCGCCAATGAGTTCCGGCAATTTTGACGAGGGTATCTCCTCGTCGAACCACGTGGGTTCTTGATCCGGCAGGAGTGGAACGAGGCTTAGGTGCGGCTCGCAACACAGGAGGTGCGGGTTTAGCGGGCGCACTCGCCCTTTGTGGCGCCTTCGGAAGCTGAATGGTGACGTGCTTCTTTCCACTGGCCCAACAACTTCGAGAGGCCGACCAATCGGAGAGGCTAGGGTTTCGCGCGAAGATGGTATTGGCGACGATCTTTTGCTCCGCGAACGACGCCTGCATAGCCGTGGGAGCAAACCTGAGGCCGCCATTGCGCGCCCAAGTTCCATTGGTAATCTGGAAAAAACCGCTAGCGGTGAAGGGTCCGGAAATTGCGGTGTG
>AR_comb_assmDRAFT_10931725_pt1 | contig 18220 bp, 16 predicted proteins | sample ArasoioldDNA_FD_10543 | JGI IMG/M metagenome (IMG submission 10543) | reverse complement strand
GACCTCTTCGGGCAGCGGAAGCCGGGGCTCCACGCCGGTCGAGCCGTAGAGGATGACCTCGAGAGCCGCCAGAGTGTCGGAGTCCACCTGAGTGGAGTCGATGACGATCTGGGAGGTCGGCTTGAGGTCGTCTCCGGCCGATACGGGAGTCGTCGTGAGCTCCCACGAGAACGTGATCGCCTCAGGCGAGTCGTTCATGGAAGCGTACGCCTTCTCCGACGGAGCCGCCTGGGCGCCGTAGATGAGGTGCAGCTTGTAGCCGTAGTCCGAACCCTCGACATCGTTGCCGAGGCGGGTGCGGTAGCACAGGCCGAAGATCTTGCGAGCCTGCTGACCGACCGACAGACCGACGACGGGCATAGCCGTGCCGTCGAACTGGCCGAACTCCGGCGGGTACATGTACGCCTCGACCGTCGCGCCGAACTCCTCCGCGGAGACCAGGTTCAGGTACTTGATGTTGTCGGCGTACAGGGCGTTGGCCTCGGCGCCCGAAGGCGATTCCGTGACCGTGGTCAGACCATTCCAGGCCACTCCGTCGGAGTAGTTACCCGAAACGTCCGGGATGTACAGGACACCGTGATCGACGCCGGTCTCGTAGAGACGCTGGCCGGTCTGGTCCCAAGTGAGCTTAGTCATGCTTGGATTCCTCCTAGTGGTAAATCACGAAGACGTCATGGTTGAGACCGGACGTCGCAAAGTGCCGTTGGAAACGACAGTAAGGAAGCTTCTGAAGCTCCTTATAGACGTCGCTGTCCGGATTCTTGGTCATGAGCGTGACCTGATAGCGAAGCGCGTCCCGATACGGGAGATTGTCCGCGTAATCGATAGAAGCATCGTCTCGCTCATACACAATGCATGGGTCCCCCATCTTGGCATCCTCAGGAGGCTGGAAGTGCACTTCATCGCGGTTGCCCAGAGCTATTGCTAGCTTCTCATGGAGAATTATCCGGGGTCGGGCCATGGTATACACCTCCCAGCGAGAGGATGAGACGGGGGCGATCGTACTCGACTGAGTTTACGATCCACTTAGTCCCATGCAACGAGACGTACTTGATTTTGGAGACGAGATCAACGCCCACGTCGGCCACGATGCTGATTCGGTTCTGCAACCGATAGTCATCATTGACCTTGTCGGACGATTCAAGCGAACGCAATGCGCTGATCTCGTCTCCGTAATAGTCACGCTCTTCAACCGGTGCCGTCCACACACCGTCGACATTAGTTCCGGGTAGTTCAACCCCTACTTTGCCGAAGAAGCGCGCCATCGGGATCTATCAGGCCTCTTCGCCCACGAAGTCCCACTCGTCCTCAGCGTTGTTCTCGAAGTACGAGCCCGCCTCAGGAGTGGCCACGACGTGGAGCTGCTCACCCGGGTCAAGGGCGACCGGCGAAGCGGTGGTCAGAGTGTTACCCTGCCCGTCCTTGTAGACCACACCGGTCACGGTCGGAACCGTCACGGTGGTGCCGTCGAAGTCAGGAGCCAGGGGCTCACGAAGGACCGAAGCGGCCGGCACCGAGCGGAAGACCAGGGCCGACTTGAGCTTGGCCAGAGCACCCGACAGGCGGGTCTCGATCAGGTACTTCAGCTTGTTGTAGTCGATGTCGAAGTCGTCGAACATCGTCGCGGCGCCCAGACGGTCGGTACCGATGGTGTAGTCCACCAGGTTGACCATGATGCCCACCAGGTCCGGAACGCGCTCCATCGACTCGACCGTGACGATCTCGGAGACGCGCAGCACCTTCTGGATGTCGGTGATGTCGTCGTAGATCCGACGCCCGAAGCCGTCCTTCTGCTTCAGGAACTTCGAGACCGTGGCCTCGGTGGTGAAGAAGGTCGGCGAGCCGGTGCCCTTGTAGTACTGGCGGTTGTCGATCACGACGTCCACGAACTCCTCGATGGAGCTGTTGGAGTCGTCGAGGTTGACGTTCACCGTGGTGGCGTAGAGCTCGTCGTCCGTGGCGATCGGGCGGATCTTGTCCTCGCGGATCTTGTCCTCGTCACCGTTGGAGCGACCATCACCGAAGAGGATGGCCTCGGCGATGGCCTCGTCGAGCATGACCTTCATCTCCGCCTTCATCCAGGCGATGACGTCCAGGTCGACGATGTCGATCACGTCGTCCCGGTCCAGCGCCTGCTTCTTGTAGACGGTCTGCGGGGTGGTCTCGCGCTTGGACAGCTTGAAGAACTCTTCCTTCTTCATGTTGCCCTTGATGTAACCCTTGGCGCGGGCCTCCTCCATCGTGATGTCCGCGGAGACGGACTTGATGCGACCGTAAGGCTGCTTCCGGACACCGGAGAGAACCTTGTCGACCCACTCCATCCGGCGCGAGAGGAACTGCGGGCTGTTGTCCAGCAGCTTCGCGTCGGGGAAGAGGTAGTCGATGTTCTCGATGCCGTGCTTCAGCTCACCGTCGACGGTGACGCCGGTGTCACGCATGAAGGCCTTGAACGCCTTCTTGAGCGAGCCGACCTCGTCCGCGTGCTCGATGATGCCCTTGATGACATCCTCACCGAGCTTGACCTGGGTGTGAGCAGCAGTCGGGCCAGTGGCGCCGGCGGCGCCGGTCGCCGAGTACCGATCGAACACGTTGTGCGTCATGCTGTTGTCCTCCTGAGAGTTGTTGTCGTGCTGGACACTGTCGCCAGCAGCGGTGTTGCCCTCGGCGTTGCCGCCTTCGGTTCCTTCAGCGCCTTCGGTACCCTCGGTACCTTCAGCATTGTCAGTGCTCTGGACACTCTCAGCGGCGTTGCCGTCGCCCTCAGCGCCCTCGGCGTTGTCAGTGCCTTCGGTGCCCTCGGTGCCGTTACCGTCACCTTCCGAGCCCTCAGCGTTGTCGGTGCCTTCGGCGTTCTCGCCTTCAGCATTGCCCTCGGAGCCCTCACCCTCAGCGCCGGCGGCGCCCTCAGTGTTCTCTCCCTCGGCCTCACCAGCGTCAGCATCGCCCTCGTCCTCGGCGTCACTGTCGGCTTCGGCACTCTGCTCAGAGTGCGTAAGCGCCTGGCTGAGAAGATAGTCGACCGCGTTGGACTGCTCCTCGTTCAGCGTGCCCAGGATCTCCTCCAGGGACTTACCACTGCCTGAGTTGCTGTCGGTCTCCTTCTTCGTGGCGGTACCACTACCAGCCGCGTGAGCAAGGGCCATCTCGGGCACCTCGATCTCGAGACCGGTCGTGATGTCTGCCTCGTCGTAGTAATACTCGCCATCGTCCCCGTGAGCGAACTCCTCCGCGGGTCGGTTGTCGATCGTTGCGCCGGGGTTGGCCCCAGCCAGGACGAGACTCACCTCTCGGATGAAGCCATGTGAAACCTGCTTGGCCTTCTCCTTGAGCTGGTTGGCGAAGATGGAAAGCCACCGCACGTCACCGTGCTTGACCATCTCCTTGGCGTGCTGTCCGTCGACCGTGTTGTTGAAGAACGCGTGCGCGCGAACCCCATCCTCCACGTTCTCCAGAAGCACATGCCCCAGCACGTTGGTAGCGCGGTCGTGACCGTGCCCCCAGACGAGTGGAACGCGCTCACCGTTCTGGTGAGCAAAGGCGCCCCGAAGGATGGTCCGTCCATCGGCACACTGGAGGTCGCTCTTGGTGGCGTAGCCACTGAAATCCGGCTTGACATCATCTGTCATCTTGACGGACCCCTTTCTGCTGAATTAAATCGAGCAAAGCGTTCGTTGACATCTGGATCAGAAACAATTGCTGAGTGCATGAGCTGACCGTGCTCGATTGATGCACTGGATAGCAATCGCCGGGCGTCACGAATGGCACCCTTGATCTTGATAACTCGAGCTTCTAGAGCTTTCGTGCTCATGTCAGCAACGCTGCTGCTCGAAGATTTAGACCCGCCGCCAGACTTCGAAGAACTACTGCTCTTCTTGGACTTGCTAGCGAGTTCTGTCTTATGCTTGTCCCGATACTCCTGCGAAGCTTGCTTCTCAGCGGCAGTAGATTTCCCATCGGAGCTTGCCTTCTTGGCCGCTCGACTCTTTTGCCTCCGGGTAGATAGCTCAGCCTGTGCCTCTGAAAGCGCACCCTCGAGCTTCTTGATCTTCCCTCTAACACGGATAACCCGGTCATGGCTAGCTTGAGTCTGTTCACGAATAGGATGTACTGACTTAGCAGGATGGGACGGATTAGCAGACGTAGCTTTCGAGCCTTTGCCTCGGCCCTTCAGCTGCTTTGTCCTCTCATACCTATCATGGCGCTTCTGCGGGTCGTAGTCTTGTACTGCCATTAGACCCCCAGATCTGCCATAGTACGATCAAGGTTTGCCTCATCCTGCGCCAATGGGTCATTAGTCCCGTCTGTTGCGTTCGGGTCTTGTGAACCATCCGGTGCATTGGGATCGGTAACCTGATCCTTGAGGGGCATGTTGGAGTTAACGAGCTGATTTGCCTGAGGCTGCTTCGAGGGCTTGAGACCCAGTGCGGGGCGAACCTCATTCGGCGTCACGATCTGGTTGCGACTGAATACGTCGACAACGTCAGCCAGTTGGCTAATAGGAATCAGCTTGAACGGATCCTGGAAGTACATCATGGTCTGACCCTGCGTTCGTGCAGTCTTGGTCAGGAAGGTTCGGATCATCGCTTCCACGACGGCGTCCATGATGGGCTCGATAATTCGGTTGATGTAGTTAAGCATGGTTACATCGTCGGCCGTGCCGTTCATGATGTCCTCGGTAATACCGAGTTCGTTGTACAGCTTCTCCGTCAGATACTGGACCTGCTGGAGAAGATTGTTTTCCACAGCTCGGTTCAGCTGAGTGATCTTCTCAGACCCATCAGCATAGGCAATGCCGTACGTACTGCCGGCGAGCTGCTCTTCCATCTCCTTACGACGATTTTCAGCCTGGTTCTTGCGAGACTCAGACTTGATCGAGTAAGGAACCTGGATGATGACATCGAGCTTGCCCGAGCTCGAGATTTCGTCAACGTTGTCCAGCAAGCTGAGCTTGTGAATGAGACGCTGAAGAGTCGAGTTGGGCTCGTTCATCACTGCGTAGAACGGGTTCTCAACGATGGCGACCATCGTCTTAGGAAGAGTGAGATCCTCCTGCTTACCCGTCTTCTGGTTATAGGCCCGAACCTTGACGTACTCAGGCCACCATTCGAGAATGGTTCCAACACGCATGGTCTTGATGTCCCAGTTTCCAGCAGACATCGGATTGAGCGTCGTGTCGACCGGAATGATCGCGATGCAACCCTCTTGGAGAAGCGTGAGCACGATGTCCTGACGGAAGTGACGTCCGCCCTGGTCGAGGTTGGCTTCGACATTCAGACAGTTGTGAAGACCCGACTTGATCGTGTCGACATACTGACCGTTCTCGTCAACCCTGACGTGCTCGATGCGAACGCCGGCGGCGTCGACTGACATGCGCGTGTAGATGGATGAGATGATCGTGCGCTCACCGCCGCTTACACGGAAGCGAGGACGGTCGGGGCGTGCCCACACCGAAGGGCCCATGTTGTAGCCCATTTGCTGGGGCGGAGCTGCCGCAACTTCGTTTACGGTGAACGAGTTGAACGCGTGGATTGCTGCTCTCGCGCGAGCGATAACTCCGCGGCGGGACTTACCCTGTGTCTCTGCCTGCGCCATAGTCACCCCCTTCATCTGTCTTCATCACTCGAACTCCTCCTTGTGTAGTTTGAAGACGATCCACGCGTCCATGAGGGCGGCGACGTTGTCAACCTTCTCCTCATGCCGGCGCTTCAACAGCTTCCGGTTACCGTTGGTGTCCTCGATGGTGATCGCGTTGCCCATGCAGAAAGTCAGCAAGACCTCGTCGAACAGAAGCATGTGGTTCTCGGAAAGCTTCTTGAGCTCGCCAAGCGGAACCGACTCAGTTCGTGCGCCCTGCTGAACCTTCTCGATGTTGTACGGACCGTTCTCTTGCTCCCAACGGTTGACGAACTCCTTGGCGTTGTATGGGTCGAAGCCCATGGCCCTGACGTCGTAGTCCATCTTGACAATGAACGCGTCGAGATCGTCGAACACGTCGAGCATGTCTAGGACCGTGGCGTCCATGATGATGAGAGAGCCCTCTTGAATGAACTCTTGGTACTTCTGCCACATGGCGCCGGGGAGGTTGTCCAAAGTGAGCTGTGTGATGTAACTTCGAGTCTTGATTGCGAACGACCCATTCGCCAATGGGAAGAGGAAGGTAAACGCACAGAAGTCGTCTCCCTGGCTCAAGTCCGCTCCCATCGTGCACGGCATGCCGCGAGTGTCAATGGGAATGATGGTGCCGTCAATCCGCATCTGGGGCAGCGTCTCTTCGTATGTGAAGAAGTACGTGTAGCCCTCCATGGGAATGCCGAAGCGCTTGGCGAGGATGTCGTTCCGCGTCGCGGGGGCCTTCTCGGCCTGCAGAACGTCGCGCTGATAAGTCTCATAGCTGACCGTTATGCCCAGGTTTGGGTTAGCTTTCAGCCACTTAGACGGGTCTCCAACCTCCTCCAGCTCGTCCAGCTTGTAGTGCCAGATCGAAGTGAACGGGTCATAGAAGTCGCCCTTGAGGCGGTCGGCCAGCGAAAGCTTGATGGTGTCGCCAGAACCATTACGGACTGTACCCTCAGAGCTGATAGCGACGATCAAGTACTCGGGCACCTTGGATGCGCCCTGCTCGATCGCGTTGACAACGTCCTCACGTAGATCGCCAGACAACCACTCATCTACAGTGTTCATCTTAGTACGCAGGCCTTGAAGCTTGTTGATGGCCATGGGACGAATCTCGAGCATCGAACCAGTCAGGAAGTTCTCGACACCCTTCTTGGTCGACGCGAGCTTGACTCGGTCTGCTCTGTTTCCAGTCGTATTTTGAAGTGAACCGTAAGTTAAGTATTCGAACATCGGTCCGGGGTGGCGAGTGATCGCTGTCCGGATCGGCGAGAGCACTTCCTCGGCCTGTTTCATGGTTGGTGCGGTGGTGATCTGGTGCGTGGTCTCGGTATCGACAGTGAGGAAGTAGGCTTGCAAGCAAGCGGCATACATAGACTTGGCAGCGCCTCGAGCCACGATTAGGTACTGCTTGCTTGTAAGCCTCTTCTTCACCGTCTTTGTGACATACCCCGCCTCTTTCAGCGGAGTAGCCGGCTCCCAGACCGGTTCGTCGACGTAGTACCACCATCCGAAGATCTGCTCAGCCCACAGCTTGAATGAGTCGAGCAATCGGAGTGGCTCACCATCTGTCAGAGTCAGTTCGCCCTCACAGAATGCGATGAAGCCGTTGATGGCTTGGTCGTCGTAGTAGACCGTAGGGTCTTCGATGAGAGCGTCAATGCGATTCATCTCTAGTGAGATTTCACGACACACAGGGATCTCTCCCCGCTTGACCTGCTCTCGGAAGCGGCCATAGTAGATCGGTACAGCGGTGTTTGACAGCACTATGGCCTCCTGTTCCTATAGCTTCTTAGACCCGTGTTCCTTGAGTAGCTGCTTGCGCATCTCAGATCCGGTCTTCAGACGAGCCATACGGTCAGGATTCGGTTTGGGTAGCAGCTTGCTTGGGTGCTTCTGATAGAACATCTTGTAAGCCTCGTAAGACTTGATGGCGATTCGCGCGCTGACGGTACCGCCGATGAGAATTGGCGCGGACACAGGTGCCGATGCCGCGACGGCCGCGATACCAGCTGCGGTGATAGCCAGGTTGGCAGCATTGCCTTCCTTCGTACCCTTCGCAAGCTGGACCGCGGGATGAGCTAGAAGCTTCTCCGTCGCAGACATCGGCGGTGGCTGATCCTTGCGGACTCCCCACTTCATGCCCTTAACGCCGTGGTGTGCAAGGAACTCGTCCACGGTCAGATCTGGCATTACGACCCCCTAGGGAGCGCCTTCGGCAGGTCTGCTGGCGTTCGAACCGGGAAGGCCGAGCCGTCAGGCCGAATGAACATGCCAGGTCGGAATGACCCGTCCGAGTTCTTGAAGTTGTTCGGCATGTGCCCGATAGTGGAGATGTTTGGCACAGGCTGCTGAGATGAGCGCGGCTTGAAGTTGGGGTTCGGCTTGATCCTTGCGCCCCCGGGCATGTGCGCGCCCGCGGGAGAGCCTGAGCCCCAAGGAGCCGGAGGAGGCGTCTTTCCTCGGAAGCCCTTGGTCTTGGGGCCTGGCCCCGCGAACGGCTTGCTCTTTGGTGCCGAATTGTTCGTCGGCGGGAAGAGCGCAGCGTTCATGTTCATCTTGACCTTCTTGCTCACCGCGCCGCCCGAGATCTGATCGATCTTCTGATAGGCATTGAAGCCGGCTTCGCTAGCGGCCACGAACTTCTTGACCATGGACTTCTTCGGGGGATTGAGCTCGGTGTTGAGCTGCTTGTATTCCTTCTGAAGCCGCATTTGCTCGACCCGCTGCTGAAGCTCCTTGTTAGGACCATCTCCGAACCACTGGTCGTACTCCTTGACCATCTTCGCCCGCTGCACGGTCTCCCGAAGCTCGCGGTCGCTGATCTCGTGGCCTTCCTTCTGCGTGGCGCGAATGAACTTCTCAGCGTCGGCAGAGACATACGTCTCCTTCCACGACCCGTCTTTCTTCTTGATCAGAAGCTTGGTCGTGCCGTCCGACTGCTTCATCGGAACCACTGAGCCCACAGCCATCTTGTCCATGGCCTTCTTGGTCGACTTGTCGTCGCTGGACTTATCCGAAGAACCGCTCGAGCCTGACCCCGAGGGATCCTTGCGCCGAACGCCCCACTTCATGCCCTTGATACCGTGGTGCTCGAGGAAGTCTCCGACCTTCGCCATGGCATCCTGAGAAAGCGCTCGCATCATGCCCCGGTCTTGAGCACCGAGAGGAAACTCGATACGCTCGTCATCCCACCACAGCGCCAGACGGTCAAAGCGGATCTCGTAGAGAGTCTTGGTCAACTCCTTGAGACCCACCTCGGCCTGGAAGTCGGGATAGCCCAGCGTGACATGCGGTGTGTACTGCGGGTACTGCGTCCCGTTGCTCATGTAGCTAACGATCGAGGGGTTGACCTGGAACGTGTCCCGGATCTTACCCAAGCATCGGTTCGAGAGCTTCGCGACGAGAGCCGGAGGTACATCCGACCCTAGTCTTTCGACTCCAATCGTCTCTTCCGCGAAAGGCATGAAGAGATTCGCCACCGTAGCAAGAGACTCCAGAATCGTAGTCTTCGCATCAGCAGGGAGTGAAGCGGTGTCGCCGAAGTACAAGATCGTTGCATGCTTCTCCTCGTCTCCGACGAGCCGGACTGGGTCCAGCGCCGGGGGCAAAGCGACAATGACTGCTTGCTGTGCCATACAGGCCCTCCTTCCTTTTATCCGACTTGAATGGTCTTGAGAGGTACCTCGACTCCGTTGACGACAATGCGGCCCTCAGCGGGAAACACTGTTGCTGTTACGGTGCCAGTCGAAGTTACGCCACCAGAGGTGACCGATACCTTGAATGTGAGCGTGGTACCTGCGATGGTCCAAGGCGCCTCCGGGATGTGAAGGTCAGGACCTGTTGCTACGAAGTCCACCGGCTCGCCGCCAGTTTGCTCCCAGACAAAGGTCATGGCACCGCCAGCGGTGCTGTCCTCGGCCGTGAAGTCGATCTCATCTCCAGGCTCGATGTCGATCTGGTTGCCACTGGTGACTACTGTTGGGGCTCCTGGGGCGGCTGAGGCAAGCGGCAGGGCAATAACGTTCACTGCCCAGCTGCCGGTGGCCGATAGAGAGCCACCCATCGTCTTTACCCCAACCGCAGACTCCACGCGATATGCCTGTGATACGCCTCGGTCCGTGGTGCCCACTGCCGTAGCAATGGTGTCCACAAGTGTGTTTCCAGGATCTGGCGTGAACACCTGAGTGCCATGACCGAACGTACCGATGAGGAGTGCCGGGATCTCAGAAACCGATCCTGTGGTGCTGGCAGAAGGCGCAGCCGACGATCCGTTGGGACCTGAGCCGAATACGTTCCCACTGTCAGCGTTCACTTCGCCGGTCAAGCCAGACCACACGCTACAGACAGCAGCCTTGCGAGATGGCGATCCTGAGGTGATGTTGACGTTCAGGACAGTGCCGTTGAGGATCTTCTCCGTGACCGGAATCACGATTGTGCCGGCGATCATCGTTGAAGCACGCGTCGAGGTAGCGACCAGCGACGCCACGTTGGCGCCGATACCAGTCACGCCAGTGATCGGCTGAGGCGAAGCGCCCGTGACTCGGTTGATAGAGATAACGAGAGTCTCGCCGACCTCGATGTCGTGAGGAACAGTGAGCTCGAAGACGTTGTCCGAAGTGGTCTCGATCTGCTTCCAGCTACGGATCAGCGTTGCTTCCGCAGGAGTGGGAGGAGGCGCAACGTCGCCACCCATAGCGATCTCGAGCGCGTAGACGGTCTTCTGGACACCAGAGCTAGTCGTGATGCCAACCGTCTGCGCCGCGGGCGCCATGTCGTAGGTAACATCCGAGCCCACAGCGGGGCCAGAGTTACCGTTGACACTTGAGAGCAGAGTATGGTTCGCTCCCGGCGCCATAGGAGTTGTGGCATTGCGCATGACAGCGCCCAGCACGAGGCTGGTGGGGTCAGGAGGAGCCGGGAGGGTGACGCTCGGATTGACCGTAGTGTTGAAGGCCGTCGAGATGACCTGAACCACCGGATCGGTATTGTTCGCGCCCTTGATCTGGATTACGTGCCAGTGACAGTTCGACTGGGTATGGGCGAATGTGAACTTGATGGTTCCTGTGTCCGACGTATCTGCTTCCGCCACAAACCATGTTCCACGCATCCAGAGACCGGTGTAGCCAACCTCGGTGTCTACCTGTGTCCACGTCAGACCGATGGTGTCGCTGATCGTGGGGATGTCGTTCTCACCAGAAGCAAGAGCGCCTGCCTCCACGAAGACAGCAATCAGCGAACCAGCATCGGGTCCGACAACGGCAGTCGTGTACTCAAGCCCGTCGGTGCCGCTGCCTCCTGCGGTAAGTACTGTAGGAGCTTGAATAACCACTAGCTGTTCACCACCTTTACAGATCCGTCACGGACGATGTTGTAGCCCGTCAACTTGGTACCATCCTGGTCGTACAGGGTGGTGTCGGTGACGCCGGCCGGACGGGGACCGAAGGAGTAACGCCCGAGCTCGTCTGAGTTGTCCCAGTAGGTTGTGAGCTTGACGTTGTTGGCCTTCATGTACGCAACCTTCTTGGTCGCATAGTCTGGCCAGTTGTGGCCCACGGCGTCGTTGTTCATACCATGCTCCATAATGGTGATAGGCCAGTTAGGAGCTCCGGCTGCAGCCAGCTTGGTCTTGACGTAGCCAAGATCGGTGCCGAACTGCCGATAATTGGTACCTCCAATCATCGGGACATACTGGTCGATGCCAAACATGTCCATCGTCAGATCGTCAAACCAGCGGTTGTTCCTCCAATCCCAGTCAGCGTGCCAGAAACGGAAGTCCATCCATGACGGAGAACCACTCACAGGAGCCCCAGAAACGCCGCTTCCAGCGAAGTTCCATGGCGTCTCCAAGATGCACTGCCACTGGACGTTTGTTACGCCCGCAGCGCGGATTCTCAAGACCATTCTCCGAGTGGCATCTCGGTAGTCCTTCATTGCCTGGGTGTTGGCCGAAGATCCGAAATCGCCACCGGGCTCGTGGTGGTAACACAGATACATGAACTGCGGTGCGATGCTGTCCAGGTAGGCAGCCATGGTATCAATCCACCCGTCGCGCGCGCCTGAGGCAATACTAGCTGCGATTGCAGCTGGCGTGGTGCCAGCGCTCTTGAACTTGACAGACTGCGAAGGAATCATGTTCAGCGCAAGGGCAGCGTTCGCCGATGCGGTGTCGATTCCCTGTCCGTTGCTTGAGTAGTCGTGGATGACACTGATCTTGGAGTCACCCGGGTATCCGGGGTTGTCCTGAATCGCAGCTATCGAGTCGTTGCCGTTCGGCCCAAGGGCCCATCCCAGCATGTACTTGTTCGCTCCGGGGTCGCCCAAGAACTGGGGCACATAGTCCGGAGGGGTTTCGGGAGGAAGCAGCGGCCGATCGACATGACCACGCCGCCGCTCCGCTCCGTCCTTTACAATCCAGCGATCGAGTCGAGAGCTCATCTATGTTCCTTTCCGAGCTCTACAGCTCCTTTGCAGTAATGGTTTCCCAAGCTGAGCCAGTCCATCGCTTAGGTGTAACGGTCTCCCAGGCGGAACCAGTCCAGCGCTTCAGGACCAATGCCGGAGCAGGAGTCTCGAAGACTCGAGCAATATGACCAGCATCACCAGACGTATCGTAGCTGGCGAACATCTCAGCCAGGGGCGTTGAGATCACGGAAGGAAAGTACTTCCATGCCTGAACTACTGCTCGGTTGGCTGATGCGGCAGTAGTCACTGCCTTGGCACTAAGCGTCCAGCCATTCTTCGCCGTTAATGTTCGACCGGAGTTCACCATGTAGTGCGAAATCACGACGAGAGCGTTCGTTCTTTGCGAAGTGACAGGAGGGGCGTACATGTCAAGCTCGCCCAGCGTCTCCAGCGCATCAACGTCGCCGAAATATGCATTCGCAGGCAGACTGAAGATGCCCACAACCGCTGCCCACTTGGCTGGTGTTGCGCCAGTTGCTGTGATAGTGATGGTGTCGCCTGCTTGGAGCGCGGTACTCAATCGTGACTGACCTTGTCGCGCGTAGCCTGCAGCCGATGGGCCCAGACCGAAGTCATTCGGACCATCATCCACCGTATAGGTGTTGCCTCGTGAGTCGGTGATGGTATAAGACCCAGTCTGAATATGTGCCGCGAACGACACGACAGCAAGGCTGCCTACTGGCACGGCCCGAGGTACGGGAATAGCCAGCGATGTGCCCGAAGTGTTCTGCGTGGCAGTGAATTCATCAGTATGTCCGGCCGGCGGATCAGGCTCGATCTCGAAAGCCGCTACGGCCATGGCCCAACCACCGGTAGCGCTCAGCGTAGCCGTAGCTGTCTGAACACCGGTAGCAGAAACGATTTTGTATTCGAGGATACAGCCTCGATCTGAGGTGCCGCTGGCCGACTTGGCTTGACCCATCTGAGTAAAGCCTGAGCCAGCGCTCACTGTGCTGGTACCACCAACTGAACCCACACCCAGGACCAGACAGTCCGCTGCTGTAGTCGCACCGGTTGTCGAGCCGCTTTCTGCAGTGCTAGAGCCGTTGGGACCAGAGCTTGTGCCGCCGTCAGCGTTGTCAGCAGCGTTACCCGAGCTTGCGTTGGCTGCCGTATAGGTAGCCTTCAGGCCCGAGACGACCTGCATGACTCCACCACGCTTGGCCTCAGACGTACGAGACACTGCGGTGATAGTGGAGCCTGATGGAATCAGCGTCGTGCACCGGAGCCGGGCCAGAACGAGATCGAAAGTCGACGCCCTGATGGATGTCGCTACTCGTTCAAATGTCCCGGCCCCGGCGCTCGTCGTGATGTTGGAGATGCCTGCAGCGTGACCCGTCTGGGTAGCTCGACCCAAAGCAATGAAGATGTCTTCGCCAGGAAGAATGTCCGCCGTGGTAGTGAACGTCGTGTTCACCGATGACGTAGTCCCCGTCTGGGTGACCGTTTGCTTGATCGATACTGCCATTATGGCCTCACTAGGATAAGGGTACCTGTCGGTTGTCCGGCCGGCTCAGAGCCAGCTTGATAGATGCCCTTGAATTGCGGGCCGATGTTGGAACCACTGACTGTGCCAGTCACGGCAAGGTTACCCCCGACAGTGCCATCGCCAGAGTGATACCATTTGCCATCGCTGAAGAACCCATGCAGCTGCACCCGGTTGTCTCGGTCGTTCTGGATCTCCCAGATCGGAACCGTGACGTCATGCGTGGTGTCAGCATTGAATTCCTTGGCGAAAGCCCGCCACAGTACTGTGTTCTGACGAGCGTTGAGTCGACGTTCGCCGTACTCATTCTCGTACTGGACCAACCGAGGAGCACCGCCACCCACAGGTGTGCAGTAGATCTCACGCCTATTCGGCCAGCCCGATGAGGACGAGCCATCTGAGACGATCTCGTACTTCTCGATGTAGTCCGTGCCCGACTGAAGCACCGTCGCCGGCTGGTTCTTGAGCAACCTTCGCTCATTGGGACCAGTGCTCAGTGCCACGGCATCGTCGATGCTGTTGTACTTGTTGAAGAAGGCCACCATGTCAGAGCCCTGGTAGAGAGCATCAGCCAGATGGCCTGCTCCAGCCGAGGTGACAACCGTGGCCTCCGGCGAGTACGGAAGGATAAGGTTGGCGAATGCCTGAGTGTTTGCGATGGGCGCCGTCGTGTCCGAATCACCGGCGTAGAGACGCCAAGGCACTCCTCTGAACCGGTACGGAGCTGTCCGCGCCGGGTCATAGAGCAGCGACTTAGTCACAAAGTCAGCATCGTCGACAGCAGAATATGCCGCCAGGAGCAGGTCGTGGTACGTCGGATTTGACAGACCAGCCACCAGATCGTATCCAGTGGAGATACCTGCGACTGCAGTAATTCCGCCAACGATGCGTTGCTGAAGCAGGTTCATCGCAAAGAAGTTGCCCATAGATGGGGCGATAAGGTTCAAACCGGACGTGTTCTGGTGCGTTCGCACCCACTTGATCATGGATGCGTAGTCGTCTAGACCTGCCTGGTTACCGTACTTGTCCTGTGTGCCTCCGGCGGTAGTAGCGTTCGGACCGTTGTCCGATGCCACGACCATGTAGCCTGCTCCCTCAAGAGCAGACAGGACGTTGGCCATTCTGGACTCGGTGTAGATCGACGAGGCAAGGCCGCTCAACGACTGGTGCAGGAACCCCACAAGTGGTGCCGGGACTCGAGCGTCGTTGTCTCCAGGAATATGAAGCATGCGGCCAATACCCGTCGTTGGGTCTGCCCACCAGTGAGCCAGCGGACGCCCTGAGCCGAAGAGGTTCACGCCAGCCACCGAGCGCTTAGCCAGTGGCGGAACAGCGAGCTCTTCGTAGATCACACACGGTCCCCAGTTCAGACCACCAGCCGCGGTGTCGTTGGCTGAGAAGAACAGCACCGTAGGCGCCAGCGGAAGATCAGAGATCTTGACCCGGCAGCCATAGATGGCCTGGCCCGCTGAGGCAGCAGGCTGGATAGTCATCGAGATGTAAGCTTCGTCCTTGGTGATGGTGCACAGATAGTCCCCCACCGGCAAGGCCGGCATGGTGCGGGGGATGATCACAGCACCAGCGCTGATGCCTGCCGAGCGGTTGACGAACGCTGTAGCAGAGCTCGACGTCTGACCGATGGCCAGTGAGTTGGTGCCATCACCAATGCCGAAGTAGGCGTACTTGCCTGATGTACCCGTGCAGTGCAGCTGCGCGCGGGCCACCCACCGAGATGAGGTCGGAATAGCTCGGGTGATACCTGCGGTTGAGTACATCCGCCCGGAGGCGAGAACCGCTGTACCCGTCCACTTCCGAGAGTCGAGCCAGGACTCCGTAAAGCACGTAGCCTCGGCAACGGCTGCTTCCATCCGGCTGTTCTGAAACCGCAAGAGCTCATCTGTTTCTCGCTCGAGACGAAGAAGATAGCCCCTATCGGCTTGGGCGGTTTTAAAATCCGCACCCAGCGCAGCTGCAAGGGCTGTGGCGCGGCTCTCGTACGTCACGCCTTAGCGGCCGTGTAAGCCGCCAGTAGATCGACATCCGGGTTGCCAATGGCAGCCTGAGTGACGAAGGTGGAGTCCGCGTAGACCTTGACCGCGTTCTGCGAGGGGATCTTGGTATTCGAGGTACCCAGGGCGGTGCTGGTGTCCAGGGACAAACCGCTGTCCTGGACGAGCTTGCCCGTGGTGCCAGAGAACGACGCAAGGTTGCCCGAGGTCGAAGCGGCGGGACCGATGACAGCGCCGTCGAGGTTGGACTGGATGATCGTCCAGTTCGCGCCCACGGCAGCCTGCGTGCCAGAAGCCTGGCCGTCGGCGGTGGAGACGATCAGGTCGCCGACCTCCACGTTGATACCAGCGGCACCACCGATCTTGCCGGCCACGCTGATCTTGTAGGCGTCACCCTTGTTGGCGGCCGGGTAGTTCGGCGTGGTCGAAGCGTCGATGACGCCCTTGAAGACCATCGCGTCGTTGGCCCCGATGAGTGCGTCCGCATATGCCTTGACGGCCTTCTGCGAAGCGACCTTGGTGTCGGAGTTGGCAGCCAGCAGAGTGTCCGTGTCCAGGTAGGACAGCGGCATGGCATAGGCAGCCATACGGGTCTGCAGCTTGAGCGGGGTGACCGATGCGGTGTCGAGCGTGCCGGTGTTGGTCTCGGCCTGCGTAGCGTTGCGCTGAACACCCACTACGGTGTCAGAGGAAGCCGGAAGCAGAGCCATCAGACCAGCCTGGTTGGCCAGCGCCAGGAAGGCACGACCATAGGCGGTGTTAGTGACACCAGCCAGGTTGGTCAGGTTGGTGTTCAGGGGCTGCGCCCAAGCAGTGAGCTTCTGTGCGAGCTTGAGCGGGGTGACCCATCGGAAGTCGTCCGTACCAGCGGTGGTCTCGGCCTGGGTGGCGATCTCGCCCACACCGACTGAAGTCTCCGTGGCGTTGGCAGGCATGCCGGCGGCCGCAGCCGTAATGGCATCCTTGAGCTCCGAGATAGCAGCCTTGACGTCCTGAGCCGTGGTGGCCAGGGAGAAGGCGCCTACCGAAGAGCCGGTGAGGAACGTTCGAAGACCCTTGTAGTCAGTACCGAGCTGGGTAACAAGAGTTGTTTGCCGGGACTCGTAAGTCATGTGTTATACCTTCGCATTCTCGTAGAGGACAAGCCAGTCAATGCCACTGTCGTAAACCGGATGTGGGTTTTCGTCCATGATGTGCTCATTCAGTGCCAACGCAGTGTCGACACCAGCCGGTCCCTGAGGACCTGGAGGTCCCGGGGGGCCGACGAGGCCTACCTCCGAGACATTCACCGATACGTCGGGCGACTGGTTCTCCACCACCACGACTACGTCAGGCTCATTGTCTTCGAGGGTGACTGTGATCTCGTCTGCCACAACTCCTCCTAAAGACTAGTGTTGAGATAACCGTACAGCGCACGAATGGCGCGGGTGTCCTGCGGGCCGGCGTCGGAGATGACGAGCTCGTAGTACCCAGAGACCAGGTCGAGAGTCTCCTGACCCGACAGCGACCAGCTGACAACAAGATCGTTGCCGTCGAAGTCGAGGTGTAGGTACGGAGTGAAGTCCTTGAGGACGTCGCTGGCCGTCGACTTGGTCTTTCGAATGAGCATCTTCGCCTCGACCAGATCCAGCGTAGGCCAGACATTCTTGCCGTTGCTGATGCGCACATTCTTGGAGAACGGAAAGCCCCGGGCCACCTCAAGCTTGGTCGCTGAAGCGTCCAGGTCCGAACCATCAGTGATCTCCACGCCAGGTTTGGGCTGACGGGGGTTCACAACATCTTCCCGAGCTCGGTTTACCCGGTAAGCAGCCTCATCACGAAGCTCCTTGAATGCATTGAGCACCGAGAGAAGTGAAGGCGGGTCGAAGGCAAGGCGGACACTGTAGAACATGTAGTCCTTGGCAGCACCGTAACGAGCCTCGTTGTCGCCCAAGAGATCGTGCCAGGTCTTGGTATTGTCGCTGACACGGAAACCCTCTTCTGGACCAATGCCAAGCTGAGTGAGATTCGACAGCGCACCATTGATGTGCATGATGAGCTGTGCATCAAACGCCGTAGCGTCCTGAACCCCAAGGGAAGCCTTGACAGAGTCCAAAATGCTTGCGACTTCGGGCATTACAGGCCTCCTTCGGACTTGTAGAGCTCGAGTTGGTCTTGCAGAGCCGCAAAGAAGTACTCTCTGGGCCATGCACCACGAATGTCGAACATGATCCCGCCACGGCCAAGGAATTTGCGATGCTCCTCCAGTCCGATCTCTCTGGCGGGGATACCGTACTTCCAGCAAAGCTTTGCGACGAGCCCAACGACGTTGTGGAAAACGTCGAACTTCTGTGTTCCGGTCCACAAACTACCGTCGGTGACCGGTTCACCACAGACATTGATGCGGACTATCCCTCGCTCAGTGAGCCGACGGCTGTCCGGCACACACTGGAACATCAGCTCTTCATCTACGACGTAGTGAGAATATGAGAGCTGAGAGCTAGACCCATTCCAGTAGTTGGCGATGCCCAGAGCGGCCCCACGATCAGCTGTGGTCCCTGACAACTGAAGTGAAATCGTCTTGGGGTTCTGCTTCTTACCCAGGTGGCTGGGTAGACGGGCTTCGATGTACGGGATAGTCCGCATCAATGAACTTTGCATTTGGTCT
>AR_comb_assmDRAFT_10067896_pt1 | contig 18226 bp, 18 predicted proteins | sample ArasoioldDNA_FD_10543 | JGI IMG/M metagenome (IMG submission 10543) | reverse complement strand
TGTGTAATCTTGCCATCCACATAATCCACGGTAGCCATCAGGTTTCCGTTGTGATGATAATATGTCCACCGGTTTATTCTTATGGTATCGTTTGTCATTCGCCCGGCACAATAAACAGGTCCACTTTCATACCATTTTACAACTACGCCATTGCCGTCGCCATCAAAATTACTCGAATCAACCTGGCTGCCTTCTTCATCCCACCCGAGACTTATGCCCTTGCGATGTCCGTTTACATAGTTAGCCGAATCTCTCGTCATTCCATTCTCATGAAATCGCAGCGCCGTTCCTTCTTCTTTACCATCCTTATAGGTAATTGATGATTTGAGATTTTTATTTGGGTAATACAATATTATTTTCCCCTCGGCGATTTTACAATCTTTGTCTTTATACAATCCCGTCATGGCCATGCTTTTTTCCGGCAGATAGTAAGCTTCTCGGTGCCATAGATCGTCTTTTTTTTCGGTAACAACATAGTATCGCCAACCCGATTTAGCGGGTGTGAAATTTATATCATAGCCTTCTTCGATTTTTTGAGCAATAAGCGTAGTAGTGAATATGAGGCAAGTAAAAAGGAAGGTGGTATGTTTCATCATGCGAATTAAACGTTACGCCGTTATTGGTGTTTTTCACCAATACCCGAAGTTACTGAATTAAAAATATGGCTTGACAGCGGCGTTCCAATTAGCTTTTGTAGACCTAAGCCGCATAAAGTCGAACTCTTTTATGAACGGAATGAAGCAAATAGAACGATTTATAGAGAAATTCAAGTACCATATCAGAACAATAAAAATAGTATCTGCAGCTAAAACGGCTTCACAAGGGGCTATGGGTTACCTCATATTCAAAATTGTCAACGCACCTCATAAAGCAAGCGTTCTCACTTTTTCTTTCCGGCAATTTAAGTGATTCATACGCCGGACCTACCATCGACAATTTTTTGAAGTAATCAGGTTTGGTGGGAATAATTGGGTGAAAAGTCAAATTGAAACTATTTGTTTTTTAATAAAAAACTGGCGTAGCGAAAATATATGCAATGAATAGGCTATCGGCACCAGCACACCCGGTAATAAAATAAACGGAAATTGTGCAATGAGGGAAGCGGATGGTTCATTCATAAAATAACGAATTGGGACGGGCATGGAAAATACCGCAATGATTATAATGTTTAACAGTAATAGAATTCCCGCTACGTTGAAGGCTATTGATAATCTCGATGAATATGTTTTCCTGTTTATTACTAAATACCCAACCGGCAACGCCAGTATGCCGGTTAGTACATCAAAGTTTCGTCCTTCAAAGGTCATTTGAACAGGAAACTTACTTGCTAAAAAGGCAAACCATATCAAAACCTCCACAAAAATCCTGAAGGACTGCATGAATATTAACCAATGCGACGGCACTAGTCGCAAAATTTGTGTTCCTGTTTTTGAAAAGGCAAAAAGCAAAACAAATGGCAAGGGAGCTAACAGGGCAAGAACCGGACGGGGTGGCAGCTTGCCGAAATCAGCAAACAACCCTTTATAAGAAAGAGCAGTAAGTATAGCCGTCCATGCTAAAAGAATGACAGTTGCTGTAAAAAGTATTGTTAGCCTTCTCTGCCTTTTCCATCCCGTTTTCTTTAATGCCTGGTATACCCCGGATAATATCAGGATTATGCAAATGAGTAACAGCAATGGCCAAAGGAAACCGGGAGTTGAAAAACTACTTTTCATTATGTTATTTTTAATGGTGTATTTATTCTGATGATTGTTTCTCAAAACAAACCCCTGTTGCATCACCAGTATTCCAGCAAAGTGTTAGCACATTATTATTATGAGGATTTGTTTTGATTGTCCATGGAAGACATTCCTTTCTGGATTTTATGTTTACATGCTGATTGAGCGAAGGACTACAGTTATCTTTCACTATTTCAGAACCTGATCGAATTTCAAAGATCAATTTTGTCCCTTCTACGCGGACTTTTCCATATTCAGTTTTACCATCGACCTGGCTGCAAGCACCGCTATAGTGGCTGTGTACTTTGGTATGTTTAAATTTTCCATCAGCAGAAATATTTATCGTTTCACTTTCAGTATAAGAAACACCTGCCGGTTGATCATTATAATTTGTTTCGGCAAGTAAGCCATCCGTTCTTTTCCAATTGCCCACTAGATCTGCAAAGCCGTTGGCTTTTGTTGAGCTTATTCGTTCAGGGTGTTCAGCGTCATAGGCTTCCATGAATATTTTTGAAACGCTGTCATTTGCATCCCTTCGAAAAGCTTCAACAATAATATTCTCACTTGTATTGCGGAGTGATTGCAGCTCATTAGTGTTTCCATAATATTTAAGGTCCGCAATTGTTTGTGTTATCGCATCTACATTATTGTGTTTCCAGTATTGGATCAATCCATCCTGTATTCTCCCTTTTTGTGGAGGCGTCAATTTTATTTCCAATAAAAATTCATATATAGCCGTGTATTGCATTATCATGACCTGGGATAGTGGAGGCTCCCCCGTTGCGGTTGCCATTACATGGTTTTGGCCACATGCCTTTATTATAAAAGAGGACGCAAATAAAAGAGAAATGGCATACTTGCTTAGCAAAAAACAAATTGGTTTTGATCTCATGATTACTGTTATTATGATGACGGAACAAAAATGGGTATTTGAAAACAGGTAAAAAAGACGGGAGCAGCTGAGTTGTTGAAATAAGCAGTTAGGTTGTAACTGCAAGCCTGAAAAAAAATAAAAATCCATCTGAGAATGCAGGCGGCGGCTGCACTATCGGGCAAGTTATTTTCCCATCCATTCTTTAAAATCATTCACTCTCTCACGGCTGATGATTACTTCTTTATCAATCGAGGGTCGTAACTCAAGTTTTAACCGGCCGTTAAAATAGCTGTGAATATTTGCCACAGAATGAATGGCAATAAGAAACTGGCGGTTGATACGGAAAAATTTCATGGGGTCAATAAATTCCTGCAGCTCATCGATAGCATAGTCAACAATGAATTTCGCCTTCGCTTTTGTTTGGAAGAAAACCACTTTGCCATCGGTGTAAAAAAATGCAATTTCGTCTGCTTCTATTGAGACTAGCCGTTGCCCTTGTTTTACCAAGAAACGCTGGCGGTATTCTCTTGGTTTATTTTGTTCCTGCAATTCAATTATCAGACTTTTGAAATCAAGCACCTGCATTGCGTTAGTTCCGTAGGCCAATTTTAATCGATTATATTTCAGAAAACTTGCAGCAAGCGCTTCCTTTTTTACCGGTTTCAATAAATAATCAACACTGTTGACCCGGAAAGCCTTGATGGCATATTCATCATATGAGGTTGTAAAAATGACGGGACTTTTTACGTCAATGCAGTTAAAAATTTCAAAGCTTTGCCCATCGGCAAGTTCTATATCCATGAATATCAGGTCAGGTTGCGGATTGTTTTTCAACCATTCGACGGAAGATACAATGCTGTCAGTAATGCCGGCAATATGAAATGACGCATCTATTTCTGTAATGGTTTTTTTAAGCTTGTTGGCAGCGAGTCTTTCATCTTCTATGACTAATATTTGCATGGCTTTCGTTTTATTTCCAACCCATATTATTTTGATCTACTCCTTTGAGTGTAGTAATTAGTGGAAGGGCTACCCGGAATACAAGGTTTGTATGACTGATTACTACCTGCGGCTGATTCAATAAACTATATTTCGCAAAAATATTAGTCAGTCCTATTTTATTTGATTTTATTGATGTTGTCTTTTCGTGAACATTATTCTCAACTATTAATTGCTCTAATTGGTTTGTGGAAATATTTATCGTTAAAGGCCTGGCAGCAGAAACCACGTTATGCTTTACCGCATTTTCCACCAATAATTGTAAAGTGTGTGGTGGAAGCATGTATTCAAGGTAAGCTTCTTCGACACGAACTATCAGCTGAATCCCTTCCTCATACCTTGTTTTAAGTAAATCAAAAAACGAGTATATAAATTCAAGCTCATCCCGCAGAGTGATCAAATCCTTTTCATTGTTCTGCAATACATAGCGATAAACAGTTGACATTTCATCAATAAATATTTCAGCCTTTACTTTATCCGTGCTTACAAGGGAAGAAAGAGTATTCAGGCTGTTAAATAAAAAGTGGGGGTTAATCTGGTTTTTTAGTGAATCCACCTGTATCTGCAAATTCAATTTTTTTAAGGTTTCTGCTGCGGCAAAAGATTTGCTCCACTCGTAAATAAAATACCGGGTTTCGTAAAAGCCTGTTATAAGGTAAGTAAATAGCAGGGCATACGAAAGAGTTTGTAAAAATTCGAAGAAGCGGATAGCGATGTTTTTCTCCGACTGGGTTGAAATTAGCGAAGCGATAAAGATTATTATTACTGTATTGGCTCCGTACAGTAAAAGTCTGACAAGCCAGCCCTTGATAAATTTGCTTTTTTCATTATAGCGTTCGTAATATTTGCGCACCTTAAAATGGATCAACAGGTTAATATGCCAGGTGAGCCCGATTAAGAAAACAAGAAGAAAAAAATAATAGAGCGGAAAGCCTGTTATGCTTTTGCTGATCAGGATTTCTTTGTACATAGTGGTTATATCCACTATGAAGGCAAGCACCGGAATGCCAATAATACGCAGCCATAGGTCATTATAACTTCTTTGCATTTCAATACAAAGATGAGGGTTGTTAAATGGTCCCCCTGCTTAAAGTTGCTGAATTGAAGAATTCTATTGCTGAGTTGTAATTAACCCTTTTGATAGCAAGCAGCATCTTGGTATTGAGGCCAATTGAGACAACCCGGAGAGAGCTTGAAAAATGCCCGTCTTATCCGACCAGGTGAAGAAGCGACAACTGTAGTGCCGACAGGAGAAGGTTCGAACTTTTCCTGACCCATATACATGGGATCAGCATTCGTAATCATTGTCGTAGTCAGCATCTACTGATTCCCCTTATTTTGTACTTTTCGATATGCTAGCCCCCCAAACCAAAAGAAATATCTCCAGAATTTTACCCTTCGGTGTAATATGGCTTGTATTCAGTCTGGCTTATTCGCTATTGGAGAGAGGAGTGCTCGGCAATCTGGGATACTATCCCTCGACAGGAAATCCTTATTATTTTACCAGCGACATCATTATTACTCCAGTTTCCGCACTCATCACAGGTTTACTAATTGGCACTCTCGAAATAATATACTTCAATAAACTGTTCATTCAAAAAAGCTTTGCCAAAAAGATTATCTATAAATCGCTAATTTACCTTGCCATTATTATTTCCTTTCTTATCATCACCACTCTAATAGCCCACTCAATCGAACTGAAGAGTTTTGTTTTTAATAAACAGGTCTGGACTTATGCCTGGGCATTCCTATCTAATTATGCATTTTTAAGTGTGTGGGCCTACATGGCCGTGGTTATTATCGTTTCCCAGTTTTACATGGAAGTGAGCGATAATATCGGTCACGGTGTGCTAAATAATTTTTTGACCGGGAAATATCATGCACCAACAGAAGAAGAAAGGATCTTCATGTTCCTGGACATGCGCTCTTCTTCCACCATTGCAGAACACCTCGGTCACTTGAGATATTTCGAAATGCTAAAGGAATACTATTCCGATCTGTCTGATCCAATAATAAAATACTCAGGTGAAATCTACCAGTATGTAGGAGATGAGATCATCGTGTCGTGGAAGCCAAAAGAAGGACTGAAGGATAGTAACTGTATTCAATGCTTTTTTGCGATGAAGGCGGCCATCGAAAAGCAAACGAGGAAGTACAACGAACAATTCGGCGTTCTCCCCGCATTCAAAGCCGGGTTTCACCTGGGCAAGGTTACCACAGGAGAAATAGGGAAAATCAAGAAAGAAATAATTTTCACAGGTGATACGCTTAATACCACCGCGCGAATTCAGGGCCTTTGTAATACCTATAAAGTTGACATACTTATTTCTGGAAACCTGGTGAAAAAGCTTACACTTCCTTCGTTGTTTCAAATAACGACCTTGGGCAAAAACGAATTGAGAGGCAAAGACGAAAGGATTGAATTATTTACTATTCTGAGGGCTTAATTTGGACCATTTAGGTCCAACTAAGCTCCAATGGCCCCGATTGTAACCTAAGTACCTAACAGGAACACAGTACGGGGTTCATGTAATTCAGAGTGAGATCACTTTGTTGACTTGATTTGATGTGTTCGTACTTGGAAAAAAGATATTCCAATGCTTCGGGAATGGTTTTGCCGTAATCGATCCTTATAGATTTTGTATCGCTGATCCAGCGATGGAATAGGAGTGGAAAGTCTTTGTCAATATTTTTCAGGCAAATAACTCCTAATTTTTCGAGGGCCACTGCGTTACACACTTGTTCGTATTGACCGCGAATAGGAACACAAATAATTTTTTTCCCAAGATGTATGGCCTCCGCAGGAGTCTCAAAGCCACCACCAGTAATCACTCCCGTGCAATGGACAAGGCTTTCATTAAATAAACTTCTATTTACGGGAAGGAATTGGATGTTGCCACTTTTTTTCGGTTGACTGGTTTCCCTGGAAAAAATTTGAAAAGCAAATTCCTTGAGGGGATGGAAAATATTCTTTAGCTGTGGTTCGCAGTAGGAAGGAAGGTAAACCGTTATATAGTTCTTGTCGGAAGGCTGCGCGTTCAATAATTCTTTTTTGACAACCGGGTGAAAAATGAAGTTGTCATATTTTTCAAAATGTAAGCCCACGTGATGGGTTGCTCTAGCATAATTTTTCAGGATCCACTCGCCGATCTGGTTTTTACTGGCAGGTCGCGGCGTGTGGTCAGATTGAAAACTGGCCTGGTGTCCAAAGTGTACGGACGGAATTTTCTTTTTAGTACACGATGCCGCCGTGATATATTCAAAGTCGTTTATGACCAGGTCATATTTTTCTACAGGGAGTTCCTCAATTTCCTTCCTTAATTTGAGCGGATGACAACTCTTCATGATTTTCCAATAATCCAGGCCGCCGGTGCAGGTATAAAAAAGGCTTAAGCCGCTACTTCTGTATTTCACTGGCGCGTCAAGGGAGAGCGAATTATTCGCTCCGCTCAAAAAAATATCGACGGTTCCGTATGGGCGAAGGTGGGGCAACAATTCCATTGCCCTGCTGATGTGCCCATTTCCTGTTGCCTGTATGGCGTAGAATATTTTCATGCTGTTATAAAAACCAAGCACCAAGAACCAAATAAATTTCAAGTGGAAAATTCAAAATGAGAAGGTCCAATTTTAAGTTGATTTTTTTGATTTATTTGGTCCCGAAGCATCGGGATTGTGACTTGGTTCTTGGAATTTGGCTAACCAACAATTAAGAATAAACAATCATGCTCCCAACGAGTGCAAGTAAATCGCGATCTGGTCAGTCATCACATCCGTAACATTGTGACTCATCTCTTTTACGTTGATTGTTTTCATTTGTGATTCTTCATACTTATAAATATGCCAGTCATTTTGATAGTACTCTAATGAAGTTAGGTGCTCTACCCAATCACCGGAATTCAGGTAAACAACGTTTCCGGTTTTGTTTGCGATAACTCTTTTTTGAGGTTGGTGTATGTGACCACAGATCACGTAATCGTAGTGCTTTTGAATGGCCAGTTCGGCAATCAAGGTCTCGAACTCATCAATTTTGACGATTGATTCATTTACTTTTTTCATTACGTTTTTTGAAAGAGATATTTTGTCCCGGCCGATCAACTTCATAAGCTTATTGATAAACCGGTTGAAACCCAACAGGACTGCATAGCCGTTGCTTCCCATTCTTGACCAAAACTTTGCTCCTCCCTTGGTTGTATTGTCAAACACATCACCGTGAAAGATCCAGGTCATTTTGTGGTCAATTTCAATCACGAGTTTGTCTGTGAGTTGAAATTGGCCCAATTGCAGGTCGCTGTAGCGACGAAGCATCTCATCATGATTGCCTGTGACATAAATCACCCTCGTGCCAGAGGTGATAAGGTTCAATATCTCCTTGATAACCGCTAAATGTGTGGAGGGGAAATAATGTCTGCTGAATTGCCAGATGTCAATGACATCGCCATTAAGAACTAATATTTGTGGGCTGATGCTTTTTAGATAAGTGACGATTTCCCGGGCGTGGCAACCGTAAGTACCGAGATGGAGATCTGATAGTACCACAACATCAACACATCGCTTTTGCATGGGTGGAAAAGTTTTCCAAAATTTATCAACAGATTTAACTCATTTGTTACGCCATCGTTAACAATTTATGAGCACAGTATGAATAAATCGTTAAGTGTTTCGAACTCGTCAAATCCGTATCTAAAAAGATGACCACTTTCCATAACGCGAATTGACAGCGTCCACTTCTCCTTTTCCAAACAGTAAGCTTCGGGTCCTGGCATAAGAGGTTTATTAAAATTGAACGAGCGGTTTAAAGGCATTCAGAATGGTGTTGGATTGAATTCAGTAATTTTTCTGCGGAACCCTTTTGTACGAATGCCGAGATAAATAATCCCGGCGAGCATCCACCCTCCGCCAATCAAAAATGTTTTTACAGGTAAGTTAAGCCAAATGATGAGGCACATACAGAAACCAATTGCCGCGGGCAAGAAGTTGATGATAAAACTCCTTGCTGTCTTTTTTTCCGCACCAAAGTAATGTTTGCGGATGGATGCAATGTTCACCCCCATGAAGGCAAAGAAAGCTCCGAAGTTGATTAGTCGTGCACATTCTTCGTAGTTGAAAAGAAGAGCGCTTAACAGAGTTATTGCTCCGATCAACATGACATTATAGTCGGGTGTAAAATGTTTTTGGTCTAAATGAGCGAAAATTTTTCGCGGAATTGCACCATCACGTCCCATTCCGTAAAGTAATCTTGAAGCACCGATTTGTGCGGTGATACCAGAGCCCACACTTGCTAACATTAAAACAATAGTTAAGGAAACATCCAGAGTGAAACCGCCGACGCGATGCGCCACGGTCATGATGGCGGTATCCAGCGCATTGTTTCGCGCGACTTCTGTTTGCAATCCGGTGGTGAAAGAATTCCAGTCGGGCCAGGATAATTGTGCCAGATAAATCTGGGCACCGCTCCAGATGCCGGTAATTACACAAGTGAGAACCGCTGCAAGCAAAACATTTCTCTTTGGGTTGTTGACCTCCTCAGACAAAGTCGTTACACCATCGAAGCCTATATAAGTCAAGGCAGCCAAGGCAGATGCCGAGGCGATTGAATTGAATGAGAAAGTGGAAGGGTTATAAAATGGCTGCAATGAGAACAAACTTTTCAAACCATTTTGGCCGGAAACATGCCAAATAGCCGCACCCATGAAGTAAAACACAACTACGCTCATGATGATCATCAGGATCCAGTTGGTGATGGCAGCTATTTTTAGGCCTTTCAGATTTAGCAGCGTAAACGATGCAGCAAAGATGATTAACCACACGCGATAGGGAACGAAAGAGACAAGGTGATTAGCTGTTATCGCCGAGTAAATGACGCAAATGATCGGGACGAACATGTAATCCATAAACATGGACCATCCTGCAATGAAGCCCACATAGGAGTGAATGCCTTTGCTCACGTAGGTATAGGCAGAACCGGCGACTGGGTAGAGGTTGGCCATTCTTCCATAACTTATCGCTGTGAAGATCATTCCGAACATCGCAATGAGAATACAGGTGACCGCGTGTCCACGGGAAATATCGTTGGCATGTCCAAACAGTGGCAAAGCGGCCACAGGCTGGATTAATATGAGTCCGTAAATGATGAGATCCTTCAGCGACAATACGCGGTGTAACTTTGTTTCTTCCCGGAGCTCGGTGGTGCTCATCTAAAATCGTTGTTTAATTTGAAACTTGATAAGAGGGCACACTTCTGTCGACACTCAAATCGCTCGTATTGTTTCAGCGTTTAATTCATCAAAAGAGTTAATCACGAAATCGGCTTTGCTCAAATCCTGCGCACCCGAATTAGGATTAGCAAAACCGATGCATTTCATTCCGGCGGCCTTTGCTGAAGTTATCCCATTTTGCGAATCTTCTATTACAATGCATTCTCTTAATTCCGAACTTGCGAGCTTGGCCGACTTAATAAAAATCTCCGGGTGCGGCTTGGAGTTAGCAAGCTCTGTCCCACTAACTCTTGCCATGAAATAATGTGAAAGTTTCAATTTTTTCAACACTAAGTCGATGACCTCCATATTCGCAGATGAGGCCAGGATGAGTTTGAAGCCACCCTGATAAAGGTCTTTTATGAATTCCACGACACCGGGGATGGGATCCAGATTTTTTACCGTAAGAAGATATTCCAAGTACAAGGCATGCTGCTTTTTTACAAGCACATTTGCATCTTCTTCAATACTGTATCTTTTGGTAATTATTTCCCACATGTTCTGAGACGAAGTACCAACATAAGAACAATGCTCCTCGTAGGGTACCGCAATCTTCAATTCATGGAACATTTCACTTTCCATCTTAAAATGAATGGGCTCGCTGTCGATGATTACCCCGTCCATATCGAAAATCACCACTCGGATCATGGCAGATATTTAGATGGTGAAACAACCTGGCATAATTATTCCGAGTTGATCAAACCAAACTGTTTAAAATGATGAGTAAAATGTTTGCCATGCCACGTGACCCACTCTTCGCGAGTCATTGGGCCAAATGCATGGTGCACCGCAGTTTTCCCAGGGATTGTAAAATAAAGTTCAAAGCCGTCTATTTCTTTATTGAGCTGATCAATGGCTGCCCGCAGGTCCTTGTATCTTTTCGTTTTTGTCGCGTCGCTCAAATGGCCCTTAGCTCCTTTACTAATTACAAAATCCGTGTGTACGAGTAATTGTTTTGCATTGTCGGCTTGCTCGGGTGAAACCTCAAGCACAGCAATTCTTTTACCATTTGTGTATTCAACAGCTTCGACCAGGTGCTCGATCATGCTCTGCGCTCCCAGGTTTCCCCATAATGCAGGAGTTTCGGGTGTTAGCTGGTTCAATAAGGTATTCAATTGCGCCCTGCTTGTGATATCGATTTTGTTGGCTGTCATAATTTGGTCTTAATTTCCGCAAGCAGTCGCAGCCTGGTTTGTAGATTTGCTTGCTTTGCAAAGCAAGGGAAAAAAACAGTCAAATCAACATTAACCATTTGCAACTATGCTCTGAATGGTGCTTTAATGGATCGGTCAAAAATAATAAAACACAAATGAGCCGACTCCTTTTAAAGAAAGTTCTCGTCTATTTGTTCAGCGCAGCAGTAATCTTACGCAGTTTCTATTTTCTAAAACTGCATTTAGAAAAATTGCACCAGATGATAAGGTTGCAGGAGATAAAGAATTACCCTCACGGGACGCGGGAGCAAACAACATCACATTTATATTGGGATCGTATGTGTGATTGTTGGGGTTTACTTTCTGATTAAAATGGCAATCGGTTCTCTCGAGGTGATGATGCTTTCGGGCTTATTTGCTAACAACAAGTCTTTTGATGACGTCGTCAATCTGCATTACATAAACACCTGCAGGCAAATACGACACATCAATGGTAACGCTGCCGTTGGCCCTCAATTTTTTTGTTTGCCATTTCAGCTTCCCGGAGAGATCAAATAATTTTATTTCAGTTGAGGGTGAAAAATCGCCCGTCACAATTAGCTGTTGTGATGCGGGATTGGGATACATCACAAAATCATCTGCGCTTTGTTTGCCATTTACCTGGCGGATAGGGGAGTAGAAAAATGAATTATTTTTTTCTATTACTTTCAAACGATACAGGTTTGCACCCGTCCCCGGATGCTCGTCCGTGTAAGTGTATGTCTGATTCAAACCGTCAACTTGTAGAATTGAAAGTGGAGACCAGTTATTGGAAATCATTTTTTCAGGAATAAACTGTTTTGCCAATTCAGGATTTGAAATACTCCATTGCAGCTGGATGTCCGAAGTCTGCTGCGCCACTCTGAAATAAAACAGTTTTACCGCAAGCGGAGCAATCGAAAGACAATAGGATGCGGAATCGGTTGATTGACGGATTGTGTAATTGGAATTGGTATTTCCGTTTGCTCCATTTGCCGGGAGTATTGCCGCATTACATGCAGGATCGCCTCCGTACTGTAACCCTGCGGATCCTCCAGTCACCGATGTCGTTACAGCTGGTATTGATCCTGTAAAATAGATCACACCGCCGCTGCCGCCACCACCAGCTCCATAACATCGTTGCGCAGTACCGGCATCGTTCTCATCGCCACCTTTTCCGCCAACAGCCTGTATGCTTAGCAAGCCAGAATATGTTGGAACATCCATTACAATGGAACCGGCGCCGCCACCACCTGAAGCACCATCGGAAAGTGCATTTCCTCCAGTACCTCCGTTCGCCGATATCACCTTTCCATTTCCAACCAGCGTTCCTGCCTGGATAAAAATGATGCCTCCGCCATCGCCTCCGCCATTCGAAATGGTAAGTGTACCATTCGAATGACCGGCACCTCCACCGCCGCCAAAAAATATTTTTGTACCACTCCAATTTTTTAGGGGCTTCCCTGCCTCGCCATGCAGGTCACCAGTGCAGCCTGTACTACTCGAATTTCCACCACCCTTACCGCCTGCAGCGAGGTTGGCCCCACCAGCGCCACCGTTGTTATGATTATTCCCCCCACCACCCCCGTTAGCCGGAGCGCCGCGACCACCGCTTTGAGAAAGAGGGAAATCATAAACACTTTCTCCTTTGTAAGAGCCGTTTTGTGGTCCTGTAAACGAAGCATTATAAAAGTATTTATTTGCATCAAACGGAGCATTGAAACAAGTACCATTGCTTAATACATACCCACCTCCAGCAAAACCGGAGCCATCTGCATATATTGGGGCGTTCAGTGTTAATGTCTGTGAAACGCTCAGCGCAATCACCCCACCCATGCCGCTTGCATTGTTCCAGGCTGTTGCTTTTACCGTGTCCACAACATTTGCAGAAAAATACTCTGCGAATTTCACGAGTTGCACTTTGTCTGCAACCGTATAGCTGTTCAAGAAATTATGAAACATAAAAACGGAGTCACCGCTGATTGCGCAAATAATAGCGAGTTCGTAATTGCCGGCACTGTTAAGAGAAGTGGTGTCACCAAAAGTGCTCCCGTTGGTAGTGACGACGGAAGCTCCTTTCATTTGAACGATCAACGTTTTTTGCAAGCGTGCAAGTCCGACAACTGTGTTCAATCTTACACATGCCTTTGAAGGAATAACCTCTACCACCTTGTAGTAGCTGTTCACAATGCCACTGATATTGGTTTGCGCGGGAGAAGTAAGGAAAAAAAACACGATTACCTTGAGCAAAAGAAGGCAGCGAGTTTTCGGTAGTGGAAAACACAGAGCGGTGGCTGGTCTCACAGGAAACATGGGGCTGTTAAAATAATAATTGTTTCCTAGACGGGAAACCACTTTGGGATCGGATTTACACATCGTAGATTAACTACGATTTATTCGGTTATTTACGTGGCCGGTTATTATGAAAACGAAGTTCGATTCATCCACGCTCCAGTGCCATTAGGATTGCTTCTTTTCGGGCAATATCTGCGGCGATTTTTTGGGCATCGCGTGCTATTTCGCGGATTTGCCCCGTTGGGCCAATCCAAAAACCACAAAAGTATAACCCGTCCTTTCCAAAATACTTTTGTTTGTCAACGCACACCTTCAAATCTTCAAACCGGGATTTGTCTACGTCAACTATCTCTGCATAATCTCTGTAATAGCCGATGGCGGCAATGATCGCATCGAAATTTTCTTTTTTGCCGTCAGTGAAATACACGGTACTCCCCTGAATAAAGTCAATGTCATTAAATAGCGTAATGTGCCCTTTGCGAATATGCTTAAGGGTGCCAATATCCAAAACCGGTATGTTTCCATCCCTTTGAATCTGCTTGTAAGGGCCATATGGCATTTTCTTTAGTCCTAACTTATTAATGTCACCAAAGCGCAATCGTATAAAGGGAGCATTGATCGCATCCGCAACACGAGGAGGAAGGTGTGATAGCAATAAACTTAAACGGAGTATCGGTATACCAAACAAATCTCGCGGCACTACATTCACTGGTGAACGCACGGCCATCGAAGGGTTGGCTCCCTGTTCAAACAAATCAATTGCAATCTCACAAGCGGAATTTCCAAAGCCAACAACCAATACCTCCTGGCCCTTGAAATCCTTACCGACCTTGTATTCGTAGCTATGCAAGATTTTCCCGGGGAATGTTTCCATGCCTTTGAAAGAATGTGGTTTTGGTTTCCCAAATGGTCCCGTAGCGATGATCACGTATTTTGATTTATAACTGTCATTATTTGTTTCAGTGATCCAATAATCATTTTGTTTTTTGACAGATTGGGCTTCTGTGTTAAAAACTGGCTTGATGTCAAAGGTCTTTTGATAAGCGACTAAATAGTCGACTACTTGCTGTCGACTTGGATAACGAGGAATGCTACGAGGGAATTTTTTATATGGCAGGTTTGACAGCGCCTTGGTAGTATGCAAATGCAGCCGTTCGTAATGATTTCGCCAGGGTGTGGCTACCTGCGATTCTTTTTCAATGATGATGTAATCGATGTTTCTGTTTTGTAAGGTGCTTGCTGATGCCAGACCTGAAACACTTGCGCCAATAATCAACACGTCCGTGCTCATTTTACTTGAAATTCATTTTCGTCTTTGAACTTTCGGATTTCGGATTTCGGATTTTGTTTGTTTATTTCATCGCTACAAAAAATAGACATCATTTTTTCAGATGATAGGCTTTTGGCTTTGTAAATGCGCGCAACCCAGCATGGGAAAGAGTGACACCAAAACCAGAATGTTTTCTTCCACTCCAGGGCACAGCGGCGCTGACACGATCACAGCAATTCCAATAACCCGTGCCAACGTTTATTTCACGGAGGATATGTTCTGCCTTTGCTTTATCGCTGCTGTAAACTGCCGCTGTCAAACCGTACTCCGTGTCCTTCATTAACTCTATGGCCTCATCATCATTTTTTACTTTCATGATGCCAATGACCGGTCCAAACGATTCATCTTTCATTACGCTCATGTTATGGTTGACATCAACTAGTACAGTTGGCTCGAAAAAATACCCTGGACCGCTATTTTTTTTTCCACCGGTCAAAATTTTTGCTCCTTTACTAACGGCATCCGCTACCTGGTTTTCAAGAAATGTCACTTGTTCTTTCCGGCTTAACGGACCGATGTAAATTCCCTGGTCTGTAGGCGATCCGGTATTCCATGACTTCACTTCTTTGACAAATTCATCTATATACTGATCATAAACTTCTTCATTTACATAGATCCTCTCCACCGCGCAACAGCTCTGCCCATTGTTGTAAAACGCTCCATCCGCAGTGGCAGCGGCTACGGATTTTATATCTGCTATGTCATCCGCAACGTACAAAGGATCCTTACCACCTAGCTCACACTGGCACGGCACCATTTTGGGAGCGATTTTTTCATAAATGTATTTTCCTGTCTTGTAAGAGCCTGTAAAAAAGTAACCATCAAATGCAAGTTCCAATAAGAACTCACCAACATTTTTCGCGCCGATGGCGATGTGAAAAACATTGTCCGGTACTCCCGCTTCTTTTAAAAGTTTTTCGATTTGTAATCCTGTGAGCGTTGAATGTTCTGAAGGCTTATACATGACGACATTTCCGGCCAGCAAAGCAGCGACAAATACGTTCACGCCCACAAGGTAAGGGTAGTTCCAGGCAGAGATGTTGCATATGACACCGAGAGGCTCGTACGAAATTTTCTCTTCTACTTTATCATTCGCAGACATGATCTCATCTTGCAAATATTTTTCCGCATTATCCGTTAACCACTTTATCCTTGCCCTTGCACCATTTATTTCGTTACGCGATTGTTGCAAAGGTTTGCCAACTTCGGAAGTGAGCACAGCGGCAAGTTGTTCAATGTTTTTGCCCAACAGATCTGAAAATTTCTCCAGCACTTTTATTCTTTCCAACCGTGGGATTTCATGCCAAACGGCTTGTGCATTTTTCATCAAGAGAAATTTCTTTTCCAGGGTTTCCGCAGTATCCTCGTTCAGTTGTGCAATTGTTTCCTCAGTAGCAGGGTTGGCAATTAAAAGCTTTTTAATGTCAGACCTTCGTACGGCTGCGAGAAATTGTTGTTTTATATTTTCCGAAAAAGGATTGCCTTGTTTGTCCTTCATTCGTTCCGGATGCCATTGAATGCAAAGCATGAATCCTTTATCCATCTTGTCTTTGAACTCAAGGCCTTCAATTATCTTATCATTATCGTCAGTATATGCGTTCGGTACCAAATTTTCTCCAATTGCGTTGGGATCGATCGCCTGGTGATGAGCACTGTTGACGTGCCCGGACGCCCACCCAGATATTTGATGAAGTAAGCTCTTGGCCTCAGTTACAATAGCGTGTTGTTTATCTAACGCCTCTTTTTTATGTCGCGCGTTTCCATTGTCCAGGTCCTGGATGAGCCTGCCGCCTTCCAACACATTTACCAGCTGCATTCCACGACATATGCCTAAAACAGGCAACTTGTGTAATTGAGAATACCAGTATATCCTTTGCTCGAATCGATCGCGATCTGGCTCAAACTCCACTGGAATATTGTCATAAGCCGGATTGCCATTATAAAGTGAGGGATGTACGTCCACGCCGCCGGTAAGAACAAACCCGTCGCACGTGGCTATGTCTTCAATATTGTTCTTTTGAAAATTAAGCTCTACAAGTTCCAGGTCATTTTTCAGATCATCCTGCGTGAACCAATTCCAGTAGTTCTGAAACATCGTCCTTGTAAAGCTGATGCCAATTCTTTTTTTCATGGATCAGAGTGCTTTGCCGTACAAATTTCTGAAATCTTCGCGGCTTACAGGTTTCGGGTTGTTGGGATGGGCGAAATCAGCAATGGCAAGATCAGCCAGCGTTTCGAGATGGTCCTGTTTTACGCCAATGTCACGAAGTTTGTGCGGTATATTGATTTTGGAATTGAGCTCGAACAAATAATTAACAACTGTCTCACCGTTTTCATCTTTTAATTCCAGGGTTCGTGCAATTCGCCGGAATTTGTTTTCACATCCCGCGATGTTAAATTCCATCCCGTACGGAATATTAACTGCATTGGCCAGACCGTGATGCGTATCCAACAATGACGACAAGGGATGCGCTAATGAATGCACGACTCCCAGGCCTTTCTGAAAAGCCACAGCACCCATTAGCGACGCGATCAACATTTTACTTCTCGATTCCAGGTTAGGCTTATGCACTGCTTTCTCCAGCGACAAATGGATCAATGAAATTCCTTCCAGCGCGATTCCCTCGCACAACGGATGTGGCATTTTTGCCAGGTAAGCTTCCATATTGTGCGTGAGAGCATCCATACCGGTTGCAGCAGTAATAAATGGCGGAAGCTCCATGGTCAGCAAAGGATCGGCAAAAACTACTTTGGCTAGCAGCTTTGGGGAGAAAAGAATTTTCTTCTGATGAGTGTCATCATCAGCTATGATGGCGCTTCGACCCACTTCGCTGCCGGTGCCAGCTGTAGTAGGTATTGTAATAAAATGAGGGACGTCATTACTAACGTAGACGTCTCCACCGACGAGATCATCATATTTAAAAAGATCTTGCCGGTGATTGACTCGTAGCACAATTGCCCGCGCTACGTCGAGGGCCGCTCCACCGCCAATGCCAATCACGGAATCTCGTTGACTGTTGTCGTAAACATCAGTGCCTTTATACACGTCCGACTTCACTGGGTTTTTATGAATGCCGGAAAAAACTTCCACCGAAATGTTTTTCTTTTTGATCGCATTGACGATATACTTGAAGAAATCAAGCTGAGCCACATTGGCGTCGGTAACAACCAACGGCCGGTACAAATTATTTTTCACCAGGTAATCGGCCAATTCATTACTCGACCCTGCACCAAATCGAATGGTTGTTGGAAAGTTGTATTGGTAGATTTTGTCGAAAGTCATCGCTGAATAAGTTCATAACTAAGAACCAAGAACCAAATCACAAGAACAAATAAATTAAAAATCTGAAATTGGAAAGTGAAGCACTTCTTTGTTTTGAATTTTTAATTTGAAATTTATTTGGATCTTAGTTCTTGGATCTTCGTTCACTGCTTCAAATAATCTCAAAGTACCTTCTATACTCCCAATCCGTGACTGCTTTCAAATGTTGCCTCCATTCCCATTCTCGTGTTTGAGTAAAATGCTCAACAAATTTTTCGCCGAACAATTCCCTGGCAACCTTAGAAGTTTTCATTTGCTGCGT
>AR_comb_assmDRAFT_10034201_pt1 | contig 18246 bp, 16 predicted proteins | sample ArasoioldDNA_FD_10543 | JGI IMG/M metagenome (IMG submission 10543) | reverse complement strand
GAAAGGCGACGTTGAGCGGAATGCGGGTTGGCAGGCCTGGAACAAACGTCCCCAGCCGCGGAATATGGGCAGCGCCGCTGATCGGCGCGGTCTCCATGATCGGGTCGCCGGGAAGCCGGTAGTGGTACTGCGTCAGATACCCGACGAGCGCTACCGCAATGAAGTTCAACATGATCGTGTTGATCACTTCATGCGATCCGAAGCGCGCCTTGAGCACACCCGGTATCGCTGCCCACCCCGCGCCGGCAGCGATACCGGCCAGGCAGCACAGTGGCACGAGCATCACTGACGGGAGACCAGTGAACGTGATGCCGACCCACGCTGTCGCGAACGCCGCGACATAGAGCTGTCCTTCGGCGCCGATATTCAGCAACCCTCCTCGCAGCGCCACTGCCACGGCAAGGCCGGTGAAGATCAGCGGCGTCGCAAAAAACAATGTGTAGCCGATGCCGTCGGGCCACGAAAACGCGCTGCCGAGCAGCAGCGCAAACGTCTCGACTGGGTTGTCGCCGATGAGCAACACGACAATAGCGCCGACCGCGAAGGCACACAGGACGGCGAGCAATGGAAACCGAAGCTCGCGCAAGAGCTTCACGCGTGGCCGCCCGTCATGAGAAGGCCGACCTGTTCGTGCGACGTCTGCGCCGGATCGACTTCGCCGGCGATGCGGCCGTTGTGCAGTACGAGAAGGCGATCGGAAAGCGCGGTGACTTCTTCCAACTCCGCAGACACGAGCAGCACCGCACAGCCGGAATCGCGAAGGGCGACAATCTTGCGGTGGATGAACTCAATCGCACCGATGTCCACACCGCGTGTAGGCTGCGAGATAAGGAGAAGAGTCGGTGGCAGCTCGAACTCGCGGCCAATGATCAGCTTCTGCTGGTTGCCGCCCGATAACGCACGCGCCGGCAGCGCTGGATTCGGTGGACGTACGTCGAACTCGCGAATGACAAGCTCCGCGCGTCGCCGAATGGCCTGTTCGTCGAGAAGCGCCGACGCAATTCCGCGGGCCGCGGGAGGGCGGTAGTGCACGCCGAGGATGACGTTTTCCGAGAGACTGAATTCCAGCAGCAGGCCGCGGCGATGCCTGTCTTCCGGAACGTGCGCGATGCCAATTTCGCGGCGGCGGCGCGTATCGAGCTGACGGATGTCGCGGCCGTTGAACGTAACCGCACCGGTGACCTGTGATTCGGCAAGCAGGCCGGCCAGCGCCTCAATCAGCTCCGTCTGCCCATTCCCTTCGACGCCGGCGACGCCGACGATTTCGCCCGCACGCACGTCGAACGACACCTTATCCAATCGCCGGCTGCCAGCGGACGTCGTAATCGACAGATCGCGTACGCTCAGCACGGCGTCACCAGGTTTGGCTGGTGCCTTCTGCACTCGCAGCAATACATCCCGCCCGACCATCAACCGGGCCAACTCCGTCGCGCTCGTCTCGCTGGTTTTCAGGTTGCCGACGACCCGCCCGTCGCGCATCACCGTCACGTTGTCGGAAATGGCAAGGACCTCCGACAGCTTGTGCGTGATGATGACGACTGTCTTCCCCTGCTCGCGCATCCGCCGGAGGATGCTGAAGAACTCCTCGACCTCCTGCGGCGTGAGCACTGCGGTGGGCTCGTCGAGAATGAGCAGCTCGGCACGACGATAGAGCGCCTTCAGCAGCTCGACGCGCTGCTGCTGACCGACGGAAAGATCCTCCACCACGGCGTCCGCATCGACGGCCAGCCTGAATTCCGCCGACAGTGCGCGAATGCTCGCCGCCGCCTGCTTCACGTCCAGCGACAGCGCGGAGCCGGGCTCCGCACCGAGCACGATGTTCTCGGTGACAGTCATCGGGAGCACGAGCATGAAATGCTGGTGCACCATGCCGATGCCGAGTGCGATCGCATCGAGCGGCGCGCGAATGTCGCGCACCTGATCGTCAACGAGGATGTCGCCGCTGTCGGCACGATAGAAGCCGTACGCAATGCGCATGGCCGTCGATTTGCCGGCGCCGTTTTCGCCGACGATCGCGTGGATGGTTCCGGAGGGGATGGTGATGTTGAGGTGATCGTTCGCCAGGACGTCGCCGAAGCGCTTGCTGATGTCACGCAGCTCGAGCTTCATTGCGCCATCGCGTCCGTCACCTTGATTTCTCCGGCGATGATCTTCTTCTTCGCTTCCTCGACCTCCCGAATCGCGTCTGACGGCACGAGGTCGCGATTGTACTGATCGATGACGTAGCCGACGCCTTCGCTCTCGAGGCCGAACACGTGGAAGCCACCCTTGAACTTCCCGTCGACGACCTCCTTGACGATGTCGTAGACGGCGTTGTCCACCCGTTTGACCATGCTCGTCAGCACGAATCCGGGCTTGACGCCGTTCTGATTCGAATCGACGCCAATCACGTAGTGAGTCGCGCGGCCGTTCTGCACGCCCGCCTGCTCGACAGCATCAAACGCGCCGAGCCCGGAATTGCCGGCGGCGGCGAAGATGACATCCGCACCTTTGTCCATCTGCGCAAGCGACAGCTCTTTCCCCTTGCCCGGATTGTTCCATGCGGCATCGGTCACGCCGACGTAATTCTGCAGCACGTGGATGCGCGGGTTCACCGCCTTCGCGCCCTCTTCGTATCCCTTCTCGAAACGGCGAATCAGCGGAATGTCCATCCCGCCGACGAAGCCGACTGTCCCGGTGCGCGATGTCTTGGCCGCGATCATCCCCACCAGGTATGAACCCTCGTGCTCCTTGAACAGCAGTCCCGCCACGTTCGGCATCGGCGTTTTGCCGTCGTCCTGGAGCACGACCCCATCGATGATCGCGAAGCGAATGTTCGGATAGTCGCGCGCGACGACCTGCATGATAGGGGCCTGGGCGAACCCGACGCCGATCACCAGGTCGTAGCCGCGTTCCGCGAAAGCCCGCATCGCGGGCTCGATGGAGTTCGGGGTGCCGGGCTCGACGTCCCTCAGAACGATGCCGAGTGGTGGTTTGCCACAGCTCGTCTTCCCGTCGGGAAGCGTGCCGGTTTCCGCGCATTTCACGCCGGCCCACGCAGCGGCGTTGAAGGAGCGATCGTCTTTGCCGCCGATGTCGAACACGATGCCGACGTGAATCTTCGACGTGTCGTCCTGCGCATAGCGGGCGCGCTGGCACGCCGACGTGGCGGCGCACGCCATCAACATACAGCCACAAACCACGGAGACGCGCAGGCACCCGTGTCTTCGTGGTTCGTACGTGGTCGTCATCGCACTTCTCCGAGAATGGCCGGTCGATGCGGCGGCGCTTCGTCACCGATGGCGATCGCGTCACTGCAGAGGGCCAGCGCGGCGTTCACACCGCGGCCGTCGCGGTGATGGATTTCGATAATGGGCTCGCCGCGCTCAACTCGCGCGCCGGGTTTGGCCTGGATCATGATGCCCACCGCATGGTCGATCGGTTCGCCGACCTTGGTCCGGCCGGCGCCAAGAAGATGTGTCGCCAGGCCGATCCCTTCGGCCTTCATTCGCGTGACGTACCCGTCGCGCGCTGCGCGGTAGTATTCGCGCTGCGAGACGGACGGCAGCAAGGCGTACTCGTCGACTACCCGCCGATTGCCGCCTTGCCGCTCGATCATCCGGCCGAATGTCTCGAGCGCCTTCCCCGATGAGAGCGCGGCTTCAACGCGGCAAAGGGCGTTCTGTTCATCCTGCTCACGACCCGCAAGCATGAGCACTCGGGACGCAAACCGCTTCACGACGGTGTTCAGATCGTCGGGGCCGTGTCCCTTCAGCGTTTCGATGCATTCGATCACTTCCAGCGAGTTGCCAATCGCGCGGCCGAGCGGCTGTTCCATGTCCGTGATGAATGCCTCCGTCCGCACGCCGGCCCGCGTCCCGATCGCGACCATCGATGCCGCGAGCGCGCGCGCATCGTCCTCTTTTTTCATGAACGCGCCGTCGCCGCACTTGACGTCGAGCACCACGACATCGCTCCCCTCAGCCAGCTTCTTGCTCATCACCGAGGCCGAAATGAGCGGAATGCTGCCGATGGTCGCAGTGACATCACGAAGGGCATAGAGCTTCTTGTCCGCCGGCGCGAGCGTTGCGGATTGACCGATGATGCTGGTACCGACATCTCTGAGCACTGACTTGAACTCGTCGATGCCGAGATCAACGCGATATCCGGGAATCGACTCCAGCTTGTCGAGCGTGCCGCCGGTGTGTCCAAGGCCGCGGCCCGACATCTTCGGCATGACGACGCCGCAGGCAGCGGCAAGCGGAGCCAGGATGATGGATATCTTGTCGCCGACGCCGCCGGTGCTGTGTTTGCCCACTTTCACACCGGGGATGTCGGAGAGGTCTACGCGACCGCCGGAATTCACCATCGAGTCGGTGAGCCATGACGTCTCTTCGATCGTCATGCCGCGCAGCGTAATGGCCATCAGCAGCGCCGACGCCTGATAGTCGGGAAGTGTGCCGCGCGTGACGCCGCTGATGAAAAAATCGATCTCTTCGCGCGAGAGCGCGCCTCCATCTCGCTTTTTCGCGATCACGTCTACGGTGCGCATTTATGAGAATCTTATTCAATAATCCCGCTCGCCCGGTCTCAGCGCCGGCGCGACCTCAGATATTCTGAGAGGCAGCGTCGCCCCTCCAAACAAAAGACTCCTTCCGCGGCGATTTCATCGGACGTGAGAAATCGTCTTGCAGGACGCTGCGAACGTTTCGTGGTGTTGTGCGCTATGGCTCACATCTTGCCTCCCCGTGATGCGACGCAACATGACTTGTTCGCGGGAGGATTTTTTGATGACCGTATCGTCGCTGAAGACCGGAAGGCCGCTGCTCCGTCACGCACTGATTGGAGCGGCAATGGTCTGGATGATCGGGTTTGCTGCTGTGCCGAAGGCTTCAGCCGACGCGTTCACTCTGAACCAGATTTTCTGCAACTGTCTGCCCGCCGGCAGCACCGCCGGCACCGTCACGCTTACACAGGTTGGCACCGACGTCACAGTGGACATTGCGTTGGCTCCTGGCCTGACATTCCATGAATCGAACGGACTGGATGCGTTTGGGTTCAATGCTCCGCTCGGCTTGACCGCGGCCGCCTTCGCATACACGCCGGGCATCCCTGGCTGGAATCTGCTGTTTGGTCCTCTGCATGAGGATGGCGCCGGCACGTTCCGGTACGGTTTCGCCTGCACCCCTGCTCCGAATGGATGCGTGGGGGATCCGTCGACGTTCAGCTTCACCATTCACGGCGTCACGTTGGGCGACGTCGAAACCACCGAGGGAGGTGCGCAAAACGGCGGATCAAATAGCGACTTGGCCGTGAATATCGCCAACCCGCTGGCGTCTGGTTGCACCGGCATGGTGGGAGGCGGCAACGGTTCGAGCCAGTCGACAGCATCGGGAGGATTCAGCGGCGATTCACCTTGCGGCACCAGCTCGAGCGGTCCGGGCGGACAATCGGTTGTGCCGGAACCCGCGAGCCTGCTGCTCCTCGGCACCGGTCTCGCCATCGGCTCGCGTCGCTTACGGCGTCGCGATCGCAACCAGGCGTAACGACGGTCCACGTTTGTCTTCCGACGCAGAGGCGCCGACGTTCGACCATCCGGCGCCTCTGTTCCGCACGTCCGCATCTTCCGCGTAGCCCACCTCATTTCGTCGTCGCTCGAATCTATTCAATAATCCTACGCACCCGATGACCCAGGCGGCGCTCTCCCAGGAGCTCACGCGTCAGTCTATTTTGCTGGCCCGGGCGCTTTCAGCCGCTGCCCGCAACTGGGCGCTGTATCCACCAGAACATCCCGCCGCTATCGCATCGGTCACCCGGCTCGGCGACGCTGTCTCCGCGAGTGCGGCCGGAGCAGCCTTCACCTTCGGCGTTACGCCGAAAACGTTGCTCGTCGCCGGTCAGCCGCTGCCGGACGATCACTCTGTCGCCGAAGCCGCGCGGCTCCTCCACGATCACGACATCCTGCAGATCACATTCGTCGGCCAGCCTGAAGTGGCGGCGCTTCACTCGCTGCTGGCGCTGCTGGCGCGCGCGCCCGAAGAATTGCGCGCCGAGGGCGGCCCCGGCAAGGCGTGGGCGAAGCTCACGCACACGTCAGTCGCCATCGAACAGATCGACTACGAGAAGATTCTCGCGGACCGCAGCATCGAGCACGAGCTCGAGGAGCGCGACGACGTGTGGCGATCGGTCGTCAATTCGATTGTCGAAGGACGCGGCACGTTCGACTCGGTCCAACAGCAGCGACTGCTGGACATCGCGGGCAGCGCATTCCAAATCCAGGAGCTGGCCACGGCGGTGTCCGCGCCGAAGTGCAACGCCGACGGCTCGCCGCTCATTACCACGCAAGCAGCAACCGTGCTCGCCACGTTTCGCCACCTCGCCGGCATCGTCACGGTGATGGATCCCGACAAGCTGCCTCAGGTGATGCGCAACGTCGCCGAGGCGACCGCGCAGCTCGATCCCCACGTCGTCATGCAGATGATGCAGACCGACGAGGGGATGCAGGAAACGCCGATTCTCGGCAAGATCGCCGAGTCGTTTGACGATGAAAAGGTCGCGGAGCTGCTGGCGACAGCGCTGGCGCGCGACGGCAACGCCACGGCGCGGCTGGCGCGCATTTTCGACACGATTGCTCCGGATGCCGAGCGGAAACAGCGCGTGCTGCGTATGACCAGGCGTTGTCTGACGGAGCAGGATTTCGGACGAAGCAGCCAGTTCAAGGCCGTGTGGGACTCGATGGAACAGCTGCTGCTCAGCTACGACGAGTCCCCGTACGTTTCGACGGCATATCAGGCGTCGCTTGAAGGCGCCGTCGGACGGGCGGAACTGTTCTCGACACGCGAGCTGCCGCCCGAGCTGCCCGAATGGGTCGAATCGCTGCAGCAGGACAACGTCCGTTCGCTCTCGGTGCTGCTCATGACCGACCTGCTGCGCATCGAGGAGCGGCAGGAACGCGCGGCGGAAATCGCCGCCGACATGATCGGTCTCGTCGAAGACCTGATGATGTCGGGCGACTTTGCCAACTCACTGCTCGTTCTCCGCGAGCTGAAGCGAGCACGTGAAGGCAGAGTCGCTCCCGCCGCCGCGCGCGCGGCGCTGACAGAGATCGCCGAATCGGTCGCGCTCCGTGAAGCGGCGTCGATGGTGAGTGACTTCGACGACGCGACGCTCGACATTTTTTTCGAGTGCTGCGAGCACGCAGGGCCGGTAACCATCAAGGCATTCCATCGCGCGCTGCAGAGTGAAACCGAAACCGGCGAGTACGCCCGCGCCCGTGATCTCGTCCACCGATTTGGCGCAGCCGGAATATCGCACATTGCACCGCTGGTGGACGATAACCGCTGGTTCGTGCAGCGCAACGCCGCATCGCTGCTTGGCGCTTCCCGCAGCGCGGATGCGGTGCCGGTGCTGCAGGGGCTCCTCCGCCGAACCGACCCGCGCGTGCTGCGGACGGCAGTTATGGCGCTGGCGGGCATCGACGACCCAGCCGCGGCACGCGCGGTCCAGACCGCCCTTCGAGCGGCGTCGGGGGCCAGCCGGGACGCTGTCGTCAGCGCGCTGGTGGCCGAAAAAGATCCAAGAGTCGTCCCCATGCTCGTGCGAATCCTGGAGGAAAGCGACCCCTTTGGCGCCGACCATCAGACCGTGCTGGACACGCTGCACGCCGTCCGGCAACTGGCCGACGATCGCGCGGTGGCCGCCGTCGTGGCCGTGATGCGCCGCAACAAGCTGTTCGCGTGGAAGAAAGCGCGAGCCACCAAGGAAGCCGCGGTTCTGGCGCTCATCGCTATTGCGTCGCCGCGCGCCAAAACGGCGCTGGGCGACGCAGCCGCGACGGGCGATCGGACGCTCAAAAAAATCGTCAGGCAGACGCAGGTGTCGGCATGAGCCGGCAGGTCGAGGATCTCGTCCGCCGTCTCGCCGCGGCACTGCGCGCGGCGGAACTGTACGCCCCTCAGCATCCGCTGGTGCAGCGATCGAGCGCCGCTCTTCATAGCGCGCTGACCGAGCGGCTCACGGAAGATCCATCGGTCATCGTCGGCCTCGTTGGCGACGACGTCGTGGTCAACGAGATGCGGCTTGGGAAAGGTTCGGCCTCGCTGACCGGGTTCGTACGCGGCTTGCGCGATCGTGAAATCGAGAAGATCACGTTCCATCGCAGCATCTCTCAAGAAGAGGTTCGTGCGTTCCTCGGTGAGGTGGCAGACCGTCAGGCGCGTACGCCGATCATGGATCGCCTGGCGACGCGCGGCGTACGGCGCGCCGAGGTTGGCAAGCTGGCCCTCGAAGAGACGCCGCAGGATGAGATCGGCATCGAGGCGGCCCGCAGGGTTTACGACACGGCAGTCGCCTCCGCCCAGACACTATGGGACCAGGCCAAGGCTGGCGACAGGCCCGATCCGGAGAACGCGCGCAAGATCATCGACAGCCTGGCGAATATCGTCACCCAGGATCGCACCTCGCTGATGGCGCTGACCGCGCTCAAGAAGTACGACAACTATACGTTCACCCACATGGTGAACGTGGCGGCGCTGTCGATGACGCAGGCGCGCGCGCTGAATCTCGATGGCCCGCTGCTCCGTGAGTTCGGCTTCGCCGCGCTGATGCACGACATCGGCAAGGTGAATACGCCGCTCGAGATTCTCAATAAGCCGGGGAAGCTGACGGACGAAGAGTTCAAGATCATGAAGATGCACGTCGTCGACGGCGCGCATATCCTCCGGCGGACGCCGGAGATGCCCGCGCTGGCGCCGGTCGTCGCATTCGAGCACCATCTGCGGCAGGATCTGAGCGGTTATCCCGAGAACATCGGCCACCGGAAGCTGAACCTGTGCACTCAGATTGTGAGCATCGCCGATGTGTTCGACGCGCTGCGCAGCAATCGTCCCTATCGCGAGGGGCTGGCGACCTCGCGCATCAAGTCGATCATGAGCGAACAGGGCAACCCCGCGTTCAATCAGACGCTGCTGCGACGATTCGTGAACTTGATGGGACTTTTTCCGATCGGCACAATCGTTCGCCTGAACACTCAGGAAGTCGGTGTCGTTACCGCGGAGCATCCTGACGACCCGTTCCGACCGCAGGTAAGAATCATCTTTGATGAAAAGGGCGAGCGGCTCGACGATGATCAGCTCGTCAACACATGGGAACGCGATTCGCGTGGTGAATTCGCGAAAGCGGTGGTCGAGACCGTCGATCCCGATACGATCGAGCTCGATCCATTGACAGTGCTGTAAGAGGACAATGGCGACGCCCGCGCCCACCGAACCGATGTCGGCCGAGCAGAGCGCGGCGCTTGCAGAGTTCGCGCGCAGCTGCAAGACCGCGGCGCGCTCGGTGTCGCTCTATCCAGCGTCGCACCCCGCCATTCAAGGTGCCCTCGGACGCGTCGCGGCGTCAGTGCGCCGGCTGACGGATCAGGGCGACGTCACCATCGCTGTTCTTCCGGACATCCTCGTCATCGAAGGCCGTGTGCCCACAAAACCTGATTCGGCCATCGGCGAGTTCGCCGAGCTGCTGCACAGCCGTCTGGTCGGCGAGCTGACGGTGGAGCGGAGCGCGGAGGGCCCGGATTGGCACGCGCTTCTTCTGCTGCTGGCGCGCAGCCCGGAGGATCTCCTCGCCGCAGGCGGCATCGCCAAAGCGTGGGTGGCGACCGGACACTCGCATTTCGGCATTCGTGAAATCGACTACGCGGAGGTGCTGCGCGAACGCAAGGGCGACGAAGGTGCGGAGTGGGAGCGCATCATCGAGTTCTGCCTGCAGGGCAATGACGCGACCGTCGAGGAGCGCGTGCTGGACGCGATCATTGCGGCGCTCGATGCCGATCGCTTCGGCGAGCTCGTCAAAGCCGTGCAGTCAGCCGAGACCGGCGGTTCGGCGTCAATTGGCGCACGCGCCGCAGCGTTGCTGAATCTGCTGCGTAAGGCGATTGAACGGCTGCGCGATCAGGGTCGTCTCGACGAGGCTGCGGTGCTGCAGTCGGTTGCCGACTCGGCGGCGCAGATGACACCCGACATGATGCTGTCGTTCCTCCAGGAGGCGCGCGCCGAGACACAGCGCGGCGACATGCCGATGGCGGCGCCCATCATCGAACGGATGACGGACCCGACGATTGCGCAGTTCGTGGCGGGAGCGGTCGTCGCGGAGCGCGGCGCGAGCCAGCGTCTGGCGCTGGCCTTCCAATCGCTGGTACCGGAGCTGGAACGAAAAGAACGCCTGCTCGACCTGGCCAAGGTTGTCGCGCAGCAGACGCCGCTCGGCAGGGAATCGGCGTTCGAGAACCTGTGGCAAGGCGCGGCGCAGCTTCTAACGTCGTATTCCGACGAAAGCTTCGTTTCCGAGGAATATGGCCGCGAGCTGTCGGGCTCGCGCGCGCAGGCGCTGGAAGTCGAGCGAGTGTCTGATGATCCTCCCGAACGCATCCAGACGTGGGTGACGAGCGTCAGCGAGAGCGCGCTGCGGGAGCTCGATGTCGCGCTCATCCAGGACTTGCTGCGCATTGAAGACGAACCGTCGGCGTGGCAGTCGATCGCGGCCGTCGCGGCCGACGAAATCGAGCGACGCACGCTGCTCGGCGACATCAGCACGGCGTTGACGCTTCTGAACATGCTTGTCGCGGAGGGCAACGAAGGGCGCCAGCCGCTGCGCCCGGCCGCGGAATCCGTGCTGACGAAACTGGCGGGCGGCCAGATGATTCGGCATCTCGTCACGCACCTCAGGAAGGTTGAAGACGCCGATGTCGAGCCGCTCACGCGTTTGTGCCACGTGATTGGGCCATTGATCGTCCGGCCGCTCGCGATGGCGCTCGCCGCCGAGGAGAACAACAAGGCTATTCGCCGGCTGCGCGAGCTGCTGCTCTCTTTCGGCGCGGCAGGCCGCCAGTCGGTCGAGCAGTTGAAGCATTCGCCGAATCCCGCCGTACGCCGCATGGCCATCGATCTCTTGCGTGTGTTCGGCGGCCGCGAAGCGCTGCCCGAGCTCGCCTCGATGCTCGACGATGCGGATCCACAGGTGCAGCGGGAATCGATCCGCGCCATCGTACAGATCGGCACCGATGAAGCGTTCGCAGTGCTCGAGAACGCACTCGTCTCCGGCAGCGCCTCGCGCGACACCATCCTGCAGCAGTTGCTCAGCCTGCGCGACGACAAAGCGGTCCCACTGCTCTGCTACGTACTGGATCACACATCGCCGAAGGGAAAACTGCTGGCAGTACACGTGCAGATCATGGAAGCGCTCGGCAACCTCGCCGCGCGCTCGGACTCGATCAGCACGCTGCGCGGCATCCTCTATCGCGGTGAGTGGTGGGCACCGTGGCGCACCGGAGCGCTGCGGCACGCCGCCGCTGCTGCGCTGCAGCGGCTCGGCACGCCGGAAGCGATCGCGGTGCTGTCGGAAGCCGCCGCCCGCGGCAATCGCGGCGTACGCAATGCGGCTCGACGCTACGCGCCGGGAGGACGCGCATGAACGCGGTGCACCGCGCCCGCGTTGCCGATGATCTTGTCAGGCGATTGGCAGCCTCGATTCGCGGCGCACAACTCTATGCGGTGGGCCATCCAATCGCCGTTCGCAACGTGACCTCCCTGCATGAAGCGCTCGCGGTCATCCACGCATGGTCGCCATCGCTCGCTATCGGGATCGTCGGAGAGGATCTCGTCGTCGGCGAGGTGCCGGTTCCGCGCGCCGCGGAGAACATGGGCGAGCTGATGCGGCGCCTCCAGCAGGCTGGTGTCGAGCGCATCGTCATCGATCGCGGCGTCGAGCCAGCCGAGCTGACCAGGCTGGTACAGGTGCTCGCCTCCACGGACGCGGCGCAGGCCGCCTCGTTGATGGATCTCGAACACATTCGCGTCGGCCGTCTGCAGGTCGAAACGAAAGTTGACGCGCCGGCCGGCGACATGGCGACGTTCCAGCGCCTGTACAACGACGCCGTGTCAGTCGCCGGGCGCGTGTGGAACACCGCGCAATCCGAGGGAAAGCCGGATCCGAACGCGGGCAAAGGGATTGTCGACTCGCTTGCGCAGGCGGTCGCGCAGAATCGCACGGCGCTGCTCGCGCTCACGGCGCTCAAGGAGTACGACAACTACACGTTCACGCACATGGTAAACGTGTCGATTCTGACGATGGGCCAGGCGCGCGGACTCGGGATCGACGGCGCGCTGCTGCGTGAGTTCGGGCTCGCCGCCCTGATGCACGACATCGGCAAGGTCAAGACCCCGACCGAGATTCTTCACAAGCCAGACAAACTCGACGATCGCGAATTCGCCATCATGAAGCGCCACACGGTCGATGGCGCGGAGATCCTGCGGCGGACTCCTGAGATGCCGACGCTGGCGCCGGTCGTGGCCTTCGAACATCACTTGCGCCTTGACGGCACCGGCTATCCGGATCGCGTGAATCGCGGGCAGCTGAATCTCGCCACGATGCTCTGCGGCATCGCAGATGTGTACGATGCGATGCGGTCGCAGCGCGCCTATCAGCAGGCGTTTCCGACGGATCGCATTCTCGCGGTCCTGCAGCGCAATGACGGCAAGCAATTCGACCAGAATCTCGTGCGACGGTTTGCTCAGCTCGTCGGTATCTATCCCGCCGGCAACCTCGTCCGTTTGAAGACTGGCGAGATCGCCGTAGTGACCAAAGCCTACGCTCCGAATCCGTATCGTCCGCGCGTGAAAGTGCTGCGCAGGGCAGATGGTGTCGACGTCCAACGGCCGTACGAAATCAATCTGTGGGAAGCTGCGGACGAGCAGGCGACCGCGATCGAAGCGCCGCTCAATCCAGCGCTCTACGGGATCGATCCGCTCACACACCTGCAGTAACATCAGTTCGCTGCCTGCCCACCTTCGCTCGAGGCCCCGCATGGCGTTCCCCAGGACAGCCGGCGTACTGACGATCGTGACACTCGCGATCGGCGCCGCAGCGGCACAAGACAACACGGCCGCCGGCGCCGGTTTTCGGACGTTCATATCCGACATCGTGCCGCCAGGCATCGATAACGGTCTTCGCGACAACGATCCTCCGCGGCCGCCGCGCCCGTATCCCACGGACCTGAAGGTTCGCGACGACGGCACTCCATATCTGCGCGGCAGCATCATCGTGAAGTTCAGACCCGGTACTGCCGCGAGTGCGCAGCGGTTGATGGTTACGCGCGTCGGCGCTTCGACCATGGACGCGCCGTCGTACGCAGACTTCGAAATCGTCAATATCGATAGGAATGCCGATCCCGAAGCTGTTGCGGCGTCGCTCGCGCAGCAACCCGACGTCGAATACGCGCAGGCGCGCTATCTGATGCATCCGATGTTCGTTCCCAACGATCCTCTCTATGCGGAGCAATGGAACTTCCCTGCCATCGACATGGAGCGTGCGTGGGATCTGAATCCGGGCGCCGCGCCGTCAATCGTCGTGGCCGTAATCGACAGCGGCGTCGCCTATAGAAACGCCGTGCTGCGGCGGAACATACCCGCCTGGAGAGGCACCGACGGCGTGACGGTGTTCTCGTTTCCGGCACTGGGGACAGTCGATATTCCGTTCGCGGCCGCGCCGGATCTCGCTGGCCCCGATCGGTTCGTCGCCCCACGCGACTTCATCTGGAACGACACCGATCCGCTCGATCTCGACGGTCACGGAACGCACGTCGCCGGCACGATCGGACAGCTGACGAACAACAGCGTCGGCGTCGCGGGCATGGCGTTCAACGTGCGCATCATGCCGGTGAAGGTCATCGATTCGCTGTGGGATGACATCCTGGGCAGCCCGTTCCAGGGAACAGACGATGTGGTCGCGCGCGGGGTGCGGTATGCGGTGGACAACGGCGCAAAGGTGCTGAATATGAGCATCGGCCGCTCCGGACCGCCAAGTCCGTTGCTGCAGGATGCACTCTCGTACGCCACGCAGCACGGCGTGTTCGTGTCGATTGCCGCGGGCAACGACTTCGAACAGGGCAATCCCATCGAATGGCCGGCCGCATACGCCAACCAGATGCAGGGTGTCGTCGCGGTCGGCGCCATCGGGCGAGACCGTCTGCGCGCCTACTACTCGACGACCGGCCCGTACGTGGAGTTGGCGGCACCCGGGGGCAATCAGCGTGCCGGAGGCGCTGCTGGCGGCATCCTGCAGCAGACGTACGACTTCAACTTCACCGACACGTTTGCGTTCGGTCCGTCGCGGTACGGTGCGCCGCGGTTCGATGTGTTCGCTTATCAATTCTTCCAGGGAACGTCGATGGCGACGCCGCACGTGTCCGGGTTTGCCGCGCTGTTGATGCAGCAGGGCATCACGAGCCCCGCCGCCGTCGAAGCAGCCATGGAGCAATTCGCAACCGACCTCGGGCCGTCCGGAAAGGACGATCAGTACGGGTACGGTTTGATCAACCCGCGGGCGGCACTGCGTGGCCTCGGGCTGGCGAGATGAGGCGAGCCGCGCTGGTTCTCGCGCTCCTGGTCCTTGTTCCAGCGTCTTCGCAGGCTCAACTGTCCACGCGTGTGTTCGCCGACGCCGGCGTCACCGTGTTCTCGGCAACGCAAAGCTTCAGGGCGATCCTCGGAAAGCCCTCGGGCGCGGTGTTCGGCGGCGGCGTCGAAGTCGACCAGCGCCCGTGGTTCGTCACGCTTGGGGCTCGCCGGTTTCACCGCTCCGGGCATCGGGTCTTCGTGTTCAACAACGAGGTCTTCCCGCTCAACGTGAAGGACTCGATTACAGTGACCCCGGTCGAGCTCACATTCGGTTATCGATTCCGCTGGCGCGGCTTTGTCCCCTATGCAGGCGGCGGCATCGGATGGCACCGGTTCGAAGAAACATCAGATCACGCCACAGACGAGGAAAACGTCAATAAGACCTATACGGGTTACCAGGTCGTGGGTGGCGCGGAAAGACGGATACGGCCCTGGCTGGCGGCTGCACTCGACGCGGAATGGTCGGCAGTGCCGAATGCGTTTGGCGACGCAGCGACGAGCGTCGCGAAGATATACCACGAGCGCGATCTCGGCGGTTTTACGCTGCGCGCGAGGATCGTGGTCGGTCGATGATGCCCGGAAACAGCGAATTCGGCCGCCGGGTACTGGCGGCGGTGCGGCGAATTCCGGCGGGGCGCGTCGCGACCTACGGTGACATCGCTGCGCTTGCCGGCAAGCCACGTGCGGCGCGCGCGGTAGGCAACATCATGCGCACGTGCGGCGAGCCTGGCGTGCCGTGTCACCGCGTCATCGGCGCAGGTGGATCACTGGGCGGTTATGGCGGGAACTTGCAGGTGAAACGGGAGCTGCTGCGTGCGGAGGGCGTCGAAGTCGGGATGAGACGGGTACGCGGTTTCGAACAGGTGCGCTGGCGTCCCACCCCGCATAATCGACGATCGTCGGTACGTTAGCGACGGCTGCGGTTTCTGTCGCGACTGACGGCGTTGCCGATTTTTCGAGCGGCTTCACCCGCGCGGCTCCGGACATGGCCTGCGACCTGATTGACCTCGCCCCGCGCCCGCATGCTTGCGTCCCCGGTCGCACGGCCGGCGATTTCCTGCGCCACCCCCTTGACCTTCTGTCCGACGCCCTTTACTTCCTCTTCCGTTGCCTTTCCGCGGAACCTACGCATCCAAATGCCCTCCTAATTGGTTGGGCAAACAAGAAACATTCCGCCGAAGCAACGCCAATCCCATGCTTTTCCGTCTAATCACACAGACGTGAGAACCGCCGACCTCGAACTGGCCGCGCGGTGTCGAGCCGGGGATACCGATGCGTTTGAAGAGCTCTATCGCCAGCACGCGCGGCGGCTGTACAGCCTGGTGGTCCGCATGATCGGCTCGGCTCAGGACGCTGAAGATCTGCTTCAGGAGGTGTTCCTGCAGGCGTACCGCAAGCTGCCCGGCTTTCGCGGCGAATCGACGCTCGGCACCTGGCTTTACCGCCTGACAATGAATCATTGTCTGGATCACTTGCGCGGCCGACAGGCAAAGATGAGCCGCGCGACGGCGTCGATCGACGAGGAGAGCGTGGACGAGCCCACGGCGCCCGACCCGGTTGTGCCTTCGGCGATCAGCCGCATGGATCTGGAGCGAGCGATCGAGGCGCTGCCGCCGGGGTCGAAGGCCGCGTTTCTGCTCCACGATGTCGAAGGGTTCGAGCACCAGGAGATTGCCGCCATCCTTGGGATTTCCGAGGGGACATCCAAATCGCAGGTGCACAAGGCGCGGCTGAAGCTGCGCGCGTTGCTCAGACCATGAATTGCGAACAGTACGACGAACGGCTCGACGATTACGTTGACGGCACTCCGCAGCCGGAATTCGAACAACATCTCGCGACATGCGCCCGCTGTCAGGCGCTGGTTGCTGACTTCATCAGAATCCGCCGGGCGGCGTCGATGCTGGAGGAACATGTTCCACCGCCACGGCTGTGGGCAACGATCGCGACATCGATCGAGCAAAAGCCGCGTCGTTTTGCGTTCTGGATGCCGGTTGCCGTCGCGGCGTCCCTGGCTATGCTGATCGCGGGCGCGACGTGGCTCGCTTGGAAGCAAGCGCCCGCACCTGATGCAGCTCCGCAGATCGCGCGTGCATCGCAGGACACCGTTCTGCCGGCGGAAGCCCAGTACGAACAGGCGATTGCCGGACTGCAGCAGGCCGCCGACGCGCAGAGGGCGCAGCTCGATCCCGAAACCCGTGCAGTGGTGCAGCAGAATCTCGCTGCCATCGATCGCGCCATCGACGAAAGCCGCGCGGCGCTTGCCAGCGAGCCGGCGAATACGCTCGCCGAGGACAGCCTGCTGGACGCGCTGGAGACGAAAGTCGCGCTTCTGCAAGACACCGTCGCATTGACGGCCGAGGACGTCAATCAATGATCCGACTCTTCTCGTGGCTCGCCGTTGCGCTGGTGCTTGCGTATCCGGCCGCAGCACAAGAACCGTCGACTGCGCCCGGCGCGGGCGCGGTCACCGAGCGTTTTTCGATGACGGTCCATCTCGACGAGAACGGCACGTTCGACCTGACGAACATCATCGGCAACGTCGTCGTGGGGACGCGTCCAGGCCGGGACGTCACGATTGAGGCGATCAAACGGGTTGAACGGCCGAACCCGAATGCCGCACGGATTCTGCTGCGGATGATCGACGTCCAGGTCACCGAACAGGGAAATCGGGTAGAGGTGCGCACTGTCGTTCCGCGACCCCGCAACTTTCCTGGGTCGGTCGACTACACGATTACCGTGCCTGCCGACGTGCGTGTGTCGGTGAGGACAACCTCGGGCGCGATTCGAACCAGCAACGCGGTTGTCGACACGTTGAAGGTCGTCTCCGGCGATATCGAAGTGACGGATGGGTCGGCCGATTTCTTTACGGCCTCATCCGTGAGCGGCACGATTGCGGTGCGACGGCTCAAGGTTCAGGCGATGCAGCTGAATACGGTCAGCGGCAGCGTGACCCTGGATACCGTTCGTGCCGAGCGCGTGGTGGCGCGGGCTATCGGTGGCGATATTCATTACGTGGGTGAGCTCGCGCCTGGCGGTCGCTACGAGTTTGTATCGCACGCTGGGAATATCGGTGTCCTGCTGCCGACGACGACAGGCTTTCAGCTGCAGGCCAATACCTTCAGCGGCTCTGTGCGATCGGATTTCGCCGTGTCACGGCGCGGCCGCGAGAATGCCGAAGGGGCCCCCGCAGCGGCAGCGGCGCCACGCGCGCTGCGAGGCGCGTTCGGCGACGGCAGCGCCATGCTGATCCTTCGCGCATTCAGCGGCAACATCTCCGTCGGCCGCCGATAAGACCTGCGCATCCATTTGTAAATTCGTAGATTCGGAAATCCGTAAATTGCATTAATATTTCCCCGGCGAGCCCAGCGCCGGAACTTCCCTGACAACCGATTCATCGAAGAGGAGCCTCATGTCGCGTAAAACGCACATCTTGTGTGCCGGCCTCCTGGCTTTGGTTCTGGCATTCGCTGCGGCATGCGGCAGCGACAACAATTCACCCACTACGCCGTCGCCAAGTCCGGCGCCGGCACCGGCCCCGGCACCCGCTCCGGCGCCTGCACCGGCTCCGGCACCAGCGCCAGCCCCCGCACCAACGCCCGCACCGCCGCCAGCACCTGCGGCGCTGGCGACCTTCACGATTTCGCCGACACGAGTCCAGTCACAGCAGGAAGCCACCGGCACGGTGACGCTCACAACAGCAGCGCCGAGCGGCGGCATCACGATTGACCTGTCGACGTCGGATCGCGATTACGCGCGTCCCGCTTCCAGCACGGTGACGGTGCCCGCCGGCTCCACGTCCGCCACGTTCCGCATTGAG
>AR_comb_assmDRAFT_10103409_pt1 | contig 18249 bp, 12 predicted proteins | sample ArasoioldDNA_FD_10543 | JGI IMG/M metagenome (IMG submission 10543) | reverse complement strand
GCCCGTGAGCTTTCCAGATCGCCCAGCCGAGCAAAAGCGCCGTCATCACCAGGACAAAAGGCGCCGCCCAGTTTTCAACTTTCCTGAGCAGATCCATGCCGCGATAAATGATGTAGATGTTCATGCCCCAAAAGAGGAGAAATGAAATCCATTCAGTGGTCATGTGCCCGCCGATGGGACCGCCGAGCAAGGTGGTCCAATTTGGAATGATGGCGGCGAACAGAGTATTGAGCGCCTCGCCGCCGATCCACGCCTGAATTCCGAACCAGCCACACGCGACAATCGCACGCATCAGCGCCGGCAAATTGGATCCGTAGGTTCCGTAACTGGCGCGCGCAAAAACAGGGAAGGGAATGCCGTACTTCGTACCCGGATGCGAGTTAAGCAGAATCGGAACCAGCACGATCGTGTTGCCGAGCAGAATCGTGATCAGCGCCTGCCACCAATTCATTCCGGCACTGATCAATCCCGACGAAAGCATGTAAGTCGGAATGCAGTGCGCCATGCTGATCCAGAGCGCCGCGTAGTTGTACGTGGTCCAATTGCGCTCCGAAACTTTCACCGGCGCAAGGTCGCGATTGAACAGCGGGCTCGCGCTGATCTCGGCAAAGGCCTCCGGTTTTAGTTCGACGCGGCCGTCGGGATATTGGATTGTTTCGTTGGTTGCCACGGTTTACATCAGTCTAAACCGAACGGTTACTTGTGCCGTGACTGAGAGCGTGCCGGGAGCGGTGGCGCTGTCACTGTCAGAGGATGCGCCGGTCGTCGTGGTAACGTTCTGGTTCATACTACGGGCATAGTCAACGCCACTATCTTCCGTGATTGAATACGCTGGCCCGATCGATTGCCCGATTTCACCCGCGAGAAGCCTGGCCTTCTCTTGAGCAGCACGAATCGCCATCCGGCGCGCTTCATCGCGATGCTTGCGAATCTGCGAGTCGCGAAACTCTAAGTTACTAAGGCGAGTGATGCCGGCTTTCAGGACATCCGCCAGCAGATCGTCAAAGCGCGATATTTCCCGAAGACGGATCGCTATGGTTTTCGAAACTTCGTACCCGACTAAAACACGCTTCACTTTGTCGCGCGATTCATAAGGCAGGTCATCCGTATTGTATTTTGGTTGAACACTGATGTGGCTGGTCTGAACATCTTCCGGCTTGACGTTGTTCTTGCGCGCAATCGCCAGAATCTGCCTAACGCTGTCATCCGTTCGCTTGCTCGCCACCACCATATCTCGATCAACGTTTTCGACCGCGAGCGTGAAAACCACCTCGTCGGGTGGCACGCGCACTTCAGCCTGGCCGGTTACGGTGATTAACGGTGGCTCGACATTATTTTGCGCCGAAGCCGCGATCGGAAACGCCACCAGTGTGAAAAGTAGGAATAGAAAAGTCTTCATAAGGAAGCCTCCCACTTCCTCGAATCGGTTCTATTTCATCGAATCCTGCATGAACTTACCGATGTCCGCACGCATGCGTCCGAGCGACTTCTCGTCGATGTACATCATGTGGCCCGCTTCGTAATAGCCCGTCGAGAAGTTTCGCAGCAGCTGAGGATCCAAACTTATGTGATGCAGCGTGTAGTCGACCGCGAAGTACGGCGTCGCCATGTCGTAATAACCCATCGCGACGAAAATCTTTAGATAAGGGTTGCGCGCTAGTGCGTTGCGCAACGCGACGCTGGTGTCAACGTAGCCATTGTTCGTACCCCAATTCCAGGGTGACGTGATTCCGCCGCCGAGAATGTAGTACTCGAGGTCGCTCTTGTAATTCAGCTCACTGCGAACATAGTTATTGAAGGTCGAGGTGTACGGCGGACGAATCGCCGCTTCGCTGGCGTCAAAGTCGGGACTGTCGGTCGCATAATTCGCGTCGTAACCTTTGAAGCGAGCATCCAGCCGGCCAATCGATCGCTTTTCGTTACGCAGCAACTCTTTTCGGAAGAGACTGAGCGACACGCGCAGATTCGCATTGTCGAGGAACGATTGGCTGAGGCCGGTATAACGCGAAAGCTTCGCGATTACGTCCTGCCGTTCCTGACCGATCAATCGATCGCCCTTGCCGAGCGCAAGCGCGTAATCGTTCGCCGCCCATTGCTCAACCTCGGAAACAACCTGCTGAACGGATTTTGATTGCAGGTCCGCCGGCAGCTTTTTGTGATACCACGCCGTCGCCGCATACGACGGGAGGTACATGATGTAAGGAAGATCATTGCCGGCAGCGAAATCCGTCGTTTCGAAATTCATGATCGTCGAAATCAGGATGATGCCGTTAAAGGCGATGCCACGCCCGATTAGATAACCAGAAAGCGCCGATGCGCGCGTGGTCCCGTAGCTTTCTCCGGCGAGAAAGAGCGGGGACGTCCAACGTTCGTAACGGACCAGATACATGCGAATGAACTCGCCCACCGATTCGATGTCGCCTTGCAAACCAAAAAACTTTGACGCGAGTTCCGGTCGCACCGCGCGGCTGTAACCGGTGCCCACCGGATCGATAAACACCAGGTCCGACTGCGTCAACCAGGTGAATTCGTTATCGACCAATTCGTACGGCGGCGCGGGCATTGTGCCATCCGGATTCATCCGCACCCGTTTTGGTCCAATCGCGCCCATGTGCAGCCAGACCGACGCGGAACCGGGACCACCATTGAACGAAAAAGTCAGCGGTCGGTGTCCGCGCGCGCCACCGTCATCGAGCGTGTACGCCGTGAAGAACATTCGCGCTTCAGTTTCGCCGTCGCGGTTCTTAATCGGCATCATGCCGGCCGTCGCGGTGTAACGCAGCACACGTCCGCCAACGCGAATTTCATGATGTGTGATGACGGGTGGTTCTTCTGGCGATGGCGAGGGGCGCTCCTGCGGCCCGCGTTGTTGCTGTGCTCCTCCGGTCGCGGGCGAAGTGGATGGCGAAGTGGCTGCAGCCGGCGTAGCGGTGGGTTGTTGCGGTGGCCGACGACCCTGCCCTTCTTCCTGACCAACCGAGAGAAGGACAAAACACGCGAACAGAGTGGCGAGCATCAGTGATTAACCTCTGCGAGACGATTTGAAGGCAACAGCAAGGCGGTCATAGTAAGGGAAAGACGCGTGAGGCGACAAGTGTTTTTGTGGCCGTGGCGGGGCACTAGCCCGACCGTGAGGGAGGGCCCAGTTCTGCCGAAGCGAGCGTCCCATTCGGGACATCTCTGCGTTCTTCAGGCTCAGAAATTGGATTTGAATGGAGCCCTCCCTCACGGTCGGGCTAGTGCCCCGTCAAGCTTCTCACGGTGGTGATTGGAACTTCGGCTTCCCGCCACGAATCTTTCGGTAGGTTCCATCCGCACGAACGTTATGACCAAAACCGCAATCGGGAGAGTCACCTTCCTGAATTACTTTCAGTCTGTTGTGAGGCAGGAAGACCAAGTTCATCTTGCACGGCCCGAATTCAGGTAAGTCGAGTGTCGCGACATTGCCGTCAATTATCGCTTCACCTTCCGCGTAGCCGGTATTCACGCTCTTCGAAATCGTGCGATAGATGCCATCGAACTGCACCTTCAACTTATTATGGCCAAGCGCGAGAAGTCGAAGCTCGTTCTCGTAAGAACGATAGGTGCCGTTCGCTTGCGCGGCGGTGACCACTTGTTTGGTTTGACTCTCTGCGGCGTGAGCGCCGAGCAAACAAAGACAAATTGCAATCGCGTATCGAACTGTTCGATTCATTGTTCGACTCTGCTTCACTTGAGCATGAAGCTAACGCTCACAGACGCAGTTACCGTTATCTGGCCCAACGCGAGCGTGCCGCCCTCGCCTGAGGAAGACTGTCCGGATTGACTCGTTACCTGAGACACGGCATTCGCGTATCCGCCATACTGTCCCCACCAGTTATATGTCGAATACCAGCCGCCGCCGTATTCGCTGATTCGCAATGCCTCACCCACCTGACGGCCCAGGTGGCTGGCGAGCAGCTCAGCCTTTTCTTTGGCGGCCTGGATCGCCATCTCTCGCGCGTGGTCACGGTGCTTGCGGAGTTCTGTTGTCCGGAACTGAACGCCGTGCACAAAGTTGACGCCGCCTTCGAGGGCGCGCGAAAGCAGTTCTTCGAACCGCGCCACCTCGCGCAGAGTAACGGAAACATTTTTCCGCACTCGAAATTCGCTGCGCGTTGTGCGTTTGTCGTCAACGAGGATTTCGTGCTCCCAGGGCTCGATTGAGATGAAATCGGTTTGCACGAATTTCGGATCAATCTTCAAATCCTGGGTGATCGAGAGGAGCTTCTTGACGCGTTTGTCATTTTCAGATTTCGCGGTTGCCAGACTCGGATCGGAAGTTTCGATGCCAAACACCATCAAGACTTCGTCAGGAACGACTTTGACGTCCGCACTTCCCTGTACATCGATCGTCGGAGGAGTCGTTTGAGCCCGCGCCAAACCACAGCCGAGGAACAGAACCGCACCAATCAGGAGAAATCGAGAAATGAAACTCTTCATAGCGACACCTAGATCGCGACACACTCGCCGCGCTTGAGAAATTGTCCTGCGCCGGACTTGCCTTTGAACTCGCCTTTGTCGATTACAACTGAGCCGCGTGATAACACAGTATCGACGACACCTTTGATCTTCTTGGCTTCATAAGCACTGTAGTCAACGTTCATGTGATGTGTCTTAACGCTGATAGTTTGATCGCGATTCGGGTCGAACACGACAATGTCCGCGTCCGACCCGACCGCGATCGTACCTTTCCTGGGGAACAGCCCAAACATCTTCGCTGCCGCCGTCGAAGTCAGCTCGACAAAGCGATTCAGCGAAATGCGATTCTCAACCACGCCGTTGTAAATCAGTGAGACGCGATGCTCGACACCAGGCGCGCCGTTGGGAATCTTGGTGAAGTCATCTTTGCCTAATTCCTTCTGCTCTTTCATGCAGAAAGGACAATGGTCGGTGGAAATGACTTGTAGGTCATCCATCTTCAGACCTTTCCAAAGTTCCGCCTGGTTCCATTTTTCACGCAGCGGCGGCGTCATTACGTACTTCGCGCCGTTGAAGTCTTCACCGTAATCGTCGATGGAAAGGAACAGATACTGCGGACAAGTTTCGGCGAACGCTGGAATGCCGCGGTCACGCGCCTCGCGTACTTGATTCAAAGCGTCGGCACACGACAGGTGAACAATGTAGACCGGCGACTCGGCCATTTCCGCAATGGCGATTGCGCGATGCACACCTTCCGCTTCAGCAACAGTTGGTCGCGTCAGCGCGTGATATTTTGGCGCGGTGTGCCCTTTCTCGAGCGCCCGCTTGATAATCTCATTGATCACTATGCCGTTCTCGGCGTGCATGCAAATAAGCCCGCCGCGAGCGCCCGCGGCCGACATCGCGCGAAAGATGGTCGCATCATCGACGAGAAACACACCGGGATAAGCCATGAACATCTTGAAACTGGTCACGCCTTCGTCCATGACCGTATACATCTCTTCGATCTGCTTGTCTTCGAGTTCGGTCGTAATCAAATGAAAGCCATAATCGATCGCGCATTTGCCCTCGGCCTTCTTGTGCCAGTTATCGACTCCCTGAATCAGCGATTCGCCTTTGTATTGGACGGCGAAATCGATGATGGACGTCGTCCCGCCATGCGCGGCCGCGATCGTACCGGTGCGAAAGTCATCCGCCGCAGTCGTGCCGCCGAATGGCAACTCCATGTGCGTATGCGGATCGATGCCACCGGGAATGACGTATTTGCCTGTGGCATCGATCGTTAAATCAGCTTTCATCTCAAGCTTCGCGCCGATGGTAGTAATTGTCTCGCCGTCGATGAAGATGTCCGCTTTGTAATTGTCTGTGGCGGTGATGACTTGGCCGTTGGTGATTAGAGTTTTCATGTGAAAAATTGTCCTGTGCGGCTTTGCTGCCTCATGTGCGGAAAGCCTCCGGCTTCGCTCCGCTAGGAGCGAAATGTTTATAGCACCACGTTATCCCAAGTCAACCGAGCTCCGTTAGGAGCGAAATGTAAATCGAATCCATATTTCGCTCCCAAAGGAGCGACGGCCCAGCAGACCCAAAAGTAAAGAGCGGCAGAATCGCTTAGGCGATCCTGCCGCTGATGTTTCCGAGTGACCTTCCGGCTATTGCGTCAACTCGCTCGTCAGTGTTGCGCCACCCAGACTGGGAATCGTCGCACTGATCTTCAGGACCTTGTGCGAGTTCTTGGCGATCCACAGCGTCTGTTTGTCCGCCTCGTCCTCGGCCGCTACCGATTCGACTTTGTAAGCGTCGAATGTTCCGGCGCCGACCGTAATGCTCTCGCTGCCGACGACCTTCAATTGTCTGATCATTGGCTTCTGTTTCTGAACGTCGAAATTCCGGAAAGTGGTGGTGTAGTTGGCTGCCAGTGGCAAGCGCGCCAAGACATCGAACGCGCCGCCCCCGTCCGCGAACAGAGGACCACCGAGGTCTACAGAGATCGGCTTGGACTGTCCGCTCTGGGTCATCGTTCCGGTGGCTTTTCCATCTTTGAAATCAAGTTCGATCTCCACGCCGCCCTGGCTCATCCAGCGATGCTTCAAGATCAAAGTGCCCTTTTCGATTGTCGAGATGTCTATGATCTTTCCGAATGCAGGTGATTCAGCTGTTTCCGTGGCGATCCAGTTCGCTCCGTCTTCTTTGATCTCGGTGGTCGTCGTGATCGGGATCGTCTGACCTTGCACGGAAAGGCTGGCCTTGTAGCTTGAGGTACCGGGCGTAAGATCCATCGCGGGTTTTGGCGCCCCGGCCGTGGTCTCGACTTTCTTCGGCAACGTTACCGTTTTTACGTCAACCGTAATCTCCTTCAGACGGCTTGCGACTGCCGGTTTCATGTCTTCCTGATAGCGTCCACCGAGAAACTTCGCCAGGAACTTTTCCGCCGCCGCAAACATGGCCAGGTTGTTCTCGGGTCGTGCGAAGCCGTGACCTTCATCAGGCGCGTTGATGTACTCGACAGGGAAGCCACGATCGCGCAATGCGATGACAATCTGATCGGCTTCTCGCTTGTTAACGCGCGGATCGTTCTGTCCCTGCACCACCAGCAAAGGCGTCTTGATCTTGTTCGCTGAAAACAACGGCGATTGACGATCGAGTTGCGCTTTGCCTTCGGCGGTCGAAGGATCACCCATGCGCTTGTAGAAGACCTGACGGAAAGCTTCCCAATATGCGGGAATAGATTCGAGCAGCGTCGTCAGATTTGATGGCCCGACGTAATCAACGGCCGCGGCGTAAACGTCCGGCGTGAAGGTGACACCGGCCAGCGTCGCATAGCCGCCGTAGGAACCACCCATGATGCCGATCTTTTTCGGATCGGCGATGCCTTCGGCGACCAGATATTTCACGCCCCAAGTGATGTCGTCCTGCATCTTGTCGCCCCATTGTTTGTTGCCGGCGTCGAGAAACTTCTTGCCATAACCAGTCGAGCCCCGGAAGTTCGGTTGGAGCACCGCATAGCCGCGGTTCGCCCAAAATTGCGCGAATGTGTCGTACCCCCAAGTGTCACGCGCCCACGGTCCGCCGTGAGGGAAAACAATCAGCGGTAGATTCTTTGCGGCGACGCCTTTCGGCAGCGTTAGATATGCGGGAATCTCCAAACCATCCGAAGATTTGTAACGGACCGCTTTCACCGGCGCCAGGTAATCACGCTTCAAGTCTTCACGAACCCGATACTGGAACGTGAGCTTCTTCGTCGCGCGATCGAACAGGTAACGTTCGCCCGGTTCCGTGTCGCTGGTCGCTTGAATCAACCAAAGCTTCTCATCTTGCGTCATTGAGCCGAGTCCAATCTCCTTTCCTGGAAGTTGCTTTTGAAGCAGTTTGTAATCGGCTTCAAACGATTTGTCCTTCCAGTAGAGCCGCTGCCGCTCGTCGTCATACGTCGTGACAATCAAATCGTCAGTCACTTCTGAGAAGAGAGCGTCGCCAAGGTCCACGCGATTGAGGGGGTCTGATTCAACTACTTCCTCTTTACCCGTGGCCGGATCGAACAGTTCGAGTCGAGTCAAATCGATGTTGCCTTTGTTGGTCGTGAAATAAACGCGCTGACCGTCCTTGTGATATTGCTCTGGGCCACACTGTTCGAAGACGCTGCACGAGTAAACCTTTGTAAACCCCTTGTCGTCCACACGGAGAATTTCCGTGTCGCCATTGTCAGTAGATCGCGTCGCCAGCCGCAGTTGGTCTTTCAAATCAAAGGTCCAGCTCACGATCCGTTCGGTGTTCTGACGGACGAGCGTGCGCTCGCCGGTAGAAATTTTCACTTTGTAGAGGTCGTGCCAGGCTTTGTCTCGATCGTTCAAGCCGACATAAAGCGCGTCGGGATCAGTCCGCGGCACGCCGAAGATTTCCGCGCGCACGCCTTTTAGATCAGTGAGGTTGCGCGCCGCCGGCACTTCCTGGCCGGAAGCAGGTGCGTCAGCAGGATTCACGGCGTACACCAAATAGTTTTCATCGCCCGCCTTGTCCTGAACGAAGAGAATGTATTTGCCGTCGCGACTCCAGAAGTAAGCGGGAATCGGACGCTGCGTGTCGGCCGTGATGGGCTTCGCTTTGTCGAAAGGCTCTTCGGTGCGCTTCACCCAAATGTTGCGGGTGCCTTTGAACGGTTTCATAAACGAGATGAATTTGCCATCGGGTGAGATCTGCGCCCCGGAAATTTCCGGATCGCCAAAGAATAGTTCCCGATCGATGATTGGCGGCAGGCCGCTTGCCGGCTGCGCCGAAATCACTGCCTGGGAAGTGTTGCCGAAGCAGATGAGTGCCGCGGCCAGGGCCAGAATGACTGACCGAAACTTGTGGAGATTCATTTACGACCTCTTTTCTGTTGGTGATTAATAATTCGGACTAAAGTCTGAATGGATTAGTACGCAAATCAGGGGAGTGCAGTTTCAGCAACCCTTTACTTAATCGTTTCTCGGTGTCTCCGTAATAACGAAACTCAACCACAGAGTCACTGAGACTTTCACTGAGACACGGAGACCGAATTGTTAATTCGCCGCGCCAAAGCTCGCGTCCAGCGCTTCAATCAATTCGTCGACATGATCCTTCGTCGAGTTCAGCATCATCCCGGTGCGAATGACGTTGCCGTAGAGGCCGCCTTTGCCGACAAGTACCCGGCGCTTCTTCGTTTCTTCAAAAACCTTCAAAACCGATTGCGGATCCGGTTCTTTCGTTTCGCGATCTTTCACCAGCTCAATCGCCTGCATCAGACCCATGCCCCGCACATCGCCGATGACCGGATACTTTTCTTTTAAGCCTTCAAGCTTCTCGCGGAAGTAACCGCCGACGACAGCTGAATTCTTTTTCAGATCGTTGTCTTCGATCACTTTCAAAACAGCGAGGGCGGCAGCGCACGAAACAGGGTTGCCGCCGAACGTTGAGAAAGTCAGGCCGGGGAACTTGTCGGCGACTTCCGGCGTCGCCACGGTGATTCCGATTGGCACTCCGTTGCCCAGTCCTTTCGCAGACGTGATGATGTCCGGCTCGACATTCCAATTCTCAATGCCGAACCATTTTTCGCCCGTGCGGCCCCAGGCGGTTTGCACTTCGTCAGCGATGAACAAGCCGCCGTGTTTGCGCGTGATCTCAACCGCGCGTTCAAAGTATCCCGGCGGCGGCACGATGAATCCGCCAACTCCTAAGATCGGTTCAGCCATGAACGCCGCGATTTCGCCGGTCGTCGTGGTCATGATCAACTCTTCGATGTCATTCGCGCACGCGAGACCGCACTCCGGATAAGTGAGCTTGAATGGACAGCGATAGCAATAAGGCGCGCGGGCATGGACAAAGCCGCCAACTTGCGGCGGCAAAGGACGCCAAGTGGCGTGGCCCATGGCCGCAAGTGAAGTGGCGGATCGTCCACTGTACGCGTGACGCAGCACCACAATTTCATGACGACCAGTCGCCAGCTTCGCCGCGTGTACTGCCGTGTCGTCTGCTTCCGTGCCGGAGTTCGTGAAGAAAGATTTCTTCAACTTGCCGGGCGTGATCTGCGCGAGCTTCTCGGCCAAATCAGACTGCGGCTTGTTGCAGTAAAGCGTCGACGTGTGACTGATCGCGTTGACCTGCTTGGTGACGGCTTCATTGACGACCGGATTTGCGTGACCCACGCTCACCGTCAATACGCCACCGAACGCGTCGAGGTACTTGTTGCCTTTGTCGTCCCAGACGTGAAAGCCTTCGCCTTTTACTAAAGCCAGCGGCTCCTGATAGTAAGTCGCGACCGCGGGAAAGAGAAACTCTTTATGTTTGCGAACGGTTTCGGATGAAGTTGTTTGTGGTTCAGGTGTGCTCATGTTGTTTCAGGTGTTAATGCTTGAAAAGGCCGTAACAGCATCAGCGACATACGTGGATAGCGTTTCCAGCGCGCGATCACAAAGATAATGCACGCAGCAAATGTCAGAAACGCCGGAAGTTGCTCCAGGAAGGTCTTCAGAAGTTCTGTCCACTTTGTCGCGTTCATCGGAGACTTGTTGCGAGTATTCTTAGTACAAATTACCTTCGCGCTTCCTGCCGGTGTAGTCGACGTAAACTACTTTTAGTTCCGTGTAAAAGTCTAGAGCGGTCGATCCCTGTTCGCGTTCACCGATGCCGGTGCCTTTAGTTCCGCCGAATGGAATGTGCGCTTCGCCGCCGGTCGTGGGTGAATTGATATGCGTCATGCCCGTTTCAATCTCATCGACAAAGCGAAACATGCGCACCACGTCATTCGTGAAAATCGAAGACGACAAACCGAATTCGGTGTCGTTGGCGACAGTCATCGCTTCTTCGAAATCCTTTACGCGCATGACTGACAAAACCGGACCAAAGATTTCCTCGCGCGCGATGCGCATGTCCGGTGTGACGTGATCAAACACTGTTGGCTTAACGAAATAACCCTTGTCGAGGCCGTTGCCCGTGGCTCGTTCGCCGCCGCAGACCAAAGTCGCGCCGTCTTCACGGCCAATGTTCAGATATTCGACGACGGTGTTGAATTGGTTCTCGTCAACACTCGGCCCCATCTCAGTCTGGGGATCCATGCCGTCGCCAATTCGCATCGATTGCGCGCGCCTGGCCACGCGCTCGACGAATTCGTCAGCGATCTTGTCCATTACGACCGCACGGCTGGTCGCGGTGCATCGTTGGCCGGACGAGCCGAACGCGCCTTGCGCCGTGTTCTCGACGGCCAGTTCCATGTCGCAGTCTTCGAGAATCACCACGGGATTCTTTCCGCCCATTTCGCACTGGCATTTCGCGCCGCGCCGTGAAACTTGTTCGTACAAACGAATGCCGACCGGATTCGATCCGGTGAACGACACCGCCTTGACCGCCGGATGACCGATGATTTCGTCGCCGGCATCCGACCCTGAACCCAGAATCAAATTCAGTACGCCAGGCGGAATCCCGGCTTCTTCAAAAATCTGGACAATGCGGACGGCAGTAGCTGGGGTCAGGGTGGCCGGCTTAAATACAACCGTGTTACCTGCGACCAGCGCGGGAGCAATCTTCCACGTGGGAATTGCTACTGGAAAATTCCAGGGCGTCACACACGCAACGACGCCAAGCGGCTGTTTGATGGTGTAGACAAAATTCGAGGGCAGCTCAGAGAAGATGGTTTCGCCGTTCATGCGCCGCGATTCACCGGCACAGAACTCGGCGACATTGATCGATCGCTGCAGCTCGCCGCGTGACTCCGCGATGGTCTTTCCTTCTTCGCGCGTCAGAGATTGCGCGAGTTCTTCTTTCGCGGCTTCCATCAAGCGGGCGGCCTTCGCGACGATCTTTCCGCGCGCCGGGGCCGGCGTGCGTCGCCAGTCATGAAAAGCTTCAGCGGCGGCTTCGACTGCTGCCCGCGCCTCTTCGCGCGATGCTTGCCGGTTGGCGCCGATGACGTCGTCGGTATTTGCCGGATTGATGTTGTTGACGGTCTTTGCCGAGGATGATTCGACCCACTTCCCGCCGATGAAATTCTTGTATGTATCCATTGGTTTTTGCGGGCGAAACTATATCACGAGTATTAACGCAGCGTCAGAACAGGGAGTAATCACGAAGACACCAGACACGAGGAGGAATCAGTGGTTAATCCGTTGCGGCCAGCTTGGGTTTCTTGGTGACTTTGTGTCTTGGTTAATGCTGTTGGTTCAACGCGACGCGACAACATCATTTGAGAGAAAACGGTTACTTAAGGTAGGTTAAGCGCACGAATGAGTTCCGACGCACAGAACATTTACGACCTCTTGCAGCTAAGAGTGACGGCCGCTGCCGATAAACAGTTTCTGTTTTCTGAGCCGGACGGCCGCGTGTTCACCTATTCAAAATTTATGGCGGCAATTGATCGAGCGGCCGCGATGTTGTCATCTCACGGAATAGGCAAAGGTGATGTGGTGAGTCTGCTGATGCCGAACAGCGTTGAATACATCATCGGTTATTTTGCCTGTTGGAAACTGGGAGCAATCGCGGGTCCCGTGAATTCGCTTTTGAAAGAGCACGAAATTGAATTCGTGATGAACAACTCAGAAGCGAAAGCGGCGCTCGTAGCCTTAGAGTTCTGGGACCGGATTGAAAACATCGCCGAAGCCTTGCCGCACTTGCAGGCGGTGATTGCTTTCGATGATGAAGCTGAAGCCACGGATCCGAAGTGGCAGAAATACAGACCTGATCGAGCGCAACCTGAGACGGAAGCGATGGTTGATGACACGATTCGTTCCGACGACGACGCAATCATCATTTACACGTCCGGCACTACCGGGAAACCGAAAGGCTGTCTGCTTACGCACGGCAATATCATCGCTAACGCAAGACAAATCACCGCCTGGCTGCGTTTCACCGAAGCCGATCGTCTGCTGACGATCATGCCTCTGTTTCACATGAACGCAGTTTCCGTGACGACTATGTCCGCGTTGTATGCCGGCGGCTCAACGGTTGTAAGTCCGAAATTTTCCGCTTCGAAGTTTTGGAACATCATTGCGGATTACCAGATAACCTCATTCGGTTCTGTCGCTACCATGCTGTCGATGCTGCTGAACAGTTATCCCGACGGAGTTCCGGCGGGACTGAAGACTGATCAACTTCGCTTTGCGATGTGTGGATCTGCGCCCGTGCCGGCAGAGGTGATGAAGAAGTTCGAAGACACTTTCGATTGTCCGGTGATTGAAGGCTACGGATTGTCTGAGTCGACCTGCCGCTCGACTTTCAATCCGCCAGACGAACGACGGCGTCCCGGGTCGTGCGGAATGCCGATCGGGAATGAAATGAAAGTTGTCGATGACAACGACAATGAAGTAGCGAACGGGCAACTCGGAGAGATTGTTTTGCGCGGCGAAAATATTCTGAAGGGTTACTTCAAAAATATCGAAGCGACTGAGAAAGCGTTTCGCGGCGGGTGGTTTCACACGGGCGACATAGGCTATCGCGACCAGGACGGATTCTTTTACATCGTCGATCGCAAAACCGACATGATTATTCGCGGCGGCGAGAACATTTATCCGCGCGAAATTGACGAAGTGCTTTACCAGCATCCCGCGGTCGCGGCCGCCGCAACGATCGGAGTTCCGGATCAACTTTACGGTGAAGAGGTCGCCGCGTTCATTGTCTTGAAAGACGGAACGCATGCGAGTGAAGAAGAATTGATCGCGCACTGCGAGTCAGAGCTTGCTGACTACAAATGTCCTAAGTCGATTCGTATCGTCAAAGACATTCCCAAAGGGCCGACCGGAAAACTACTCAAGCGCGAACTGGCCGCGAAATATCGCGAATAACCTCCCTTTCCAAAGAGAGTCCATCTCGCGACAGGACTTGTCCCTGCGCGCACAAGTGCGCGCTCTAAACAAAAACATTTTGTCGGTGTTAGCTCTTGGCCGGATCGAGGTTGATTCCAACAGTGCGCACCGGCTTAACGCGATCGATCAACCAGGCAGCGAGTAACCACAGGGCGCAGACACTCACCATCGCCAACGAAAACCATTGCCCGTAGACGCCTTCGGGCGAAAACTTCTCCGTGGCTGTGTGAATCGCTTCACTGTTTGGGAGGACACCCGCTTCAGAGAATTCGTGAAACGAATAAATGCCGACCTGAATCATAAAGAGCACGAGAAATATTCCCGTGACTTGAAAGAATCGACGAACATTTATCAGATGACCGAACCGTCCCCATGCCCATGCCATGGTGACTGCCGCTGCCAATCCCAGCAACGCACCCCAAATCAAGCGCGGACTGCGGACCTGCAAAAGCATCAGTGCGGTCTCCATCCCTTCGCGGGTGATCGTCAGGGCAGTGAAGATAAAGACTCCCGTGAACGCCAGCCAGCCTGTGTTCGCAGACATGCGCGTGAGACGTCCTTCCATGTGTGCCTTCAGCTTCGGGCCCGTGCGCCACATGTAAATGACGAGTGATAGCACCATCGCGATCGCAATTAGGCCGAGCACGGCTTCGCGCAATGCTTCGTTCCCCAGGAATCCAGCGACCCTCGACCCAAGCTTTTGTTCGATCATTTCGCTGCTGCCGGTTTGCATCTTGAAGAGCAGGTAACCCAGCCCTCCGCTAACCGCCAACCCAACCGCAATCGCGGAGTAAACAGAAGTCCTGAGTTGCGGTCGTCCGGACTTACGCAGGTAAGCGAGAATCACCGCGACAAGCATGAACGACTCGAAGCCTTCACGCAGAATGATTATGAAAGATTGGAGCACTGCAGAACCCTTTGAAACGGATTATTAAGGCGGTCTAAAACCGCGGTAAGCAGTATCGCCAAATTGAAAATGATTGTCAATTTCGGATCTGACCGAAAAAAGGGAAAGCAAATCGAGGGTTTGCCGACGGTATTTCAGGGCCTGAACCCGGGACTTGTTCGGAAAAGTTAGTTTTCGGCGAGAAACTCGCGAATCAGCTTCTGTTCCTTTTCGTCCTTGATCCGCGTGAACAACTTAGTGCCGAGCCTGGTAATCGTGTCAGGTTTGTCGAAGGGCAACTTGTCATAAACCTGCCCGCCCTGGAAATGACATGGCTGGCAACGCGCCTGGAGGATTGGCCGAATCTCCTTATCGAAATCGTGCCTTACAGGCGCTGTGACAGAAGTCGTCTTGTCAGCGTTTGCGTGGCGAGCGTCGAAGTGAAGAGCGAGAAATGCGGCGAGCGCGATAAGCCCAAAGGATAAAGCTACGGTCGTGCGCATGATGGGGCATGCTACACCCGAACTGCTCCCAGGGAAATATTAAGCGTGCGAAATGAATCAGAACGGAATTAACTTCTAGCTGGCGATTATCTTCCGGTAACTCGAGGGAGTGACGCCCATGATCCGTTTAAAAGACCTGGTGAAGTGGCTTTGATCAGCGAAGCCACAGGTCGTGGCTATCTCCGTAAGCGACAGATTTCGGCGTGACATAAGGCGCAGGGATTTCTCAACGCGAACACTGCGAACGTATTCACCCAGAGTGCAGCGAAAGTATCGAGAAAAACTGCGCGACAGATGAACCGGATGGATGTTCAACTCATGAGAGAGTTCGTCCAACGAAAACGTTTCTGAAGATTTGTCTTTGAGTAGCTCCTGCAAACGGCCGACCCATAAGGGCCGTGGATTCCTGGCGGATACCTCACAAAAGAGTAACTGGCTCAGAATATCGAGCGCGATCCCGTGAATCGACGATGGCGAAAGGTCATCCGCGAGGACCACTTCTTTGAATGCTTTGTAGCACAACAGCTTGATCTCCGAACTCTCGACGTCGAAGATTCCCTGTAACTTGTTCTGGCCATGCGCAATGTTAGCGAGATAGTCCGGAGAAAAATCGATATGCAGGCATCGAATATCGTTTTCGACATTACGGTTGTAGTGCGGTTCGAACCCGCCGTGAAACAGTAACTGGCCGGCCGCACAATGATGGATCGCCCGCTTCGTGCCTTCGACGACTGTTCCTCGCAAAATGAAAGTCAGGTGCGGTGTTTCATGGAAATGCCATCCGACGCGCTCACCAGAATTTGCCGCGTGCACCAGTGCGAGCGCGACGCCGGGCATCTCGAAATATTTGCGCACGCCGAAATGCTGCGTGGCTTTAGGCAACAGATCCATGACTCTGACAATCGAAGGTATGGCCAACCGCAGAATTTGTAAACCGGCCCACGATCGGCGTTCGATCTTCTGATTTCATCATTCGGTCCGGTTGTGCGAACCAATGCCGACCAATACTCCGTGACGTGTATACTTTCAGATAGTCGCGGCCAGACGTTTGCGAGTGATTTTCGTCGGAGACTCTTGGGAACGATAGGGTGTTGTGCCCGGGCGGTTCGTTAGAAGAATTCGATCAATGCAGAGCAACAATCACTGGATTCGCAAGATGCTGCCGATGTTAACGGGCTTGCTTGCGCTGAGCTTGTCGACCTTCGCACAGAACTCTCGTCCAGCAAAACCGTCGCCCACGCCAGACGAGGTTATTCGGGTTGAGACGAATCTCGCACAGACTGATGTGATCGTCGTTGATAAGAAGGGTCAGGTTGTCAGCGGCCTGAAGCCATCTGAGTTCGAGTTGCGCGTCGATGAAAAAATACAGCCTATCACCTCTTTTGACGAAGTGATTAGCGGAAGTTCGATAGGAGAAAAAGGAGTCGATACTACCCGAGCATTAAACGCCACCGCGAAAGCTTCCGCCGCGGAAAACGCCGAGCAGCGGCGTCGTCCCTTCATTTTCTTTTTTGTCGACGATGTTCATCTATCCGCCGATGGATTCACGCGCGCGCGTTCTTTATTGGTGGACTTTCTCAACAATCAGATGAAGCCGAACGACCGTGTGGCGATCGTTTCAACCAGCGGACAAATCGGTTTTCTTCAACAGCTCACCGACAACAAATCAGTGTTGCGCGAGGCGATCGCTCGTCTCGCTCCAAGATATGATCCCGAAGCGATGCCGGCGACGCATGTCATTATTAGCGAAGCCGATGCGAATATGGTCGCCAACCATTCAGACAGGGGACTATTTGGCTATCTGGTTGCGGCCACGATGCAGGAATACCAAATGTCGAACCCGCTGAACGCCATCATGATGGTGAAAAACCGGGTCAACCAGATAAATCAACAGGGTAAGATTGCAGAATATCTGACGCTCTTCGCCCTTGAAAACCTAATTAGATCTACTGCGCCGCTTCCGGGGCGCAAAGTTGTCTTCTTCGTATCTGACGGTTTTGTAGTCGATTTGAAACGATCGAACGGCGCCTCGATTATCCAGCGAGTCGCCGAGCGATCGGCAGCCGTCGGCGCAGTGGTGTATGCGCTCGACACTCGAGCCAACGTCTTTGGGGCGGCGGCCGACGTTTCGCGAAATGACTACCCTGATTTCAGCACCTCAACTACGTGGCGAAGCCTGGTTGAAAACAAAGCACCCCAAGAACCGCTTGAAACTCTGGCGGATCAAACAGGCGGCCGCGCATATCTGAATTCCAACGCTTTGGCAGACGGCGTGTCAGATGCTTTGGCTGAAAATGCTTCGTACTATCTGCTCGGTTGGCGGCCTGATGGCAAACAGCAAGCGGGCCGGTCCAACATTGAAGTCCGCGTCATCGGACGACGCGATTTAAAGGTGCGAACACGCCGGCGATATTTTGATCTTTCACATTCGCCGCTGACGAGCGCCCAAACGTCAGCCACGTCTTCGCCGGAAAATGAACTGAAGTTCGCGCTTGGTTCTCTCTATCCCCGCCGAGATGTCGCAACGGAGGTTGCTTGCGTCGTTACTTCGGCACGCGACGGCGCTGCATTAGAAGTGTCGATGCGGATCGACGGCAGCATGCTTGCCTTCGAAAGCGCCGATGGAAAACAGCCGGCAATCGTCGACGTATTGGGTGCGGCAATTGACGATCGCGGCGTATGCTCGACGTTCAAGCAGAGGCTCGACGTGCCGCGCGATGTCGCTGCGCGCGATCGTTTCGTTCAGTGGAAAAGAGTGCTGCCCTTGCCTCCCGGTTTGTATCAGGTCCGCGTAGCGGTTCGCGATCGGAGAAGTGGACGGGTAGGTAGTGCCATGACCTGGATTGAAATTCCAAAACCGGAAATTGCGCCGGCCCGAAATCGGTAAATCTATGAACGTACGAATGAATTTTGAATGAGAAAGCGTGAACTTGAAGAGATGTTATCAAATCCACGCTTTCCTTCAGGTCTTATTCAAACCGCGTCCCGGCGGCGGTGGCGCAGCCGGCGCCGATTAGGTTGTCGCTGGCATCGAAAACTTCGAGTGCAGAGTGGGTTGTAAACTCATCGCCGCTTCCTCCGAGTTCCAAGGTAGCCGTAATTTTCTGCGATCCGA
>AR_comb_assmDRAFT_10086782_pt1 | contig 18250 bp, 12 predicted proteins | sample ArasoioldDNA_FD_10543 | JGI IMG/M metagenome (IMG submission 10543) | reverse complement strand
TCGAGGTCACCATCATTATCGAGATCGGCATAAGCTGCCCCATTTGAGAGCACCAATTTCTTCAATCCCCACTCTTCAGAGACATTTTTGTAAGTAAGATCGCCATTGTTGCAAAAGGCATACTCTGAAACCAGCGTAGACGGCATGTGCTTTATTAACTCCATGTAATTAATACTGTCGCGCTTGACCACCTGTTTTACTAAATAATCACCCCAGTACTTCAAGAAGTCCTTGTTGGTATAGTCCCGCATGTAACCGTTGGTAACAAAAAGATCTTTGTAACCATCATTATCGAGATCAGCCATCAGCGGAGCCCAGCTCCAGTCTGTGTTTGAGACTCCCGCCAGCTGACCTATTTCGCTAAAAGTTCCATTGCCATTGTTTAATTGCAGCATGTTGCGCATAAACTGGTAATGAAACCCATTTGTGGCCATATACTGGTACAGTTCATAGTTTTCCTGCGCCTGCAACAATTTCTGACGACGGTTGTCTTCTGGAAGCATATCCAATGTGAAAATATCCAGGAGACCATCATTGTTTATATCGGCAATTTCACACCCCATCGAAAACTGTGACATGTGACCAAACATATACAATTCTTTTTGAGAGAAAGTTCCATTGCCATTATTGATGTAACAGTAATCCTGCTCGGTATAATCGTTACTTACATAAATGTCTGGCCAGCCGTCATTGTTAATATCAGACACAGCTATGCCCAACCCAAAGCTGATAGGGTTTTGGAGAATGCCCGCCTGCTTACTTACATCGATAAAGTGGCCGTTATCATTCCGGTACAGTCGATCCCCCGCCAGCGAATCGTAATCATTTTTTAAATAGTGAAGCTCGACATTCTTATAAGCCTTTATATTGTGATTAAGCACATAGCAATCAAGGTCACCGTCTCGGTCGTAGTCAAAAAAAATAGCCTGCGTTGAGCAACCAGCATCATCGAGACCATAGTCCCTTGCCTTTTCTGTAAAGGTGAGGTCGTGATTATTGATGTACAATTCATTTCTCCTGGCGGCATTCTCCTTTCCTGAATAGCAAACATAGATATCCAGCCATCCATCACCATTTACGTCAGCCATCGTGACACCGGTCTTCCAATTCTTTCTTCCGGTAACACCGGCAGATTTCGTAACATCTTTAAATTTCATTCCTCCCAGGTTGAGATATAGCTTATTCGATTTCAGGTTAGCAGTAAAAAAAATATCCGGCAAGCCATCGTTGTTCACGTCGCCAATAGCTACTCCTCCGCCATTGTAGAAATATTCATAGGCCAGCACATTTTGAGCATCGTTTTCAATTATTTCATTGTTGAAATCAATTCCAGTTTCCTTTGAAGGCAATAAACTAAATAAAGGGGACTTATTTTCTTGCGCCTGAAGCCTGGACATTATTGGCCATAGCGCAACTAATATGATCCGGGAGGTTCTCACATGGCTTATTTACACTTTCTCCGACGAAAAAGTACTGCTAATATCAAACTTTTCACCAACTAATGAAGATAGTCTATAACGGGTTTTGCTTTGATGAAGAAGGCTGCCCTAATTACATTAGAACAGCCTCGTTTCAGCAAGCATGTTAACAATTAGTATAATTTATGGTTTATCCCACCACACGCGGGTCATAAATGTATTTGGTCCTTGTCTCGTGATTGCTTCCTGCAAATTTGCGCCATTAGCCGAAGACTCGGCGGCAGGGTATAGCATTCTTCTTGGTATTTGGCCGCCAGTAACGTTACCGGGATAATTTACGGGAGTCAAAGCAGGAATTGCGGTTCTCCTCCAGTTGGCCCAGGCCTCATACCAATCAAGAAACGAAGCTACCCAGTATTGCGTATTGATTTGTGTCATTCCTGTGGCTGCATTATACGGATGGGCAGTAAGATATGCTGTAATCGCAGCATCATCAACTATGGCCGTCGCATTATACTGGATTAATTGTTTCATGGCCGCAGTTACGCCATTATTGTAGTGCGTTTGAGCATTTGCACCCACGCTCCATCCTCTTTGCGCAGCTTCAGCAAGCAAAAGTTCTGTTTGAGCATAGGTAACAAAAAATGTAGGACCGTTGAGTCTTAATAAAATATCCGGCCTGATCGTGGAGTAATTATTAATTGATCCCGGGTAGTTGGGATCCGTAGAGACATCATTGGCGCCACCCGCTCTGTCTTTGCCGTTAGGTAATCCAATTTGGTCCACAGGATTTGTACTGCCGGTAATTTGATTGGCAACAGCACCTTTAACCTGTGACATCCATTGCAAGCGGGGGTCATTATTGGTCTTCAGGAAGTCAACAAACGTTTTGCTCAAAAAAGCAGCTCCCGCACTGATGTCCTTATTCTCCCCAAAAAATATGTTGCTGTTTCGGTTTACCGTTGGCCTTCCTGCATCCTGGTGTAGTATATAAGCATTATCTAAATTTGAGCCCATCACACCGCCCGCATACGCTTTCTCTACCCATGTCTTTGCCGCAGCAGCATCTACTTTCGTGAGTCGCATTCCCAGGCGCAGCATTAATGAATAGGCAAGTTTTTTCCATGAACCTATTTGATCTGCTATTCCAGTTTTTCCATAAATCAAATCCTGTGTGCCCGGCTTAGTTTTGTTAGCATCCAGGGCCTTGGCCGCCTCATCCAATTCCTTCAACATGTCCATGTAAATACTTTGTTGCGCATCATATTTCGGGGTGAACGTGCGGTTATAATATCCGAAACCAGCTTCTGAATACGGTATGTCTCCATACACATCTGTCACCCTGTGAAAAATCAGCGCCCTCATTATACGCCCGATCTGGTATAGATTGGCCAGGTTAGGATTGTTCTTTACCAACTCCATCATGTCTACAATGTATTTTACCTGGTCTTGGTAAGCGACATCAAAAAGAGCAGTGGACCAGGCATCATTTTGCGTGTATTTATCGCCTGCATAATACGATGGGCTGGAAATTTGCTGGATCATGGTGCTGGAATAAATGATATTGACGCGCCATGTATCATAACTGAAATCACTGTTACCCGAATATTCTAGCTGCGCTTTTGTCAACGACAGGGCAGGATTATAAACGGCAGCCGTTACCTGGTTTTTGTCCCGGTTTAGCTCCTCAAAATCTTTTGTGCATCCAACTACAAGCAGAGAAACCGAGCAGATAAAAACAAATATTTTATTTACGTATTTCATATCTTTTGTTTTAGAATTAAAACTTAACATTCAAATTAACTCCGAGTGACCGGGTTGTTGGAAGACCCAGGTATTCAAGCCCCTGGGCATTTCCTGTATTATACACGGACTCAGGATCGATGTTCTCTGTATTCTTCTTGATATAGAAAAGATTTCTGCCGACCAACGAAATAGTCAAACCCTGCACCTTGTTATTAAACACCTTCGCCGGAAAATTGTAGCTCAAAGTCAAGGACCGGAATTTGATAAAGTCAGCATCATAAACGTGATTGATTGAAATACTCGACAGTGCGCCATAATATTGCTGAGACGATAATTTTTTCGTCATAGGTGCACCGGCAGCCGTTACTCCGGTTACAGTGATACTGTCAGTGCCCCGGTAATTGAGTGTTACTTTGTGCAGACCGGCAGCCATTGCCTGTGCATTCGTCCCGGAGTGAATGACAGCGCCGTATTTAAAATCAATTAAAAAGTCCAGGCTGAAATTTTTGTAGGCAAGATTGTTATTCCATCCCCCGGTTATAGGATGAATGCCTGTACCTGCCGGAATCAGTGTGCTACTTGAAGTGGGGAAGCCGCTCGCATTGAGAATCAACTCACCTTTATTATTACGGGCAAAATCGTATACCATTACCTGTGAGTAAGGAAGGCCGACAATGTTCTGGATGAAAGCACGCTGAGTTCGCGACTGGTCCATATCAACGAAGGTTTGACCTTCAGCCAGGCTCACTACTAAGTTCTTATTGTGAGCATAATTGAATGTGGACGTCCACTTTAAATCCTTCAACTGAAGAGGAACACCACCCACCATTATTTCTATTCCTTTATTTTCGAGTTTTCCAATATTTACATACGCACTTGCATAACCAGATGTGCGTGACACCGTCTGGGCGACAATATCATTAAGTGTTTGTTTATTGTACCAGGCAAAATCGGCAAACAGGCGGTTGTTAAAAAACTTTAATTCAGTCCCGATCTCGTATTCCTTTACCTTGAGCGGTTCGATCTCACTGTTAGGTATTGTACTTCCCATGCTGCCCGTAAGGATACCGTTAATCGCCGCACCGGTACCGTAATATAACTCCCTGGAAGATATCGGAGCGTCGCCGCCAACCATAGCATAGGCTGCTCTCAGCTTACCAAATGATAACCACGATGGTTTGAAGTGTTCAGTAAAAACGTAGGATCCAGTGACAGATGGATAATTATAAGAGTTTTTATCAGGCGGTAATGTACTAGACCAGTCTATTCTGTCCGTAACATTCAGGTAAAAGGTATTTCTGTATCCAAATTCGAATGAACCATATACGGAATGTATTTCTTTTTCGGGAGTAGATAAGTTCACTCCTCTGTTTACCGCAAAACCGGGATTGTATAAATTAGGAAATGCAAGCCCCGAAGCATTTGTTGTCAGGTTTCTGCTTTCTTGTTTCAGTAAATTGGCGCCAAGTGTTCCATTAAAAGTGAAATCCTTGTAATTTCTATTGACACCAACCATAGCGTCCAAATTCAATTCATTAAAGGTGCTGGTCGACTCGTTGTTCACCCCTCCTCCCGGATTATAGGCAGTGCCCGTTGGCGTAATCTGTGTTGCACTAAATGAATAATAATCATTCGTTGCCCTCCCCTGAATATATAACCAGCTCAAAGGACTATACCGAATGCTTGCTACTCCCAATAACCTGTTTCTCCTGGTGTCATTCTGAAATTTGCTGGCGGCGAAATAGGGATTAGTTGCAAACTTATTTTGATCATTCAGTACTATTTCATTTCCCAAGTCGTCGTATCCCGGCTTCAAATACTCGGCATTCACATTTGGAGCGAGAAACATGATAGCCCAATTACCATTACCCGGAGCATCGCTGAGATTTGTTCTGTTGTCGCCAATTTCCCTTGAATAAATCATGTTGGCATTTCCGGACCATTTTGGGGAAAGCTTGTAAGTCAAATCAAGGTTAGCAGTATTCCTCGTGTATTTTGAGTGAGGATAAACGGATTTGTTGCGAAGGTCGCCGAAGGAAAATCGGAATGTTGCAGCCTCAGAACCGCCCGACAGAGCGATAGAATTATTGAAGGTTGTCCCGGTTTCATAAAATCTTGCCAGGTTATCACCTTGTGCTGAATACGGGTACATCTTGCCGTCAAATCCAACCACCTGGCTTCCATCAAGTGGTGCCCCCCAAGCAGAGAATATTGTGCTGGAAGCATTTGTAGCGATTGGTTTCGCACCCAGCGTCCCTTGCCCATAAACAGTTTGAAAATCTGTATAATTGTGGATCTTGTCGATTTGAACATTGCTGTTGAATTCTATCCCCAGGTTCTTACTTACCCTTCCGGTTTTTGTGGTGATAAGTATCACGCCGCTCTTTCCCCTTGTTCCATATAATGCCGCGGCTGCGCCACCTTTTAGAACAGTGATTTCCTGAATATCATCGGGATTTATGACGGTAAGCGCATCACCCAGATCCGCGCCCCCCCACATACCGGCGGATCCCATGTTCTGATTATCCACTGGAATGCCATTAATCACATAGAGTGGTTGGTTTTGACCGCCAAGAGTTGTATTACCTCGAATCGTAACTCTTGATGATCCGCCCGGACCTGTTGCAGGAGCGGTAGCATTCACACCGGCAACTTTTCCTGCCAGCGCATTGCCCAAATTGATTTCGCGTGCCTGGGTCAGTTCATCGCCATTTACCTTCCCCGTTGCATAACCGAGACGACGAGCCTCTTTCCTAATCCCTAGCGCAGTTACTACGACTTCGGAAATTTGTACTTCGCTTTGGGTTAGCCTAATCGATAGGTCCTGATCGCCGCTACCGATAACGAATTCCTGCGATTTGAATCCAACGGAAGAAACAACAAGTGTTTCACCCCTCGTAACATCGATGGAAAACTCTCCATTAGAATTTGTTACCGTTCCCCTGTTGGTCCCTTTCACGGTAACACTAACTCCTGAGAGTGGAGCACCGTCACTTCCCGTAATTCTTCCTTTGATCGGGTCCGGCGCAATGCCATCCTGATTTGAAACAGCATAAGCTCTTTTCAGATCTTTTTTTAGTTTAAACTTTTCTCCAGTTGTGATGACAACATAAGTGTTGGTGGAAATTCTCTTATATTCCAATCCTGTGTTATCCAAAACAGCATCAAGAATGTTTTCAACATCCTGTTTCGTATCGGCAACAGGATTCACCATTTTGTTCCCAATTCCTTCCTGTGAAAACAAGAAATATACTCCCTTAACCCGGTTCAATTCCTTCAGTACGGAAAACAGGGACTGTTTGACGTCCGGATTGATAGCATATTCCACCTTCTTCTGGGGCTTTTTACCTGAATAAGCATACTGGCCCAATTGCGCATGTAACGCAACGGTGAGCAGTAGCGCGAGCTTCGTCAGGATTACCGTGGAGGTAAAATAACGTGTAAGACTTCTCATATAGCAGATTTTAGTGAGTTGATTATGGACTGGAAATGACTATTTCATTGTTGTTTTTTGTGATCTTAAATTCTCCCGTAGTTTCAAGGGCTTCGATTAAAACATCAAGGTTGTCATTAGGCATCATTCCCGATATTTTCTTTTCAGCAATGATTGGGTCTGCTAAACTAACCTTTACTCCATAATGCCTTGATATGATCTTTGCAACCTCATTTATGCTGGTATTCTCAAATACGAGCTTTGCTTCTTTCCAGGCAAGCACTTTTTCTTCATTGACTGATGTTTTTGCAGCGATGTTGTTTTCTATCCTCACAAAATCCCCTGGTTTCATGTAAACTTCATGTCCATTGTGCTCCTTAACTACCACACTCCCTTCGGTGAGAAGTACGCTGGATTCGTCGTCGCGATTCACGACGTTAAATTGGGTGCCCGTAACAATGATGTCCATAGTGTTCGTATGCACGATAAACCTATTCTTCGTGTGGGTCTTATGAACTTTAAAGAAAGCTTCACCATTTAGCCACACTTCCCGGTTTGCTTCCGGTTCCCAATTACTGCCAAGTCTGATCGAGCTGTTTGCATTTAATATCACCTCCGAGCTATCTGGCAAAACATGTTTGTCTAGCTGTCCGTATGCTGTCGAGTAAGTTTGTTTTTGCTCTCCTGAAAGCTTCCATATTGTTATTCCTGCGCATACAATTACGATCGCCGCCGCCACCGGTATCCACCAACGATTCCGGGATCTCTTAATAGACACCACGGGTGCTGGATCCTGCTGCATCGCAATGGCGGTTTTGAGCCGCTCGGTTGCCGCTTCTACCCGGGTGTCAGGCAGATCTTTTTCCTCCCGCTGAACTTGTCCCAGAAATTTTACGGCTTCATCAACCAATAATTGATGTTCAGGATGCGCGGCAACCCATTTCTCCCATGATCTTGCTTTTTCCTCCGATTTGCTAAAATACCATGCGAGAAATGTTTCGTCTGCCAGGACATCTTCCGCAATTAGAATTTTTTTCTCCATACAAAAGCTCAGTGGTTATATAATAAAGTGCTGAAAAACGATGTTTTGTAACCCTATTTTTTTAACTTTCTTAATTTCGGTTTATAAGTTTAGTTTTATCGCGCGTTATCCCGCTTTCTACAAAACCTGGCTTATAGTGGAACGATTGCAAACTGCTCCTAGGGATACTGAACTATGGCACGCTTTCAAACAGGGGGATCAAAATGCATTCGCCTGCCTGTTTAGGCGTTACTATTCTGTATTGATGCAATACGGAATCAGCTTTACCGTGGAAGTTTCCGCGCTGGAAGATTGCATTCAGGAATTATTTCTCGAGTTGTGGCAGAATAATTCAAATGCCGAGGTCCGGTCTGCAAAAGCTTACTTATTGGGCTCATTAAAATATAAAATTCTCAAACTAAAACAGAAGCAGTCCCGGGTAACCGAAGTGCATGAGGATATGGCATTTGAGCTTAGTCATGACAACTTTCTTATTAAATCAGAGGAAGATAGACAACAAACACTACGGGTGGTTCATGCCATTAACCAGTTACCCAACCGCCAAAAAGAGATTGTGTATTTAAAATTATATCAGCGGCTTAGTTACGAAGAAGTGAGCGAAATAATGCAAATCAATTATCAGGCTGCAAGAAATCTCTTTTACCAGGCGATAAAATCACTTCGCGAACTTTTATCCTGATCACCACGCTGAAGGCGTTCTGCAAAGAATAGGTGCAACACCATGATGCCGCTAACACTTGGTAAGCTAATCATTTTTTATCTTTATCGCTTAAACGTTCCTGAATGCCTAAACCAGTTGAAGTTGTTGATCTCGCCGATAGTTTTGAAAAAATACCGGTTAAAATTTTTAAGGATCTGCACGACGGATCAATGTTTGCAGCCCAGGCAATAGCCGGTTTGATTAAGGCAAAACAAAGCAAAAAAGAAACATGCGTGTTGGGACTTGCCACGGGCTCCACGCCAAAAACTCTTTATGCTGAGTTGGTGCGCATGCACAAGGAAGAAGGTTTGAGCTTTAAAAATGTTATTACGTTCAACCTCGATGAATACTATCCCATAGATCATGATGCTTTGCAGAGTTACAATTGCTACATGCGGCGGCAACTATTTGATCACATTGATATTGATTCGAAAAATATTCATATTCCAAACGGCGAATTGCCCAAAGAATCAGTGAAAGCGCATTGCGCCGAATATGAAAAAAAGATTGAAGAGGCGGGTGGCATTGACATGCAGGTCTTGGGTATTGGAAACAATGGGCATATTGGGTTTAACGAACCGGGCTCAAGCATCTATTCAAAAACAAGATTGATCACGCTTGAAAATTCAACCAGGCTTGCCAACTCCTATGAGTTTGCAAATATTTCGGAAGTACCTCGCATGGCCATCACCATGGGTATGAGCACCATTTTGAAAGCCAGGCAGATTATTTTGCTTGCCTGGGGACCAGGGAAGGCTTCAGTGGTACAAAAGTCTGTTGAAGGTCCGGTGACAGAACAGGTCCCGGCAAGTTTGTTACAACAACTTTCCGACTGCACTTTTATCGTTGACGAGGCTGCCGCCGCCGAACTCACTCGCAATAAATCGCCCTGGCTGACGGGTGATATTGATTGGACACCAGCATTAATAAAAAAGGCCGTTGTGAATATGGCATTGAAAGCAGGCAAGCCGGTTCTCTCCCTTACAAACAATGATTATAATGAATACGGCCTTGGTGACTTGCTCGTGGAGAGAGGCGACGCTTATGAAATAAACCTGCAGGTTTATTACATGCTTCGCGATACGATTACGGGGTGGCCAGGCGGCAAACCAAATGCTGTAATACCTGCACATCCTGAGCGGTCTGCACCATATCCAAAAAAAGTTGTCATCTTTTCTCCTCATCCAGATGATGATATCATCAGCATGGGCGGCACATTCCAGCGGTTACATGACCAGGGGCATGACGTCCATGTGGCGTATCAAACCAGCGGTAACATTGCTGTGACTGATGAGTTTGTAACGAGGTTTTTAGACTTTGCCGTGGGCTTCGAAGAAATCGCTGGGATTGACACCAGTAAATCATCAAAAATTTTATCCGGCGCAAGGAAATATTTGTCGCAAAAAAAATCAACCCAGGTTGACACGAACGAAATAAGAGCGATTAAAGGATTGATCAGACAATGTGAAGCGCGAGCCACCTGCCGGTACGTGGGCCTCAAAGATGAAAACATTCATTTCATGAATCTTCCATTTTATGAAACCGGCACTATAGAAAAGAAACCCATGGGTGAGGAAGACGTAAAGATCACTATTGATGTATTGAGAGAAATTAAGCCGCACCAGGTTTTCGCCGCCGGTGATCTTGCTGATCCGCATGGCACGCATAAAGTCTGCCTCGATGTTGTAATCGAAGCTCTCAAGCGAATCAAAAAGGATGGTGACGCATGGATTAAAGATTGTTGGCTCTGGCTTTATAAAGGAGCCTGGCAGGAGTGGAATATTGAAGAAATTGAAATGGCTATTCCCATGAGCCCCGACCAGGTTCTGCAAAAACGCTATGGAATTTTTATTCACCAGTCACAAAAAGATATGGTGCCTTTCCAGGGAAGTGACAGCCGTGAATTCTGGCAACGCGCCGAAGAAAGAAATGAACACACTGCCAACTTTTATGCCCAATTAGGTTTGACACACTACGCGGCTATGGAAGCCTTTGTAAGGTGGAAGTATTAACTCATTCGAGCTGCATAATGTAACTTACATTGTACCATTGGGAAATTTTACTGGCACATCACAAATGGACGAGTTTCTAAGAGCAGCCATCGCCGAAGCAAAAACGGGCCTCAAAGAGGGTGGCATTCCTATCGGATCGGTCGTTGTTCATAATGGCAAAATATTAGGACGTGGCCACAACAAAAGAATTCAGAAAGGAAGTGTCGTATTGCACGGAGAAATGGACGCCTTGGAAAACGCCGGCAGACAACCCGCATCGATTTATAAACAGTCCACCTTGTACACTACCCTCTCGCCTTGTCCCATGTGTACGGGAGCTATATTGTTGTATGGAATTCCCAAAGTAGTTATTGGAGAAAACAAAACCTATTTGGGAGCAGAGGCTTCGTTAAAAGAAAATGGCGTTGAAATAATAGTCGTGAACAACCCTGAATGTATCGAGATGATGGAGGACTTCATTAGTGCAAATCCCGCATTGTGGAATGAAGACATCGGTGTGTGACAAATGAACCTTAGGTTCTGGCTAATCCGGAAACAATGATTTGTCAATATTGGGAATGATGCGCAAGGCATTCTTGTAATAGATTTTCTTCAGTATGTCATCAGGTAATCCCATACCGTACATTGCCCAGAATGCGTGATATTTTTTGTGGTAAGGAAAATATTCATCCTCGGTTTCCAACACGCGGAAATAGGTAGCATATTCATCCGGCACCCAACTATCCTTACCAAACATAATCCGGTCCTGGTATTTTGTAAAAAATTGTTTTGCCATTCTCGGTTGCCTTCCGAGTTCCGCAATAACAGCTCCAAATTCAACTACAACATTCGGCATTTCATCCAGCAGTTGGCTGAGTTTCGGAAGATTATTAGGATACCAGCCAAAATGGGCCGCAATAAAAGTTGTCTCCGGATGTTTTTTGAACATTCGATGTTGCTCAGCTATTAGGGTATCCCAGGGGGCGGGATCAGTATTGCTTCTTTTTCTGCCCGGATGTGTTTCAAGTTCCAACCAGCGTTCATTCATTGAATCCATAGGATCCCAAAAAGATTTTGGGTCGGCCGTGTGAATAATGACAGGTATCTTCAACTCTCCCGCTTTCTTCCAAATTGGATCAAGGCGCGGGTCATCTACCGTTACCCGTCTACCATTGATATCCTTAACCGAAAAACCAAGACTTTTGTAAATTTTTAAACCGTTTGCTCCATTCCTTATATCTTCTTCTAGTTGCTTTGCCGCCTTTTCGCCCCAGCCACTTTCTCCGACTCCCCTGAAGTCCACATTCGCAAATACGATAAACCGATTGGGATAATGCGCTCTCACGTTGGCAATAGACTTCTTAAGTGTTGCACCGCTCTCGCCACTAAGATTCACCATGACACTCATGTTAAGTTTATCCATGTCTTTAATCAACGTGCCCAGGTCCATATCCGGCATCTCAAACTGGTGGTTATGTACATCGATAAAAGGGAATTTTGCCTTTGTCAATTTATGCTCAGGAACGACCAGTGTTGAGGGCGGATTATAATTCTCAAAATCCATCCTGGCAGATGACTGCGAATAAACATTGAATGAAACTAGAAACAAAGCGAACGATAAGAATCTTTTCATAACGAGTATTTATCGATCTTCAAATTAATGGAAAACCGCCGGTCGATCAGCCCCGGTCGAGTAAAATATCTCAAAAATTGAAATAATTAACAACTGGTTCAAAGTCATTTACCCTTCCGACCCCGATTGAGCACTTCTAATTAATTTTATAATCGTTTTCTTTGATAAACTCTAAACCAGTACTATGCGAATCGGTTTTATTGGCCTGGGTAATCTTGGAACGCCCATTGCCGAAAATATTTTGCAAAAACGACAGCAACTTTTTGTCTACAATCGCACAACAACTAAGGCGCACGCACTTGTGAAAAAAGGCGCAACACTCTGCACAAGTATCAAAGAGTTGGCATCGACATGTGATATTGTTCTCAGCATTGTCTCAGACGATGCGGCGCTTAATCACATCACCAAGGGGGCTGATGGCGTGGCAAAAAATTTGAGCGCAGGGTGTTTGCATATTTGCATGAGCACAATTTTACCCGAAACAGCATCGCAGCTCGCACAAATTCATAAGAAGCATCACAACCATTACATCGCTGCGCCTGTAATGGGGAGACCGGAAGCAGCACGCGCAGGAAAATTGAATTTTCTTGTAGCAGGAGACAAATCAAAGGTTGAAACAATAAAACCTTTACTCCAGGATGCAGGTGGTGCAGGTGTTTGGGACTTTGGTGATGACCCCGCAACGGCAAATGTGGCAAAACTCTGCAGTAATTTTCTGATTATTTCTGCGATTGAATCAATGGCTGAAGGGATTAATCTCGCCAGGAAGAGTGGGCTTGATGCAACGGTATGGATGAACGCGCTGACGCAGTCATTGTTTGCTGCGCCGATTTATATTAACTATGGCAATATCCTCCTGAAAGAAATGTATCAGCCGCCGGGATTTACCCTCAAGCTTGGATTGAAGGACGCAAATCTAATCATGGAACAAGCTCGTGCAACAAACGCTAAAATGCCAATTGGACAGCTGATGCAGCAAAGATTGAATGAAGGGGTCGCACAAGGCCTTGCAGAACACGACTGGACAGCCGTTGCGCTGATGTTGAAGTGATTGAATCGTTGCCATAACGAAGAGTACTATGTCAGAGCATTTCATTAATCACCAATACTCCAATCAATCCCATTACAGATACAATAGTCTCCATGACAGACCACGATCGGAACGTATCTTTCAATGATGTACCCATGTATTCTTTGAACAACCAGAAACCGGTATCATTTACATGCGAACAAAAAAGACTACCGGCACCGATTGATAGAACCATTAGGTTGGGATCAACATGTGTCTGAAGTGTCAGCGGCAAAATAACGCCAACAGCGGTTAAGCCTGCAACAGTAGCGGATCCAAGACATAGCCTTAAAATAGCGGTCACAATCCAGGCTAAAAGTAACGGAGGTAAGTTCCAAGTTTGCAGTTTGGTGGCTATTTCATTTCCAGCACCGCTGTCAATAAAAATCTGCTTCAATATCCCTGCGCTTCCGATAATAAGGAGGATCATAGAAATATCCTTTACTGCATCGGCATACAAATTCATAATGCTCGTTAAAGGTCTGCCCAACGCAACACCTAAAGTATAAGTGGCGATCATTATTGTGATGAGCATCACGAGATTTGGATCTCCAAAGAAGGTTGCAATTGTTTTTAAATCATTATTGCTGTCAAATACCTTAGCTCCTATCGTAGTAATGGCAATGAGAATAACAGGCAAGAGAGCCGAAATAAAACTATTAGTTACACCAGGCAATTTTCCTTCGGGTATTTCATGTAGAGCAAAAACCTTTGTAGGATTCGATTTTACTTTCTTCAACGTCTGCGCATAAACAGGACCGGCGATAATAATAGCGGGAATGGCTATGATAATGCCATATGCAAAAGTCATTCCCATGTCAGCATGGAGCTGTGTGAGCAAAGCCATGGGCGAAGGGTGCGGTGGCAAAAAACCATGCATCACAGAAAGCGAAGCAAGCATTGGCAACCCCACAAAAACGGCGGGCAATTTGAAACTGTAAGCCACCGAAAAAATAATCGGCACCAGCAAAACAAAACCCACGTTGTAAAATAACGGAATGCCGACAATGAATCCGGTCAGCGTCATGGCCCAAACCATGTACCTGGTACCGAAAATATTTCTGAGCGTGAGAGCAATTCTTTGTGCGGCGCCGGTTTCGGCCACAAGTTTTCCCAGCATGGCACCGAGTACAATCACAATGACCAACGAACCAAGCGTGTCTCCAATTCCTTTGTTTACCGACTGTCCAATTTTATCAATCGGAATTCCCAGCAACAATCCCGCAACAATTGAAACCAACAGAAAAGAAAGAAAGGGGTTTACCTTACCCCAGGTAATTAAAAGAATGAGGCAGGCAATGCATAATCCAAAAATGAGGATGGTCATGTTATTTCATTAAACAGCTGACATGCGAAGTCAAAAGTCAAAAGTTTAAACATTTAATTTTTGTGCGTTTTCAGCCATTTTTACTTTTGAATTTTGACTTTTTAATTTGATTTAATGCGAATCCCTGCTCACCTTGTCTCCCGATCGGCCGACAAGGAAATCAAGATCAGCACCTTTGTCCGCCTGCTGAACATGTTTTACGTATAGGTTCACATAGCCTCTGACAGAAGCAGATTCCGGCTGCTTCCAATGTTTTTTTCTTTTGGCAAGTTCTTCATCAGAAACTTCTAAATGGATACGTCTTTTTCGAATGTCCAGCTCGATGATATCTCCATTTTGCACAAAAGCCAAATTTCCCCCAATAGCTGACTCCGGTGACACATGCAGTACCACTGTGCCATAAGCTGTCCCACTCATTCTGCCATCCGATATTCTCACCATATCTGTTATTCCTTTATCCAATAATTTTTTTGGCAACAACATATTGCCCACTTCCGGCATGCCAGGGTAGCCAACAGGTCCAACATTTTTTAAAACCATCACACAAGTTTCATCGATATCCAAATCTGGATCATCAACCCGCGCGTGATAATCTTCAATGTTTTCAAACACGACAGCCCTTCCGCGATGTTGCATCAAGGCCGGAGTGGCCGCTGATGGTTTGATAACTGCACCATTCAATGCGAGATTTCCTGTCAAGACCGCAATTCCCCCCTCTTTTATGATCGGATCATCATAGCCATAAATAACATCGTGATTGTAACAGGTACATGATCCCTCTATGTTTTCCTTATGTGATTTACCAGTCACTGTCAGTGCATCCATGTGGAGTACAGATTTCAGCTCACTAAGGATCACAGGAAGGCCACCCGCGTAGTAAAAATCTTCCATTAAAAATTTCCCCGACGGCATAAGATTTAGTAAAAGAGGAATCTTGCTTCCAAGCCTATCAAAGTCTTCCAGCTTTAATTGAACGCCAATTCTTCCTGCAATCGCAGTGAGATGAATGATAAAGTTTGACGAACCTCCCACGGCAGCATTTACCATAATTGCGTTTTCACAGGCTTTTCTCGTTATGATCTTCGATATTCGTAGGTCGTCATGCACCATCTCAACAATTCTTCTTCCTGATAGATGGGCCAGAACTTTTTTTCTCGAATCAACAGCGGGAATAGCGGCAGCGCCTGATAGACTCATGCCCAATGATTCAACCATGCATGCCATTGTAGAAGCGGTACCCATGGTCATGCAATGTCCAGGACTCCTTGACATGCAGCTCTCAGCGTACATGTAATCTTTGTAAGACATCCTTTCCATTTTCAATTCCTCGGTCATTTTCCATACATCCGTTCCCGAACCGATGTCCCTCCCCTGGTATTTTCCATTTAGCATTGGGCCACCTGGGACGACTATCGTGGGCAGGTCAACGCTTGCCGCACCCATTAACGTCGAGGGCGTTGTTTTGTCGCATCCGGTTAATAACACAACACCATCAATTGGATTTCCTCTTATTGATTCCTCGGCGTCCATACTGGCAAGATTGCGGAAAAGCATCGCCGTGGGCCGCAACAAAGTTTCGCCCAATGACATAATGGGAAATTCCAGGGGGAATCCACCAGCTTCAAAAACGCCGCGTTTTACGTGCTCGGCGATGTCTCTCAAATGCGCGTTGCAGGGAGTCAGCTCCGACCATGTATTGCAAATGCCGATCACAGGACGGCCATCAAACAAATCTTCCGGAAACCCCTGGTTCTTCATCCAACTGCGGTAGATAAAACCCATTTTATCCCTTTTTCCAAACCAATCGGCGCTCCGGTATTTATGCATGAATCGGAGAATTTTAGTGAATAAATATAACGGAATAAATAGAACGGCGTTCTTGAAGAAATCATCAATCCGGCGCAACAATGTTAACAAGAGTGCCGATTCCATCAATCGAAATTCTTATTTCGTCCCTGGCATCCAAAGTAAAATGATCAGGCGGCACAATGCCCGTACCTGTCATTAAGTAAACTCCGAAAGGAAAAGAAGTTTCTCGGAATAAATAGTCGGCTAATTCCTGGTGCTTTCGCTTCATCCTGTTGATCGAGATCTCACCAGAGAATACTGCCTCTCGTTTCCTGACAATCTCCATGCGAATTATAGAATCTGAACTGAGGGGCGAATTGGAAACATACAAACATGGGCCAATTGCTGCAGAACCATTATAAGATTTTGCTTGCGGCAGATACAGAGGATTTTCACCTTCGATGTCTCGTGACGACATGTCGTTGCCAATGGTGTAACCTTCAATTGTTCCATCTGAACAAATAAATAAAGTCAACTCAGGCTCTGGCACATTCCATTTTGAATCTCTTCGAATGCGAACCGGCTGGCCCGAACCCACGGTTCGATAGCCGGGCGCTTTGAAAAAAAGTTCTGGTCGCTGCGCTTCATATACTCGTGCATAAAAATCTCCACCCCCAGCATCTTTTGCTTCTTCCATTCGAGCCTCACGACTTCTGAGGTACGTCACACCAGAAGCCCATATCTCTTGTTTACTTATCGGTGGAAGTAAATCGGTATCAATCAGCGCCGATAAGTTTTTATCGGCATTTAAATCGTCTATTTCTTTAGAAATTTTTTTAAAAAGCCCAGGCCGGTTAACAAAGACATCCCAATCCAGTTCTTTTGAGATAAAAAAATCTTCGTTTTGCTGAATAACAATTCCTCGTGTGGTTTTATAAATTTTCATGTTTAAGTAATTGGTCGGTCATAATTTAACAAGTTAATAAAAAATCAGACCCGTCATTGTTAGGTTTGTGGGTTATCATGGATTAGTGAAAGGGCTTTGTTTATGTTTTGCTCCAAGGATTTTTTCCGTTATTTTTGCGCCCCTAATCCTGAGTTTATCGAAGGAAGGCCCCGTAGCTCAATTGAATAGAGCATCTGACTACGGATCAGAAGGTTCCAGGTTTGAATCCTGGCGGGGTCACGCGGACTGGTAAAGGGTTTCAGCCAATTGAGACCCTTTTTTATTTATCATATTTGCAAAAACTTGACAAATATCTAATCCGACTACGATTTTTTCGTTTTTACGACGTTTACCCTTTGAATCTTTAATTTTTTATTTCGGTATTCTAATCTCAGAAACCAGTGTGTTAAACCCAAACTGATTTGCGTATTCGGTGTAACGAATGGCGCCGTCGTCATAGTTGATGTTTTCCCAGTTGACGGTTATCGTCCCAGTTGGATTGTTCCATATCCAAACTAATTTCTTATTTGATGCGTCAGTAAAATTCCAGGTGAAGGAGGTGTTGCCTCCCGCATTGTCATGATAAGTGCCCGTACCGTTGGCGTTGAAGGTCATATACTCGTTATCAAAACTCTGCGTATTGTTTGTGCCACCACGAACATAATACACATACGTGTTGTTGGTGAGCCCTCGCATCTCGAGAGGTTTCCATGAATTTGCCGTTAGAATGGCTGCTGTAAGAAGGGTGTCCCTCTCTTTCAAAGTAACCGTATCAATAATTGTTTCTGTCTTTGTGCATAACATAACGCCAACCTGAAAAGTCAATAAGAAAGCAAGAGTAGCCATAACGGGTGAGAGGAAAAGAAATTGTTTCAACATAGTGCAAAGAATAATAGAACCGAATAGTTTTTTCATGGTGTTTTTTGTTTAAATATAATGTCTTAGGCTGAGTATTAAAAGAGCTAATTGCAAGATAGCGCTGGGGTCGCCGAGACATTTTTTAATTTAATGATTTAACGCTATTGGATTGTTCTAATAACAATATGCTGCTTGCAAATTAATGCACCCAATTCGGCCAGCAATCAGATTAGTTTTGTTGTGCCACCTTTTTGTAATGTGTTATCAAGTGGTCGGTTTGTTTTCCAAAAACCGGAAGT
>AR_comb_assmDRAFT_10091126_pt1 | contig 18255 bp, 14 predicted proteins | sample ArasoioldDNA_FD_10543 | JGI IMG/M metagenome (IMG submission 10543) | reverse complement strand
ATTAATATGCTCGAAGCCGTATGGCCCACCGCTGATCACCGGTACGGCTGGTTGAGCGTTTTTGGTGAAGCCGCCGTGCGGCTCGTTCGACCACTGCATCGGCGTGCGCGCGCAATTGCGTTCGGGCAGCGACAGATCCTCTCCCATGCCCAGTTCGTCGCCGTAGCGGATGACCGGTGTCCCAGGCAGGGTGAACAGGAGGCTGTAGGCGAGTTCCAGGCGCCGTCGGTCGCCGTCCAGCATGGGCGCAAGCCGCCGCCGGATACCGCGCTCGTAGAGCTGCATCTCCGGTGTGGGGCCAAAGGCAGCAAAGACTGTCCGCCGCTGTCCTTCTTCAAGCCGCCCCAGGTCGAGTTCGTCATGATTGCGCAGGAACAGACCCCATTGCGCCGTGGCCGGACGCGGTTTCGTCGCCTGCATGGCTTTGACCAGCGGGCGCGTATCAGCCGAGGCGAGCGCATAGAATAGATGCTGGTTGACCTGGAAATTGAACATCATGTGCATGCGATCGCCATCCGCTCCAAAGTATTCCATGTCGGTCTCCGGCAACACGTTAGCTTCCGCGAGAATGATGCAGTCGCCCTGCCGCCACTGCAGGAATTCGCGGAAGCTGCGGAGCATGTCGTATTGCTCTTCCGGCTTCTGCACCTTGGTACCCTTGGTGGCAATGATGAACGGCACCGCATCCATGCGGAAACCGGAGACGCCGAGCTGGATCCAAAAGCCCATGATCTTGAGAATCTCAGCCTGCACCTCCGGATGTGAGGTGTTGAGGTCGGGCTGGAAGTCGTAGAAGCGGTGAAAGTACCACGCGTGCGCCTGCTTATCGTAGCTCCAGGTTGACTTCTGCACGCCGGGAAATACCATGCCTTTTTGCGCATGCGATGGCTTCTGCTTCGACCAGATATACCAATCCCGGTACGGTGAATGGGGGTCGCGCCGCGCCTCCTTGAACCAGGCGTGCTCGTTCGAGGTGTGATTCACCACCAGATCGATAATGACGCGGATGCCGCGCTGCTTGGCCCCGTGCGTGAACTCGACGAAGTCGCCAAGGGTGCCGTAACGTTGATCTACGTTGTAATAATCAGACACGTCATAGCCGCCGTCGCGCTGGGGTGAGGTCTGGAACGGCATCAGCCAGATGGCAGTGACACCGAGCCCGTGCAGGTAATCCAGGCGGCGCATCAGCCCCTGGAAGTCGCCGATCCCATCCCCATTTGCATCCATGTAGGTACCGACAGACAGGCAGTAGATCACCGCGTTCTTGTACCAGAGGTCGTTGATCATCGCCATCCTCGCTTATTCGTATGGTCAAAAAAACTCATGTGGCTGCGCATTGCGAATAATCCGCACCTCGTTGTGCTCCTTGAGCATGGCCGTGGTAGCAAGGCACCAGAGCAAATGTAATGCCATCGCTACGGGTGGCCAGTATGCCTGTGGAGTCACGCACATAGCATGAGGCGCTTCTCGAAGACGGTGGAAGGATATCAAGCTTTCTACGAGACACCGTGCCTCATGCCTTCTCTCACATTGAGACATGCAGGCTCGCTTTTTGAGACAGGATGTTGGCATCCGCCCGCGTGCGCAGCGCACGGTCGAGGCGGAACGCTACGCGTCGTGTGCTAGGGGTTCCACTTCATAGTGGCTGGAGGTGGTCCTTTGGGGCTGTGATCACCATGATATACTGACGAGATATGCTGCAAGCACTTCTGGGTTGTGCTATGGTTGTGTTGGACGTGTTGGCATAGATATGCCCCAATGATATTGAGGCAGCTCCCGATGGCTCTCCCCGGCATATCTTCCGCAACTGTAATGCACTACCCAGATACGGACGGTCTCCGCGTGGCAGAAAGCGCCTTTCAGCTCGGACCCCTTATCTATGCTATTGATGCACTGCGCGCCCACTTCCAGAGGCGTGACGACGTGTACGTTGCTGGCGACCTGTGCCTCTATTATGAAGAACCGTACAGTTCTAGTGTTTCCCTCCATCACTGACATACAGCAAGACGGTATGGACGCTATGCTGGTCGGTGAGGGTCTCCTGGAGGGCTGCACGCTGACCGTCGCCAATCTGTGTGTGCTTGTGAGACAAGAAAGTTCATGACACCGACATCTACACTACACGATCGGGTCTACCAATTACTCCACGAGCGCTTTGGGTATCAGGACTTTCGCCCTGGCCAGGCAGCGATCATCGATACCCTACTACAGGGGCAAAACGTCCTGATCGTGATGCCCACTGGCAGTGGCAAATCGCTGTGCTACCAACTGCCTGCCTTGCTCAATGAGGGCTGCACGCTGGTCATCTCGCCACTCATTGCGCTGATGAAAGACCAGGTGGACTCCCTGCAAGCCCATGGCATCGCCGCAACGTTCGTGAATAGCTCGCTCTCACCCCAGGAGCAGCAGGAGCGCCTGTACGCCTGTCGCGCCGGGCACTACAAATTGCTCTACATCGCACCAGAGCGCTTTCGCAGTCAGCGCTTTTTAGACACCATTGCCCAGACGCGTGTGTCGCTGTTTGCGGTGGATGAGGCGCACTGTATCTCGCAGTGGGGGCACGATTTCCGCCCGGATTACCTGCGCCTGCGCCAGGCCATCGATTATCTCCAGCAGCCGCAGGTCCTGGCTCTGACCGCGACGGCGACGGTTGAGGTGCAGGACGATATTGTGCAGCAACTGGGCTGTGCGGCGATGCAGCGGTTTGTCTCTGGGTTTGACCGGCCAAACCTGACGTATCGTGTCCTCGGGGTGAAAGGGCAGGCCACCAGGTTCAAGGTGCTGGGGGAAATCCTGGATGCCCAGGAGGAGGGCAGCAGCATCATTTACGCCGCCACCCGCCGGGCCGTGGAGGAGATCGCCAGTTTCTTGCACGAACGCGGTACGGAGGCGCTCATCTACCACGCTGGGCTGCGTGATGCTGAACGGCAGCGCACCCAGGACGCATTTATGGAGGGCCAATGCCGTTTGATTGTGGCCACCAATGCGTTTGGTATGGGGGTGGACAAGCCGGACGTGCGCTGCGTCGTGCACTTTAATTTGCCGCGCTCGATGGAGGCATACTACCAGGAGGCCGGCCGGGCTGGTCGCGATGGCTTGCCGGCAGAGTGTGTGCTGTTGTTTAGCTATGGGGACGTCAAGATCCAGGAGTTTTTACTGGAGCAGAGCTATCCAGCGCGTGATCTGTTACAAGAGGTCTACGGGCTTGTTGCCGCGCTGAGCCGTGAGCGTGCTGAGGTACCGATACGGGCGCTGCTCCCCCTGTGCCGGCGGAGCGTGAGCGAGATGCACCTGGGTGCCTGTGCCAGGCTGCTGGAGAGGGCAGGGTACATCGAGCGTGTCTCCGTCTACGACAACGCCGACGATCTCTCGTCCGGCACGCCCAATACCCTGGTGCGTTTGACCGGTGACAGCGTTGCTCCGCACCAGTTAGTCATTGACGACAACGCCCTGCAACAGCGTAAACAGCTCGAGTTACAAAAGATCCGGCGCATGGTCGGCTATGCCAACGCGCAGCAATGCCGACGCCAGAAAATGCTGGCGTATTTTGGCGAGCAGTGGGACAAACCCAACTGCGCATCCTGCGACAACTGCCTCGAGGATGGAGCCTTTGGGAAAAGCGTGCAGCTTCCGAAACGCTTCCCGTCAGAAACCGAATGGGTCATCATCCAAAAAATTTTAAGTTGCGTGGCGCGTATGCAGGGGCGCTTCGGGCGCGCGAAGGTGGTGCAAGTCCTCCTCGGGTCGCAGGCCAGTGAGATTGTCAATAGCTACCTGAGCCGCCTGTCCACCTACGGCATTCTCAAAGGGACATCACGCTCCGTGCTCGAGGTCTATCTGGATGCGCTGATCGAGGCGGAGTGCGTTCGGATCGTCGGCGATGAATTCCCGAAACTGGACCTCACGCCACTCGGGCAGGCGGTCATGCGACGCCAGCAGCGTGTGCTCCTGGCCTTGCCCGGCCTGACGGCGCCGACAGCTCCTAAGCCCAGCCCGGCAACGACGCTACGCAATCTACCCTCCACCACAGTGTCTGCGAGTGCCATGGCTGTGCCATCCTTGACCCCTGAAATCATCCAGCCACCTGCTGTCGCAGCCCATGCATCTGCCGCGGTCGCGCCGCGGTTCACAGCGTCAGAGGCTCCTCCCGCAACCACCGAGGGACCTGAACCTCCGTGTGATGACGTCCTGTTTGAGCATTTACGCGCCCAGCGCACGGCCCTGGCGCGTGCTGAGTCCCTACCGCCCTACTGTATCTTCAACGACCGTACCTTACGCGAGATGGCCACGTATTGTCCCACCACTGCCGCAGGCTTGCTGCGGATTTATGGTGTTGGCGCCGCCAAGGCGAGCAAGTATGGAGAAACGTTTCTCTCTCTGATTCGTGACCACCTGGCAGGGAAGGGGAGATAAGGGCCTAAGGAGCGCGTCCCTTACGCGCCGATGTATGATTCACCAATGTGGCCTGCCTGGCGCAGACGTGTAATCTCTGCCTCAGACATACCCAGGAGCTCTCGGTATACATAGTCGTTGTGTTCTCCCAGACAGCAGGCGGCACTGCGGATACTGCCGGGCGTTTTGGACATTTTCCAGAGTATGCCGGGATAGCGGTGCGTGCCGCATTCACGGTGCGTGACGGTCTCGAAGAAGCCACGGGCATTCAGGTGGGGGTCAGCATAGGCCTCAGGTTCGGAGAACACCATGCCAGCGGCCACGCTATACGCCTGCAGATGCTCCATAGCAGCGCGCGCCTCCTGGGTAACGGTCCAGGCGGTGAGGTGGCGATCCAGTTCGTCTTGATGCTGCAAGCGGCTGTGTAGCGTGGCGAATTTTTCTGCTGTAGCCCAGGCAGGGTCGCCAAGCGCGTGGCATAGGTGTTGCCACTCGGCATCTGTGGCCACGGCGATGACCAGCCAGGTGTCTTCCCCCTGGCAAGGGTAGCAGTTATGGGGGGCCATGGCCGGATGGTGGTTGCCCATGGGAGCTGCATCGCGGCCGTTCATCGCCGCATCCATGAAAAACTCGCCGATGTGCGGCAGCATATTTTCCGCCTGCGCAAAGTCGATAAACTGACCCTGGCCAGTGCGCTGCCGGTAGTGCAGGGCACACAGCACTGCAAACGCTGCCCCAGCGCCACTCGCCGCATCCATGTAGAAGACTGACGTACTGGCGCGCAGGTCGAGATCTGCGTAGCCGCGTATGGCCGTCAGCCCACAGAGGGCTTCCACATTGCTGCCAAACCCCTGAAAGGCATGGTAAGGACCAGTACAACCAAAGCCTGGCATAGCGACGTAGATGAGGTCAGGTTTCCACCCCCGCACAGTGTCATAGTCTAACCCCAGTCTCGCCATCACTCCAAGGGAGTTATTCTCAACGATCACATCGCTTAGCGTGACCAGCCGGCGCGCGATGTCGTGCCCCTCAGGGCGCAGCAAGTCCACCGTCATGCTGAGCTTATGGCGAGCGTGGAAGTTGAACATCGGGTGCCGATTCCAGGGGCGCTCGCCCGGTTCCCAATCGGGGTAACCGGCCAGCAAGTGCGTGGCATTGGCCAGGAGGGCGGCGGGCGGTCGTGGCACGAGGCCACGCGTGGTGCTGGGGAAGTGCTGCAGGGACTCCACCCGGATCACCTCAGCACCATAGTCTGCCAGCATCATAGTCGCATAAGGACCAGCCCACACCACGGTAAAATCGAGGACACGAATACCACTGAGCGGCAAAGCTGCCATTGCAGATCCTCACCCTATGCTACGACCCTCCCCAGCGGGAGAGGACATGATGCCTGGACATACCTTTTACCCTGTTGTTCCCCCCTTTATAAAAGGGGGGTGAGGGGGGATTTCTCCTGCTGCGACACCTGCAAATCCTCCCTGCCCCCCTTTAGCAAAGGGGGGAAAACCGGTATCCAGGGACTTAGATAACCCCCTGCTGTCGGAGCTCGGCAAGGTCAGACGACGTGAGACCGAGGCGTTGCCCCAGAACGACGTCGGTATGCTGTCCGAGCAGGGGCGCCGGCCGCACTGGTGCGGCCGGCGAAGCCGCCATGCGAAACGGCGCACGCGTGTAAGGCAGCGTTCCGGCCACGGGATGTTCGACGTCGACAAACGTGCCGCGCTCGCCAAAATGCGGGTCTTGCAAAACGGCTGAGGGAGGATTTACCGCCGTGAGGGGCAAGTGTTGCGCCTGGGCCTTGGCCATCGCCTCATAGCGCGTGTGATGTGATAGCCAGTCCTCGAAGATGGCCATGAATGCCGGATACTGCTCCTGCTGCAGACGCGTGAGCGCATCGGCAAAGCGCGGGTCTTCATTGAGCTCTGGCATGCCCATGACCGTGAGTAAACGCTCCCAGTTCTGGGGGAACACCAGCGTCTGGATATAGCCATCTTGACAGGGAATGACCCCAACAGGGTAGACCCCAATGCCCATAGGTGCCTCACGGTATCCGGGGTCACCGGTGTATTGGTAGCCTAATAGGCTCGTAGTGCGACGGTCGATACACCCGGCCTGCACTTCGAAGAGCGACACGTCGATATGCTGGCCAGTGCCCAGCCGGCAGGCGCCCAGCACTCCCGTCATCGTCGCTGTCGCGGCGACGTTGCCTCCCTGGTAGGCCATGAGATTGAGCGCCAAGCGCAGTGGCTCACGGTCTGGCAAGCCGGTAAGGTTCATCGCTCCACCCATAGCATAGATGACGATGTCCTGCGCGCGCCAGTCGCGGTATGGCCCCGTCTGGCCAAAGTTTGAGATAGAGGTCATCACCAGGCGGGGGTTGAGCGGCTCCAGGTCCGCATAGCTTAGCCCTAACGCCGGTAACACCCGCGGCGCAAAATTTTCGACAACCACGTCCACCTGCTTGACCAACTCCCTGAGCAGGGTTTGCCCACGGGCGTGTTGCAGATTGATGGTAACGCTCTGTTTGTTGGTGTTCAGGTGTAGAAACAGCCCGCTCTTCTCCGGGTGTGGCTCATCCCCCGGAAACGGTCCTGCCTGGCGTGCTGGATCGCCAATCCCTGGGCGCTCGATCTTAATCACCTCAGCGCCGTAGGTCGCTAAAAGCTTCGTGCAATACGGCCCGGCGATGTGATGGGTCAGATCGAGGGCAGTGATATCCGCTAAGGCCCCTTCAGGCATGGCTGTTCTCCTGTGGGGAACAAGTACCAGCATAGGTGCAGAGAACGTATCCTGAACCTTAAAAGAGAAAGCTGCAAACTTTTAGGAGGCCAGAGGCTCTACAGCTCGATCCCCTGGATATGCTACACATTGTGCCCTTTTTTCGTGGAGCGGGATGCCGGTCAGGTGTGGGCAATACAATCGGCCCATGCACGGCTGAGCTCTTCTGCGTCCAAGTGTCGTCCAATCAATACCAAGGCGGATGTGGCCGGTGGCTCGCCAGCCTCCAGCCGTACCTCAAGCCACTGATACACCCCCTGAATCACTACGGCCTGGTCATGCGCCTGGCAGTGGAGGATGCCTTTCAGGCGCATCAGGTCGTGACTCCTACGTGTGGATAAGCGCAGCAGCCATTGTGTGAGCCGCTGCAAATCCATGGGGGCCTCGGCGCGCAACGCCAGCGTGCCAATCCCCTGGGTGTGGAGGTGAGTGTGATTGTGATCCTGGTTGTGGTCGCAGCCCAAGACACCGTTCTCGAGGGTGGCTTTCACCCGCTCAGAATCCCACGTCTGCTTGTTGAGCAAACGCACGACGTTGACCTCCGCCCGGGTGGCTCGCTCGCGGTCCGCTTGCTGATTGCAGGCGTGTATGGCGGCTTCCGCAGCAGCAAGTTCATCGCCCTCGCACTGATCACAGTGATTCACAATAATGTGATCGGCATACGCCACTTGTTCCGCGGCCTCTGGATGCTCTGCAAGCTGCTGCGCAATATGCTTGGCATGCGCCATGGTGATCACGCCATCGACTTGTACTTGCGCGTGCAGCGCGGGATCCACCAGCATCCCCTGGAGCACCGGGCCTGGCGAGGCCAGGCCCGAGGCCTCAATCACGATGCGCTCGAATGGCTTCGCGCCGATGGTCTGGCGCCGTCGCACCAACAGCCGCCGCAGGGTATCGGCAAGATCCCCCTGCACGGTGCAGCATAGACAGCCATTGCTCAGTTCGACGACGTTGTCCTCAACGCCCACGATAAGCCGTCCGTCAATCCCCACGTCACCAAATTCGTTGACGATCACCGCAATACGTTGGTTGTGTTGCTCAGAGAGAATACGGTTCGCCAAGGTCGTTTTGCCACTTCCCAAAAACCCAACGAGCAGGGTCACCGGCACAGGGTCGGCAGTGACCTGCTGGGATGTGTCTTGTGCCATGGTCATGCCTCTGCAAAATTACAGTCGGTGTAAGTAAGGGGCAAAATCCCGCTCACGTGCGCCTTCATCATAGGGTACTGGCGATGAAATATCTAGATGCCTTCCTGCCCCTGGGTCTGGTAGATGACCACCGGTGGGAGGACTGCGCCATCATCGAGTTGGGCGCGGCGGCGAAATTTATCGACGTGAGGTGGCGTTTGGCACGTCTGATTCGGCGACAGCCATTTGACCGTAAGAATGTCACCGTCAATCTCAAACTCACCATCGCCCAGCGCGCCTCGTCCTGGTGCGGTATCAATAAAGAGCCCGGTAATAATAATCCGATTACCCTCCACCGCATACGTACCTTCGATTCCCCTGCGCCTATCCTTACTGCGTTCAATAACGGCAGTGATCTTCGTCTCTTTGAAGATCAAAAAACCTTTTTGCGATGGCCCTTGACTGGACTCATCCGCCATGAGATCCCATGCACCCACTAAGCTCAGCAGAAAACCAGAGCCACGCAGAAAAGTGAGCTTGTGCTCAGCTGGCGATGCCATGAAACGCCTCCCTCTTCTATGCTACGGAAGACTTGCAACCAGTGCGAAATGCACAAGGCTCCCTAGGCCCGCGTTGGCTGGTGCGGCCCCAGCTCGACGGTGGAGGCCGGCAGCTCTGGGCTACCACCGCAGGCGCGGCGGAGTTCGGGCATCACCTGCTCGGCGAAGAGGGACATCTGCTCCTCGACCTCCTCGCCGCTGAAGCCCGGCATCTCGAAGTGGCACAGGAGCAGGAAGTCCTCGGCGCCGACTACCTCCTTCATCCGCAGCACGGCGGCCGTCACCTCATCGGCGCGGCCGACAAGTGCTGCCTCCTTCTGCCGCAGCAGCGCCCCAGGGACCCGCATGTCGAGCGGGTAGGGCGCCTCGTCGGCGTCGGCCAGGCCGGCGGTGAAGCCGAAGGGGCCGTAGTAGTTCCACTCCATCTCGAGCGCGCGGTCGATCCGCGCCAGTTGGGCCTGCTCGTCACCAGGCTTGAGGATATGCACCCAGGGACCGACGCTCAGGCCGCGCCGCTTCTCGGCGTCCCAGCCGAACTTGAACGCGCCCCGGTGCAGACGGTCCGGCCAACCCGCCTGCTCGGAGGCCTGATGATAGGTCTCGAACACCTTGCGCAGCCGGGTACGCGGGATGGCGTTGATGTTGCAGTTGACACCGTGTGCCGCGGCCCACTCGACCGAGCGTGCGCTGGCAACCGGCTCCCAGCACTGGGGATAGGGCTTCTGGACCGGCTGCGGGAAGAGGCTGATCTCCTTGAGCACAGTCGTGGTGTTGGTGACCGGGTTCCCGCCGCCGTATTGGTCCGGCGGCCCGAGCCGCACCACGTCCTCCAAGACGCGTCCTACATGCGGCTGGCGGAAGTAGGCGAGCGTCTGGGCATGGTTCCAGCGGGTGTAAGTCGGCGGGATGGTAAAGAACTGGCCCTGGTGCGAGAAGGAGAGCTGGGTCCAGGCCTTGATGATGATGTCATAGGCCTCCTGGAAATAGGCGCGGTTACGCTCCTGGTCCTGGATGCTGGCACCGTAGGGGAAACCAAAGACTTCGACCTCGCGCGGCTGGTAGCCGCGGCCGACCCCGAACTCGACTCGCCCGCCGCTAATCACGTCGAGCATGGCGCCCAGTTCAGCTACCCGCAGGGGGTGCCACTGGGTCAGGATGTTCGTGGCCTGGCCGAGCCGGATGCGACGGGTCTGGGCCGCGATCGCCATCTCGGCCATCAGCGGGTTAGGACTGAACTCCGGCCCCTCGGGCTGAAAGTGGTGCTCGGTCATGAAATAGAAGTCGTAGCCGAGTTGCTCGGCGAGCACCCCCTGGCGGACCTGGTCGACCAGGATGCGCTGGAAGCTGGCGTGCATATCCTCGAGGTTGCCGCTGGCGACCAGCACACCCGAGGGTGTGTCAGCGACCGGCAGGTCCGAGGCGCCATTCTGAAAGATGCCAAACTGGATCACGCGTGTTTCCCTTTCTCTGCGCAGCGATGGACGGACCGCTCGTGGCCTTCATACCCCAGTGCAGGCTGGCTCCAGCAGTGCTCCACCATGTGGAAGAGGACCTCGCAGGTGAGTATAGGAAATACAAAGCCACTTTTCATGTAGGTCGTGAGTGTACGTCCCTACCGGGACGCGCGCATGTCTCGGCCGCACCAGGCACGCACCATAGCAGGGCCATGCAGTTTTCGGCGGTAGGCTCTATTCCCCCCTTTGGTAAATCCCCCCATCCCCCCTTTGGTAAAGGGGGGTAAAAGTGAACACTGTATAGCCCTGCACTATATGCTGACAGCTTGACACGGATGTGGAGGTGGCGTAGCATAGGGTCTGACCCCATGGCCAGGGCAGGCACGGTGTGTGTCCCGCGCTCTGGCTGCCATCTGTAGCACAGGAGGACACTATGGGACGTCTCATCGTCGCGAACCGACGCGGCCATCAGGTGCTCGAGTGGCCTGACACCGACACGGAAGAGGCCCGCGAGCAGATTGCCATCGTCGAAAGCCTCATTGCGGAGGCCCGTGCCCATGGCGCGATGGTCTCCAAGAAGGTGGATGGCCAGCACGTGCTGGACCGCGCCCCCTTCGATCCCCAGGTCGAGGAGTATCAGATTGTCGCGCCCATTGCCGGCGGCTAGCCGGCTGGCCGCAGTGCTGACTGCCGTGGGTGCCTGGTGGCGTTGGTGCCGCGGGCGCCCGCTTGGGTCAGAGACCACCGGCGCGCCGGCACTCGAGCGCCCCTGGCTCCGCACCTGGCACCACCTTCCGAAGCGCAGCGCCGGTGCTGACTTCAAGCGTGCCGACTATGTGGAGGCCCGCGCCCGCGCCCGGGCAGTGGCCCGCGCCACCCTCGGGGAGGACCTGTGGGCGCAACTCCAGCGCCAGGGCTATCTCGACGTGCCCTCTACCCGCCAGCCCGGCCTGACCTATCGCCTGCGCGTCGGGCGGCGCATCGAGGTGCGCTGTGCGCCGGGGGTATGCTCGCCCTGGCCGGCGCCGTACCTCTGTATCAACCCCACGTACCCCCTGCCAGAGGAGGAGTTCTTCGCCCAACTCTATCTCTACGTGCGCGATCGCGAGGACCTCGTGCGCCGCGTTGCCGCCCCCCAGCCGTGGGATCAGGCCCTTGGACGCACGTTCTAGCACGGGGCCAGCCCGGTCGAGCCCACTCCATGCGATGCGGGAACGAGAGAGTTCGCGTGCCTATATGCGTGCTCAGCAAAAAGACGCCACCTGGTCTCCGCTACGTCCCCTTCGAGAAAAGTGGGCGATACATCCACCAGTAAGCGCTGGCCGCGACAATATGCAGCATACCCATCAGAAGCGGAAGAAGTAAATTTGGCCATCCAGGCGTCAAGAACATGTGGAACAAAAAAATCTGCAATGTGATAGGTGCCAGGATAACCAGCGCGAGAGGCGCAGCGAAGCCGGTTAAAAGCAGCAATCCAGCCATGATCTGCGTGGCTGCAAGCACTGGCACGAAATAGCCGCTGCTTACAAGTCCTCCCAAGAAACCCATCGCCGTCTCCGGCATGGGTGGTGCGGGGAGGAAATTGAACAATCCGTTCAAGCCAAACACAAAGTAAATTAACCCTAAGAGTAGTCGTGCGCCAATGGGGACCTTTGTTTTCATCATTCGCCTTTCGAGACTCCTACGGCCAGGTTGTGCGTACCAGATACTTCACAGATGGATGCAAGGCTCATTGGTCTCGCAGGCCTTGAAAGGTAAAGTCACTGGAGGACATACGCGTGCCCTACGGCTCACTTCTTAGCATTGGCCGCATTGCTCGTACCTGGCCTGCAGCTCGTGACTCCGGGTCTGCCAGGTCTGGGATTGCGTCGCGACGAACGTGTCAAGTTGCCTAAGCTCCGCTTCCAGCACTTGCCGTCCAGGGCCACCCATGACTTGCTTCGCGGCAAGAATAGTCGCAGGCTCTTGCAAGCGTTGCACAGTCGCAGCATCGACCAGCACCTCAAGCCCCTCCTCTTGCAGCGCCTGGGACAGGGCAGCATGCGTGACATAATCAGCGCCCCCTTGCTGCAGTGATAGTGCCACGGCATATTCCATGACTCGCTTCAGGCGGCGGAATTCAATACCAGTGCGCGTGACAAGCTGCTCCAGGAGTTCCGTGGCCCCAGCGAATCCGGTGCCGGCCATAGCGTACAGCCGGGCCGTATCAATGCCGACATCACGCTGCAGCCAGGGATTGGACTGCAAGGGACGGCAGGAATGGGCGACAATGCGGGTCATGATCGACACCGCCGGCAAGCTCTCCAGGCAGGTCTCCATGATAAGATACTTCGTCCACTGTTGCTCACGGTTGTAGCCAGTTAAGTTGGCACGACCGAGCGTCAGCAGGGCGGTTAAGCGACTCGTGACTTCAGTAGCTTTGGCTTTGATGACTTCCAGAGTGTCGGGATTGACTTTCTGGGGCATGATGCTGCTGCCAGAGCAGAAACGCGGATGCAGCTTGAGCACACCAAACTCTTGTGTGCTGAGCAAAATAAACGTCTGGGCCATGCTCGCCAAGTGGGCGAGAAGTACGGCGAGACTCTGGGCGAGTTCCGCTTCGGGCTCCCAGCGGCTGGTGACCGGATCAATGGAGTTGGGCTCGGGGCCATAACAGCCCAGCAGCTCAGCAGTGAGATGGCGGTCAATAGGGAAGGTCGTGCTAAACCCCGTCACGCACCCCAACGGACTATAGTTAAACGTTTCGTACCAGAAGTGCAGGCGCTGCACCACGCGCCGTATGGCTTCGGCATACGCCGCCAGATGATGGCCAAAGGTGGAAATGGTGGCGTGCTGGTGGTGCGTATAGCCAGCCATGACACTGTCGAGATGCAGCCAGGCCACTTCCGTCAAGGCTTGCAGCAGTCCCAGGGACAGGCGCGCCAGATTGACTACCCGGGCGCGCATCCAGAGGCGCATATCCGTGACAATCTGGTCGTTACGACTGCGGGCCGTATGTATCGCCAGAGCAGCCTCAATGCCAAGCTCGTCAGTGAGAAATTTTTCGATATTGGTATGCACATCCTCCAGTGCTGGACGCACGACAAACTGCCCAGCGCGATAGCGTTGCTCCAGTTCGTCGAGACCACGCAGAATCGCCTGGCCCTGTGTGGGGGTGAGTATAGCCTGGGCCACGAGCATACGTGTATGGGCCCGGTTGACCCACAGGTCAAAGGGCACCAGAGCCTGGTCTGCAGCGCCCTTGGTGGCCACGTCCCAGCCGGCCATGAAGGCCACCACTTCTGGCGTGGGGCTTACCAGGCTGGTGCCATAGAGCCGGCCTGGAGACTGACCAAGCTGTTGACTCTGGAGGTGATCGAGCGTGTCGTCGTCGCACGCCGGCATGCCGCACACCCCGCAGTAGCGCTGTGCAGGAGAGGCCTGTTCCCAGGCGACCAGCGGTGGCCCCTGGAATGCACTGCTCCAGGCCACCGCTGGTTGTGGCTCACCACAGACACGGCAGGTATTCATATACCGCTAGATCTTCCCGAGGGCTTGCAGACACTTACGCAGGTGCTCACGCGTCTCTGGCCGCATAGGCACCAGAGGCAGCCGCAGCTTGCCGGACGGCTGTCCCATAAGCTCCATGGCGGTTTTCACTGGCACGGGATTCGTCTCGATGAACAGGGCATTCACCACATCCAGGGTGCGGAAATGGAGATCCTGGGCCGTTTTGTAGTCACTGCGGGCGATGGCCTGCATCATCTCGTGCAGCTCTGTGCCAATCACGTGGGCTACGGCAGCGATAGCGCCGTCTCCACCCAGACACAGCAGGGGGTAAGTCAAGGCGTCTTCACCGCTGAGGACATAAAACTTTTTGCTGAGAGTGCGGGTCACCTGCAGCAAGGCCATGCTCTGGTTGATATTCGCTGCCGCGTCCTTCACGCCAATAATGTTGTCGATTTTGGCGAGCTCCAGCATGGTCTTCACGTCAATGAGGCGTCCGGTGCGGCCCGGGATATTATACAGAATAATAGGCAACGAGGTGTTTTTTGCCACTGCCTCGAAGTGCGCGATCAGGCCGTGCTGCTCAGGCTTGTTGTAGTAGGGAGTGACCTGCAGCGACGCCGCCGCTCCGGCTTGTTCAGCATACTTGGTCATGGCAATGGCTTCGCGGGTGGAGTTCGACCCGGTCCCGGCAATCACCGGCACACGCCCGGCCGCGGCCTTGATAACAATCTCGATGACACGGTGGTGCTCTTCGTGCGACAGCGTCGGAGATTCGCCCGTGGTGCCGCAGGGAACAAGGCCGTCTGCTTTTTGCTCCTCAATACAGTAGTCGACTAGACGACGCAGGCCATCTTCATCAATGCTGTAGTCGTCTTTAAAGGGGGTAATGATCGGAATGTGAATGCCAGACCAGTTGTCCTGGGCCATGGTGTAGCTCCTTAGGTGAGATGGAGTATGGCGTATGACTGTATAGAATCTGGATGAAGAGGCAGATTTTATGCCCTCTCCCAGGGGGAGAGGGTTGTATCACAGGGTGAGGGGCTTTTCTAGAGGCAGGAGACATCCTCACCCCGCAACAAAGCCTGTGCTCCTTACACCGGCACCGCGTCCGCGTGCCGGTCAAACACTTGCCGGATCTCATAGGTTGTCGTGCGCTCCGCCGGCACGCGATCAATGGCGCGGATCAATTTCCGAAACTCCGCTGGGGGCATGTACTGCCCTGCGGTGGCTCCAGCCAGGCGCGAAATATTTTCGTCAATGAGTGTCCCGCTGTAATCATTCGCCCCGGCCTGCAGAGTGCGCTGCGAGAGGTCGCGGTCTAATTTTACCCACGACACCTGCAGGTTGTCGATCCAGCCGCGTAGCATCAGGCGCGCCAGCGCATGGACTTTCAGCGTCTCCTCCGCAGTCGGGCCGGGCCGGGCAATGCCGAGCTGGTAGAGGCCCGTATTCTGATGCACAAACGCCAGCGGCACGAACTCCGTGAAGCCTCCCGTCTCCTTCTGGATATCGCGCAGCAAGATCATCTGATCCACCCAGTTCTCCGGCGTCTCAACATGCCCGTACATCATGGTGGAGGTCGAAGGAATGCCGAGTTTATGCGCTGTGGTCACCACATTGACCCACTGCTTCACCGTCACCTTCTTCCGCGACAGCAGATGGCGCACATCATCATCAAGCACCTCTGCCGCTGTGCCTGGCAGCGTGTCCAGACCGTTATCCTTGAGCATCTGCAGGTAATCATGCAGGCTCATGCCGGTCAGCTCTGTGCCATAGGTGATTTCCATCGGGGAGAAAGCGTGGGCATGCATATCCGGCACGGCTTTCTTGATTGTGCGCAGGATATCCCGATAGTAAAAGGGGTCCAGCCCACGCGGCAGACCACCCTGCACGCACACTTCCGTGGCTCCCATCTCACGCGCTTCAATGACGCGCTGCGCAATTTCCTCGAAAGACAGGTTGTAGGCATCGGCAGCACGATGGGATGTACTGAATGAGCAGAAGGCGCAGCCAATAAAACAGACGTTGGTGAAGTTGATATTGCGATTCACCACATAGGTAATGATGTCACCGACAACCTCGCGGCGCACGTGGTCGGCGACCGCCACCAACGCTTCTACGTCCTTCCCGGTGGTGTACGCCAGGATGATACCGTCCTCACGCGACAGTTCCTGACCGGCCATGGCCCGCTCCAGCACGCTCGCCACCGCCGGTGCGGCCTGTGGCAGCAGATGTTCGACACGGGCCTGCGATTCCTGCGTATTCGCGGCGATTTTCATGGGCTCGCGACTCCTTTCTCGTCGTCAAGAGGGTATCCGTCCTCGTCCACCATGGCCCGCAGGCGGGGTTCCAGGGCTGGTGCCATGAAGCCCGGCTTATGCACAATATACTCCGGGTACACGGTCAGACGCTGACGCAAGCGCAGCCCTAGCTCCGCCGATACCTGCGCGAGGGTGCGGAGCTGCGGCCAGGGCGCCTCAGGATTAATGAAATCAATGGTGAGCGGCGACACACCGCCCCAATCGTTGATGCCGCCGGTGATGAGCAGTTGATACTGCTCCGGGGTCAGATTGGGTGGGACCTGGAGATTCATCTCACCCCCGAGGACCAACCGCGCCACAGCAATTGTGCGCAGAAAGTCGAGGAGTGTCGGCTCGGGATGGGCCTGCATCGGGATGTCCGGCTTGGCGCGAAAATTTTGGATGATCACTTCCTGGATGTGACCATGGCGCTCCTGTAACTCCCGTATCGCACACAGGGCATCGACGCGCTCACGAAACGTCTCGCCGATGCCAATAAGAATCCCGGTAGTAAAAGGGATGCGTAATTTTCCGGCATTTTCGATGGTCTTCAGGCGTACAGCCGGGTCTTTGTCGGGCGCGTTATCATGCGCCATACCTGGGCCAAGCAAACGGCGACTGGTAGTCTCGAGCATGATGCCCATGCTCGGACTCACCTCGCGTAGGCGGGCCAGATCCTTCGGTCCCATGACCCCCGGATTGGCGTGCGGCAGCAGCGGTGTGTGATCGAGGACGAGCTGACACATCTGCACCAGATAGTCCAGGGTGCGGCGCTGTCCATAGCGCTGCAACTCTTGGCGCATGGCGGGAAACAGCGCCTCCGGCTTATCACCCAGGCTAAATAACGCCTCCTTGCATCCCAGCCTGGCTCCAGCCGAGGCCACTTCCAGCACCTCGTCCGGCGTCATCGTCTTGGCGCCGGGGTCACCCGGGTCTTTGCGAAAGGTACAATACCCGCAATAATCCCGACACAGGTTGGTGAGCGGCAAGAAGACCTTACGCGAGTACGTAATCACATCGCCATGATGCTGCGCCCGCAAGGCATCCGCCACCTGCAGGAGCGCCAGCAGTTCACTACTGGTCGTATACTCAAAGGCGCACGCCTCCTGCGCTGACAGACACACTCCCGCAGAGGCACGCTCCAGTACTGCCGCTATCGCTGGTCTACACTCCGAAGTCACCAGTGTCATACGCCCCACCCGGCGTTGGCATGCTGCATACCCACGTGGGCGCTGTCCACGCCGTATGGCCTACGTGGCGACTAGCACCCCTACTGAAAGTGTGACAGTGGTACCATAACCCTCATTGTTTTGTCAATTGCATTTCCGTCTCTCGCATGGCTCCCAGAGACGCACCCGCGCTGCAGTATGCTATCCTATACTGTGAAGCTTGCAGCAACATTTTCGCACATCTCTCCCCAAAAGGAGCCAGGCGTGGGCAACGGACTCATCAAGTGCGATCTGACATTAGAGACATATTTTACCTACGGCAACTCTGCCTCGGTCGTGACGCGCCCCGTGCTCCAGCGCCGCGAAGGGCAGCCCATTGCCATGCGTGGCGAGATCGGTATCCGGGATGACGGCAATTTCCGTCCGCTGGTGGCCCACAACACTACACATATTGATATGCCCCTGCACTTTATCGAGCATACTGCGGACCTTGAGGCTGTCCTCAATAATCCTGCCTACCGCATCAATCTGCCCATGCGTGCCCGTGTGCTCGACCTCTCGACCTGGCCTGATGCGGGCTGTTTCTATACGCAAAACGGCGTGCGCTACTGCGAATGCGTGTCGCTAGAGATGCTGCCCTCTGTGGAAGAACTGCAACAGTACGACGCCCTCGTCCTGCTCACGGGCTTTGGGCCCATCATGCGTCAGGGCTCAGACAATTTTCATACTGACGCCGACGGGTTTTATCACTTGCCCTATATTACCGTGGAAGTGGCGCAGCGCGTCGCTGCTGCTGGCCTTTCCCTGCTGGCCATCGACTGCACCACAGTGGAGTGCCAGACGCAGGGCAGTCCGTTGCGGATGACTGGTGATGTGCACCCCGTGCTGCTGGGCCATGAGCCACCGGTGTTTATTCTGGAAGGTGTGGCAGGCGACCGTATCGCGGCCCAGGCTGGTTTCATGCCCACCGAGGGCGTGCTGGAAGT
>AR_comb_assmDRAFT_10362024_pt1 | contig 18274 bp, 9 predicted proteins | sample ArasoioldDNA_FD_10543 | JGI IMG/M metagenome (IMG submission 10543) | reverse complement strand
CGGGGTCGGTTCCGCAGCTCTGAAAGAGAGTAATAACTCGGCTTAAAGGCAAGATATTTCGCACTTTCAGTGCTCCTCAACTTGATCCCGACCGGTCCAAAGGCGACGCGCTCCGCGCCCGCTACGCGCTTGCTCCTGGCTTTCATATTCCGCGCCTTTGGCGCTGTTCGGCTCGGTAGTCAGACCTTTGAGGCAAGCCGTGTGGCTCAACGTCGTCACTCAAATGCGTTCTGGAACGAGGGTCCGAGTATCGACGTTGAACACATGCGACCGCGAGGTCGTACCGACTACCTGCTACAGCTTTTTCAGTATTGAGCCATACGCCGATGCGAAGTGACGCTGACAAAATGTACCGGGCAAGGCGCTGGACGAAATGACAGCGAAATAGTCACAATGCACAAAACTGCTGGCCGAGGAAAATACATGATTCGAGTGATAATCGTTGGAACACTTTTAATAATTGTCGGTGTTAGTCTCGCTCAAACTAAGGATCGTATGACCGCACTTAAGCCATTGCCGCCTGGATATTGGCCCATCGAGAAAAGCCAGCCAATCATTGATAAAACTCAAACGATTCGGTTAGCACCCGATCTCTCCACGTTAACTGTCGGAGAACGGAAAGCAGTCGAGTCACTCTTGATAGTCGGCAACATTTTTCAGTCCATTTATGAGTTGCAGCGCCATCCCCAGGCTGCCGAAGCTTATCGTGATCTTTTTGCTCTCGATAAAGCATCTGGTTCTACTCCTGCAACAAAGAACCTATTGACTCTTTATCGATTGTTTCAAGGACCAATCGCCACGACACTCGATAACAAACGTGAACCGTTTTTACCAGTGATCCCACTTACCCCGGGGAAGAACATGTATCCGGTTGGTCTGTCTAAAGAGCAGATCGAGCAGGCGATGAAGTCGGGCACAGGGCTCTCAAGCCGTGAAAGCGTTCTCGATCAGCGAACCGCGGTGAGGCAGTTAACCACTGAGAATGTTCGGGGTGATCTATTGTTACTACGAAAATATCCAGTGCTCCAAACCCTGCACCCAAACCTCTTATCTCAACTAACTCAATTAGAGCGAGACGCTGCAAAGAAAGATACGACCGTCAGAATTTATGCAGTGCCTTATTCCTTGGCTTATGCCGATCAGCTATTAGCCGCTTTCCGATCTTTGAATGACGCCGCGGATGCAGTGCAACCTGATGATGAAGAATTCGCTCGTTATCTCCGAAATCGTGCTCGGGACCTCCTCTCAAATGATTATGAGTCGGGAGATGCGAGCTGGGTAACTGGCCGCTTCAAACATTTGAATGCGCAGATTGGCTCATACGAAACCTATGATGACGAACTCTTTGGAGTAAAAACATTCTTTGCCTTCTGCCTGTTCCTCACGCGTCAAGAGGAGACGACGGCTCTGAGAGAGGCGATGAAGGGAATGCAAGCACTCGAAGACTCGTTGCCTTATAAGCATCACAAAAAGATCCGGGAAGACATTCCTGTTGGTGTCTACGATGTAGTGGCAGATTTTGCACAGTCGCGAGGCGGCAATACAGCAACCATCTTGCCAAACGAGAGTTACCTTGCCAGGCGATACGGTCGCACAATTTTGCTCCGTGCAAACATCATGCGAGATCCGAATATCTTTCAAAGCACGGAGGGAACGTTAACCGCGGCATTGGGTAAAGAACAGGCGAGGGAATTAACGCCTGACGGAAATTTTTATCGGACTCTTTGGCACGAGGTGGGCCACTATCTTGGTGTCGACCGGACAAAGGACGGTCGCGATTTAGATGAAGCTCTCCAGGACGATGCTAACACCCTTGAAGAAATGAAAGCCGATTTGGTCTCTCTCTTCGTGGCCGAAGCGTTGCACAAACAAGGTTATTACACCGACGCTCAGCTTAGAAGTGTTTATGCTGGGGGCATCCTGCGCGTGTTGCAAAACAACAAGCCCAGGCGCGACCAGCCATATAACACGATGCAGTTGATGCAGTGGAACTTTTATTTGCAGAACGGCTTATTGTCGTTCGACGAGCCGACGAAAACTCTGCGAGTACATTACGAGAAGTACCACGAGGTGGTTGGAAAGATGCTCGAGCAGACACTGGAAGTTCAGTATCAGGGTGATAAGGCGAGCGCGGATAAATTTATCGATCAGTATGCTACCTGGGACGACAATCTTCACGGAGTGATTGCGACCAATATTAGGGCGCAACAGAAGTATCGCTTCCGAGTTTTCAAGTACGCCGCTCTAAATGAGTAGCTAATTGTTCGCCGTAATCGGGAAGGTCGTTCTCACCATCTCTATGTACATCGATACCCGCAACTCCGGAGCATTGATGCGATCAGCCAGGCTCTTTGCGCGGTCAAAGTCCTTCAATGCAACCTGCCCGATCGCACTTGGTAGCTGCTGTCCAACATTGGTTACGAAGTCCATTCCTGGGTAATAAGCCTCATTTGAGCCGTCCGGTTGGGCGAAGGTTCGAATAATATTGAATGCAGCATCCAGATCATTAAACTGGTCCAGCAAGGGTTGAATAATCTCTGTTGCTCGATATGAATCGTATTTAGCGAACGCCTTTCCCAGTTCTAATAAAGCTGCCATCTCTTCCGGACTCTTTGCTTTAGGCGAGACGCCTAAAATGCTACGAGCTTGTTCCAGCAAACTTAACACTACCGAGCGCTTGAGGCCGGCTCCAATCTGAGGCGCAATTTGAGCGATCGTCGAAGACCGTAATTTAGGCGAGGGCATCGAGCGAATTACTCTCAAGGCTTCCTCAGAATTTCCTTTAGCGACCATTTGAAACACCCTCTGTTGCTCAAGGTTCCGAGATAGTCGGCGGCGCTCAAACTTGTCCACAATCCGATCGGTTAGAATCAACTCTGCTTTATCTACCTCGCCAGCGGCCGCAGCTTTCTCTGCCACACTCTGATACATCTGTTGACGAACTTCCACAGGAGCCTTGTCGACCTCCTCTAAAGACTGTTCGATAGAGCCGTTGTTCAAATTTTCCTGCAGTCCCTGCATCAACCTGTATTGCGGGTTCATTTTGTCCACAAGCTCCGCGAATTTCTTTTCCACCGCTGCGGCAGTCTCAGTTTTATTGATACTTGGGCCCACATTCTTCAGTGTTTCCAATACGCCCCAAACGATACTTCTGTATTGGTACGTAGCCGGGTCATTAGTAGGTTTATAAGCAAGCGCCTCTGTCAGGAGTTTTTGAAAGATCCGGTCTCGAGCATCTACTGAAAGTAAACCAATTTGTTGGCCTTGATCTGAACTGGTCCGAGTTGACTGCAGGAGTGTAGTGGCCAGTTGGGCCGCTTCTGCATTTTGCAGAATTGTTTCGTCAGAGAGTTTTTGAATGATCTGGTTTTCTAACTGCTGCGCAAGTTCGGGAGATGTGCTCGTTAAGCTCTCAAGGGTCGTAACAAGGCCAGTTGCATACTGTTTCTTCAAGACGTCCTGAGCCATCTGAAATGTGCGTTTTGGATCCACCTTTGAAAGCTGGCTTGCGACAATCAGCTTGAACGACATTTCACTGTATTCATCGAGACCACGGCCCGAATCCTGACGCTCGAGTAGATTTCTACTTGAGTTCAAAAACACGAGCGCCTTTTCAGGGTCCCTCGGCGCGACGGCCTGAACTATTTCGTTTCGAAGCTGTCCGACGATGGAATATTGCGCCCCGGGGTAATCGTCATCATCCTCATTTACGCTTGCAGCCAAGTCGGTAAAGCTAGCGATCGCAGCGTCGAGCATTTCGTTTGATAACTTTCGGTCGCCTTGCTCGACAATGCTCGAAAGACTTAACTGATATCGAATCCTGGCTGCCGGACTTTTGAGTTGCGCAATGCTAGCAACCAGGTCCTTAAGCAGGGCCTTACTTTTTAAGGCGTTCACCTCAATATTTTTTAGTGATTTCAGTTCGTCGGATGTCGCCGGACGACGATCGAGAATATTGATCTCGTAGCGTCCTTGGGCAGATGGCGCAGGAGGGATCTGCAACGGGAAGACGGTTATTGCGTAGATGCCAGGAGTGGTCGCCACAAAACTCACATCCTCGACACCCTGAATTCCATTCGGCGTGTCAAACTGGCCGATTGTCTTCCCATCTGGCGAAGTTATATGAATAATAACGTCAATGCCTCGTTGTTCAACGGCCAATTGTAAGAAGGTATTCTCTTCGAGAGTAGCCGTATAGCTATGACTTTCGCCGGACTTAAGAGTGCGTTCGATGGGTGAACCGGGTTGGAGTTCCACTCCCTGGCAGTGAACCTTGGTTTGTAATGAGAGTGAAGTGAAGCAAAAGGCGAAAATTAATGCGGTGATAAGGCGCATCTGAATCCTCCAGGAATCACGATGACCGGCGAATAAACACACTTACCTTGGAAGGTGGGGAGGCAGTAAACATAAGACGCCGGTGAGAGCAGTTAGGTTCCCAAAATGAAAGATTTACTTTCCAAAGGCGTTGCTGCCAAGGAAATTCTGGCGCAGGTATGAGACAGTATCGTGAAGAGTCTCGCTTGGGTCACGTGGTTTGAAGGACAACTCGCGAGCCGCTTTGGCACAGTTCAAGTACCAGTAATACTGCGCCATCTCGATCGCTCCGGGTTCGACGGGTGAGGCCCAATCCCACTGGCGGAAAAATGAATCAACCAGTTGAGCACCTCCGACGGCAATCCGTGCCGGCAGGGCGAAGCGAGGCGCCGAGACTTTGGTCAGACGTTCGAGCCGTCCAAAGAACTTGTTGAAGGTCCAGTTAGCTGCGCCGAGTAAATAGCGTTCACCGTGACGCCCCTTCTTCATTGCATTCCGAAACGTCAAAGCGGCGTCCCGGGCATCTACAAAACTCGCGCCTCCGGTTGGCACCGCGCTGATCTTCTTGGCCATGAAGTCGAGCACAACCTTCGTAGAGCTCAAGCGATCGTCTCCAGGTCCAAGCAACAGACTTGGATTCATGATGACCAACCGTAAGCCTCTGCCTGAGAACCGCTCCAACGCAGCCATCTCCTGGTAAGTCTTGCTGGCGTAGTAGGGCCATCGCGAAACAATCTCGAGCGGAGCAGGATAAGTCTCGTCCGGAATGACCTCACCATCTTCGCTCACAGCAATTGTTCCGCTGGTTGAGGCGAGCACCATGGTTTTGACACCGGCAGCTTTAGCTGCGTCGCAAAGTAAACGAGTTCCTTCGACGTGTATCTCGTACATCTCACGCGCGTCCTTACGTTCACGCGAGACTTTGCCCGCCAAGTGATAAACTTCTGTTATCCCCTCTACGGCACGTTTGACGTCTTCCGGATCCGTAATTGAGCCGGAGAATGTTTCTACTCCAAGGTCTACCAACCAGTCAGGAATCGAAGTTGCCATGACGCGTAAATCTTTAGCACCATCTTCGACCAACTGTCGGACAAGGTGGGAACCTAGAAAGCCGGTGCCTCCGGTGATCAGGGTGGCGGCGCGCTGCCTTTTCTCGATGGCAGCACGCCGCTTACTGGTCAGAGCGGGAGTCATTCGCGCAGTGCGTTTCGCGGGTCTCTTTGAAGGCATATAGAATCGCGCTAATCAACCAACCGACACAATCTGGTTCTCGTCTTCGGAGGCGACCATTTTGCGTTCCGCTTTCCACTGTTTCCGTAACGCCTTGGCGTCAAATCGGAAGCGTGTGCGATCGCGTAAATTTTCAACTTCGTGTCTTACTCGAGCTGCGATAAGCCGGTAAGCTTCGGCGCGAGCCATTCCTTTGGTCATCGCTTCGATTTCTTCAATCGACAGAAAGCGTCCGATCCGAGCACCAACGTCCCGGCTCTTTATGATTGTGGTGCCTTTCGGCATTGCCTCATACGTTCCTTCGAGAAACATAGGGAGGATGCCGACCCGCGCGTGAAGTGCGAGATAGCCAATTACAGGTTTGAAATCCGCCATCACTCCGGTCATCGATCGAGTGCCTTCTGGGAAGATGAGCGCGTTATAGCCTCTATCGAGGAACGATCTTGCGTGTCGTAGCGATTGGCGTAGAGAGCCGGTCCTTTCCATCGGCACGAGATTGGTAAAGTTCTCCATCACGGCCCGCTTGTATTTCGTGTCGAAGAAATAGTCGGCTGCCGCCAGCGCTACAAGTTCACTGCCATATTCCCCGAGGGCCATTTTGGTCAGGCCCATGTCCAGGTGAGAACAGTGATTTGCCGCAACAATAAAATTTGTATGCGGGGGAATATTGTCCCGACCCTCATAGTGGGTACGCAGGAACTGATCGTAAAAGAGTTGCTGAAGCATATCTCCGGCCTTTGTTCCGGCCGACCGGACAAACGAAGGAACATAGATTTCATCATCAGCTCGCTCATCAACCTTGATTCGTTCAGTTCGGGTAGCAGCTCCTTGCTTGCTCACAACTGTTACCAGTTCTCGGACATCCTGAATTTCATTGAATCGTTCAGGAGCAGTGATTGACCCGCCGGCATTCTCAATAGCAGTAGCAAGTTCGACAAACATCAGACTGTCAAATCCGAGATCACCCAATCTCGAATCTACGGTCACCTCTGAGCGTGGTCTGTTAGCCACGGAAGCTACAACGCCCAGCAACCATTGCGAATCGGCGTCGGCTGACTCATGCCCGACCGCTTTTCGCTTACTCTTTTGAGTTTGCTCAATCGATTCAATGATCTGGACCACTTCCCGGCGTTTCACCTTGCGTGTGGCAGTGCGCGGCAATTCCATGTCGGTAAAGTGTAGGACCTTGACGCGCTTGAAATAGGGAAGAGAAGCAGAGACTTCACGGAAGTGTTCTTCAATCAAACGATGAAGTTCCGCCCGCGAAAGGGAAATGTCGAATTCATCATCCGGAACAACAATGCATGCGACTTTTTCGCCAATTCCATCTGGTAGACCAACAATACTCAATTCCTTGATATATGAAGAATTGGCATACAACTCTTCTAACTCGTCCGGATAAACATTCTTGCCATTGGTATCAACAATGATCTCTTTTGAACGACCAACGAGGTAAAGATTGCCATCGTCATCGACGCGGCCAAGATCGCCGGTGTAGAGCCATCTATCAATCAGTGTCTGACGCGTTGAGCTTTCATCTTCGTAATACCCCAGCATCACGTTTGGACCACGCGCAATGACCTCACCGACTCCACTGCTGTCAGGTTCGGCAATCTTTACTTCAATTCCCGGTAGCGCCTTACCGACCGTGCCGGTAATCATCTTATTTTCGGGTCGAGTAACGGTAAGGACTGGCGATGCTTCCGTTAAGCCGTAACCCTCCAGGATGGTGAATCCAAGCCCGTGGAAGTCGCGCTGAATCTTCTCACTCAGCGCCGAGCCCCCGCTGATGAAATACCGGATTCGACCACCTAGCCCCTCGTGAATCGGATAGAAGAGCACCTGCCCAAGATTGAGCGGCGTCTTATCTCGTAACCAGGCGTTGGCTCGAATCACATTCTCCGCACCCTTACCAATCAAATCGCTATGTTCATACAGGCGATTCTTAATTCTCCGGTGAAGCAATTCCCACAAAGCTGGTACGCCAACCATTCCAGTTACATGACCATTCTTAATTGCCCTGGCCAACGCATCGCTGGTCAACTCAGGCATGTAGGTAATCTGAGCCCCACGGCTAAGTGGAGTTAAAAAACCGGTCGAGAACTCAAACGTGTGATGAAGCGGTAACACAGACAACACGCCATCACGGGTAGTCATGTCGAAGACTGATGAAAGCATGGAAACCATGCTGGTAAGGTTTCGGTGCGAGAGCATCACACCCTTAGGTTGTCCAGTTGTGCCCGAGGTAAAGATTAATGACGCAACACTTTGTGCTTGAACTTTGTGTGGTAACAAAGCGAGCCGTTCATCTTCAACTTGCTCGTCAGGCAACGCAAACAGTTGATCGTAGGTCCAGGTTCGAGTCGAGCCTTGTTGTTGCAGCATGGCCTCGAGTTCTGGATGATCCGTGCGGACGGCCTCGCTCATGATAATGCCGGCAGCATTTCCAGCCTGGGCAAAATTTAGAATCTCTGCGGTGGAGCTTTCGGGATCGCACGGGATGCAAGTCGCTCCGGCCTTCAGTACACCAAAGTAACTCATGCCCCATTCCGGACAGTTGCTACTGACCAGCATGACTCGATCTCCATGCTTAATGCCCTGGCTGGCCAGGTACCCGGCTGCTCGTGTCGCCAGTTCGCGTAGATCGGCATAGGTATATTGTTCTTTTCTGCCGTCTCGTTCGATACGCATGGCCACGCGTGTTGCATGTCGCTTGGTAGAAGTTTCGAAAAGCTCGAGTAGATCGCGGTAGGTGTACACGCGTTTGGGTTGAGCGCGCATATCTTCTTCGAGCGTGGGAAAGACCCACTTCGCCAGGCCCGGAAGATGCACGTTTAACCAGTAGTGATACCAGTCAAACTTTTCGGGATGCCAGGTAAGTAACGATCGTTCGTCAGGCGAAATGCGATCAAAGAGCGATCTGACATTGTCAGATCGAAACACATAGGCATTTTCGACTGTAAACGGCCGAAACATGTCAAAGGCATCGCTTGTTTCTCGCGTAAGCTCTTCAACTCTCTCAACACTGTCCTTCACGCGATCAATAACTTCGCCAACTCTGCCTCCGCCCCATCTTGGTCTAACTCGGTCCAGCAATGAGGAGGTCTTTTTAGCAGCAGAATTGAGCATGGGCGCCGAAGTTCGTTCGTAATAGGTTGTGCTTACGGGCTTTGGCTCAATACGCGAGGCTATTTCATTAAGAATTTTTACCCCGGTATCCTTCTCTCTAAAGTGGCGCCTCTTATCAAGCCCGACCAGGCCAATGATTCGTTCCATATTGTTGGGGTTGGAATCACCGGTAGCGGCCTGAAAAACCAGGCGGGGTTCTTCGATACATGCCTGTGCCGCAACCGCAAGCATCACCGAGGCAACCTGATCGACAGGTGTAATGTCGAGAATCAGTTTGTCATTTGCGGGGATTGCTGTTTGGCCCTTGCGGATCAGAAAGATAATAGGCGCAGTGGTGGTAAAGCCTTCATTCCAACCAGGGAATGGGTATGAGAGAGCAGACTCAACGATGCTTGGTCGCACAATACTGCGCACCATGCTGGTCTCGGCGGCGACCAACTGTTCGCCGAGAGATTTAGTGTAGGTGTAGATATTGGGCCAGCCCCAGTATCCGGCGCGCTCGACGCCGAGATCTGTCAAACGTGTCCTGGTCCATACTTTTCTTTCCCGAGCAACTGCTAGCCCGAGAGCGTCCGGATCGTCGACGTCCCGGCCTTCTTCGTTCAAACGCTTGCGCGCCAGTTCACGGAAACGAGCAGCCATCATGGCATCACGAGCTTCATCTCGGACTCGCTCTGCCAGTTTGGCGCAATCGGCAATCTCCTTGTCCACAGAAAACTCGACCCCGAGGAGCTCATGCTTCCGAGGGAAATAGCCGAGCACCGGATCGCTCTCCCAAACTGCTCCGGATCTGTTTCCTGCGACAAAACAGGTCGAGACATGGACCAGGGCCGGTCGTTTCATACGCCGGGTGAAGGCGATGACATTCTGAGTGCCGACGACATTTGTTCTCAGTCCGCTCTCAAGCGTTGGGTTGAACGTGACATTGCCGGCTGAGTTGATCACTACTTCGACATCATCCGCAATCGCCTGGGCTTCTTCTTCGGTATAACCAAAATTGGTCTCCCCGATGTCGCCGCCACGAATTACCACCTTATCTTTGACAAAGCCTTCAAAGGCGCTGCCATATCTTTCTCTTAATGGATCGAAAGGTGGAGCGGTGATGATGTTGTTCCAGAATCGGGTTTCGGATTCCTCCTGGGATCGCGCGCGAACAGTTATGTAAACCTTGCCAATATTAGGGAAGCGGTAAAGCAGCATACTCAGCGTTACTTTGCCGAGAAAGCCCGTACTTCCAATTAAGAAGATCTTCCGATCCTGATAGATTTCTGTCGGTGATAATTTCATAACTGATAACCGAGTAGTGCGTTTATTCCATATCGGCAATGCCGATCATAGGCTGATGCAACATTGTGATCTCGGCCGAGTTACCCATGTAGCTGCGAGCCATTGCGATAGCTTCGGTCAGATTGTCAGCCCTTTCCCAACCAAGCATTGCCGGCACGTGAGCATTCTCAGCGCCAGCGGCAATAACCTTACCTACATGTTGGCGACCATTTTCGCCCCAGTACCACATAAAGAAAGGGTGAGCTCCATGATAGGCATTACCCCGGCGATACATCTCGATGTAACTGGGATTGTTTGCGAACTCTTGCTCATATTTTTCCCGCAGAATAAATGCGTCTCGCGTCTCGGGTAGCAACCGGTTGAAAAATTCGATGTAACTCGGATGGAAATTATGATCGAAATCGTCGAAACAAGGATGATGCACGATCATTACACCGCCCTTTTTCAGTAACGGTTTGTTGCGATAAAAATTGAAGTGATAGCCGAGGGCCATCACCTGGACCAGCAGCGGATTCAAAATTGAGTAGACGTTGTAAGGAGAAATATCCGGAATGCCGGTTATCAAAATGTCAGCCTGACCACGGATCGGGATGGCGTACTGCTCAAAGCCTTTAGCAACAATTCTATCGTGCACAGGTTCTGTCTTTCCCGCGTGGCAGGCGATCAGCTCGTATTGAGAGGGCCGCGAGTGCAAAAGCTTCCGGCGGGCAGGACGCGGTAACTTGCTCATACCGAACCGCATGGCCTCAAACTTCATCCGGTCAAAAGCAGTGAAGTCATCTTCGTTTTTCAGGAGAAAGTCCATATCGGCGCCGTACATTCGATTGTTGATGGCAGTCTCGATGTGAAACACATTGAGGTGTTCATCGACAATCTTACCGAGCCTTACGCACCTGCGATTCAGTTCGGAACGCGCTGGGTCCATGTAGCTGTCAGAATCGCGAATGGTCTGTGGATCGTGGTGAGCGCGCAGCGATTCGTAGTCGCAAAGGCCAACCGCAACTGACTTATGGCCGCCGTCCATCGGCACAAAATTAAGATTGACGTAGATCAACAAATCACTTTCAGCAGCACGCCGATTCAAGCTCAGAGGCTCGCCATGCTTCGTTTCGCCGATCTTCATCATCCCATCGGCCCACTCAGCGTCGTGGTTGTAGTAACGATCCGGATAATATTCAGCAAAGACACGTGGACCGACCATTCGCTTCATTTCCCACTCGGTCATCTTCCGATGCAGGGAATTGGCGATGATGATGTGCACGTCATCGACTCCGTGACCGGCGAGCATGTCAAGCACGATTTCGAGAATGGTCTGGCGGATATCAGGCGTCGCCATCGGCGGCAGCGGTAAACTGATGTCGTCCACCGCTACTGTCACTCGCATGCCTGGCTCAAGTTGGGCAAAGAGTGGATCGCAGCCGTGCGGATGATTTAAAGCGTAGCGGATGGCCGCTTCGCGATTTGGTAGACCCTTGATCGGCGGATTCGGATACAAAACGCGCGTGCCAATGGGTAGATCCTCGAGAATAAAATCCTCACCCGAGGGCATAATGCGGGGAGCGCTATCGCGGTCTATATAGATTACTGAGTCGTGTGTTTTTCGTCTTAACTGGAGAGCCATAAGTGCTTTCTTTGAATTAATCCGTTGCTACTTTAAATTTAAGATGGGCCAATCGTGATGCAATGCCGTCTGTTTCAGTCTCATGTCCGGATGAATAACAGCCGGATGGCCTACGATCGATAACATAGGCAAGTCGCTCATGCTGTCGGTATAAGCATATGAGTCGCTCAAACTAATGCCCTCTTTTTCAGCATAAGTGCGAATCCATGAGGCTTTGGTGGCCGCCGCCATCACTGGTGGCAGTAGTCGCCCCGTCGCGACGCCATTCACAAACTCCAATCGATTAGTCACAAATTCTTTGATATTCAAATGCTCCATCAGCGGTGCAACTGAGAGATCCAGAGCTCCAGTGATTACCACCTGACGAAGGCCGAGTTGTCGTGATTTTTCGATGAGCTCATAGGTACCCGGAAAGACGGCCGGCTTGATGACCTCATCGAAAAGTTCCCGAGAGAAATATCGCAGTCGATCCTCTGATTGACCCTTGTAGCGTTTGAAATAGAGGTCATTGAAAACTTTTCGGCTATACTGGTCAGTGACAGCGAAAACGGGCAGGCTTAGAAGCGTGGTTGCACTCTTTGTGAAACTACTGACCAGGCCCTGCTGTCGCCGAGCATAGAAGCTCAGGGTGTGGACAAGATTCGTACTAACTAACGTTCCCTCTAGATCGTAAAAGGCTGCCCCTGCCACGTTTCTGTCTCCATTAGCCCATCGTTATCGTGGGTTATTGCAAAGTTTGTTACTTCTGACGGGCCAATATACCCCATTCCGCCCATTTTAGATAACGCCGTAGCAAAACTATTACAAACTGTATAGCAGTACCAGACAATCATGAGTCAAATCGCGAAAACGTTCAGAAAAATGCGGGAAACATTGATCACGGCGGGGGCAATCTCAGGATTGTTTCTGGCGGTATTGGCCATCACTTCGTGTCAGCAAGCGCCTTCGGCCCAGGAATCGCCGGTCGACCGCGGCGACGACAAGATGGCTACCGATCGAATCAAGGAGGGCGACACTCTGTATGAAGGGCGCGCCGACATGGCCAAGGCCAGAGTGGCTGTAGCGGCTCTCAGACAGGCTCAGTTGGCAGATTATGGAAATTATGAGGCGGCCTGGAAGCTGTCGCGGGCCTGCTTTTATGTAGGTGACCATACGGATAGCGATGCCGAGCGTGACGACATGTTCCGGGAAGGTACTGAAGCCGGTAAAGCAGCCGTCAAACTTCAACCCGACAAGCCTGAGGGCCATTTCTGGCTCGGGGCGAACTACGGTGGCGCAGCTTCAAACAGTACCCTAGCGAGTCTTTCGAGCGTTCAGGATATTCGCGGGGAGATGGAAGCAGTGATTAAGCTGGACGAGAACTACCAGGGAGCGAGCGCTTACTTAGGTTTGGGTCGACTTTATTTACAAGCGCCAAAAGTCCTTGGCGGAGACACGGGTAAGGCAATTGACAGTTTACAGAAGGGGCTCAAATTGAGCCCGAATAATTCATTGATGAGATATTACCTGGCTGAGGCCTATGCCGATTCAAATCGGGATAGTGAGGCGAAAAAAGAATTGGAAACGTTGGCAAAGAGCACTCCCGATCCAGCTCATATGCCGGAACACCAGGACGCTTTAGCTAAGGCAAAAAAACTCGAGTCGAAACTGCCCCCTAGCTGAACGGAATATATTCCAGAGATTACGCCGATCACGCAGTTTTTTAGACAGCTCGTCCAGCCTTTCAGTTAAGAAATCTGTGGAACAAACCGCCAACTTCTTGTTTTTCTAGCAAGATTCTGGCTGCCAAGGTTTTTCTTCACTCCGAAGGAGTGACATATTTATAGTCCTGCGCACACCTTTTAAAGTCTTTCGCTCTAGATGGGTATTATGACCGGTGTGCCATATGTCAAGATGGAGGAGCGACAGGTCCGCGAGCTGCCGACCCCAATGGCACTCCTAAAGGAGTGCGGCGTTAATTTCGAGCTTGACCTCTAAATATTTCACTCCTCCGGAGTGAAGTCAGTCGATTATCGTCTCGAACTCTTTAGCAGTATCGGTTGCGGCCCTGCTGCGCTGTGTAATCGGCGTAATCCGTGGGTACCGCTCATTGTTGTTTCGGGGCGAGTTTACGCAGCTCCTCCAGAGTCTTCTTATGTTGCTCTAATTTTTGGCCCGCTTCAGACAGCTTGCCCTGCGACGTCAGACGCTGATAATCCTCAAATTCTTGCAGCGCCTTGATAACTAATTGTTGAACCGTTGCGGTTGGCATTTGGGCCGTTGATTCAGGGGACTTTTGTTCGGTCCCTGACTGAGATTTCTGCTCTTCAGCAGGTTTACTCACCTCTCCAAACAAATTTGTCATAGCCTCAGAAAACGTTTGTCCATAGGCCAATTTGTCTTGTGTTGCCAGCACGACAACACGCAACTCAGGCATCGGACTCTGCACCGCCTGAAGATAGATTGGTTCGACAAACAAAAGCGATTTGCCAATCGGTATTACAAGTAGATGTCCTCGGATAACTCTCGAGCCTTGTTGATTCCATAACGTGAACTGACCTGATAGCTGCGCATTCTGGTCTATGCGAGCTTCGATCTGCACTGGTCCATCGATCAGGCGTGATTTCGGAAAGTTGTAAACAAGTAACTTCCCGTAGTTTTCACCATCACTTCTACCAGCCATCCAGCCAATCATGTTGTTGCGATTCGAAGGCGTGAATGGAAGGATCAAAACAAACTCGTTTCGCTGCTGCTCACCCGGTAATTGCATCAGCACGTAATAAGGGTCCATGGGCTGGGGCAGTTTCTTGCCTTCAGCGTTCAGGATCACTTGTTGAGCTACGTTCCAGACGTCTTCCCGTTGAAAGAAGACCTTCGGGTTTTGCGTGTGATACAGACCATAGACCTCTGCCTGCGCTCTAATCAGGGTTTCGGGATAACGAATGTGCGTCCGAATATCCGCGGGCATCGCGGCATTATCTTTAAACAGGCCGGGAAAAACGCTGCGGTATGCATTGATGATCGGATCCTGTTGATCAAAAACGTAAAAATCTACGGAGCCATTGTAAGCGTCGATGACAACCTTGACGCTATTACGAATGTAATTGACAGAATTGTCGCCGACGCCGTGATGTGTGGAGTAAGGAAAGCTGGATGATTCAGTAAAAGCGTCGATGATCCAGTAAAGTCTGCCGTCGTTGCTGACGACGATATAAGGGTCTTTGTCGTAGATCAGAAACGGCGCCACTCCATCAACTATTGATCGAATGTTTCGGTTGATCAGCAGCCGGCTTTCACTCGTCACATCGTCGGAGAAAGGGAGTTTTGACAGATCGCCAACGGCCCAGGCCAGTAACATTCTCCTGAAAGCGCCGCCAATTTTGATCCCCCCGTTTCCTTCATATGTTGTGGTCACATTTGACTCGCCCTGGGGAAAGTCAAACTCCTTCTGTTTTGTCTTCACATAAACCGGACGATCGGTGAGTTCGCCAAAATATATCTGAGGCCTCGTGACCTTGATTTCTGGTCCACTTGATTCGATGGGCATGTTTGAAAGAACAAACTGTGGTAGCCCTTCGGGGGTAAAACCGTTGGACGTATTCATAGTCACGCCGTATCCGTGAGTGTAGATCAGTCGCTCGTTTATCCAGTTTCTGCCCGGCAACTTATCGTCATCGATCTCACGGGGTGCAATCATCATTTGATGAATTTGAGATGAAATGCTGTAACGATCGACGTCTACGTCTGAAAAATCATAATAGGTGCGAATTGCCTGAATCTGCTTTAAGGTATCTTTCAGCGCTTGCCAATCCCACAATCGTATATTTTGCAGAGTATCTTTATTAGTAGTGGGATCAGCTGCCGCAGTGGTTGGATCAGCTTCAAAGTCTCGGAGTTCCAGATTTTCGAGTGCGAATGCACGCCTGGTCCATTCGATATTGTTGGTGATGTACGGGGTTTCTCGGTCCAGTTCGTTTGGCCTAACTACAAAGCTTTGCACGTAGGATGGAATTGCCACCACGCCCAGTAAATACGCCGCGAGCGGTATGGACAGTGCGATGACGACCAGACTTAACCGCCGCACGAAAAATGCATTGGCGATTAGTACGAACGCAGCAACCACGAGAGCAACGGAGACTATTAGCAAGGCTGGAAGGGTGTAGTGAGCTTCGGTATACGTAACGCCCGAGAAAATTGGATGGTCCTCCCAAAGAAGAGGAAAACGAGACAAATACACACGCCAGCTTAGGACGATTAGAAACAGGGCGAGCGCGCAGCAGACGCCACGGAAAGCGGCACCTGATGACCACCTCACACTCGGTTTTAAGACGGTTTGCGGTAATCCCAGCAACGAATAAGCAAGTGCTGCGATCAGGATGATGAACATCACCCCGGTCAGCCATGAGCTTAATGAGTCGTAAAACGGAAGCGAGAATAAATAGAAGCCAAGTGATTTTCCTAAAATCGGATCGGGAATTGTCGCTGCGGGTTGATGAAAGAATAGTGAGAATACTCGCCAGTCATCCTTCATCGCGAATCCGTAGATCAAGCCAACGAGGCTGGCAACGGCCCAACCTACCGGTCTGATCACCCTGGCCGGCGAAAATTGAAACGGCTGGTTGTTCAGAAGGATCGTCCGGTTTTCGAAGGCCGCTGCTCCAAACAATTTTTGAAACAGCCAGAATGTCGCACTCAACAGGATGGCCGTGGATAAGGCGAAGCCGATGAAAAGACCGGCCTTCAACTTAAAAATAGTCCAATAGACAGACGAGTACCCCATCGAGCCAAACCACAAGGCCGAGAGGTAAATCGAGAGAATGCGGGAGCTGAGTAAAAGAAGAATACCGAGTCCGACCAAAGCCCAAATGAAGAAACGTCTGCGGGGGCGTTGACCAACATCGATAATATCGTGTTTTTTCCGGAATCTTTCTTCCATGCCCGTAGCATACCTGCAACCGTTGGTTCTCTCAATGATTCCAAGGTGAATGGATTTTGCGGAAGTGAATCGCTGTGTATAATGACTTTGCTTATTGATTGTCCTGCATTTATTCGGCCTGTTGCTCACAACGTCCAATGTTTACCGGTAGCGAGTAAGAAAGACTATCGATGTTGACGCCAGACACCGTTCTACAGAACAGATATCGAATAATTCGCCAACTCGGTCAGGGTGGTATGGGAGCAGTCTACGAGGCGATGGATGAACGGCTCGATACAGTCGTGGCCCTAAAAGAGACTCTGTTTAATGATGAACGACTTCGGAAACAGTTTGAAAGGGAAGCACGACTCTTAGCACGTCTACATCACCCGGCCCTGCCACGCGTGAGCGACCACTTTGCTGAAGGTGAAGGACAATTTCTCGTAATGCAGTTTATCCCGGGGGACGACCTCTCTGAGATGATGACTCGTAAACGAGGTCCTTTTCCCGCTGAGCAGGTTTTGACCTGGGCCGATCAACTGCTTGATGCTCTCGATTACCTACACACTCAGGAACCGCAGATTGTTCATCGCGATATCAAACCACAGAACCTGAAGTTAACCTCAAGGGGACAGATTATTCTGCTCGATTTCGGATTGGCTAAAGGACAGGCTGGCGATCTTTCGCGCGTTACGACGGGGGCAAGCATCTTCGGCTACACACCCAACTACGCTCCCCTCGAGCAGATACAGGGTTTGGGTACAGATTCTAGAAGTGATCTCTATTCGTTGGGTGCGACTATTTATCACCTGATGACCGGTGTGAAGCCGCCTGACGCTCTGACGCGGGCGGCGGCGCTAGTAAATGGCCAGCCGGATCCTTTGGTGAAGCCAAGCCAGGCAAACTCGGCGGTTGGACCAGAGTTAGATGATGTTCTCGGGAAGGCGCTCGCGCAGAATCGTGAACAACGCTTTGCCGCGGCCAACGATATGCGCAAGGCGTTACAGGGAACAGTTCAGGCATCGACCGTTGTCAATCGTGGCGAGGCAGATACCATGCTGTTTCCGCCAGGCACTCCCGCAGGTGCTATTCCAACACAGCAGATTGCTCGTCAACGGACAGCTGTAGCGGGCGACACCACGGTTGTGAGACCAGCTTCAGCTCAAAGGAATAAGGTAATACCATGGATAATTTCTGGGGCCGCGCTGGCCGTGCTGGCCGCCTGCGTGCTGACCTTCTACGCATATCAACAGAAAAAAACTACGAGCGCCGAGGTGACGCCAGAAGTTCCGTCGCCGACCGCGGCTCCCACCGTCACAACGTCCACTGAAGTAGTTAAATCAACAGGTACTCCTGAAACATCGAAGAACGATCAAAAAGCCCCTGTCAACTCCCCTACAGTAACACCCCGGAAGACGGATAAGGCTCGCAATGAGGGCAGAAATCCAAATCCTCCTAAGCAGCCCAATCAAGATGATATGGGCCATGATGAGGATGAGGTCGAGACTCCCGAAGCACCGAGACCAACAACCACCGTTGAAGGACCATCCAGGCCGCGACGTTTTCCCAACGCAACCAAGGTTCTTCCCGGTGGCGTAGTGATCCGTCACTTCCCGGACGGCTCACAACTTGTAACGATGCCCGACGGTACTCGCATTTACCGTAGGCCCGATGGCCGAGAAGAGGTATTTGGACCGGGTCAAAAACCAAAACGCAAGACACCAACACCCTAACAGACTATCCCTGGGCCGTTGTCAGTGGTCCAAAGCTCATTGAGTTGAGACTCAGGGCTGATTAGA
>AR_comb_assmDRAFT_10417514_pt1 | contig 18291 bp, 29 predicted proteins | sample ArasoioldDNA_FD_10543 | JGI IMG/M metagenome (IMG submission 10543) | reverse complement strand
CGGCTTCCTTTTGAACATCAAATTCCTCAGTTTCACTCACAGCTGCACCCGCTGAATAACGTTCGCAATGCGACTCTGCAGACGACCGAGCTGATTATTCAGCTCATCGATCGTGTAGCTCAGTTCGCTAGCGATCTTCTTCGGAACAGCACCACTCGGATTCACACTATTCATGGGGTCAGCCTGCTCAGGGACAAGCACTAGATCCAGACGATTCTCCAGCTCAGAAAATAAAGCTGCTGCCTTCTGAATCTGGTCGTTCATGTAAGCGACCTGAGATGCGATTCGAGAATTACTGAAATCAGACTCTGTCTCCTCGCGACTAGCTCGAGCCTGATTTCCGGAGTCCTCGTAGTGTCCCATCATTCCTTGTCCTTCGAGGAGGAAGAGTTAATGGCTGCGCCAAAGAGGCCGCCAATGGCGAAAATAAGCGCACCTAAAACAAACTGTCCCATTAGCTCTCCCTGATAAGTGTGAAACCGGCATACTGAAGCGCGTTCAAAGCGTTGAAGATTTGACTATCGTCGAGTCCAGTTAACCGCAGAATTCTAGCGGCAATGTTTCGACTTTGAATATCCATGTCGACAACATTATAACCGCGTTCTAAAACGCGACCGAATGCATCCTCATGATCATATGTAAGATGGCCGACGGGCTTGACGCATGAAGAAGTAGTTCCTTCAACCGAATCCTCGAAAACCGTCATTCCACAGGCACTATAGTAATTCCCGCCCTTGAAACTGATGACCTTGTAATCTGCGGAAGCAAACATTTCAGGCCCAAGATCAATGGTATCTTGAGAAATCTCTAAGGATCGACGCATTAATCCTCACTCGCAGTCGTACCCGCCATAGCCGGAGTCTGCATCGTAGGGTCCTCGGCGTACTTAAGCTCTAGTTCATCCTCCTCAAGAGTGATGAACGCAGTCTTCAAATATGCCTTAATGCCCTTGTTGCCGTTGACTTCCCACTCGTAAGGAGACAGCATAATGTCGGCGTTCTTGATCTCCGCGTAATCGAGCATCGGGATTGTCTCTTCGTCAAACTCAGTGCGAGCCTTAGAGGTGATCACAACGATCTTCGGAGGTCGATTCTTATAGCTGACAGCAACCGCAAGATATGCCTGAGGCTGATCGTCTTCCTCACGAGGACGTAAGTACTTGACGTTCCAGCCTTCCTCTTTCATCGCCTCGGCCTTCTCGGGAGTCAGGAAAATAACAAAGTTCCTATCCCCAACTGCATTGAAGGTCTCTTCACGTCCAGCAAAGTTTCGAAACATCAGCTTCGCATTCTCGTGAACCAAATTGTTTAGTGACGCCATTAGGGCTCCTGAGATTTTAGAGGACCGAGGTCCTGAGTAAGTGGATCGTTTACAATCTTTGGACGAGGACGCGCAGGGTTGATTGAAATATCACCAATCAGAACCTTAAAGAAAAGATCGCCGAGATCCTTTCGAGCATCCTTAGAAATTTGGGCCTCGATCTGCCCGTCGCCCTTCACAATGGCTTGGCCAACAACAATCCGTTGTCCGCCTTTGTAAATTACCAAAGGGACATGCTGATCTGCGCGTTTTTCAGTCGGATTCTGTGGCACTGGGCTCCTCCACTCTCTCCCAGCCGGTGTACGGCCCAATCCAAACCCAACGAGACTCGTCCTGCTCGATTTTTACATCGCCGGCCTTAAGTCCGCCTTCACGCTGAACAGAGGCGGCCATGCTCCAGCCATAGATCTTAGGCTTGGGTTTTGGCTCTTCTACTGGAGGAACCTCAATCGGACCCGATGCTACGAAACCCGGCGGCTTCTGCCACTGCTCCAACAAGCTGTGACTCAGGATCTCCAGGAGTCGAGTCTGCCTCGACTGATGCTTCTCGATCTCCTTCAAGCTCCGGGCTATCTGCGGTAGTGCTTCCTGTTCCCTCATATAAAGCCTTTCTGCATAATTCGCAACAGTAGCCCGTGCCCTTGAAGCACATGACCGTGATGGGCTTACCACAGTTCTCGCAAATATTACGACTCATGAAAATCAGACTCCGCATACTGGTTTCCTCGATCGTCCTCCTTGAATATGAAATCGGAGAACACCGAGGGCGCTAGCTTCTGACACTGTTTGAGCATGTCAAGAGCCATCGTGCGAATCTCAATATCAGCCGCGAGAGCGCAACGCATGTGGAAGAAATGCCTAAGCGCTCTATAATTTGCAGTCATCACGATGCGCGTCTCGGTCAGGTTAGGGAGGACCGCACGAGCCGCCTGCCGATACTCTTTACGAGCAAGTCCAGGATTCTTCTCCTGAGCATGCTTGATCAGAGCCTCATAGGCATTCCGTGCAGCCTCCCACGACTTAAGAACGATAGCCTGGGCTACCTCGTCTCCATCATAGAGAGGCGGCAGAACAGGTCCGGTATCGCTACCCGAATTGCCCGGGTCAACATATCGCTGACTGAGCTGGCTGTAACCGAAGTGACGATGCCGGACCTGTTCGTGAGTCAAAGATCGACTTACGCCCGTGACATAGAACGTGATAGAACTGTGCTCGAGAACACTAAGGTGACCAACCTCAAGAATATGCTTGATGTATCCAGCATTTGTAGCTGTCTTCGGGTTGGGCTTGTCCCAGCTTTCGTAACAACTACGACCAGCGAACTCGACGAGCGCTTCGCCGTCAAATACACCATATTCTAAGGAGTGCCAGCCAGTCTCCTGCTCGATCTCGCCAAGAGCTTCGTCGATCCACGTTGTTTGAGCAATCGCTCGGACTCGCACCGGAACAAATTCTTGAATAAGGTCGGTCATACTAATCTCTCTCCAATAAACTCGTCGAAGTCACCGAACTTGTTGATCGCCTTGACAGCATCATCTCCGAGTTTCTCGAAGTATTTGATGTTGATCGTGTCCTTCTCCGGATCGAACAAGTTGGCTTCCTTCCAAAGGTAACCCTTAGTACCCGTGACGGCGTACTCCTTGCCCTCGTGAACACGGAGAAGCGTTCCTCCACCACAGCCTTCCTCGACCGGCACGAACCGACCGATTCGACCAACGAACCGAAGGTCATCTCCAATACGAATATGGATAGACCCCTTCTGGACCTGCTTGGTCTCACACAGATCGTTAAACTCAACGTCTTCGCCGCTGAACAGATTCTTGAAGACGTATGGGTGCTGGAACTGAGCACCAGTAGCCTTCCAGCAATCGATCAGACAATTGGCCTTACGAGCGATGTAGACGGCGTCGTTGACCAGAGCGAGACGATCGTACGTGTCCTCATGCTCAAAGTCATAGCCGTACTTCTCGCCAAACTTAGAGACTTCATCGATGATGAACTTGTCTGCGTTAGCGATCTTGATTGAGTCGGTCTTAATATGCGCGACAGTGTAGCCCAGCGCCTTAACGTGATCCTTCAAATCGATCATGAAGAGTGCGCCACGCTTGGCTACAATGTTGTCCTTGTTGCGAGGATCTCTGAATGGATTATCAAATTTCGCCGACGTCAAGCCGTAGACGATGTTGATAACAATCTTCAGTGCGTATGCCAGATCCTTTGCGTCCTTCTCTTCCTTCAAATATGGCGCAAGCCTGCCACCCAACATCTCTCGGGCCTCGCTATAACGACCGTTCTTGATTGCCAGACGTGCTTTAAGCAGGTCGTTGAAATTCCCGGTGTACGGTCCGAAGTAGTTGAGCTGAACGAGAGACGTTGGATGCATGGAAGCAACATCGAGTAGCGCGACATCGTTGTAAATCCCAGGTTCTGCATAAACGTATCCACCTTCACCCGGGTCCTCGCCCTTGTATTCGGACTTTCCGAAGTTATACTTGTACCCGGGGAATTCGGTTGCGAGATCCGTGTAAACGAAACTCTTCTGTGGATGCTTGTCGTTCCCAAATATAATCTTCGCTGTGTGCTTTTGGGTCGGATCATTCACAGTCAAACCACTAAGTTCTGCCAGAATCTGCCGCGCGGTAAAATCACCCTTGCGCGCCTCGAACACCTTCTCAGTGGCTTCAACGTCATTCACACAGTACTCAACGACCTTCGGCCACATCTCCTCAGGAACAGGCTCATCCCAAGGAATATCCAGCTCCATATGCTTGATACCAAGCATAATCTCAAATTTCTTGAGACTCTCCTTAACGGAGCTGAAGTCCCAAATATCCGTATAGGACAGATGATAGGCCTCCCCGAATGCTGCATTTCGATCGTTGTCGACAATCATTTTCTGCGACAGGTTGTATAGTTGCTTGTTGTCGTAGCCCATGAATCGAGCGTACAGAATATGATTGTCGTATCGTCTGCAGTTGAATCCGACTAGCTTGTAACCAAATAGGGATTCAACGTCCTGGGCACTCGGGTTGATCATTCGAGTAACAACATCACTGCCTTGATACTTCCAGCACACTACAAACAGGTTTGGATAGACCTCCACGTCGAAGAAGACGAGTCGATCATCCTTGACCTTGTATTCCGTTTTAGGCTGAACCACATCCGGCGAGACAAACTTCATCTTCTGAACGATCTTCAAACACTCCATGGCCTTGTTGCTGCTGTTAGCAGCGAAGGACATGATCCGAGGTTGCAAGTCTCTGATGTCATAAACTAGACCATCAGAATATGCATCCTCGAGAATCTTGTAGATGAAGTCAATAGAAGGCTTAGTTCCGGCGTGGATCTCCTTCCGCAAATTCTTCTCGATCAAGGCACGAAGGCCCTTCTCGGATTGAATAACGTTCGGATGGAGCACCGGCTTCTTCTCTCGTTTGGGTAACCCTGAATTTATCGTCGCAATCGGCACACGATTGCACTTCGACAGTCTCCTCCGCAACGCGGCATTTCCCCGGTAGGCTTTGACTTCAATGCCGTCGCTGTATACTGGAGAGAGTTCCTCGACATCTCCATCATAGAGGTAATGCAGATGGACCCCGGAACCGGACTTGGAGAGCTCTCCGTAGGTTGCAGGCCAGACAGAAGCTGCTTCAAGGTTTCGTTCAAGGGATTTCTTTCCATTGTCACCCTTCAGATCGAAATCGATCACAATATGGTTCTCGGGGACCTTGACGAAGTGCAGCTTAGAGGTATCGATGCTCTTCAGTGTTGTCTTAACACGCGACCAGGTAGACTTAGGGGTGCCGGCCTCTGTCGCATACTGAGCAGGGAGATCCTCGTACTCTTCGTCAAATATAGAAGTGGTCTCGTCCAACACTAAAGAGAACGTGTTGGCTTCCTTAGCTGGCTGCTTAAACGGATGAGCCGAAAAACCCGAATAGTAGGATCGCACAGTATGACCGTCAACTTCGGCCCGGTCCTTGAATTCAGTAAAGTAGTTGCGAAGCTCCTCCCGTACCTTGTACTGAGGTTGGACACGCTCGATTCCAGTATCGGCACAGAACTCCTTATACAGTTGGTAGGCCTGCTTGAGGGTGGTGCCATCTTGCGACTTGAAAATATCGTAGTTCGCCTCGATGAAGTTGAAGAACACATCGGTCTGCAACATCATCTCGAGGGGGCGGTAGCCATTGTAGTAGTTCTTACCCATCTGCCTGTAAATCTCAAGGCAGTGGTTGGCAATGGCGCCTAACTCAAAATCAATTTTCCCGATCAGCGTGTGGTAGTGGTTCACTGGAATCTTCACGCCAGTAGGGTGGACGTCGATCAGGCGTCGAATAATGCCAGATTTCGCATCCGAGATCTTTACAGGCTGGTTCGTACCCATGAACAAGAAAGCGTTCACCCGAGCTGTGTACGAAGGTTTGTACTTCTCGTTCATCGTCATGTCTTCGTGGGAGATGATCGAGTTGAGCTTGGTGTTGTCGTCGATCTTGCTCAGATCCCCATCGTGCTGAATCGCTACAAGCGGGTTGCCCTTGAACACTTCCGTGGCGAACGCATTTGAACTCGACCCCAGGGCCTTGGCTTCGAACGAGGTCGTGTATCCAACGAAGAGCTTCTGGATGATATCCAGCACAGTCGACTTGCCAGTACCTGCCGGTCCATACAATACGAGGAACTTCTGAATCTTCTTGCTGTCCCCCGAAACTACTGCTCCGATGGCCCATTCGATTTTCGCCCGCTCTTCCTTAGAATATAGAACGCCCATTAGCTCGTCCCAGGCTGAAATATCCCCCGGGGCAAGAGAGTAAGGCAGCTTTCTACTTACGTAGTCGGACTTCTTAGTCTCCTGATTCGCGAACGTAAGCTTGTCATCCAACTGATGACTGTTGTCACTGACCTGACTTACAAAGTTCCGAAATTTGTTCCAGGTGTTGCTATCAAACGAGCGGAGGTACTTAACGTTGCACGAAAGACCTTCGGCCTTCTTTTTGTCGGCGAAAGCACGCAATTCTTCATCCACCAGACGCTGCACATCGTACTCGTCTGTGGACCACAGGCCTGCTTGCTCATCCCAGATTGCGTAGAACGATCTCGCTCGAATCATCAAATCTTGTGATCGTCCAACAATCCAGTCTGGAAAAATCTCCAGAACGCCGTTCTTAGACTCTTTCGTGCCTACCATATAAAAATCGATTGCTCTCACCTCCTCTCGTGCTAATCTAATTCTAACTCTACTAAATATGCGTTCAGCTGAGCCCAAATCTCAACGTCACGCTGATCTCGTCTTGGATGCTTTAGAGGGAAAAGACCCCCAGAGCCATCCCTTGAAAATGTGCGCCATATAATTCTGTCAAGCACCTCGTCTACCTTAGATTTTGGAAACCTTTGGCGATCGGAGATATCAAGTCCTAAGTTATCAATTAGATGCCAAAACCAATCGCGAGGCTCTCCCTCACCTTGGAAAGAGAGCCGTCGCGAAAGGGCAATTAACATCTCTAGAAACGAACAATCTTCGTCCATCCAATGCGGATCGACGTCGTCATCATTAAGTTTTAAGGTCTCGATAAACTCTTCTCGCAGGAATTTGCCGTCTTCCGCACGATTATCATCGTTCGGAATAAGCCAGAAATATTCCTTGGTATACAAGTGATGCGCCAGATGCCAATAGGTTCGGTCTGGGTTAGCTACCTTTGGATCCGCAATGAACTCGTATAACCAATTGAGATAGAGTTCGTCAAGGGTTCCGTTCACTCATCTGCTCTCCAGCTTCGCCGGTCCGGACGACGACGAGCGTGCGAGAGATTCGTCTCAGGGTCTGTGCCAAAGACCTGCTTCTGGTAAGACCCCTTGTCTCGCACAATCTCGAAGTCCATGTCGATCTTGTCGTTGCGAATATACACAACGTTTGGATCTCCCGAACCGTCGCCAAACCGATTGAGGTTGTCATCCCCAACTGTGTATTCGGTGTTGTCAACAGGCGTATCCTGTGAGTCCACCAGAGTGTCGTCCATCTCGTAGTAGGTCATAGTCGTCTGCTCATGACCGGGCTCGTTCTCATTGAACTCTTCGAATGAGATGGCGTACGGAACACCAGGATTCAATTCCCGATCAGCAAGTTCCGCATTGTAATCCCAATCGCGCGGATCGTCTTTCGCCTGGATGAAGACGTTCTTCGTGACATTCACTTCCTCCACGACAACATCCACAGGTGGCCGAGGGTCGACAATCGTGTCCGGCTTGTCGTACGGGACCATCTTCTCGCGTCCCTGATACGACTGTACCGCCTCAACGACCGAATCCGGCACCAGAGCCTTTACCGCGGACTCGGGAGACTCGAACTCTCCCTCCTTCGCAACGCGACGGTGGTATTCCTTTGCCGCAGCGATCTGCTCAGTAAGCTCCTCGTCGAAACGAGCGGTCAGATACTTCTGCGTGATTTTATAGGAGACAAAGCCTCCGATAGCAGCCCCGACTAGCAGAACACCCGCCAACACAAAAGGGTTGTTCTTTGTTACGGTGACGACGCGTTCTACCGTGTTTTCAACGGTGTCCACCGCAGATCCGACCGTGTCGACTGCATCCTCTACGAGATTGACAACGCCCTCGCTTGCACGAATCGTGAGGGCGTCGTTGTTAAGGATCTCTTTCTTAGCCATAATTCTCCCGATCAGATAAGGTCGTAGACAACGCCGTCGACGTTGAAATCAAGCCAGATTGCGCCCTCACGACCAGCCATGAAGTCGTTGAAGCGGTCCGGATTGTCGAAGATACCGAAGTCGATGAAGTTGTCACCACCGCGCTTGTTGTTCTTCACCCAGCCGACGATCTGACCGGCGGACGTAGGTTCGAAGCCGAGGTCCTTGTACACATCGTTCAGGAACACGACGCCCTTAGCATTCAGCTGATCATTCGCCCACTGCTGCTTAGCCCGAAGATAGTGCAAGTTGTAGTCGGGCTGCGGAGACCACTCGTAAGTGGTGTCTTTGGCGAACAGCTTAGAATATGGCGATCGCCCACGAGACTCGTCAATCGTCGACACAATAGTGCCGTCCTCGTTGATGATCTCTCTGGAGGCAACGCCATTTACCAGCTTCTTGTCGACCTCTGCACCGTACAGTTCCGTGACTCGACCGCGGTACTCCTTGAAGGAACGGTCCAGAGTAGCATAAGCAGCAACCGCGCTGGCGTAACGACGGTTCAGAATGACGTGCGAACCGGTCAGGGCGCCAACAGACAGCACACCAGTAGCAACACAAGGCGCATACAGGCGTGCCACGTCCTTGACGAACACGATCTTGAGAGCGGCAGATTCCTTCTTGTACTTCTTGTCCGCCGCGTCAACATCCGTCAGTCGATCGATCTGGTGCTCGTCGTCAAGTGCAAACTGTCGCTTCTCGTTCTCTTCGAGAATCTCATTCAGCTTGAGAGTCGCCCTACTAGCCAGGACGACGGTCGCGCCGAAGCCGACCACACCGGCCACGAAAAGGATGGAAGGAGAGTGCTTCTGCGTCCTGAGAAGCGTCAGTCCTGCCTTAGATGTTGCAGCGTTCTTCACCACTGCGAGCTTATTACCGATGCTCATGATTCTCCTTCAGAGAGTTGAATATGTGTTGGGTTCACTTGATCTTGCCTTGTCCCTTGAGGCGAATATAGATGGCGTGCACTTGTGCATCAGACATCTTGTTCACCTTCTGAACCCAGGGGCTTTTCTTCTTGTCGGATACCGGGGGATATGCCTCTAGGATTGCGCGACGTTCTTCCGCAGAATTAGCCATCAGTCAAGAGGCTCAGGCGGTGGAAGCTTAATCAAATATCCTCCTCGAACATGCTGAACGCCAGAACCGCGAAGGTCGGTCCAACCGTACTTATTGTCGGTGTAGTTGCTTGACACACCACACATCTCGTAGAAGTCAGCAACGCTAACACTGTCGTACTTATCAATCCAGGCGTCCATACGGTCGAGCACTTCCTCGGCCTCTACACGCTTGTCGAGAACAATCTCGTCAAAGTTGTGTAAGCTCCGAGACCGTCTGCTCAACTCGCGGCGGGGCTCGTCCCGGTATCCCGGCCTACCACGACTAGAAGAAATGCTGTGATAGTCCGTTCGACCCGGGAGCCCTCGAGAACGTCCTCGGTGACGATGCGAGGAGTCACCAAAGATCGCTCTCTCGACACCACCCGTTAAAGCGTCTGCAATCATGTCACGTGCCGCTGGAATGAGAACTTCTCCGAGCATGTAACCCCAGACACTCTGAGCGTCGCCACCGATGAGGTTCTGCGTCATGCGACGCCCAAGCGGGATCTTACGACGAACGACCTCGCCCTGGACGACGCGCTCTACCTTAGGCTCTTCTCGTGACCTTTCCGGTCGCTTGCTATTGCTGGGGAAATTATCCATGAATCCTCTTCCGAAGAATATGATTGTTACGGGGTGGAAGACTCAGGCGTATCCTGCTCAGCCTTCATCGACTCTTCGATCTTCTTGATCGCCGTTCGGAGCTCGTGAATATCGTTCTTCCACTCCTGAATCTTCTCGTCGACATAGGTTCCACTACTTCTGGCGACCATGTCAGAGACCACGTATGTGCCCACTAGAGTCTTGACCTTATGAATCTTGGTCACAGGCTCCGGAAGGACGCTGGTGATTACACCGGCGATGACAAACTTCACCGAGCTTTTCACCACAGCCTTTGCAAGACCCTTGGCGGTGAAGGTCTTCTCAGCAATTTCCTCTGAGTCGACGTTCTCGGTGTTCTCAGTGTCCATAATGTCAGTCATGTGCATCCTTAATATTTGGGTGGGCGAAAGTGAGACCACATGTAATTGCTTACATCAGCGTGAACCTGCTGGGGTATGGGTCTCATTATACGGCGTGTTTTTTACGCGAGACCATGCCCGACTACAGGAAGATCGGCCTTCTGCTCCTGGGAGGCCTGCTTGCGCTGGAACGCCAGCTGGATCTGCTCAGGCGTGGCTCCCTGAAGTTCAATAACGGTGGGCGCACGACCCTCAGTGATCCAAGCCGGCTCCGACGAGGACGGCGCCTCAGTGATGGCCGGCTGCTCCGACTGGGGCTTGTCGAGCCCCTGCTTCTCGATCTCCTGCTGAATATCGGCCGGCATGATGCCCTTCATGAACTGAATGGCAAACTCAGAGTCGGTGGCAAGCTGAAGAAACAGCTCAGAATATGCCTCAGTCTGAAGGAAGTCGTCCGTGATCTCTTTGCTCTTGATGAAACGACGACCATCATCGGATCGACGACCCACCGTCTTGACGAGGATCTCCTTGAAGAGCTCAATCAGCTTGTCAACCTGCTTGGCAGCAACGATTTGCTTGACGTGCTCCTCGAGGCCGCCGTGGTGGCTGAACTGAATCTCGAGAGCCTCGGCCTTAGTGAGGTTGAAGTAGAAGTCCTCTTCAAGAGTGTTTCCGTCGACGTCATTGAACTTGATGGTCTTCTTAAGCATTCTGAGGCTCCTTGTTGTTGTCCTGAACGCGAACCTCGATGAAGCTCTCGTAGCAGTCTTTGTCGTTGATGTGGACTTTACTGGAACAGCCGGGAGGGAAGACCTCCACCTTAGTAACTGTGGTTCGATTACCGCCATCAATGATGACGTCGCCGGGCACTACTTCGATGATGCTTTTAATTGCCACGCAGAATTACTCCTTAAAATATGAAGTGGTCCAGTTTTTTAAATCTTCGAGAGTTCCGTTGTTTGAACACCAAATATCGAAGTCGTCGTGTCTGAGAGTGTTGTCGCTTGAGTGTGTATTCACAGCACTCACGCCAGCTCGTTCCACCCAAAGACTAATACCACCGAGTTCCTTGAATCGGACTAGCTCGTTCGGGTATCGAACGCCTGTAACGACGACACTCTGTCGATCGGCAAGTGCATCGGCTACTTCAACACAAACCAGATCGAGCCAAACGTCTTCTCCAAACATGTTTCGACCGACTTCAGTTCCGAGAGTCTGTAGAATACGTCGAACCTCTGGGTTCTTCTTGCTTTCGTCGTAGCCAACGTCCTTGTGCAGCTCGCTATAGCGAATCCAATATCCACCCGAGATTGCACTACATGGAATATATGGATCTATCGTAAGAAGCGCCCGCTCAAGTGGGTAACTCATGTACGTCTTGTACCAGCCAAGCTCTTGTACGAGAATGTTTGCTACAGCATCCTTGCCTGCAGTGGCGTATCCGCCAATCACTACTAGCTGAGGCTCCACTAAATCTCCTAAATATAACAGTGAAGGGGCGCATATAACACTCCGACTACGTGTTAACTGCTGTCTTTTATACTCGAGCGTTCCCACCTCGCTGAGGCCCCGCCTATTACGAGAACTGACCGTTCCGCGCAAATATACGCATGAAGCTGATGTCGTTAGTGAAACCTAGAGTAATCGCGGACCGGACCCGTCATGAAGTTGATCGCAACGCACGGCTGACCATCCTCGCTCAGGACAGCGTCGAAGTTGACGTCCATCAGCTTGTCTGACGTCCATCCCAACGTGTCCGAAACGGCGGTGTGAGCGAGACCGATGAGATCGTAGAAGTCCGAGATGCTTGCGTATCCGTGCGTGTTGATCTTGTAGTTGACTTCGTTCACGGCCTTGCGGATGGTCTCGATGTCGCTTCGGAAATATCGACCGGTGTACATCTCCATAAAGAGATGATCGCCGCCGCTGACCATGAGGATGTTGCCCTCGCTCGGAGGCATCTGCCGTACCCTATCCTGAGCGATCTCGTTGCGGATCTTATCATGCTCCTTCTCACCCATCTTCTCGATGACCTTCTCGCGGTACTCCGCATAGGCCTTCTCCGAGATAGTGTAAGCTGCAGCGAGAGCGGCTGCACGCTTCGTACCGATACGGTTGGCCATGATGATGGAGCCGACGGTCAGGCTGCCTGAGATCACTGGTGGAATATAAAGCTTCCAAGTCTCCTGAAAGTGCTCTTTCTTGGAGATCGGTCGGACCTCTCCGATAAGCGTAGCAGCAGGCCTTGCGTTCTCGTCCACATACTCGGCGTTTCGCTTCTCGATCTCGTTGCGGCGCCAGATCTCAGCCTTGGTGGCAGCCCTGTGCGTCAGGACGGCCGTACCAATTACGCCAGCAACACCCACGGCGGTCAGAAGCACTGGCGAATTGTCGATCGCCAACTTCTCCAGAACCTTAGCCTTACCTGACAGAGAAATCATTCAGAGCTCCAGACTTTAGTCAGAAATATAGACACCATGTAGGTGTCTAAAAAATGAGAGGAGGCGAATGCGGTCTGGGGTTACTATAACCAGTACGGCATTCTATCCTTTCGGATCTCCGTCTCATCATAGGGCGTGTTTTTTTCGCGAAAATTAGAACAAAAGAGTTTCGCAATTGTTTCGGCTTGTCTAAGGCTTACGGGGGCCTACGGACGTAGGCAGCGATCTCATCTTGCACTCCAAAGCAAGGGATGCTCTTTCTATATAGCATATGTAATTTACGCGAAATCGCTTCCATTTTGACCGGTCAGGCAAAGACTTAGAGTCTATGCTTTTTGGGCACAGACTCTAAGTCAGGGGAACCTACTCGGGGGTGGAGTCGTCGACGTAGTCGACGTCCAGGTCCGAGTCGCTCTTGCGGGCTCGGCGCGAGGCGACCACGAGGGTCGTGACGGCGCCGGCGGCGAACGCGGGCACGGTCGTCTTCAGCTGACGGCTGAGGAACGACTTGGTGCGCACGATGCGACCGGCGACCTTCTCGACCTCCGTGACCGACTCAGCGCGAAGCTGCTCAGCGATCGGAGTGGGGACGTTGGACGGTGTCGTCATAACAATTCCTTTCTCGGGGTTGGGTTCATTATACCCCTTGTTTTTTACGCGAATGTAGTGGGGGCACACGGGCTCGAACCGTGGACCCGATGATTAAAAGTCATCTGCTCTACCAACTGAGCTATACCCCCCGGACAGACCTAGAGCCCATGGGATATGGGCTCTAAGGCTCGAATGTTACAGCGGGTCGGTCAGGTGAAGAGTGCAACGACGCCGTACACGAAGAACAGCAGCATGGCGAGGATCCCGATGGGGATCAGTGCCAGCCACATGGCCGTCGTGAACAGGGTCCTGCCAGGGTTCTTCGACATTGATGTCTCCTTCTGTAGGGGTTCATTATACCCCTTGTTTTTCTCGCGAAGACCTAGAGCCTATGGTTACATAGACTCCGGTCTTGAGGGTTACTCCACGATCTCGGTGGGGGACTGGACGGGCTCGGCCTTCTTGAGCTTGTTGCCGTAGGCGATCAGACCACCCCAGAACGCAGCGGTGCCGACGATGCTGAAGATGTTGCTCCAGACGAGGGCGCGGTACTGGTTCCGGCGGTAGTGGATGACGTCCGGGCAGGTGTACTTGTAACGGGCCATAGCGGGGTCTCCTTGAGGTAGGGGATGATTCTCACTATACCCCGTGTTTTCTACGCGAGAACTAGACCCAATGAAGGGTCTAGAACTACTACTGTAGAGGTGGAACTAGATGGTCTTGCTGGGGTCAGCGTACTTCTTCCGGAGGTAGCGAGCGAACAGTGCGATGCTGGTGTACAAGGCGACCTTGAACATCACGAATGATGCGAGGTTCCTCATACCCCGGCGCTTGAGCTGGGCGAGCTCCTCCGGAGTGAGGTCGTTGATGTTCTGCATGGTGACATCTTGGGGTCTCATAATTCTCCTTGGGTAGGGTTCATTAGAGTCCTTGTTTTTTGCGCGACTTCCAGAAAAAAACCCACCGGGAATTTTTTGGTTTTGCAAAACCTAAAGCCCTTGTCGGGGCTTAGGTCTAGTCTTATCGGGGCTTGAGTGGGTCGTACGTCTTGCTCTTGCTACGCATCGTCTTGATGAACTCGTAGAGCTCGACTTCTTCAGCTTGCCAGAAGTCAATCTTCTTGCGGCTCTTGCTGAGTCGTCGAGTCTGGTCGTTCTCAAGGATGAGTGCAACGCGTTCGTAGATGTCCACAATTGTCCTTTCGGTTGGGATCTCATTAGAGCCCATGAAAAAGACGCGAATTCACTTCTATTTTGACGCTCTGGAGCAAAAGCTTAGAGCCCTTGTTGGGGGCTCCTCGCTTAGACCTTCTTCTCGATTTCCGAGAAGTGAGTCTCCGGCAGCTCTCCGTCGACGAACTTCCAGTAGGAGTGGAAGCCGGCGCCGCTCATGACGGTGCAGGTCACGTTGTTGTGAACGAGACGACCATCGGTGATGAGGTAGTTGGGTCCGAGTTCGGGGAATTCGGGTTCTACCTCGTACCGAAGGTGGTCGAGGTTCATGTGAACGGACTTGCCCCAGTCAATGAGCTCTTCGACGTTCTCCTTGGTGATTCGAACGGCTTTGGGCATAGGGGGCTCCTTCTTGATAGAGGGATGGTCATTAGAGGCCACGTTTTTCTCGCGAAGGAAAAAAACAGAGGCCATGTATCGCCGAAGACCAGAGGGCATGTAAACGGTTTTAATGTCTACATGCCCTCTGGAATCGGGAATTCCTAGTGGGGACTGCGTTAGCGGGATGCCTTACTCAGAAAGCTCGGGAGCTTGGTGGTGATCACGGCGCCTCGTTCGTATCCGATGACGAGCACAGCGATGAGGACGTTGCCACCGACGAGCAGGATCTGGTCCTTGCTGAAGCGGTTGGAGAGAAGTTTCTCTCTTTCCGTGTTCAGCTTGGTCCATTCTGTTGTCATGTTGGCATACTTCTCATCGAACGGATCGGTGTCGGACATGTTGGCGAGGACGCGGCTGATTTCCGTGTCAAGCTCTTCGACTCTCGGGTCAGGCTTTCGTCTGAACATAGGTCTCCTAACTTAGGGTGTTCTCATCATAGGAGATGTTTTTGTCGCGAGCCCCGCTACTTCGGCGAACCGATAGACTTCCTAGTACAGTCTGTTACTTCTTTAAGTGTTTGATTTTCAGGAAGCTTAGCACAATATGCCGCAGCCACAATCACGTCGTTGATTGACTGCACCGTACTATCTGAAGATTGCTTGTTGTGCTGATAACACTTTCCATTTACCTCAGTGCATGAGATAATTCGGTTGGTGTTGTTTCTAGTCTCGAAGGCTCCCCAAACACTGATGGTCATACCTGCCAGCATTATAAAAGAAACCAAAACAACAAACCAACGAGCAAACCGGTTAAGCTTTACAGTATCGGCAAGATCCCTCGCGGCATTAGAAAGCTCCCCTGCCTGAGCAGCTAGCCCAGCGAGGAGAGCGTCATTTCTTCGATCTACGGGGCGCTCCACCCTTTATCTCCTCTCGAAAGGACTCAGCTGTTACTTTAACCTCTTCGGAAAGCTTCTGCATTTGTTCGGATATAAGCAGAAGTCTTTCTACCGGGTTGGGCTCAAGCGCATCATGATGGGTGCGAAGGGGTTCACTACTGCGTCTGGTAAGTCTCATCCGGCACCCCTCTTCTTAACTTTCAATTCGACCCGAAGATCGTCTACCAGGTCTTTCATTTCCCCCATAACTTTGTTAGACTCACCCAGAGCTTCCTGAGCGCTAATCATAGATGGAATATACTTTTCCTGGATACTTAAGTTAAGGCGATTTACTTCAGCCGCATTAGCGTCTGCTCGTTCTCGTTCGCGCTTTAGAACCTGGTTACCAAAAGTAAGAAAAAGCGCTAAGATAGCTCCAGCAACACCAAGCTGTCCAAGACCCGTAAGAAGCTGGTCGCCGCCGTCGCTTGATGCTGCAAGAATCATCATGTCAACGCTCACAGATTTGGTTGACCTGAGGATTCTTAAGAGAAAGCAACGCTTCGCACACAGCCTCTCGTGTCTGTTGAGATGCACGAGCGCCAGCAGTTGAGTTAGGAACGATGTTCTTATCCCGATACTGCTGAATTTCAGAATCGTCGCATCTAGCTGGCTCAGACGAACCAATAGCCTTAGCTAGATCACAAAGAACGGCTCGCTGAATATAACTACGTATAACTCCGTCTCGCTGTGTTTCTTGAATGCGCTGGTTCTGCTGAAAGTTAACAAACATCATGATAAGCATTAAAAACATGATAAACGTTAGAATTTTATCATACCACTGAATTTTGGCTTTTTCGGCTACATGGCCGAGTTCACCATCCTGAAACGGCATGTAGCCTCCTTAGTAATAAACGCGACCGCCCTGGCGGATGGATGACTGCAGAGAGCTACCATGGCCTCTCTCTTGACGAGCATCTGTGGTTAACCCGTCGTCGCGATGACGTTGACGCATGGGTGGAGTCACAGCGCTTGTAACTTCTGGCCACATAAGAAACTTAACGCGTCCCGGTGTACATTTAGCAAACACCAACGGAGGAGTCATAGTCGGCTGGATCTCGTTTAGATCAAAGGATGCCGGTATAAACCCACCTTGTTGGCGGTGGTAGAATCCTTCAGCGCCGAACGGCGAAGGTGGGTTGAATTCAGAGCCAGTAAAATCAAGAGCGGGTCTTTCAGCCCATATCGTGAACGCTAAGTTTCTATACCCGTATATATCCGGTTCGGAGTCGAAAGCTCCGAGTTCAATCACAGAAGCCGGATCGACTTCAATATGTGTTGCGAAGGTGCCACCATACGGGTTTGTCCATGGGCTATAAACCGAACCCATATCGGGAAGCGTATGTAAGATAGGGCCTATATAATCTGTGACTACAGAATCCGGATCGAACTTGAAATTCGAATAAGGAGAGGATGGGGCAGCTGGATTGTTATAGAAAACATAGTCAACGCGAGACAGAAACATGCTTCCAGCAAATTGATTTGCTGTTGCTCCGTAGTTTCCGCCCGTAACTGCCGGTCTACTATCCCCTTGCGATTCCTCGTACGATATGGGTTTTACAGACTCCCACCCATAATTGTTAATGTTGTTAAATCCAGGAGTATCAAACTCTGGTAGAATTACAGCTCTATCGTAATGCCATTGCCGATAGGAGCCACCTTCCCATTCTTGAACATACCTATACTCGATAGCTCCCGGCGCCCACAATTCGGGCGGTAGTGCGTCTCCGTAATCGTCAGTTCTAGCTCCGAAAATATAGACGGGAGACGTCGCAGCAGCAGAGTAATAGACATCAAGAGAAGGTAGATTGTAAGTAATAATGTCTACAGTTGCAATGTATCCATGCGTCGAATAATACGAAGGCTGATACGTGCCGCCACCGTATACCGTGTTTACGCCCTCATAATAAATATGGCTTGGTCCGCTTGAGAGCATTAGCGCTCTATCTTGAATTTGACTCCAAGTATCGGGAGGTTGCATAGTATCTGGAGAATAGACGGGGAAACCGACTCTTATAAGACCGGATGATGGAATTTCCTGATACGATGCTATAGGGCCCAAATCAGCAATAGAAGAAGCAGGAGACCCATCGTACGTTTGTAAGACATTGACGTAATAGTATCCGTATCCGCCATCGCCTAGCTCAATATACAGCGTACCATGCGATCCCGAATCGACAGAAGGATATCCATACGCAAGGGTTACCCAGCCATCCTTTGGTGAGGAAGCATCGTCTATGTTGCCAGCTACTTGAAGGTAGAAACCCGCGTCATACTCGGCTGGAAAATCCATCTCGTACCACATAGAACCAACATACGGCGTCCACCAAAAATTGTCATCCGGATCCGTTGTAATGTTAGCGAGAATATACTCAAACGATTGGCCATTTTGAAGTTTGATTCGATTGGCAAAACTGTCGTTAACAGGATCTACTCCAGAACGCCAATTAAGATAGATCAAGCTGGGTAATTGATCATCCCACACGTGCACCTGAAGCCAATACCTGGTTCCCGCCGTCACTGGAAGAGCAACCGCTGCTGTATTAGCGTTCCACCAAACGCTTTCGCCTTCAATAATAAATGTTAAATCACTAAAAGACGGAAACCCAGTGTTTGAGCTATACACCCGCAATGCCGTTGTAACATCGTATTCTCTACTAACCAAATGCGATCTTGCTAAATCAAA
>AR_comb_assmDRAFT_10381981_pt1 | contig 18311 bp, 17 predicted proteins | sample ArasoioldDNA_FD_10543 | JGI IMG/M metagenome (IMG submission 10543) | reverse complement strand
GAAGCGTTTATTCAGCTCTTCCGGAAGATTGGAAGTTTCAGAGGTGAATCGGCGTTCACGACCTGGCTGCACAGGCTTACGGTTAACCAGTGTTTGATGCACTTCCGAAAGAAGAGCGTCAAGCTGGAACGAACAACAGAAGAAGGGGACACCCCGGTGCAGGTGGTCCGAGGTACGGAGAATCCGAATGCGATGCCGGTTCTGGATCGGATTGCTTTAGATAATGCGCTGGAGCAACTGCCTGCAGGATATCGGACAGTTTTTGTGCTGCATGATGTTGAAGGGCACGAACACGAAGAAATTGCGAAGATGCTTAACGTTGCGGTTGGTACGTCGAAATCGCAGTTGCACAAAGCTCGCATGAAATTGCGCAAAATACTGAAGTCTCAGCGTGCTGGGCGACGAAACTAATCGGCGTTGAAATAGATACTCAAGGGTTCCGCTCGATGAGCGGGACCCTTTATTTGCTTCTGAAAACTCTGAAGACATCGGGGTTACAAATAAGGCTTCTTGTTTTCTTGACAAGATTCCAGCGTCGTAAAGTCTCTTCACTGCGGAAGAGTGGCCTATTTATAGCGCTGCGCTCTCACCCTTGGAGTTTTTCGCTCCGTTGGAGCGACATGTACCCCATACACTGCACGACCCTCCTAAAGGAGTGCTCCACCTTCACATTTCCAGCTTGAGCTATAAATATTTCACTCCTCCGGAGTGAGAAACGAATCCGATTATCGTTCGGTACCTTTTCTCTATTTTGGTTGCGGCAGTGCTGCGCTCTGTAATTGGCGTAATCTGTGGATGATCTTTTGTCTCTTAGCCGCTTCGTAATTTTTCTACTTGCATTAGGCAACTATTTAGTTGCATAATGCGCATGTGGTCACTGATACAGATAAGGTCTTCAAGGCGATTGCTGATCCAAGTCGCCGTCTTTTGCTCGATCTGCTGCACGCGGAGAACGGCCAAACTTTGGGAGATCTCTGTGCGCATCTCGATATGACGCGACAGGCCGTCACCAAACATCTGGTACTGCTTGAAGATGCGAATTTAGTTGTGACTGTGTGGCGTGGACGCGCGAAGCTCCACTATTTGAACCCAATGCCAATTACCGAAATCTTTGATCGGTGGGTGGGTAAGTACGAGCGTCGGCAAGTGCGTGCGCTTGCCGACCTGAAGAAAGCTCTTGAGGAGAATTGAAAATGGACAAACCAAAATTCGTTTATGTTAGTTACATCGAATCGACTCCCGAAAAAATATGGAATGCGTTAAGTGATCCAAAAATGACCATGCAATATTGGTTCAGTCACGAAAACGTCTCTGACTGGGCAGTAGGATCCAAGTGGCAGCACATCCTGAAAGGCGAGACGGATAAGGTTCACGTCGTTGGTAAGGTTTTGGAATCTGATCCGCCGCGAAAATTAGTCGTTAGCTGGGCACGTCCGGTTGATGAAGCTGATGAAGCGAAGCATTCACGGGTAACTTATCTACTTGAGGCCCTTGATAAGTCAGTGAGACTAACCGTCACGCACGAAGAGTTTGGGGACGATCAAGAGATGCTGAAGAGTGTTTCGTTTGGATGGCCAGCGGTGATCTCCGGTCTCAAGACACTCCTTGAAACTGGAAAAGCTCTGCCTGCAAAGATGTAAATGTTTGGAGTGCGCCGGCCTGGCGGCGCTTTTAACTGACATAGCACAAGTTCGAATCGGCCCGGCGCGGGAGAACTACTTCGCGCCGGGCTTTTTCTCGAGGCGTATTTGTTGACAGGGAATCGGAATAACAAAGCGGCGCCGGGCCGCCGCACTCCAAAGACTCTGGTAATCTTGACGGTGTCTTGTTAATTTACCTCTCCGCGTCGACCCGCGTTGATCAAGCGACGTTAAAAAGCTGTCAACAAATTTCAGGAGTAAACAATGGAGCAACGAACTGTTACGTTCTATCGCTGGTCAGATATGCCAAAGGAGCGCGTCTCTGACACGCTGGAACGAAGACTGATCACCGGCGATCGAATCATGCTTACACACGTTTATCTGAAAAAAGGTTCCGTGGTTCCGCATCATCATCATGAGAACGAGCAGGTCACCTATATTCTTGAGGGCGGACTGCGATTTTGGATCGGCGAAGACGAATCCGAAGTGATAGACGTTTTGAAGGGCGATGTGCTGCACATACCATCTTTGGTCCATCATAAGGCGCTCGCACTCGAAGACACTCTCGACGTCGACATCTTTAGTCCGCCCAGACAGGACTGGCTCGACAAAACGGATTCATACTTACGTCAGAAGTAGCTCGCTAATGGAACTTGGTCTCAATAACAAGGTGGCTTTAGTGGCTGCATCCAGCCGCGGGCTGGGGCGTGCTGTCGCCGAAGAGCTGGCGATCGAAGGCGCCAATCTAATTCTTTGCGCGCGGGACGCCGGACCACTACATGAGACAGCTGAGGCAATCAGGGGTTCCACAGGAGTGCGAGTCCTTTCTGTTGCTGCCGATGTTTCGCTGCCAGGAGATGTGCGACGAGTTGTGGACTCGGCTCTAAGTGAATTTAGCCGCATCGACATCCTCGTCACGAACGCCGGTGGACCACCAGCCGGACGGTTCGAGTTTTTGAGCGAAGCTGACTGGATGTCCGCTGTTCGTCTTACCCTATTCAGCGTGGTTGAGCTTGTTCGAGGTGTGCTCCCGTCGATGAAAGAACAGAAGTGGGGTCGCATTTTGAATATCACTTCGATAGCAGTGAAGCAGCCGGTGGACAACCTGATGTTGTCGAATAGTCTGCGTTCAGCCGTCACTGGATTTGCCAGAACCCTGGCTAACGAAGTCGCCGCGGATGGAATCACGGTTAATAATATCTTGCCGGGATACACAAGGACGGAACGGGTCGAGGAGTTGGCCAGGATGATGGCGGAAAAAGAAGAGATTAGTGCCGCGGATTTTAAGTCCAGCTGGGAAAATCAGATACCGCTCAGACGACTTGGTGAGCCCCGCGAGTTCGCCGCGCTCGCCGCATTCCTCGTTTCCGAACGGGCCAGCTACATCACCGGCACTTCGATCCAGGTTGACGGTGGATGGATAAGGTCACTGCTCTAAAAAGATGCTAAAGAGAATTCTATTGCTGTCCGCTTCTGCTGGAGCGGGCCACGTAAGGGCTGCCCAGGCACTGGAGAAAGCCTTTCAGTTGCATTCTGCTGAACGCGGAGCCGACTACGAGATTCGCCATATTGATACTCTCGATTACACCAACAAAGTGTTTCGCCACCTTTATTCGCAGGCCTATATCGACCTGGTGAACAAACTGCCCGAGGTACCTGGCTGGATTTACGATAAGTTGGACAAGCCCTGGAAGAACGAGCGCAGAAGACTCGCGCTCGATAAGTTAAATACGCGACCGTTTGTTAAGTTGCTGCGCGATTATCATCCAGACGTGATTGTCTGCACCCATTTTCTTCCGGCGGAAATCGTGTCATGGCTGAGGGCCAAAGAGCGTCTTAATAGTCGGCAGGCAATAGTAGTGACTGACTTTGACGTTCATGCCATGTGGCTGGTTCATCATTACGAGCACTACTTTGTCGCCGTTGAGGAGTCACGCGTTTATCTCGAGGCGTTGGGTATCCCGGCGAATAAGCTCACGGTTACTGGCATTCCCATAGATCCGGTTTTTGCGCAACGAAAAGACAAAACGGAGATGCGGTCAAAACATGGTCTCGAACCAGACCGCACGACTATTCTCTTGTCAGCAGGTGGATTTGGTGTCGGATCGGTAGAGGTACTGATTGACTCCATCTTGCCGTTAAATCATCCGGCGCAAGTGGTGGCTGTTTGCGGTCGCAACGATGAGCTAAAGACTCGATTAGAGAAATCCTCGAAGCTGCGAGCCAACAAAAATGTTCTGGTGAAACCGATTGGCTATACGACTGAGATGGACGAGTTTATGTCGGCAGCGGACATTGTAATAGGAAAGCCTGGCGGTCTCACAACCTCCGAAGCCCTGGCCAAAGGACTCGCCTTTGTGATCGTTAATCCGATTCCAGGTCAGGAAGAGCGGAACTCGGACCATCTGCTCGAAGGTGTGGTTGGCATACGATGTAATAACCTACCGACACTTGCTTACAAGTTGGATAAGCTCTTGTCCGATCCGAAGCGATTTGCAGCGATGCGAAAGAACTCGCGGGCCATGGGACGACCCAATGCGGCGCGCGACATTGTGGAAAAGTTGGACCAGCTTTCTTAGTGCAGTTTGATCTCTCCGTTGGTTGGAGGGTGAAAGAGACACGATGAAAACACGCCCAGAGCAACTATTAAAAATAGTCCTCATCTTTACAGCGGTAACGATGCTTGTTGTCTGGCTGCCGTTGATTCGAGGCGTAATGGATGGTCCAAGCTACGAGTGGGGTACATCCTTTCTGGGAAAGGATTTCGGCGGGACGGGAACCGGCGGTGATTACTGGTTTGTGGTGTTGCAGGCTGTACTTTGCCTGGCCACAATCTACTTTGGATGGCGAGGCGCACAGCAACCATTCCACTGGCTTTTGATGATCTGGATTGTCCCATCGCTGCTCAATGCAATCTACAATGCCGTCAAGTTTCCAGAAGAATATCGATTAAAGGGCGACACAATGGGTCTGGAGATCTCGTTAGCCTGGATCGCTCCAGCGTTTTGGCTCATTCTGTTTTTGCTGGCCGTTACCTGGGTTACAAATGATCTGCGCACTCGAGTTGAGAGGCCTATGCCCTCGTGGACGAGCGGAAATACGGTCCTTATGGTTCTTGTCTTTGCACTCCTGCCAGTGCAGTTCTTCTTACTCAGATCTGGCGTTGGCACAGACACAAAAGACCAGGTAGGGGTCGTTTTAACAATTGCGCAGTGGGTGTTGCTCAATTTGGCGTTTGCATTAAATGCGAGAGAAGCCGCAGAAGTTGGTTGACGTGAGCTATTCAATTCGAAGGGCCGTGTTAGCGGATCGCGAAGCAATTCAAGACCTGATTGCCGCATCAGCTCGAGGTTTGAGTCGGATTCATTACGACGACGCACAGATTGAAGCCGCGGTCAGCGAAGTTTTTGGAGTTGATACCGATCTAATAGATGATGAGACATATTTTGTCGCGGAAACAGATTCAGGTCAGTTAGTCGGTTGCGGAGGGTGGAGTAGGAGAAAGAATTTGTATGGTGGCGACCAGTTCGCCGATCGCAATTCAGAGAGGTTACAACCAGGAATAGAGCCTGCAAGGATTCGTGCCTTTTTTGTTCATCCCGATTTTGCGTGGCAGGGAATTGGACGATCGCTTCTTTCGACTTGCGAGGGTGATGCGCTCGCTCATGGCTTCCAATCTCTGGAATTGATGGCCACGCTGCCAGGTATACCGCTGTATGAAGCCGAGGGCTATGTTCAGGGCCAAACCTTCGACCTTGAGTTAAGCCATGGCATCATTTTGCCGTTGATTAAAATGACTAAGAGTCTGTGTGACACTGCGTGACCATGACTGAAAAACGAAGTTTGCTGGTCCATTTCCTGGCCGCGCTTGCCTATCGAACGCAAAAGGCCCTGCGGGGCGCTCCACCGGAATTTGCCGAGTTTCGCGCCATGAAAGATGTGCGGACTCCTGCCGAACTACTGCGACACATGACGAGCGTCCTTGGGTATTCTCGTACTTTCTTTATTGGTGGAACCTATTGGCCCGACCCGTTACCGACATTCACCGAAGAGGTAGCGCGTTTTCATGAAATGCTGGAGTTGCTGGCCCAGCACATTAGAAATGGAGATCACCTCCAAAACGGCATTACCGAAGAGCGTTTGTTGCAGGGACCATTCGCCGATGCTATGACGCATGCCGGTCAACTGGCTATGTTGCGACGAATGGCGGGAGTTCCAGTTCCGCCCGAGAACTTTGTCGATGCAAAGGTAAACCCCGAGCACCTTGGTCCAAATCAGGCAGAACCTGCGAGTCCCGATGAGCAATGGCCCGAAGCACCACCCGAATGGTCTGCTCGATAGATTCTGACAAACCCTGTGACCACCAGAAAAATTCATCGAATCATTGGCGTGATCCTGATCTTGCCGTTCCTGGGCTGGGCTTTAACAGGCTTCGTCTTTTTTCTTAAGCCCGGATACGCCGGCGCTTACGAAATTCTCAAAATAAAAACTTATCGATTGGAAGGGTCACCAAACCTTTCTCCTGAGCCTAACTGGGAGGAGTTCAGATATTTGAAAACGATCCTCGGGCCTCACCTTTTGGTCAGAACCGATACTGGTTGGCAACAGCTCGATCCGGTCACGAGGCTTCCGAAAGCAAAGCCAGGTGAGACTGATTTCAGGATGCTGCTGAAAGATGCTTTTAGTTTGAATCCGAGTCGTTATGGTGAGGTGACCAGCGTGTCAGACCTAACTGCCCGCACTAATACTGGAGTCGAAGTTACGCTCGATTGGTCCACCTTATCCTTGCAACAGACAGGCAACGATACAGCGTGGATCGACCGGCTCTATAAGATCCATTATTTACAGTGGACCGGCTTCAAGACGGTCGATAAGGTGCTAGGCCTGGCAGGTTTAGTGCTTGTCATATCTTTAACCGCGTTGGGAGCTGCTCTGGCACTAAAACGATAGAACGAGTGGAGGAAAGATCCGAGCAACCTTAGACGCATCTCAGATCAGTCAACTGGCAATCTCCGAGCGATACGGTTATTTGCGAAGCTTTTCGAATGCTTTTTGGGTCTCTCGGCCCTTTCTTCCCCTAATTTACGCGTTAGCTCTAGTGATGGCATTGTGGCCAGACTCTGTTTAGACCTCAGCTTTAGGAGATCGCGTATGAAGTACTTCATTTTTATCTTGGTCCTTCTTGTTCCAGTAACGGCTTTTGGTCAGCACAGTCATTCTGCGGCGACTACCCCGCAGCCCCAGGTAACGCTTGCGACCGGACTCGGGGATGTAAACCATCCGGTCACTACCACCAACGCTGAGGCTCAGAAGTTTTTTAATCAGGGGTTGGCCTACATCTATGCCTTTAATCACGACGAAGCAGTTCGTTCGTTCAAACGGGCCTCCGAGCTGGATCCGCAACTGGCAATGGCCTATTGGGGCGCAGCTCTCGCGCAGGGTTCGAACTACAACCTTCAAGCTGAAGGTCCGCAGCTGCTCGACGCCTATGCAAATCTGCAAAAGGCGCTGGCCCTTGCGCCGAAAGCATCCGAAAACGAACAGGGTTACATAAACGCGCTCTCCAAGCGTTACTCGGCCGACCTCCAGGTCGATCGTCAAAAACTCGCTACTGACTACAAAAATGCCATGGGCCAGTTGGTCCAAAAATACCCGGATGACCTTGATGCCGCCACGCTCTATGCAGAGAGCATGATGAACCTGCGACCCTGGAAACTTTGGACTCTCGACGGAAAACCTGCCGAAGGTACGTTGGAAATTGTCTCGGTGCTCGAAGGGGTGTTGCGACGTAACCCCAATCACACTGGCGCAAATCACTACTATATTCACGCTGTTGAAGCATCACAGAATGCTGAGCGAGCCTTGCCGAGTGCGGCTCGTCTCGGCAAGTTAGCGCCCAAGGCTGGACATCTGGTCCACATGCCTTCACACGTCTATATCCGTACCGGCGATTACAGCGAAGCTGCTCAGGTTAACGCTGATGCGATCGTCGCAGATCGCGAGTACATAGCGAACGGTGGTAATCAGGGTGTTTACACCATGATGTATTACAACCACAACATCCACTTTCTCGCTGCAGCGAGTGCGATGAAAGGACGTTATGAGGATGCAATTAAGTCCGCGCGTGAATTGGAGGCGAGTGTTCAACCTCACGTTAAAGCGATGCCCATGCTCGAAATGTTTCTGCCGTACACCACGGTCGCGCTAGTGCGTTTCGGACGCTGGGACGAGATGCTGAAAGTCGCGAAGCCGGATTCCTCGTTGAAGATCACCACTGCTTACTGGCACTTCGGGCGTGGCATGGCCTTCGCCGGAATGAATCAGGTGGCGAACGCACAAACGGAGTATCAGTCACTACAGTCTGTGATTAAGACAGTACCGTCTGAGGCGCCCTTGGGAAATAGCACGGCGCTCGACGTACTGAGAGTCGCCGATAACATGTTGGCCGGAAAGATTGCATTTGTTCGCGGCGACAAGAAGGGCGCGGTGGAATTGCTTAACAAGGCCGTCGTTGCTGAAGACGCGGTCGCTTATAACGAACCGGCAGACTGGGATCTTCCCGTTCGAGAGTTCTTTGGTGCGATCTTGCTTTTGAGTGGTGATGCTGCGGCTGCGGAGAAGGTGTTCCGCGCGGAGATTGCTAAACATCAACGCAATGGTCGCGGTCTGTTTGGACTCGCGGAGAGTCTTAAGGCTCAGAATCAATTGAATTCGAGCCGCATGGTCCAGGTCGAGTTTGAGCGGGCATGGGCTGCCGCCGATACGAAATTGACGATTGCCGGCCTGGCAGGAATCACGAAGAGCGAGAGTGGCACCTCAGGTACCGAAGCTTCAGTACCAACTTTTACGACCATTAAACTAAAAACGGGAGTCAGATTGCACTACGGGGTACAGGGAAACGCAGACGGCGAACCGATAATCATGCTTCATGGATACTCTGATTCGTGGTTCTCGTTTAGTCGCGTCATGCCCTTGTTGGACCGGAAGTATCGTGTCTATGTTCTCGATCAACGGGGTCACGGCAAGTCTGATCAACCATCGTCCGGTTATGCACTGCAAGATCTGGCGCGAGACGTCGTCGCGTTTATGGACGCTAAGGGAATACAGCGCGCGACCGTTATCGGTCATTCGATGGGGAGTTTTGTGGCGCAGCATGTTGCCGCCATGTCACCGGAGCGAGTTCAGCGGCTGGTGCTACTGGGCTCTGGAACAACGCTGAGGAATGATGCAGTGGCCGGGTTGCGCAGCGAACTCAATAGTTTTAATGGCGCCGTTCCGTATCGCTTTATCAAAGACTTCCAAGACAGCACAGTTTTTACGCCGCTGCCTGAAGACTTTATGAGAAAGGTGATTTCCGAGAGTGAACAATTGTCCTTAAATACCTGGCGCCAGCTGGTCGAAGGCTTTTTGGCGGACGACCCTCCGGTCGCACTTGCGGACTTAAAGATGCCAGTCTTGGTGTTATGGGGTGAAAAAGACACCTTTTTCCCTGAGGTCGAACAGAAGAAGTTAATACAGGTTCTTGAAACCAGGTTCGCTCAAGGCTACCCGGCTACGGGACACGCACCGCACTGGGAAAAGCCCGCACAGGTTGTTAGCGATATAACTTCATTCATGAACGAGACAAGCGTACCGACGGCGCGTTCCTAGAGTGGAGAAGTGTTTGAATGGGGATTACAGCAGGGAAGTGTTAAGCCAGGAGTGTAAAGCTTAAATCGAATTATTAGCATCTGACTGTTACTAGATACGTGGAAGAGAGGACCTGATGATGTCCGGCCGTGATTACTTAAAGGCTCCTCGACGCTTTAATCGAGCTCTTGGCGAAGCTGCATCCTTTCGCAGCGACGAATCTGCAGACACGATTGAGATCGATTTCTCTCATGCTCAAAAACCCACTGAACCTTTATCTGCTGAACAGGTCCAACCGAACACAGAGCTTGTTGTGCAAACGATGATCTCGACGATGCGTTCCTGGGGTGGTCCAAGCCCGGCAGAACAAGCTGTAACCGAAAGACAATTACAGGAACAAAAGCAGAAGGTGTTACGCGTCGTAAAGCGACTGGCTGACGCTGAAGCGCGTGCTGAATTGGTAGTTGAGACCGCTCCGGACGCGTTCGTTGGCGTTGATGTCGAAGGACGAATCTTAAACTGGAACGCTCAGGCCTGTGCGATCTTTGGCTGGACCAAAAGGCAAGCGCTTCGCAAGACGCTCTGGGATACAGTCATTCCACCCGCCTTTCATCCTGATTTGCAACGATGTCTCAGAAGGTTCCGGGACTGTGACGAAGGCCCAGTGGTCAATCATCGTCTCGAGATGTCTGCACGCCATCGCGACGGCCATGAATTTCCCGTTGAATTGACTATCAGTGGACCGATCTGCACCGAGGCAGGCAATTTCTATGGAGCGTTTCTGCGCGACATTTCGCAACGAAAAGCTCGCGAAGAAGAGTTACGTAAAGCCAAGGAGTCAGCAGTTTCTCAAGCGCGCAGTCTCGAGATTCTAAATGGTATTAGTCGCGAACTTAGCGCGCTACTCAATCGCGATGAGCTGTTGACGAGGATTGGAGAGTTACTTTACCAACTCATCGAGTACGACTCATTTTCAGTGTTGTTACTTGATTCAGCGGGTCAGAAGCTTGAGCCGGTCTTTTCGTTCACGGGTTCGGACATAATTTCCAAGCCTCCGATCTCCATTGACAGCGGTGTCATAGGTTACGCCGCTCGCACCCGCCAGGCTGTGATGGTAGGGGATGTTACTCTTGATCCCCGCTACATCAAGTTTCACGAAGACACGCGTTCCGAGTTGAGTGTTCCACTGATTGTTAAAGACCAGTTGATCGGTGTGCTCGATATTGAAAACACTACGCCGCATTACTTCACTGAGAATCATGTTCAGGCAATGGTCATCCTGGCTTCGCAGTTAGCGATAGCCCTGGATAACGCCATGTTGTACGACCGCGTCAGTGCTCATGAAAGGCAATTGGATCAGGATCTGCGCCTCGCTCGGCAACTGCAAAAACGCTTGTTGACGGACAAGTCGATGCCGATGGCCAACGCTATCATTTCAACTTTCTCTTGGCCGGCAAGAATAATTGGTGGCGACATTTACGAGTTCTCGTACTACTCACGCTCTGCTATGCACGTCGGAATTCTCGGCGACGTCAGCGGAAAGGGTGCGGCGGCGGCGCTTTTTGCTGCGCTTACGACTGGCATCATTCGTCAATTGATAGAACAGGAACTCTATCCGGGCGAGATGCTGAAGCGTTTAAATGACGCGTTAATGGAGCGTCCGCTCGAATCGCATTATATAGCGTTGATGTTTACCTTGTGGGATGATGTGAACCGACGACTATTCATCGCTAATTCTGGTCTGCCTCGCCCGATTTTGTATCGCGACAGGAAGATGTGGGTCTTGGAAGCGGTGGGAACGCCGCTCGGATTGTTGCCGGGCCTGGACTATGACGAACATCGAATCGACTGCCAACCGGGTGACATCCTGCTATTTCCCACCGACGGTGTTCTGGAAGCACTGAACAAAGCAGGAGACGAATTTGGTTATGATGGCGTCGAGATGACGCTGAACAGTTGTAAAGAGAGCAGTTCGGAAGGAATCAAAGCCGCTCTTTCCGATGCGCTCGCACTGCATTGTGAAGGCGTAAACCGTCAAGACGATCAAACACTTATTGTGTTTAAGGTCACCTAAGCAAATAATCGGGCGGAGGCGTTCAGAGGTGAGCGAACTACCGATCACTTACAGAGGTACCGTCTATCCTTGGCATTGTGATCATATGAATCACATGAATGTCATGTGGTATGTCGGAAAATTTGACGAAGCTACCTGGAACTTGCTCTCATTGATTGGTCTGAGCCCGTCAAGCTTGCGCGAGCAGTCGCAGGGCATGGTCGCGGTACAACAAAACACCTCTTATAAGCGAGAACTCTCTGCCGGTGATATTGTTACCATACGTTCAGGAATTCTGGAGATCAGAGAGCGGGTTGTGCGCTTCTTCCACGAGATGAGTAACGAAGAGACCGGAGAGGTTTGCGCCATTACTGTCTTAACCGGAGTGCATATAGACTTGAATACGCGAAAGGCTTCTCCTTTCCCAATGGAGATTTTAGAGCGTGGTCGGAACATGGTGGTGGCGTATCCTCACGAGCGATTGGGGCAGTAAAGCTGAATCAATTTGATAAGCTGTTCCAGGTAACTAGTTTCATTTCAGTCAAACAAACAAAGAGAAGAATGATGACAGCTAACTGTTTTCGGACTGGCGTGAGTCTGTTGAGCGCCCTGGTCCTAATTAATGCGATGCTCGTAACAAACTTGCCGGTCTCTGGTCAAAATCGATCAATTACTCGCCCCGGTCGATCAGTTGTGCGTGCACAACATGGAATGGTTGCTAGCAGTCAACCGCTCGCTTCGGCAGTCGGTTTGGACATTCTTAAGAGCGGAGGTAACGCCGTAGATGCTGCTATTGCAATGGCGGCAATGCTCAACGTCACTGAGCCGATGATGACCGGAATTGGTGGCGACATGTTCGCCATGGTCTATTGGGCCAAAACTAAAGAGTTGAAGGGGCTCAATGGAAGTGGTCGAGCTCCACGCGCCATGACCATCGACTATTTCAAGAAGAAGAACTTAACCAAAATGCCGGTACAGGGTATGGATACTATCACCGTACCCGGAGCCTTTGATGGTTGGGTCACGCTTCACGAAAAATACGGCACGAAGAAGTTTTCCGATCTGTTAAGTCCAGCTATCGATTACGCGGAGAACGGCTTTCCGGTAATGGAAAAAGCCGCAGAAGACTGGGCGGCAGAGGTTGATAAATTAAAACGCAACAAAGCGGCGACGGAAAATTATTTAGTGAATGGACGACCGCCTTCGGCCGGGGAAATTTTCCGAGAACCCAATTTGGCAAAGACGCTGCGGACGCTGGCGACAGGTGGCCGTGAGGCGTTCTACAAGGGTCCAATCGGGCAAGGGATCGCAGACTACTGCAAACAGAATGGTTGTCTGATCACGATGGAAGACCTGGCGGCGCAGAAATCTGAATGGGTGCGGCCTATTTCGACAAACTATCGCGGCTACACTGTTTGCGAAATGCCGCCAAATGGTCAGGGACTTACGGCATTGATTGCACTAAACATTCTTGAAGGTATCGACCTCGCATCTCTGAGCCCTGATCGCTATTACCACACGCTGATTGAAGCAACAAAGTTGGCGTTTGCGGATCGCAATACTTACATAGCCGATCCAACGTTTGCGAAAGTCCCAGTTAATGAGTTGCTATCAAAAGATTATGCGGCCAAACGTCGAGCCATGATCGATCCCGAGAAAGCTTTGGACAATCCAGCCGCTGGCCTGAATCTTGGATCGGATACAACTTATTTCACCGTTGTTGATAAGGATGGCAATGCAGTCTCTTTTATTAATAGCCTTTTTGATTCGTTCGGATCCGGGGTGGTCGCAGGTGACACGGGAATAGCCTTGCATAATCGTGGGAATGGATTTTCACTCGATCCCAATCATTTAAATAGACTTGAACCCGGTAAGAGACCGTTTCATACGCTAATACCGGCGATGGTTTTTAAGGACGACAGACTATTTTTATCATTTGGTGTCATGGGTGGAGCAATTCAAGCGCAAGGTCACGTGCAAGTACTCTCGAGTCTGATCGATCGAAAGTTGGGACTTCAGGAGGCGATTGATGCGCCGCGCTTTCGCTTTACAGAAGGGAAGAGTGTGTTGCTTGAGGATGAGTTAGGGAGCTCTACAATTGATAGTCTGATTGGAAGAGGGCATGTCCGGGCGAAACCTCCCGGAATTATGCGTTCCTCGATGGGTGGCGGACAGGCAATCATGATCGATCCGCTCAACCGAACATTGATGGGCGCCTCGGACTCTCGCAAAGATGGTTTGGCACTCGGCTATTAAGAGTTCAGAAGTCGAGCATGACAATGCAGTATGCAACCGCTCAAATACCCGAACTTGTTAACGAGGCTCAGTATCTAGCTTCGCGGACGATGGCGACGTTTGGCCAGTTGAGTTATGAACAGTTGAATTGGAAACCCAGTTCCGAACGCTGGAGCGTTGGGCAGTGTTTTGACCATCTGGTTGCCTCTGGAGCTTCCTTTCTTCCAATTATTGAGGAAGTGGCCAGTGGAAGGAAAACCAAAAGGGCCTTCGAACGCGTGCCACTGCTGCCGAGGCTGTTCGGTAAGTTATTAATAAAATCGTTAGATCCCGGCGCCACCCGAAAGTTCAAGGCTCCGAAACAGATTGAGCCTGCCAGCAGTTCAATCGACTCGTCGATACTGAAGAGATTTGTTGAGCAGCAATCCCAACTAGTCTCCAAAATGAATGCGACTGCTGCCCTGGACGTTGACAGAGTGATCGTCACTTCACCGGTCTCCAGTGCAGTCACTTACAGTTTGATGGATGCCTACCGAATCATTGTGGTTCACGAAGAACGACACTTCCAGCAGGCCCAACGAGTAACGCTAGAGACTGCTTTCCCGAAATAGAGCGCATTTGTGCTAACTTGGTTGTTTGTCACACAGAGAGAGTTCAGATTAGGGGACCGCTAGATAAAGGCGCGCATTAGTTTGACCAGGGTGGAGCGCCACCGCCACTTAACAAGAAGTCAGCGGTGTTGACGACCGGCCATCCTCGAACTATCGTCTGTCTCATGCCAATCCAAAAAATAAATACGCAAGATGCTCCGCAGCCAGGTGGCCATTATTCTCAGGCGACCAAGTATAATGGACTAGTGTTTGTTGCTGGACAACTCTCAGTCGACGCCAAGACGGGTGAGCAGAAGTTGGGCACAATCGAAGAACAAACCGAACAGGCGCTAAATAATGTGCACGCTATACTTCGGGCCGCCGGAAGTGATTGGGACCGCGTTCTGAAAGTTACCATGTACGTGTCAGACATCAACGACTGGGCAGCAGTTAATCGTGTCTATACTCGAATATTGGGTGAGAACAGACCAGCAAGGGCTGTTATCCCTACGGGGCCGTTGCACTACGGCTTCCTGATCGAGATTGATGCTGTCGCAGCGGCCGACTGACGTCTGAGTGGTTCCTAAACAAATTGTGAACCGCCATTTTTGTCTGGTGGTGGAAAAGTCTGCAAACTTAATGCTTGTAAAGAATACACCTTTTGTTTAGTGTAGCTCGGCGAAGTTGAGCTTATTGTTTTCAGAGGCGAGATCGGCCCGGATAGAGGTTGAAATCGCTGCGTCGGTTTTACTTATGCCCCATCAACCAACTGGAACAAAGGAATGAGCATCCTCCAAAAAGTCCCCAATAAAACGATTGAAGCAACTGTACCTGAGCATCTACCGCCGGCTGATGGTGGCAGGTTGATAGTCCTGACTGCCCCATTGACGGAAGCGATCGACCACGCTGGCTACTTCATTCAGATGGCCATGGCTTCTTTGCCAATCTGGATGGAAGGCGTGCTCAACCGAAAGTATCCAAAGTGGCGCGAGGTTGAATACAACGATGATGGCTCTGCACGCTACATGCCGGCAGGAGTTCGCCTGGTCGAAAAATCTCTGCTGCGCGAGTATCGCGAAGACGACATTGTCTCCTGCTTTCCGGCAGACTTGCACAAATTTATTGGTCCACGAACTCGGGTTGTTGCGGTCTCGACTCATAATCCTCTGGGAGTTACTTTTGCCGCGGGAGTTTATACGTCAATCTTCGGCTCTTCACGAATGCCGATCAACTCGCATTACTCGCGAGAGATGTTTGCTCAGCTCAAAGCCTCTCCGTACCGCGAGAACTTCAAGGTGATTGTCGGCGGCTCTGGTGGATGGCAGATCGTGCAAACAGACACCTATGAAGAGTTAAGCGTGGATTGCGTAGTCGAGGGTCGCAGCGAGTCCATCGACACGCTGAAACTATTTCGCAGCGCAATTGATGGTGAAGAGCTGCCACGTCGTATCGAGGTAAAGCATCCCCTCGATCGTGAAGAGATTCTGTTTCCCGATACACGTACCACTTTTGGCGTTGTTGAGATGACAACCGGTTGTGGACGGCGCTGTAAATTTTGTGTTCCGGATCTGAATCCTCAGATCGATCTGCCCAAAGATAAGATCATGGATGCTGTGCGAGCGAATGTACGAAATGGAAACAAACAGATATCGCTTGCGACAGAGGATATGTTCATCTGGGGACAGGTGCATACTGAGACGCCATTCTATTTTCCAAACAGAGAAGCCTTAGTCGATCTCTATTCGGATATCGTTAATACGCCGGGTGTCGAGCAACACGTTTTGAGTCATTGCACAATCGCACCGGCCGTGGTGGATCCACTTTTAATCAAACAATTGTCCGAACTTTTGTTGCCCAAGAGTCCGATTCATTTCCCGTTGTTGAGTAGTCATCCGCAAAAGAAAGCACTCGCGCCGCTAATTGGTCTTGAAACAGGCTCGGTTCGAATGGCCAAGCAGATCATGTCGAGCAAAGGGGTACCCTTTTCAATTGAAGATTGGCCGAGTGTCGTTCTAGAAGGATTGCGTGTCTTGAATGAAAACAACTGGTTCCCGGCGATGACGTTGATTGTTGGTAATCCGGGTGAAACAGATGAAGACGTGATGGAGACCTTGGATTTGATCTATGAAATTGAACGGCGAGGATTGTTCGCTTTCATGATCCCCTCGATTTTTACTCCGTTGCACGATACGCGAATGGCAAATTCAGAGGGCGTCACGCAAACCAAACAGCTAACTCCGTTGCAGTGGCAGCTAATGATGAAATGCTGGAAGATGAATCTCCGACCCGGTCAGTATAGCTGGTGGGGGCCGATGGCCTGGCGTGTTGGTTCGATTGGCATGTGGCTTTACAAACTCCGACAATTGAACGGACCTAATTTTACGTGGCCTCTTTTAATGTTTTCCGGAGCTCTTTCGGAGAGAAATTTACAACGGATGGGGAAAATCTACGAAGGAAAGCCGTTAAAGGCTAAGAGCCGGGCTGAATTGTTGGCTTCATTGAAGCCCAAAGATTGGCAGTTTTTGCGTGCAGACAACGGCGATATGCCGGCAGCGTATTCAGCTTCTATTCCATTGCGAGCAATGGCGGCAGAACACGTTTAAGTCGCCGGACAACGGGGCGGCTATCTGTTGCTTCTAACGGAAAAACCGGTAAACAACTTGCCCCAGGAAAGGCGTTTTGTATGTATACCTACCTGCTTCGAGTTTTGGTAGCCGCTATTACATTCACCGTTGGACTAGCAGTAAGCGCGATTCCGTTCCTGCATACCGCGAAAACCAGACAATTCAATTACCATTCCCGTCATGAGTGCTCAAAGAGTTACCTAGAACCTTCGGTCGGCATTCGTCAGGACTCAGCCGAGCCGCTTCGGATAACTTACGTTGGTGCGGGCAGTAGTTTGCAAAATGGCGATGTCCCGGCGGCTCGTTTACTAATTGAGAATGTGAGTGGCCGCGACGTTAATAATTTCAGTGTGAATTACATTTCCGGTTGGCGACATAGTCGGGTGCGCGGAAGTGGTGCGATCCAATCAGATCTGGACAGTCGCGGGTCGGTGCTTCATCCGGGCGAATCCACAACGCTCGAAGTTAACCCTACACAAGGACAACTGTATTGGGTCTGGCTTTCGTCAGTTGAGTTTGTCGATGGAGATAACTGGAATAATGCGCCATACAGCACCTTCATTCCACAGTACTAGCGGTTGAGACCATTTTTCGAGACCGCCCACCTCACGGCGAATGTTTTTGTCGGGCGCGTCACACTTAAGTCGACGACCCAATACAGTACATCCGGTCGCTGCGTTCGCGGTTACTGTATTGGATTGTTTTGATATCAGTCATTTCACCTGCAGGTCCTGTCCGCTAGTCTTTGCTGACTGTCTTTACCACATTATTACCCTGCCCAAGATTGTTTTGACGGCTAATCAATTGAGTGATTAAACTCTTCGGCAATCAATAAATAGGTAGGTACCCTAAAGTGGAAATGCCGCTTACTCCGCTCGAGTTCGCACGACGAACCCGACGACTCTATCCAAACAACGAAGCAGTTGTTGATGGTTCACTACGACTTACTTACGAAGAGTTTCTTGACCGTTGTGATCGCTGGTCAAGCGCATTACAAGCTCTCGGCGTACGCAAGGGCGATCGGGTGGCTTATATTTCCTTGAACACTCATTCCATGCTCGAGTCGTTTTATGCAGTGCCACAGATCGGAGCCATCTGTGTCCCCCTAAATTATCGATTGATCGCGAGCGATTTCGTCTATCTCATCAAACACAGCGGCGCGAAAGTAGTTTGCGCTCATGCTGACTATCTTGATGCCGTGGATTCAATTCGCTCCGAGCTGACGGATGTTGAAGCTTATGTTGCGCTCGAAGGAAAGAAAGATGGCTGGCTCGTCTACGAGAAGCTGATCGCAGCTGCCAGCCCGAACTTTGCCAGGCCAGAACTTTCCGAGACAGACTTGATTTCAATCAATTACACGAGCGGAACGACGTCGCGACCAAAGGGAGTGATGATTACTCATCGCAACGCCTATCTCAACGTGATCGGTACTTTACTTCATCATCCTTTGGCAGGGAACGAGCGATACCTTTGGACTCTTCCGATGTTTCATGCAAATGGCTGGACGTTCGTCTGGACTGTTACTGCTGTTGGTGGTGCT
>AR_comb_assmDRAFT_10021372_pt1 | contig 18317 bp, 28 predicted proteins | sample ArasoioldDNA_FD_10543 | JGI IMG/M metagenome (IMG submission 10543) | reverse complement strand
CCCGAGCTCATCAGCTCGAAGTCGAACAGCGGCTGCTTGGTGTCCGGGTCGTACTGGGTGGGCAGCACCAGGCCCTCGTTCTCGTCCCGCCTGACCCCGCGGACCATCTTCTTGAAGGCGTCCACGGTCTTCGCCTGGGGGGTTCCCTTGGCCGCGGTCAGGTAGTCGGCCGGGACCCGACCGACCGGCATACCAGCCAGGTCCCGCTCGACCCCGATCGCCTCGAACTCCTCCAGCCGCTTCTTGAAGTACCAGGGCCGGTAGGCGTTGCGGAGCAGGCTGTAGCCCTCCGGGTTGCCCTTGGCGATCGCGGTCCGGAACAGGATCGACTTCTCGATCGGGATCACCGTCATCTGGTACCGGGGCGGGGCCATCTGCACCATCGCCTTGACCCCGCCGTCCTCGGCGAAGACCCAGCGCATCAGCGTCTCCTGGGCGCGGATCGGCATCTTCCGCCAGCCGATCAGCCCGTCGGAGTGCTTCGAGCGCTTCTTCGGGTCGGTCTCCCAGGGGCCCATCCGGCGCTTGTAGACGATCTCGTGCCAGCTCCAGCCGTACGGGATCATGCTCAGCACCTCGCCGATGAACCCGTCCCATGGCTCGTTCATGTCGTCCATGCAGGACTCGAGGAACTCCTGGGCCAGGATGTTCTCCTCGGACTGGTCGGCCGGCAGCACCTTCCACTCCACCTCGCGGATCAGCTTGTCGATGCTGAACAGCAGCGCCCCGACCATGGAGTCGTTGGCAGACATCTCCCGGTAGACCTTGACCGCCTTGCGGCCACGCAGCGCCGGCAGGAACTCCTCATCGACGTAGCCGGAGACCCGCTTGACTCCGGTGACACCGAGTTCGAGCATCGGCGGCACGTTCTTGGGGACCGCATCCCCCACGTTGTCCTCGTCGTAGATCGAGATGTCTCGACCGTCGGGGAACCGCACGTCTGCCATGTCTCCAGTCTCCCTGGGTTGTCACTCACACCATCAGGTCGAGCTCGCTGGCGATCTCCTTGGACTTGTTCTCCACCCCGCCGACCACCCAGTTGCCGGGCTTGCGCTTGGCGTCACGGTTGAACCGCATCTCGTCCTCGATCCAGGACGGGTCGTTGTTGCCGCCCAGCACCACCGGGATCGCCGGGATCGCCCGCTTGCTGATCGACCGCCAGACCAGGGCCATCGAGCACACCTCGTCCGGCAGGTGGAACTCCTTTCCCCGGTTGAACAGCTGCTCGGTCGAGCAGTACAGGTGCGCCAGGTAGAACTCCCGGATCTTCGGGGCCCGCCACCTCCCGTTCTCGACCGAGGAGACGTACTCGCTCAGCATGTCGTCCCGGGCCCGGCCGGCCATGATGAAGCCCCGCGCGCGCCGGTCGATGTAGTCGCTGACCACCGCGCCCAGACCGGTCGCGTCATGGATCCCTTCGGCGTTGTAGGCCTTCATCAGCTTGTTGAACACCCCCACCATCACCGGGTAGGGATGCCGGCGCATCCGGGTCCAGTGCACCACCTTGACCGGGAAGTAGGTCACGTCCACCACGCTGATCACGGTCCAGTCCACCGCCTGCGCCCAGTCAGCCCCGATCACGTACTCCCGGTCGTTCTTCGGGTCCTCGAACCGGTACTCCTGCCACTCCTTGCCGTCCTTCTGCTTCAGCGTGGCCGCCGGCAGGGAGAAGGTCTCCTCGACCGCGCTGGCGTCGAAGGCACGGTTGCCGATGCTGGGCTCGCCCAGGTCGTACTCCACCCGCCAGCGCTCGGCCGAGACCTCGCGCCGCTTCTGCTCCACGAACCCCGGGTCCAGCCAGCCGTCGATCGGGTTGGCGGTGTCGCGGTAGCACCACTCGAAGACCGGCAGCCCCTCCAGGTCGAACCTGGCCAGCTCCTGGGCCATTGCCTTGTCGGAGTACTGCAGGGTCGAGCTCATGATCGTCTGGGCCGGGATGATCTCCCCGCGGTAGTTCTTCTGCGGCATCGGCTGGCCCTTGGCCGACTCCAGGATCTCGACATCCATCTCATCGATCTCGTCCAGCAGCAGCATCGGCGGGTGCGGGCCACGGACCGTCTTCTGCGAGGCAGTCAGCGGCCGGATCACCGCACCGTTGACCAGCCGGACCGCGGTCTGCGACTCGTCCCGGATCAGGTACCTCGGCGCGCGCTCGAAGTTGAAGGCGTCCCGGATCGTCTCCTGGATGTTGACCGACTGGTTCAGCGAGCCGCCCACGATGTTGGTGTCGGCCCCGTGCACGGCCGCGTAGGTCAGGCCCAACAGGGAGACCAGGCGGCTCTTCCCGGACAGGCCTCGCGACCCCTTGATCAGGATCTGCGGGGCGCGGTTGAAGTAGCCGTGGGCGAAGGCCTCGAACGGCGCGTTGTGCTCGGGACACACTTTGTGCCGGGGGATGGTATGGCCCCACAGCGCCTTGACCAGCTCGTACAGCTCGGAGTCAGTGCGGGGACCGCGGCCCAGGACGATGCTCAACGATCAGCTCCTTCAGGCCGTAGGTCGGGCACTTCTTGTAGACCCGGATCCGCCAGCAGCCGGCCGGGCTCTCCACCTGGTAGTACCAGGGCACGGTATCGGTGTCGGTGGGCGTGAGCCGGACCTCGAACCGACCCTCGGCGTCCAGCTCGGTCCACGGTGCCAGGGTGGCCCAGGGCACCTCGTTCTCGATCACCCACAGCCGCTCCGGGGTGAACCGGACCAGCCCGTGCACCGGTTCCCGGCCCCGGGCGAAGGAGCCGTAGACGGTGACGAAGCCGGGCATCAGTCACCCGCAGGTGGTGCGGGCAGCTTGTTGGTCGGGGTGACGAACATCCGGGCCACGATCGCCAGCACCACTGCCACCACGGCCATGATCGAGCCGGTCTGCTCGTTGCTCAGGTTCACCCCGAAGGCCAGGAACAGCCCCAGGACCGCTTGCACCAGGCTCTGGATCAGGACTGGCTCGTTCTTGACGATCTCCATGGTTCCTCCTAGGTGAAGATCACCGATCTGGCTCCGGGGTTCGCAGCCAGTACCGCTCTGCCGATCGCACCGCGCCCGCACAGGTACCGGGCGCGCTGTTCGACCGCCACCGGGTCCTTGGCGATCTCGAAGTGCATCGGGTCCGGGATCGAACGGAAGTCGCCGCCCCAGCGCACGCAGTCCTTGTACATCCCCAGCCGACGGTGGATGTTGGTGATCTCCAGGGTGGAGAAGCTCAGCGAGGCCGACCGGCCCTGCGGATGACGGTCGGCGTTCAGGTCCTCCGCGGTCCCCGAGGCATGGTTGGACCACACGTCGGTGTTGCCGATCCGGCGCGGGGACCAGCCCCAGTCATCGAAGCCGGGATCGATCTTCTCGATGTTGCGGTCGAACCAGGTCGCCATGTGCACCAGCAGAAACCCTGCCGAGCCGTCTCGCAGCGGCAGCTGCCGGGTCGCCCCGGGGATCCTCCAGTTCCGCAGCCGCGGGAAGGGGCCGTCGAAGCTCCCGCCCAGGACCTGCCAGCCGTTCTGCGAGACGGCCATCTACTTCTTCTTCCATCTCGGCTTGAAGTCGATCGAGGGCTGCGGGTTGCGCACGATCGAGCACGACCAGCCCCCGGTCGCGACCGAGTGCCGCTCGAAGTGCAGGTGCGGCCCGGTCACGTTGCCCTCGGCCCCAACCTCGCCGATCTTGCGCCCGGCCCGGACCCGGGACCCGTTGGGCACGCTCCGGGTGCGCATGTGGGCGTAGAAGTCCCGGGTGCCGTCGCCGTGCACGATCTCGAGCTGGTGGAAGCCGAAGGCGGAGCCGTGGTTGGCGTAGACCACCCGGCCGCCCCGGGCCGCGATCACGGTGGTCCCGATCGCGGCCGGGAAGTCAACCCCGGTGTGGATCCCGTTGCCCCGGGAGTCCCGCCGGCACGACCACCACGGGCCGCGCCTGCCGTACGGCGTGCCGATCGCGGCGTTGACCGGTCTCATCCGTCCTCGCCTTCCTCGATGCCCAGGTTTCCGCCCGGGCCCGGGTCGTCGGAGTCGTCCGGCTCGATCTCCTCATCTGGGTCGAAGTCGACCTCCAGACCCTCTTCCTCCAGGTCTGCCTCGTCCGCGAGGGGCTCCTCCACCGACGGCTCATCACTCATGCCTCGGGCTCCTCCTCGGGTGGCCAGGTCTCGTCGTCGCTGATCTCCAGGGTGTCCACGCTCCCGGCCGCGTACTCACCGGCCCGGTAGGCATCCACCTCGGTGGTCGGGTAAAGGATCTGCCCGACGATCCCGGCATCGTCGGCGTGGGTGGTGTACATCACCGGGTTGTCCTCCGGTGGCTGGTTCGGCTCAGTGTCGGCCATCACTCGTCCTCCTCGTCCTCGTCGTAGAGTGAATCCACCTTGCCGCCGGCGAAGGCGGCTGCCCGCTCCTGGTCCACCTCTACCTCGGGGTAGAGCAGCTGGCCCTCGACACCGGGGTTGTCGTACTCGGTGTCCTGGTTGGGGTTGGTGCTCTTGGCCATGCTTCCTCCTAGAGTTTCTCTTCCCACACGATGTAGACCTCACCACATCGCAGTGCCTGGCTGGTCGACACGATCCGGGAGTAGTCGGCTGCGAAGGCCGACGCCTTGTCCGGGTCCTTCCAGTACAGCCCGAACCCCTTGATGTCGTTCTTGAGGTTGTTGAAGTACACCTCCGGCAGGTCGAACCACTTGGACTCGCCCTTGGCCAGCTGCCCGACCTTGTTGATCCCGTGCTGGGTGATCCCGCCCGGCGCGTTCGGGTTCGGCAGTGCGTTGGGGTTGATGTAGCCGTGCCAGAACAGGTAGATGTTGGCGCTGGCCGAGCCGTTGTCCTCGTCTTTGCCCTCACGGGTGATCTTGATCTGGGCCTTGCGGATGGTCGGCGCACCCTGCGTGCCGACTGAGTCGGTGAACTGGTTGCCGTGGAACCACAGCCCCTGGCTCTTCGGGTTGTTCTGCTGGATCAGGTCCCCGCCCTGGTACCCGTTGCTGCGCCAGCTCCCGGAGGTGTTCGGCTGGAACCGGGCGTCCTTGACGATGATGTTCGGAGTCTCCACCGAGTCCTTGGGGATGTGGATCTTAGTCGGGGTGGCCACGCTCCAGTTGCCGGCGTCGTCCAGGCTCCAGCCGGTGAAGTGGTAGTCCTTGTCCCCGGGGATGGTGTACCCGGCAGTCACGTTCGGCGGCCACTGCTTGTAGGTGTAGTTCGAGGTGTTGTTGTGGTCGCCGTACTTGTTGTAGCGCCACTCGCTCCACGGCTCGCCGGTCCAGTCATGATCGGGAGTGGTGGTGTAGGTGCCGCCGAACTGGGTGGTCGGGGCGTCGCCGTGGTAGGTGGTCAGCACCCGAGTCAGCCGAGCATCGGGATCGTTGGCCGCCCCAGGCAGCCGGGTGCCGACCTTGATGTAGCGGGTCTTCAGCTTCCGCTGGCCGTGCACCGTGTCGAAGTCCTCGACTATCTGCAGGGTGATCTCCGGCGGGTTCGGTGGGATGACATCGAACTCGTAGGCCCGCACCCAGGCACCGGAGCGCTTCACCCAGGCCTCGTCCGCCGCGACCCAGACCCCGTTCCGCTTCAGGTACGGGCGCTGAGCCTCGACCCAGACTCCATCGACCTTGATGTGCAGCGACATCTCACACCTTGAAGAACACGTCGTTGTTGGCGTAGGTCGGGTCGGAGTTGGACGGCACCGATGGTCCGGAGCCGATCTTCTGCCCGGTGCTCGGCACGAACTCGACCCAGGCCGCCCCGGAGTAGTACCAGAGCTGGTTCTGGTCCTTGGTGAAGGCAAACAGCCCCTCCTCGAGCCTCCCGGTGTACGCGGTGTCCCGGGCGGACGGGGTGGCGAAGACCGCGATCACCCGCTTCTCGACGCCCAGAGCGAACTGGGTCAGGTCGTCTACGACATCCGGGTCGTCGCCGCCTACCGGGATCCGGAAGCCTGCGATCGGGGTGTTGGTCGGCATGGCAACCTCCTCATCGTCATCGTCTCATCCAGCGCTACGCACCCGGATCGTTGCGGTCCTGTGCGCGCACCGCATTGCCGGCGGCACGGTCCTCGTCCTGCTCCTGCTGGATTCGTCTGGTGTTCGGCCCCGGGTGGGTCTTGAAGTAGGCCACCGCCACCGTCCCGGAGGTGGTGATCAGCAGCACAAGGATCTCTCTGGTTCCCTCATCTAGTGTCATGTGTCCCCCGGCCCTCTACGTCCATGGTCAGGTATGCGCCATAGGACAGCACTGCTGGCGCAATCAGCAGCAGGGTCAGGTAGACGTTCCACTCTCCGGTGTCCTCGTTGTCGACCACGTACAGCATGGCCGAGGTGGCTCCGGCGAACCCGGTCACCAGGTAGGCGTAGTGCTCGCCGGGCAGGTTGAACTTGGTGGTGGCGTGAGCAGCCAGCCCCACGATCGCGACGGCGGACAGGACGACCGCGATCCACTCGGCGATGTCGATCGGGTCCGGTCCGGAGATCGCCCAGAAGATGATCCCCACGCAGTAGACCAGGAAGCCCAGGCAGCGGGCCACGCGGGTAGGGCTCTCGACTGTCATCGCACCCTCCTTAGAGGCACATCACCATCATCCCCAGGCGAGCCACCCGCCTATGCGGCCAGGAGCGCCTGCACCGCGGACAGGATCATCTGGTCGTTGATCACCCCGGGCCGCATCCCGGTATCCGGGTTCACGTCGTCGGTGGCCGTGTCGATGGCGTACTGCCAGGCATCGGCCCAACCTGGCTGGGACGCGATCAACCAGCTGTGCTCCTGGGCCCAGGCGAGTGGATCGGTCTGCAGGCCCTCGGCGGCCGCGGCAGCAGCCACCCGGTGCAGCAGCGAGACGTTGTTGGCGATCTCGACCATCGTGGTGTAGCTCATCGGCTCTCCTAGGTTTTGATGATGAAGTTGAGTGCGGTGTAGGCGTGCCCGGTGCTGCCACCGCTGGTGTTGTCGTCATCGGTGAGTCCGGTGCCACCTAAGCCGGTCAACTCGGTGCCCTCGAAGTTGGTGACACCGTTCCCGCCGCCTAGCGCAGGCGAGCCACCCACGGTGACCACGCGGGTGGTTGCGGTACCCGAGGCGTTCTGGGCGTTGGTGACCGTGATGAGGTGCTGGTGGTTCGGGCCGGTGTGCTGGTGGTTCGGGCCGGCGTGATTGTGGTTGTGTCCGTGCGCGTGGGTGAACTTCCCGGACCGGGTGGCGTCGTCCAGCACGCCCGGCAAGGTGTCGCTGTTGCCCAGTGCGGCTGCTAGCCCGGCCCCGATCGGGAACCTGGACTTCAGGTCCGGCAGGTAGAAGTGCGATCCGTCTGCCCCGCCGTAGGTTCCTCGGATCACCGCCGACAGAGCTGGGTAGTCACCGTTCAGCTTCGAGGACCCGTCACAGATCAGCCAGCCAGTCGGCGGGGTCGCGGTCGCCCACATCATGATCGAGCCGGGCGGCATCGGAGTGGTGAGCAGCACACCGGAGGCATTCCAGCTCAATGGACCGACCTTGCCGGACCCGTCCCCGACCAGCTGGATCAGCGGGGTCGGACCCTCGCCGCTCTCGATCCGGGCCGGGTTCGCACCGGGGAAGGTGTTGTTCGCACCGGCGGTGCCCTGCAGCCCGCCAGGCGGTGCGGCTCCAGCCGGATTCGCGCTCAGGGGTGGAGAGATCGAGGTGGGCGCAGAGGGAGAACCGATCGTGCCGGCCAGCTTGAACCCGGTCCCGTCGGTCGGTACCGACGCCGACCGCAGGTAGTAGATCCGCCACTTGTCCGGGTCGTTGTTGCCGCCGGAGTCGTTGGTCTCCGGCATGGTGACCTGCAGCTTGGCCCGGCGGATCTGGGTGAACTGCTTCAACGGAATCCCGACCGGAGTCTCGTGAGTCCCACCGGCCCCGGCAGCATCGCTGTCGTAGGCCGATGCCCCGATGTAGGTGGTGACCGGGTACTCGGTCCAGGTCCAGTCGGCGTAGAAGGTGATCAGGCCGGTCCCGTCCACCGAGGCGAACTTGGTGCCGTCATGACAGAACCCGCGTGAGTTGGCAGTCGGCTTGAACCACGACTCGTAGACACCGCTGCCGACCTTGTAGCCGGTCGAGGTGGTGTCCCACACCGTGACCTGTTGCAAGGAGTCGGCGGCGAGCGCATACCGAGTACCGGTGCCGACCTGGCTGCCATAGACCAGGCCGTTGTACCGAGAGCCGGCGTTGAACCCGGACATGGAGAAGTCCGCTCCATCGACCACCGCGGTGCCGAAGATCCCGCCGGAGCCAGCCACCAGGTGGAACCGCCGCACGACCGTGTTCGCCCCGCTCTGCTGGAGCAGCATGTACTTGTTCCCGGCCACGTCGTAGGCGAGCGCCGGCGGCTTGGTCACGTCGATGATCCAGGCCCTGGGGATGAAGTTGATCTCGTTCACCCCGTCGGGCCTGGACCCGCCGATGAACCAGTCCCCGGAGTCCTGCATCCAGAGGAAGTCGAGCCGAGCGAGGGTGTCGTGGAAGGTGCAGAAGACGTTGGTCCGGTTGTTCCAGTCGTCCACCCAGGGCCGGCCGGTGCCGACGTTGTTCAAGATCGTGCCGTCGGTCTTGAACCGCCAGACCCGGAACCCGGCCGACTTCTGCTGGAACACGGCCCAGTAGCCACCGTTGGTGGTCACCCAGTCGAACGAGGTGATCTGGCTCGGGTCGAGTGCGAAGGTGCCCAGGTCGTAGCCGGGGTTGGGCGTGTGCGGAGGAACCGCGGTGGTGATGTCCAGCTGCAGCTGGTCCCAGACATGGGTCACCGTCGGCGGCGTGGACGGCGCGGTCGGACCGGCGGCCAAGGTCAGCTCGGCCTCGGTCGAGACCTCGTTGTTGGTCCCGTGCAGGGCGAGGTTGTCGGCCACATCGAGGGAGACCACATCCACCTGGGCCTGCTTGATGAAGGTGTGCTCGGTCGGGTCCAGCGGGAACTTGGTGATCTCGTTCCCGTCCGAGTCCACGATGATCAGACCGGATGACCCGAGGTCTACCCGCGCACCGGTGATCTGCTTGGTATCGGGGTCGTAGGCTCCGGTGCTGAGCGTGGAACCGGTCACCACGGTTCCGCTGAACAGGTCTCCGGTCAGCGACCCGACCACGATCTTCTCGGCATCGACCTCATGGGCCGCGATGTCGGGTCCGGTGATCTGGACCATCTGCCCCGAGCCCTGGGTGCTCGGAGTAGTCGCGCCATCCACGTCCTGGGCGATGATCTTGACGTAGTAGGTGGTGTTGTAGACCAGCGCGGTGGTGAGCGGGTCGCCCATCGCCGTGGGCAGCTGCCGGATGGTCATCGAGTTCGAGGGCGTGGTCACCACCAGGGTGTCGGCGGTGGGGGTGAAGTTGTCTGTGATCGAGATGTGCACCTGGTACTCGACCGGATCGTGGTTCACGATCCCCGGCCAGCGCGCGAACAGAGCTCCGATCCCGCCGATCACCACTGGAGTCGGAGAGCTGGTCGGCGGCAAGAGGTCGGAGTGCACGACCGCTGCCAGCGCATCGTGGTCGGCCTGGACATCGGCGATGGTGCCGTCTCGCACCGAGACCCAGGTCCGGTCGTTCTTCCAGTAGTAGGGCTTGTTCTTGTCGTCGGTGTCGTACCAGATGTCGCCGAAGTCCAGGTCGTGCGTGGTCAGCCCGTTCGCCCAGGGCTGGGCGGTGGCGTAGTAGGCGGTGATCTTCGCGTCCGCAGTTGCCTGTGCGGTGTTGGCCGCACCCAGCGCTGCTCCGATCGAGCTGTCCTCGATCACGTCCCAGTTCTTGGTCACCGCGTTCCAGCGGTAGGCCTGGCCGTCATCGATGTCGAACCACATGTCGCCGGCGTTGTCGTCATGACCAGAGGCAGCGTTGGCCCAGGGCGGGTCGGACAGGTAGTAGGTGGTGATCGCCCCGTCCGCAGTGGCCTGAGCAGCCTCGGCAGCGGTCATCGCGTCGGCGGCGGCGTTGTTGGCGTCCACCGCAGCCGCAGCAGCAGCGCTGGCCGCAGCCGTAGCAGCGTCGGCAGCGGCCTGAGCCGCATCGGCGGTGCTCTGGGCCTGGTCGATCCCGGTGTCCTTGACCGCGATCCAGTGCGTCCCAGGAGCGGTGGCCAGGTAGTAGTACTGGTGGTTGCCCGGGGTCTCGTACCAGAAGTCGTTGTCCTTCGGCGGTGGGACATCGCCCCCGCCAGGAGGCGTGTCCTGCTGGTAGATGTGGGTGGTCTCGGTCAGCGGCGGCACCCCGGCACTGACCGCCTCCCACTCCCCGGCCGCGATCGCGTCCGCACCCACGCTGGCCGAGACGTACATCCGGTTGTCGTTGCCGGAGTCCAGCCAGATGTCACCGATGTGCTGGGCGACCGGTGGGATCGACCCGATGAAGGTCAGCGTGCCCGGGGTGCCGCCTACCACGTCCTCCCAGGCGTTGCCGTTGAAGATCTGCAGCGCCTGGGTCTCGTTGCGGTAGATCAGCTGGCCGGTCCAGGCCGCCTCGGGGATGTCGTCCCCGGAGAACATCTGGACGTAGGTGGACTCCACCGAGGTGCGTTGACCGAGCCGAGGGCTCTGGGCATGGTCATAGACCCCGGTCATGAGGCGATGCTAGGGCCTAGTGCCCTACCAGCTCGTCGTAACTCGCGTACGCGCCCGGAGAGCCCGGGTCGCCCTTCAGTCCCTGCGCTCCCTGCGCACCCACCGGGCCCTGCGGTCCGGGCGGTCCGGTCTCGCCGATCGGCCCCGAGCCGACTCGAGTCACGGTCAACGCTCCAGCAGAGATGTTCAACGCCTGGGCAGAGCGTGCCAGCACGTTGATCGTCTCCTCGCCCGCCTTGCACCGCCACGGGTAGCTCAGGTCCACGCAGAAGGTGGATCCGGCCACGCTGGAGCGGTCGGTGCGCGAGATCAGCCCGTTGGTCACCGACTGGAACCACACCGATCTCAGCCCGGCAGCGGCGTCGTTGAAGACCAGATAGACGCTGAGCAGGTAGTCGCCGGGGTCGTGCAGCACGATGTTGGAGGAGGAGAAGAAGAAGCTGGTCTGCTGGTCGTAGTCGATCCCACCGAAGGCGATCACGGTGTCGGTGTTCGCGGCCAGCGCCTGGCTGTCGGTGATCAGGGTCCGGCCCTGGACGGCCAGGATCTGGCCCAGCGGACCGGTCTCGCCGACCGGGCCCTGCTCACCCTGCTGTCCCTGTGGACCGACCGCGCCCCTGGGCCCGACCGGGCCGATCCCCTGGATCACTCCGGTACGGACCTGGATCGCCCCACCGTTGACCAGCTTGACTACGTTCGCCATCAGCGCTTCCTGTTCTTCATGGCCTGCTTGGTGCCCACGTAGCTACCGCCACCGGCAGCCGTACCGATCGCGGCCAGCTTCCCCATCGCCCTGTTCGGCGGGTACTCGAAGCCCTCCTTCAGCCCCTGCTTGAGGTCCCTCCATGCTCCCGCGCGACCAGACTTGAGAGCGAGTCTTCCTGCCACCTTGCTGATCTCACCGTGCTCCACACCGAATGCGCTCTGCATGACTCACCTCACCGCCTGGTCACCCGGGCCAGCCGACCCAGGGTCTTCGCCTGTCGCGCCGAGCGCATCCGGTAGCCGGACCTCAGCGCGTCCATCTTCGCAGGACCGGCCTTCTTCCGCGGGCCCATCGGCATGAACCCGGCCTCCTTGGAGACCGGCTGCTTCTTCGGCCCCCTGATCGCGTCGTAGGCCACCTTGGCCCCCGCTCCCGCGATCCCGGCCGAGGCCACCGCTCCGGCACCCTTGATCCCGGCCACCCGGCCGCTGATCCGGCGCGTCTTCAGGGTCTCCTTCAGCTCCTTGGGAGCCAGCTCGACCTCGTTCATGTTGTGCAGCGCGACCAGGTGATGGGCGGCCCGGAACTTCTTCTGGTGCTCGGCCACATGGCCGCCGAGGAACTGGGCGTTGTACCCGCCCAGGCCGGCAGCAGTGCCTCCGACCGCAGCCGTGCCTGCTCGCAGCGAGGCGTCCTTCTCGTTGACGGCCTTGCTCACCTGCTTGGACTTCTTCCGGTAGGCGTGGGACAGCCCGAGCGAGGTCGCACCCAGCCCGCCGGCGGCGGCTGCCTGCACCCCATGACCACGCGCGACCGAGCGGAGCACATGCGCTCGAGCCCCGGCCGAGGGCCGCCTCCCCAGCTGCTGTCCCCAGGTGTGGATGAACCCCATCGGGTCCTTGCCCTTGTGCTCGGCGTAGCCGATTCCAGCCGTAGCCGCACCCAGCCCGGTCGCGGCCCCGCCCATGCCCGCGAGCGTGTTGGCCGTCCGCCGGTCCTTGGTGGCCTGGTCGGCCTTGCTGAACTCGCCGTGCTCGACCCCGAACGCGCTCTTCATCAGTCCTCCGGAGGTGCGGTGCCGTTGAGGATGGTGATCCGCTGGTTGACCGTGCAGGTGCCCGCGATCAGCCGCTGCACCTGGTTCCCGGCGTACTCGTCGCCGTCGTTCACGGTCACGAACAGGTCGTACTTGTAGACCCCGGGCACCATCGAGGCGGTCACCGAGTCCTCGATGTGCAGCTGGATCAACCCGATGTCCTCGCTGATCCCGATCGCCGGGATCGTGCCCTCGGGCACCTCCTCGTCCGGGGTCTCCAGGGTGAGCTGGATCGCTCCCTGCCTGGACTTGATGTCCAGCCGGCACGGGGCGACGAGGTGGTAGGGCTCATCGAAGTCGTCGGTGTAGACGATCGTGGTGGTCCAGTCCTCGCCCTGGTCGATCTCCATCGGCACGTTCGCGGCAACCATGTCTCCATCATCCCGATCTCCGCTACCCAGAACGAAGGCCCCGGACCGTCCAGCATGGGGCAGGATCGGTACGAGGCCTTCGCCGTGGTCGCAGCGGTTGTAGCCTACTCGACCGGCAGGTCGCCGGGGAGGGTGTTGTCCACGACCGGAGCGTTCGGGTCGGCCGGCACCTCGACCGGAGGCGGCTCGACCGGCGGGGTCTCGGTGTCCACCGGCGTGCTCGGGTCGGTGCCGAGCGCGTTCAGCCGGTCCACCTCGGTCCGGATGTTGGCCACCGCGGTAGCCGCGTCGGCAGCAGCCGCAGCCGCATCCGCGTCGTCTGCCTGGGCAGCGGCCAGAGCGGCCTCGAGGTTGGCGATCTCCGGGAGCAGCCGCTGGGCCACTCCGTCCACTGCAGACTGCAGGTCTGCTACTGCTGTTCCAAGGTCGGTCATCTTCTTCTCCAGGCGGTTGAGGGACGGGATCACAACATGCAGTAGCAGCTGCTCTGCGGTGAGCTCGGTCATGGGGAGCGAGGTCCGCTTGGCTGCCATGGGGCGAACCCTACGGGCTGCGCGTGCTACTCGGTAGCCGCCTGCAGGGCCTTGATGTAGTCCTCCTCCTTGTCCCCCATGATCAGCACCAGGTTCTTGTTCACCACCGGGTCGGCCTGCTCCAGGCCGGTGATCTTGGCCCGCGCCATGATGATCCGCACTGCGGAGTCCACGGACTTCGGATCGCCCATCATCGCCGCCGGCCAGACCGCGGTCTGCAGCTTGTCCAGCCGCATCACCTCGGTGGCCAGGGCGGTGGTCCGCTCCTGCTCGGTCAGGTAGGCCGCGTCGAACCCGTACAGCTCGCTCAGCATCTGGGTCACCGACTCGGGAGTGACCGCCAGGATGGCCGCGATCTCAGAGGGCGAGTGCCCCTCCAGCCTCAGGTCGAAGGCCTCTCGTGCCCTCGTCCAGTGCTCCTCGCGCGACGGGCTCCGGAGCGAGCTCACGGTACTGACCTGCTTCTTGGGCCCCGATCCGGTACCTGTCCCCTTCGCCACGGCGGAACACCTCCATCACCTCTGCCACAGTGGTTTGACCAGTGTCCACCATCTTGAAGATCCGCCGTCTCATCCGGCCCGATGTGCCGGCCCAGACCCCGTAGCCCTCGCGGTTGACCAGGGCGTGGAACAGGCAGTCGTAGAAGACCGGGCAGACATCGCACAGCTTGGACGCGCGACGCACCTGCTGGATCGACTCGCCGAAGTAGTACTGCACCCCGACCCCCGCGCAGTGCGCCTGGTCCTGCCACTCCGGGTAGAGGTCGGAGACGTTGTAGCTGACCCACCGCTGGTCATCGGAGTCGGGGATGCGCTGCCCGGTCAGATCCAGCCAGTCGTCCAGCAGGTAGCTACTCGGCGAGTCGCAGCTCTCGTACTCGGGAGGTGATTCGGAGTCCGTAGAGGGCAACACAGGTGGCGTCGATGCGGTCCTGGTCCCCGTCACAGACCGCAGCATACGCAGGGTGAGTGGCAACGATGTAGTTACTCACCTGTTCCTTGCCGGCGTTTCCGTTCCCGACGACCTCCTTCTTCCAGGCCTTGACGTTGACCGTACGGATGTCGCAGGCCGGTCGCAGGTGGGACAGCGAGCCCAGCACCGCGCCCTTGGTCTCGGCCAGGGCCAGCGAGTACTTGCGGTTGTTGCCCATCAGCACGTCCTCGGTCCAGACCGAATCCGCAGCATGGAGCTGGACCACATCCAGGGCGTAGTGGCCCAGCTGCATCAGCTGGACATCGCGGTCCTTGGCGTTCGACTCGTAGGCGTGGGTGACCGCCAGCGAGTTCTCGATGAACACCGCCAGCGCGATCTTGCGCACCCCCAGGTCGATCCCGATCAGGACGCTCATCTCGCTCCTTAGAAGAAGTTCGGGTCGAGGCCGGAGAAGTCGAAGGACACGACCACGTTCCCGTCGTCATCGACGGTCTGCTTCTCGAACATCTCGTCGTAGGCGTAGTCGCCGAAGCCCCACCACTCCACGCCCGGACCGATGTGGCCGGTGGCCGGGTCGTAGAACTCGACCGGCTCGGTCGCGCCCAGGGCGAAGGACTCCTTGTAGGGGCGGTGGTCGCTACTGTTCACCCGCGGCTGCAGGACCGCGCCATCGGTGGACATCCCGTGGTAGTAGGTGCCGTCGATGATCCGGTTCCCACCCAGGGTTCCGCCCTCGGTCGGGAAGTGCTTCCAGGCCAAGGTCAGGTCCAGCGGCTTCCAGTGCTGCTTCATGTAGGCCCGGAACCAGTCGTCCTTGAGGTTGACGTTGAAGTCGCCCACCACCATCAGCGCATCCGGCTTCTTCCGCCGGCAGATGTCCTGGACATGGGTGGACCACTGGTCCATCCCCTGCTGGTAGGCCTGCTTGCGGGCAGCCCAGATCGCGGCCGGCTCGTTGCGGATGTTGGAGAACCCCTCGGTCCCGTTCACATGCGCGGGCATGTGGGAGACGCTGACGATCAGGGTCTGCCCGGTTCCGACGTGCTTGAGCAGGACATCGGAGCACCACAGCCCCGAGACCAGCAACGCCCCGCTGCCGAAGCTGCCGTGCAGCTTCTTGGCCCAGTGCTCCTGGTCACGCCAGGTCTTCTTCTCCCAGGCGATCGCGGCATCGTCGGAGCGGCCGCCCTCCGAGGCCACGAAGTGACCCCAGCCCTGCTCTCGCAGCTTTGAGGCCCGGTCTGATGACGCCACCTCGGTCAGGGTGATCAGCGAGCTGTTCTCCATCCACCGGTCGAGGTCTACCTCGAGCGCAGCCGCACTCCGGTCGAACCGCGAGGAGCAGTGGATGTGAGTGAAGGACGCATGGCCTGACACAGGCTCATCATCGCACCCTCCCACGCAGGGGCAGGGCCAGCAGCAGGATGATCACGAACAGCTCGATCACCACGATCCACTGGAAGACTTCTCGGCTCATCGGTCCTCCCTCATCGAACCTCGGTCTCCCCGCACTCGCAGGTGTAGAGGTAGACCTTGGTGCCACGGACGTACCCAGCTTCGTCGCCCTTGATGTACCGGTGCAGATGCTCCCGCACCGGTTCCAAGGGCTCGACCACGATCATCCGCTCCCCGACTCGGGTCGGTTGCATGGGCGGAATGTCACGCAGGGTCTTCTGCGCCATCCCGTGCTCGATCAGCTCGCGCACGTAGGAACTCCGGGACGCGCCTCCACGCTGGGAGTCCAACAGCGCCAGTTGCTGTTTCGTCAGACGAATGGTCAGTCGGAGGGTTTCGTCTGACGTATCCAGGGGTTTTCTCGCCATAACGTCAGACGTTATCAGCAAACGTCTGACGCTATCAGGGCTTCTTGATCTCCTGGTGCAGGGCCGCGTAGGCAGCCAGCACCCCGCCCATCCGGGCATGCCCGGCATCACTGGGATGGGTGTGGTCGCCGCTGTCGAACTCGGGCCTCAACGTGGCGTTGCCCATCGGGATCGCGTACTCCACGAACCCCACCGTGGTCCGCACCCAGTGGTTGAGCTGAGCCCGGTTCTGCTGCTTGAGCGCTGTCGCCGTGGTGCTGCCTGCTCCCCAGGGCGTGATCGTGGAGAACACCACCTTCACATGGTGGTTGTCCCCCACCTTCGCCAGGTGCTGGTACCCGGCCAGCATGTCGTCGTAGAGCTTGTCCCTGCGCCGCAGGTCGTTCAGCCCGATCTCCACCACGATCGCGTTCACCCCGAAGTCGGCCTTCAGGTTGTTCACCTCGTTGGCGAAGGTGTCGATCAGCGCCGGCCAGGGGCCTGGGATGGTCAGGCACTGCCCCGGCTTGCCGATCCTGGGCAGCCCCGCGATCACCGGGTACGCCTTGGTGGCGGGGTCGGTGGAGCCCCAGCCGAAGGTCAGCGAGTCCCCGATCGCCGCCCAGTGAGCCCGCACCTTGGCCATGTGCTCAGGCTAGCGATCACGTCTTCCTGGTCACCGTGAACCCGCCCTCGCAGGCGTAGTGGTCGGTGTTCAGGTGGAACTCGGAGTCGTCCAGCACCCGCCAGTACTTGCCCTTGACCCGCCTGTCGGCGTCATAGGAGGCGATGATGTCGATGCTCCCGTGCCCCGAGTTCTCCCAGTCCTTCAGCTCATCGGCCAGGGTGGTGAACGGCTTGCCCCGGAACACGTCGTCGGTCCGGTCCACGATGTTGGCATCGCCTCCGTAGAAGCACAGCTGCGCGCCCTTCCCGTGCACCTTGCCCCACTCCCCGATCGCCCTGGTCAGCTTGGTGTTGGCCTGGTAGTACTCGTCCCCCGGCTTCCGGCCGTTGGTCATGTAGTGGCTGCACCCCACGCTCACCAGCCCAACCTCGGCGGTGTCGAACTGGGCCCACAGGATCCCCCGGTCAGAGAAGGTCTGGCTCCCGGTGCTCGCCTCCAGGGTCTGGATGAACCCTCGCTTCCAGGTCCCCGGCAGGATCAGGTCCTTCCTGACCGCGATCCAGACATCGCTCTGCACGGTGAACCGGTAGTCGGTGGCGTCGGCTGCCTTGCCCAGTGCCTTGCGCAGGTCGGCGCTCTTCGCCATCCCCGCCTCGGTGCCGGTGATCCAGTGCACGCCCCTGCTCTTGGCCCGGCCGAAGATCTTCGCTGCATCGGCCTGCTTCTGCTTGGCCGAGTCCGCGAACTGCATCGAACAGTGCATCGCATGCAACGTTATGTCAACCATCAGTAACCACCTATCTCCGCCCCTTGGCCTTACTCTTGGATCGCCGCAGGTAGTTGCGGATGGCGGCCTCACTCACCCCGCACACTCGTGCGATTCTGGTGTGCCCCCAGCCGTGCTGATGAGCGGTCTCGATCGCGATCCGGTACTGGGTCAGGGACTTCCTCTTGTCCCACGCCGCCTGGGCCAGGGCCTGCTTGATCACCTCGTCCGGGATCTTCTCGGTCACCCCGCCACCCGCTTGGCCACACCGTGGAAGATCCCACGCACCCGCTCGGTGTCCACCGTGCCGTCGATGTAGGCGGTCACGATCTCCGACCTCGGCACTCCGATCAGCACGCTCAGCCTGGTCGCGATCGCGGCCGGCGTCCTGCCCAAGGACCGGGCGATCTCGTGGATCTCCATCCCCTCGGCCCGGTCCCGAACCACCAGCTCATCCTCCTGCTCGGTCCAGGGCAGACCCTGGTTCGGCGTGTCCATCATCATCTGCTCGCGCATCACCTTCTGCACCTTGGTCATCATGAAGACCAGCTCCATCAGACTGCGGCCGTACTTCTTCATCAGCACCAGCTGCCTGATCGGGTTCTTCTCCGGGTGCTGACCCTGGATCAACCGCTCCATCTGGTACATCGCCTGATGGCCTGCGGTCCCGACCCGCGCCACCTCCGCACCCTCCATCCAGCGCTGGCTCCTGGCCCGCTTGGTGCCCATCACACATCTCCGTTCGCGTCGTACCTTGCCTCGAACAACAGCCGCTCCTGGGTCAGTCGCCTGCTCCCCAGGTCGGCCATCATCTTGGCCATCTCGATGAAGCTCCTCAGTTGTCCGGTGCGGAACTTGTAGTACGGGCTGCCCCTGATCACGCGCCGGTTCTGCTCCTCCCAGTGGATCAGCATGTCGATCTCCTTGGCCCGCGCGTA
>AR_comb_assmDRAFT_10049811_pt1 | contig 18323 bp, 17 predicted proteins | sample ArasoioldDNA_FD_10543 | JGI IMG/M metagenome (IMG submission 10543) | reverse complement strand
TCCGGATCCTTCTTCAGCTTCAACTCGCGGAAGCGCATCTTCAGCGCGTCGTAGATCAGGAAGCGGCCGATGAGCGGCTCGCCGATGCCGGTGACCAGCTTGATCGACTCCGTCGCCTGAATCACGCCGATGATTCCCGGCAACACACCGAGCACACCACCTTCCGCGCAGCTCGGCACAAGTCCGGGCGGCGGCGGCTCGGGGTACAAGCAGCGATAGCACGGACCATCTTTCGTGGCGAACACCGACGCCTGGCCCTCGAAGCGGAAGATGCTGCCGTACGCGTTGGGAATTCCCGAGAGGACGCACGCGTCGTTCACGAGATAGCGCGTCGGGAAGTTGTCGGTGCCGTCGAGGATGACGTCGTAGCCCTTGAACAGCCGCATCGCGTTCTCGGACGTGAGCGCTTCTTCGTAGGTGTCCACCTGCACGTGCGGATTCAGCGCCACGATCTTGTTCTTGGCCGATTCAAGCTTCGTCCGGCCCACGTCGTCTGTTGTATGCAGGAGTTGACGCTGCAGATTGCTGAAATCGACGACGTCGAAGTCGACGATGCCGAGACGCCCGATGCCGGCTGCTGCCAGATACATCGCGGCAGGCGATCCAAGACCGCCGGCGCCGATGCACAACACGCTCGCCGCTTTGATCCTGCGCTGACCGTCCATGCCCACTTCCGGCATGATCAGATGCCGGCTGTACCGCTTGATTTCCTCGGGGGACAGATCGGTGGCAGGAGGCGCAGCTGTCGGGGCACCGCCAGCGACTGAAGGCACGATACTCAGCGTGTCGCCGGATTTCACCGGCGTCGCTTCCTTCTGCAGGTAGCGGATGTCCTCGTCGTTCAAGTAGACGTTCACGAAGTTCCGCAGCTTGCCGTTGTCGGCGTACAGATGCTTGCGCAGTCCTTCGTAGCGCGTCGTCAGATCGGCGAGCAGCTCGCCAACCGTGGCACCGCTGACTTCGACGGCTTCCTTCTTATCCGTGAATGGACGAAGCGGCGTCGGGATGTTGATTGTGTTCGGCATGAGTGAGGCTTTCCTCGTCGAAGGCAGAGCGATCCTCGCGCAATCGCCAGGACGTCATGTCCTCGGGCGTGCCGGCGCGGACGGCAACGATGATGTAGGAAAAGAACGGCAACGCGTGATCGAGATCGTATTGCGACGGCCTGGCCGGATGATCAGGATGCGAGTGATAGAACCCGAGTAACTCTCCACCCAGCTCCCGCGCGCGCTTCTCGCACTGCAAATAGTCGCGATCGCTCACACGGAAACGGCGGCGCGGTCCTTCGTCAGTGACGTTTGGCAGCGCCAGGGTGTGCGTCACCACACCGTCGCGCCCGATCAGCGCACCACAGCACTCGTTCGGATAGGTTTCGACGCCGTGCGCGCGAATGGCCTCGGCCACTCCAGCCTGAAGTGACAACGCCATCAGTTCGCCTCCTCGTCGGTTTCGTCCCACAGACGCTCGGACAGGTACTTCTCGCCGCCGTCGCAGAACACGACGACGACGACCGCATCCGATGTCTGTCGCGCCACACGCAGCGCGCCGGCCAGATTGGCGCCGCTCGAGATACCGACGAACAATCCCTGCCTCGCGAGACGACGGGTCAGGCTGAAGGCTTCCTCGGTACTGATACCGATGTCCTCGTCCGCCAACGTCGCGTCGTAGATGCCGGGCACGATCGCCGTCGCCATGTGCTTCAACCCCTCGAGCGCGTGCAGCGGTGAGTCCGGCTGCACGGACACGAGGCGGATCGCCGGGTTGTACTCACGAAGCCGACGGCCGACACCGACGAACGTTCCGCTCGTACCCAATCCGGCGACGAAGTGTGTCAACTGACCACCCGTCTGTTCGATCAACTCCGGCGCAGTCGTGTCGTAGTGCGCGCGCCAGTTCCCCGGATTGTTGTACTGATCCGGGTAGAAGTAGAGCCCCTGGCTCTCTTCGAACATCTGTTTGACGCGGATGATTGCACCGTCGGATCCCTGCATGGGATCGGTGAACACGACTTCAGCGCCGAACGCCTTGAGGATGCGCTTGCGTTCCGGCGTGACGTTCTCCGGAACGCAGAGCCGGACCCGATACCCCTTGGCCGCACCAATCATCGCGTAGGCAATGCCGGTATTCCCTGATGTCGCGTCGAGGATGATCTTGTCGCGCGTCAGCGCCCCGGACCGTTCACCGTCGGCAATCATTCGGGCTGCCGCCCGATCCTTGACGGACCCCCCGGGATTCTTCCACTCGGCCTTCGCGTAAAGCTGGACATTGCGCAGACCGCCTTCGAACCCCGACAGGCGGATCAAGGGCGTATTGCCAATCAAATCAACGATAGAGGGGGCGGTGCGCAAGAAACCTGGAGAGGCGACGGCCATATCCGACTGTTTCAGTCTGGAATTATATATTAGCGCCCCTCAGCCACTTTACAGGCATCGCAGAGGACCCGGGCAGCCCAGTCGAAGACGGTATGCCCGCAGACCTGCTGGCGCAACGCCCGCATTCGCCGCTCGGCCTCGGCACCGCTTATCGAGAGCGCGGCATGCAGCGTCTCCGCAAACTCGTCCGGCGCAAACGGATTGACCTGCAGCGCATCGGAGAGTTCCCGCGCCGCACCCGCGAACTTCGACAACAGCAACACGCCGCGGTTGTCGGTGCGCGCAGCCACAAATTCTTTGGCTACCAGGTTCATGCCGTCGTGAAGCGAAGACACAACGCACACATCGGTCGCTCGATACAGTGCGGCGACGTCCTTCGGGGTGTGATACTCGCGACGGTAGACGATCGGAAGCCAGCCCGGCATTCCGTGTCTGGCGTTGATCTTGTCCACGAGCTCGCCGATCTCTCGGCTCAAGTCGCGATACCGGTCGATCCGATCGCGCGTCGGGGATCCGACCTGCACGAGGACCACGCGGTTGCGCCACTCCGGGTATCGCTCCAGGAAGCGATCGAACGCAAGCAGTCGATCGGGAATGCCCTTGGTGTAATCGAGCCGATCGACACCCATGACGATGCGCCGATCACCCACATCGAGACGACGCCGGGTCGCTGCGACTTCTTTCGTCCATGCTGTTGTCCCGGGCGCAGTGCCGTTCCAGGTTGAGGGATCGATGCTGATCGGGTACGGCCTTATGGCCGTCTGGTGTCCGCGGCAGAACACTGAGAACGTCTCCTGATCGATTCGCGCTTCCATCGATCGATCGACGGTCTCGAGGAAGTTGTTGCAGTGATACTGCAGGTGGAACCCGAGCAGATCGTTCCCGAGCAATCCGTCGAGCACTTCCGACTGCCACGGCAGGATGCGGAATGCTTCCGGGTTCGGCCACGGAATGTGCCAGAACTGGCACACCACGGCATCAGGCCTCGCGGCCTTCACAAACCTCGGCAGCAACGCGTAGTGATAGTCCTGCACGAAGACGATCGCCCGTGTCCCGGCAATCTCTTCGAGAACGACGTCAGCAAAACGACGGTTGACCTCGACGTAATGGCGCCAGTCACTCTGATTGAAGACCGGCCGCGCGTAGGCGATGTGACACAACGGCCACAACGCATTGTTCGAGACTCCGTAGTAGTAGCCGCTCTCTTCCTGCTGCTTCAGGAACACGCGGCGCAACGAGTACTTCGGCCGATCGGGTGGAACCGCGACGCGGCCCGATGGATCCGACGACTCGAGATCCCCGCTGCCATTGCCATGCGCCACCCATGTGCCGCCGCACGCCCGCATCACCGGATCGAGCGCGGTGACGAGTCCGCTCGCCGGCTGCTTCCAATTGATTCGTACCTTGTCGCCCTGCCGCAGCACCCAGCGTCTGAACCCTTTGCGCTCGGTAACCTGTTTCTCGTGTACGTAGGGTTGCCGATTGGCGACCACCACCAGCTTGGTGTCGCGGAGCCGGTCCGCCATCGTCCGCACGAGGTCAGCTGACGTCATCGCCCGTACTCCTTTCCGTGCCCATTGCGGTTGGTCACGCCCAAGAGGACAGCTGCGACATCAGCTGGGGAGTTCAGTCGCAGACGTGCAAGAGAAGGTCGTTGTCCGACGACGACGGTCAGGCCGTCGCGGACAGCGCGGAACGCTTCCTCGTCAGTCACATCGTCGCCGAAGAAGATGCACCAAGCTTTCTGTCGCGCGTGCGTTTCGACGTCATCGACGATCCAGCGCACGGCGTCGCCCTTGTTCCAGGCGATGTTGGGTAACAGCTCGACCGCCTCGCTGGCGTCGAGCACCTTGAGTTCGTCCGAATCCAGCCACGGACGCGCGACGTCGATCGCGGTCTGCAGGATGTCCTTTCTACGGGTGGACTCGACGGCCCGCACGTGGACCGTCAGCGACACGCCTTTATGCTCGAGCCTGACGCCCGGAACATTACCAAACGCGGCGTTCATCGCATCCGTCACACGATCGATGAGCTCGTGCGAGTCCACGAGATCCGGATGATGCCAGGCGTGATTGCCGTGGCGAATCTCCATACCATGCAGGCCGGCAAGATAAACGTTGTCGGGCAACTGTGTGCGGCGGGCCAGGTCGTCCACACGTCGGCCACTGACGAGCCCGACGGTAACGCCATCACGGGAGGCAAGCGTCTCGAGTACGTGCCGGGTGTCGTCATCCAGCTGCGGAGCCGACGGATCGACATCGAAGGACGCGAGCGTCCCGTCGAAGTCCGACAGCACCACCAGATGAGCTCGTGGCGGACGCGCACCGATCGCCGCGAGGACGTCAGGCACCATCTTGGGATCGTAGTCACTCAGCCAATTCACGCAACCTCGTCCGCACGGACCTCGACCGTTCGGGCAGTCGAGCCTTAATCAATTCGAAGATACTCAACGGCCCGCCCGTCTGTGCTATCGGGTCTTTCCCGTATTTGTGCAGCCTGCTCTTGGTGCGTACGCGTCAGTGCACGATCCCGCGTCGCGCCGCGTATCTAACGACCTCAGCCGTATTCTTAAGGCCGAGCTTCTGCAGCAGATGAGTTCGGTGTGTTTCAACAGTGGCTGGACTAATCGAGAGCACGTCAGCGATCTCTTTGCTGCTCTTTCCTTCGGCCACCAGTTGCAGCACTTCGCGCTCGCGTTCGGAGAGGGCATCGTAGCGATCGGTGATGCCTCGCTCGGTCAGGCTCCTGACATAGTCGTCGAACACGACCTGCGCCACCGCAGGACTGAAGAACGATTTGCCCGCGGCGACCGCCGCGATCGCGGCAATCAACTCAGAGCCCGCTGACTCCTTCAAGAGATACCCACGTGCACCGGCCTGGACGGCCTGCGTCACGTACGCCTGGTCGCTGTGCATGCTCAGGATCAGGATGCGCACCGACGGGGCGCGGCGGATGATCTGTCTCGTCGCTTCGATACCATTGAGCAATGGCATCCCGATGTCGAGAACCGCGACGTCAGGATTGAGCTCGATGGCCTCGCGAACGGCGTCGCGCCCGTTGCCGGCTTCGGCAACGACACGCCAATCGCGACGATCCTCGAGAATCTTTCGGAGTCCCTGACGCAACACGGTGTGATCGTCGCCGAGCAAGACGCGTAGTTCATCCACGGTTCACCTCTGAATCGATCAACGACGCGACGAGATCCGGGTCGAGATCATCTATCCGACTTGGCGGAACAGCCGGCAATTCGACTTCAATCCGTGAGCCACCAGGCGCGCTCTCAATGCGCACCTGACCGCGCAGTCCCGTGACACGCTCGCGAATACTCAGCAGGCCGAGACCGCGCCGCTTGCCCGGCCGTTCGACGTCGGCAACGTCGAAGCCGATGCCGTTGTCCTCGATCTGCACGCGGGCCGTCTCGGAATCCAGCGCGAGCCGCACCGTTCCGCCTGTCGCCTCGGAATGCCGCGCGATATTGGTCAGCGCTTCCTGCACGATGCGGTAGACCGCGCGTTCGGTCTCGGCGTGCAGACGACGATCAGGCCCCTCGTGCACGAACTCGATGGCGATCTGATGACGACGGCGGAAGTCGGCGACCAGCGACTCCAGCGCGGCGACCAGGCCGAGGTCGTCGAGCGCCGAGGGATGCAGAAGACGTGAGAGATCACGGACGCTGTGCAACGCGGTATCGGCGCTCGTCTGGGCGTCGGCAAGCAGTGCGGGCGCCGCACCCATCCGCTCGATTCGTCGTTCCGCGACCGCCAACTGTACTTTCACGGCACTCAGCGCCTGCCCGACATCGTCATGCAACTCGCGCGCGATTCGTCGCTGCTCTTCTTCGCGCGCGTGAATGAGACGCGCCGAGAGCCGTTGCAGATCGCTGGCGATGCGCTCTTCACGCTCGTGCTGCTCCGTGAGCCGCGACGTCAGCGAGGCCGCGTGCCGTGACACGAACCAGCCGATCACCAGACTGATGACGAGAGCCACACCAAACACGGTCCAGACCTGACGCTGCATCTCGGCCTGGGTTTGCGTGATGTCCCGCTGCTGATCGATGAACGCGGCGCGATTCAGCGCCTGCACCTCATCGGAAATGCGAATGACCGCCTCGCGCTTCGGCATGAACCGCCGCAACAGCGTGCGCGCATCCGCCGGCCAGCGACGGCTGTCGGTGGCGAGCACTTCATCGGACGCAAGGCGGAAATCGCGAATCTCTGCGCGGAGTCCATCGACGCGTTCGCGTTCCGCTGCCGAGTCAACAAACGGCACGTACTGCTTCAACAGCGCGTCGATCGCGGCGTACGCCGTCTCGATGCTCTGACGATGCTCGGCCTGAGCGGTGACATCGGGATCGAGCAGTGCGTCCCTGAGCAGCACCGATGCTTCGAGGACCTGGGTTCGCACTGACGCGAGCAACTCCTGCGACTGCTGGTACCGCGTGCCGATGCCCTCGCTGTTGCGTTGCGCCAGGCGCACCCGTTGCGTCACTTGATAGCCGGCAAACAGCCACAGCCCCAGCATCAGGCCGAACCCGGTGAGCAGCACGGTGCGTATGGTCAACCGTTCGACGACGCGGCTCATACACGCATCGTAACGCTGATTCAGAGTGACCATGCCGCGTCACTGGTTTTTTGCAGTGTAAATACAGGGTCGCCGGGATATGTAGGCGCGTCTTCGCGGACTTATCGTGCCAAGAGGAGGAACGATCGTGTCTCAGCGACTTGCGAAGATCGTGATCGGCGCGCTCATGAGTCTCGTCGTCGGCGCTGGATTCTCTGTGGCGGCTGCGCAGAACGGTGGGTCCGAACATCAGAAGCTGACGTTCGATGGCGACACCGCGTTGTGGACAGTTGCGGTGAAGCCCGATAAGACGGCGGACTTCGAGCAGATCATGCAGAAAATGCGGACAGCCTTGCAGAAATCGTCGGATCCGGTTCGTCGCCAACAGGCCGCCGGCTGGAAAGTGATGCGCTTGACGCAGCCGCTCAGCGACGGGACGATTGCTTACGTACACATCGTGCATCCAGTCGTGAAGGACATGGACTATACGATCATGCAGACGCTCTATGAAGCGTTCCCGGATGAACGTCAGGCACTCTACGAGCAGTACCGCGGCGCATTCGCGAAGAACCTGTCACTCGCCACGGGGTCCATCGCCGTTGATCTGTCCCAAGCGCCCTGATCTACAGGGTTTCCCCGAGGCAGAAATACCGGCTCGTGCGGATACGTCCTGCGCCGCCTGCACGGTAAGGTGACGTCCGGTGCCGGGTGGAATTCGATGGTGGCGGAAGCCGGACGTGCAACGGACGTTGAATTTGACGAAGAGTCAGGTGGAACGTCTGGATACCGTGTTCGAGAAAGATCGGCCTGAGCGCATCGCGCTGCGGCGCAAGATCGCGGAGATGGATCGGCTGCTGCGCCGGATCCTGTTGCGGGCCAACGCCGAGGATGTCGCGGTCAAGCGTCTCAGCGAACAGGTCGAGGCGCTGCGCGCGCAACACAACGTCCGCCGTACGCTGATGAAATTTGCGATCTACAGACGGCTGACGCCGGAGCAGCGCACTGCGCTTGCGCAGCTCCGGCGGGCTGATGAGGACATGCGGTCGGGACCGCCACGCGATTCCGACCGCTGATGTAGTGTCCGCCTTTTGGGCGGACCAGTCCGGCTAAAGCCGGACACTACATCTGTCTATGAGATCGGCTTACCCTCGGCGTCACGAATTTCTACGGCGCCGAGATTCAACTTCCTCAACTCAGGTTCGATCTTGGCGCGATCGCCCACTGCAATCACCACCATGTTGGCGGGCACCAGATATTTCTTCGAGACGGCGAGCGCCTGATCCGGAGTGACCGCGTTCACCTGCTCGGCGTAGCGCGTGTAGTAATCGAGGCCGAGGTTGTAGATGAACACGTTCGAGAAATTGTTCACTGCATTCGCACTGCTCTCGAACGCCCCCGGCAGCGAGTTGGCGAGTGAGTCCTTCGCCTTCTGGAGTTCCTCGGCCGACACCGGCTTGTCGATCATGCCCCGGACCTCTTTGAAGATCTCATTCACTGCGGCTGCGGTCACATCGGTGCGGACGCCAGAGGCGATCTGAAACGGCCCGGCCGCTCGTCTGAATGAGAAATTCGAATTGGCGCCGTAGGTGTAGCCATGCTCCTCGCGAAGGTTCATGTTGATGCGGCTCGAGAAGAGCCCGCCGAGCGCGAGATTCATCACCTGCATCGGCCTGAAGTCAGGCGACGACCGCGGCGCGCCAATGCTGGCGACGCGCAACTGCGTCTGCGGGCTGCCTGGCTTGTCCACGATCACCACGCGAGCTGGCGTCGTCGCCGGCGCGCCGAGCGCTGGCTGCGCCGGTGAGCCTTTCTGCCATCCACCGAACGATTTCTCCGCCAATGCCTTCAGCTCGGCCATCGAGATGTCACCGGCCACAACAAGCGCCGCGTTATTCGGCACGAAATTCTGCTTCCAGAATGCTTCCATATCGGCGCGCGACACGCTCTTGAGCGCCGCCTCTGTGCCGATCTCCGCATAGCCGTACGGGTGCTTCGGCCCGTAGAGCGCCGACGCTGTGACCTGCGCGGCCACCTGATTCGGGTTGTCTCGCTGCTGCACCAGCGCGGCCAGACGGCTGGCACGCTGCCGCTCGATCTCCTGCGCCGGGAACGATGGATGCAGAGTGACATCCGCGAGCACATCGACGGTCGAAGCAAAGTTCTTCGACAGCGACCGGATGGCGAGTGTCGTCGCGTCCATAGAGCTGCTGATGCCGAGCGATGCGCCAAGCTGAGCGACCTCGTCTGCGATCTGCAGCGCATTCCGCGTCGCGGTCCCTTCGTCCAGCATGGCTGCGGTGAAGTTGGCGAGTCCCGGTTTGTCGAGCGGGTTCGCATCACTGCCGGTGCGAAGCACGAGGTTGGCGGCGACGATCGGCAGTCCACGCCGCTCGTTCAGGATCAACGTCAGTCCATTGGGCAGCGTCTCCGTCATCGGCGTGGCCAACTGCAGCGGACGCGCAGTCGCCGGCTTCGGCATCTCATTGCGCCATGGCTCGTCGGCGTTGATCGATTCACTGCCTTCGCCCTCCGCGGCCTTGGACGCGGGAGGCGTGGCCACCTGCGGCTGTGCGGCCGGCTGTCCGGGCACGACGTGCATGACGACACGCGCCGTCGGCGCGAGTTGATCGCGCGCAAACGTCTGCAGCGTGGAGGCCGTCACCCCGCGATAGCGTTGGACGTCCTGCTGCAGATAATCGGGATTCCCGAGATAGTGGTTATAGCTGTTGAGACGATCGGCGATGCCACCGAAGCCGCCCAGCCGCTCGAGACCGCCGATCATGTTGGTCTCGATCATGTTGCGCGCGCGCTCGATCTCGTTCCGCTCGGCCGGCTTCGTGCGGAAGGTCGCCAATTCCTCTTCGAGCGCCTTCTCCAGTTCCTCCACCGTGTGTCCAGGTCGTGCCGTGGCCTGAATCTGGAAGATGGAGCCGAGCATCAGCGAGTACTGCTGCGCCGTTACGTCCTGGGCGATTTGCTTTTCGTAGACCAGCTTCTTGTACAAACGGCTCGAGCGTCCGCCACCAAGGATCGTTGCAGCGATGTCGGCGTCGGCGTCGCCAGGCTTGAGGATGGGCGATGTCAGCCATGCCATGTACACGCGAGGCAACTCCACGCGAGCGGTCACGACCTTGCGGCGCTCAGACGTGATCGGCGGCGGTGTCTGCGCTTTGATCGGCGGAACAGCGGGACCTTGCTTCAGCGTGCCGAAGTACTTCTGCACCAGCGCCTTCATCTGCGCCGGCTCGAAGTCGCCAACGATGGCCAGGCTGGCGTTGTTGGGCGCGTAGTATTGCCGGAAGAATTTCTTCACGTCCTCGAGCTTCGCGGCCTGAATGTCTTCGTGCGATCCGATGACGTTGCCGTAATAGGGATGCCCGGCAGGAAACAACGTCTGAACGAGCGTCTCTTCAGCCAGCCCGTACGGTTCGTTCTCGATGCTTTGCCGCCGTTCGTTGCGAACGACGTCCTGCTGATTCGACAGCGCCGCCTGGTCGACTTTGTCGAGCAGGTAGCCCATACGATCAGACTCGAGCCACAGCGCAAGCTCCACCTGATTCGATGGCACCGTCTCGAAATAGTTCGTGCGGTCGTAATCGGTCGTGCCGTTCAAGTCGCTCGCACCTGCGGCTTCGAGCAGACGGATGTGCGAATCGGGCGGCACGTGCTTCGAGCTCTGGAACATCATGTGCTCGAAGAGGTGCGCGAACCCGGTGCGCCCTTTGTCCTCGTTGGATGGGCCGACGTGATACCAGAGATTCACGGCCACCATCGGCAGCCCGCGCTTCTGACTGAGAATCACCTCGAGCCCATTCGGCAGGGTGTACTTCTCGAACTGCAAACGCGGAACGTCGGCCGACGCCACCGGGCCGCGATTCTGTGCAAATGATGTCGTCAGCGTGGCAATCGCCAGCAGGAGCGCAGCGAGGAGGGAGATAAACGCTCGTGTATACATGACTGTGACTCTTCTACGTAGCTTTGTTGTCGAGACTCGCCCACAGATACCAGCAGGCGACGGAGCGATACGGTCGCCAGTTCTCGCCCAGGCGAGTCAGCCGAACAGGCGTCGGCGCGAGACGAAGTTTATATGCTCGTTGGACGGCCTTCAGGATGCCAAGGTCCCCGACCGGAAGCACATCCGGCCGATGCAAGCGAAACATCAGGAACATCTCAGCCGTCCAGCGGCCAATGCCCTTCACACTGGTCAGCGCAACGATAACGTCTTCATCCGGCAACGTGTCGAGGGCGTCGAGCGCCAGCGAGTTGTCCAGAGTACGCGCGCACAAATCCCGGATGTATCCAAGCTTCTGAGGACTGATCCCGACCGCGCGAAGCCGCTCGTCTGGCATCGCCGCGATCGCTGCGGGTGTGGGGCGGCCATCGAATAACGCCGCGAACCGGGCCTCGATCGTCGCCGCCGCCTTCGTCGAGAGTTGCTGCGCGATGATCGCGTGGAGCAACGCCCGAAACGGGTCGGTGCGCTGCGCCTTTGCAAGCCCACACTCGCCGTAACGGCGCATCAAATCCCGGATCACCGGGTCGCGGCGCGCCAATACCCGCCGCGCCTTCGCGTAATCAAGCGCCGTCATCTAACAAGGTCAAAGGTCAAAAGGCAAAGGTCAAAGGGCAAAAAGCAAAAGTCAAAGGTTAGGACGGCGCGTTCAGGCCCGTCTACTTAATTGTGACGACGGACGGGCGATTGGAGTTGGTCATCAGGGAATCTGTGTAGTACGCCTTCTCTCGACGCGGACCACTAAAATGGGCGGATGACTGGCGGACCACTGGCTGGCCTGACGGTGCTGGACCTGACCCGCGTGCTGTCCGGCCCGTATTGCACGATGCTGCTGGCCGACATGGGCGCGCGTGTCATCAAGATCGAGCAGCCCGGTCGCGGTGACGAGACGCGGGCCTGGGGACCGCCGTTTGTCGCCGGCGAGAGCGCCTACTTCCTCAGCATCAACCGCAACAAAGAGAGCGTCACGCTTGATTTCAAGCAACCGGGCGGACGCCAGGCACTCGATCGGCTCCTGGAGCGCGCCGATGTGCTGGTCGAAAACTTCCGGCCCGGCACACTCGATCGCCTTGGACTTGGCTACGCCGCGGTCGCGGCGATCCATCCGCGTCTTGTCTACTGCTCGATTTCGGGGTTCGGCCAGACGGGACCGCGCAGGAACCAGGCGGGCTACGACGCTGTGATGCAGGCAGAAGGCGGACTGATGAGCGTCACGGGTGCGGCCGACGGCCCGGCGTACCGCGTCGGCGTCGCCATCGCTGATCTCGTCGCCGGCCTGCTCGCGGCGCAGGGCATCGTGCTCGCGCTGTACTCGAGAGATCGGACCGGACGCGGTCAGCAGGTCGATGTGGGCATGCTGGACGGTGTCGTCTCGCTGCTCACCTATCACGCGTCAATGCATCTGACCACCTCGACGAGGTCGCAGCGCGTCGGCAATCGTCACGCGACGATCGCGCCGTATGACACGTTCACCGCCGCCGATGGCGAGCTGTTCCTGGCCGTCGGCAATGACGATCAGTTCCGACGGTTCTGCGAAGCGACCGGGCAGCAGACGCTCCTCACTGATGAGCGCTTCGCGACGAACCCCTCGCGCGTGGTTCATCACCGAGAGCTGCGTGAGCGGCTTGCGCCGATCATGCGGCAACAGTCGCGCGCGTACTGGAACGAGCAATTCACGCGCGCCGGCGTTCCGTGCGGCTCGGTGCGTGATGTGCCCGATGCGCTCTCGGATCCGCAGCTCATGGCGCGCCAGATGATCGAGGCCGTCGAGCACGCCGCCGCTGGGACGCTCAAGGTGCTGGGCGTCCCGATCAAGTTGTCGGAGACGCCAGGCAGTGTTCGAACCGCACCGCCCACACTGGGGCAGCACACTGCGCAAGTCCTCGCCGAGATTGGCATGACGATCGGGGAGATAGACGACTTGCGGCGTGCGAGCGCAATCTAACGGGCTCTATACGTTGAAGGAGAACGCGTCAGTGGAAGTTTCTCACGTCAGAAGACGCCTGCAGGCCGCGATAGCCGCAGCACGCGAGCGCGCACAGCAGCGACGGCAACAGACCGCGGATGCTGAAGGCACGTACGACCGCTTTCTCTCGCAGGTCGCCGTACCGCTCGCGCGCCAGATCGCCAACGCACTTCAGGCCGAAGGTTACTCGTTCACCGTCTCGACGCCCGGGCGCGGATTGCGCCTGGCGCTCGACCGCGGCCGCGATGATTTCATCGAGCTCGCGCTCGACACCGACAGTGATACGCCGACCGTGATCGGCCGAATCCGGCGCACGCGTGGCTCTCGCACCATTGAAGAAGAGCGGCCCGTCAAACGAGACGCACTCCCGGATCACGTCAGCGAGCAGGACCTTCTGGATTTCTTCGAGAACGCGTTGCAGCCCTGGCTCGAGCGATAGCCGGCAGGACGATCACTCGTTCAGATTCCTCGGCAGCGCGCCCGGGTCGGTGAAAACGCGCCACGAACGTCGATCAAGTCCAGCGAACGCCGCGTCGTAACGCGCGACGGACGAGCGGCCGACGTCACGGATGAAGATTCGTCGTACTTGGCGCGGAAAGCGCCGCGCCAAATCGCCGAAGACCTCCGGATCGCGTTGACCTGAATCGCCGACAAGCACAAAGCGACGACGCGGCAGCCGCTGCAAGAGCGGCTCGATATTGCGTCGCTTGTACCGATCCGCGGACGCGAGCACGTTGAAGAACGAACGGTCATGCCAGCGGAAGTCCCTCAGGTGGAACGTACCTTTGGGGAAGCCGTCGCTGTCCAGAAACGCCGCAATCGGAACGTAGAGCTGCCACGGCGTGGCCGAGAGGTAATGAAACTGCGCGCCGCCGTCACTCCATGAGCGATACAGCGCAGCCATCCCGGGCACAGATCGGAATGGCTCCACAAAGGTCCCGCGCAGAAGCGCCGCGCGATCCTGGACGTGACTGACCCGGATCGTGTCGTCGATATCAGAAAACACCGAGAGACCTTCTGGCGCCAGGCAATGAATGTCGAAGTCCTCGGGCGGCGCCTTCACCGTGATGGTGGTGCGCAGCCTTCCGTTCGGTCTGGTTTTTCCAAGAACAAACGTCTCGCCGCCCGCAGTGACTGTAATGGCATGGCCGCGTGTGTTGTCGGCGAACATCCACCGTGCGCGCTCGGCAAACGTCTGTTTCTCGATGGCATTGAGACGCGCGCGTGTGAAACCGAACGCCTCTCGTACCACCGGAATCACGACGCGATGCGATCGCAGGCGGCAGCACCACGCGTGCACCTCGATCTGCCAGCCCTCGTCGACGGGGAGCGCGAGCGTCGGGAAGAAAAAGACGTGGCGATCTGACTTCACGAACGGCAGGCGGCTCTGACGGCCTTACAGACCGCAGGCGCCGCGTCGGGCCGCCCAAGGGCGCGGGCGGAGGCAGCCATGTCCTTCAACTTTGGCGAACCAAGAAGACGATCGATCCGGAACGGGAGATCCTCAACTCGATTGACCTTGGCCGCGGCGCCACGCTCGAGCAGAAAATCACTGTTCGCCGCTTCCTGTCCGGGAATCGGATTGATGATGAACAGTGGTCTGCCAAGTGCAAGCGCCTCGGCGGTCGTGAGACCACCCGGCTTGCTGACGATGAGATCGGCCACCGCCATCATCTCGTGCATGTTGGTGACGAAGCCAAGCACGTGTGTCGGGTGACGACGATCGTGCGCTGCCAGTTCGCGCCGTAGCTCCACGTTGCGGCCTGCGACAACGACGACCTGAAACTCGCGCTCGATGCCGTCCAACGACTCGAGGATCTCGGCCACCGGTCCCATCCCGAAACCACCACCGAGGACGAGGACCGTCGGTAGATCATCGCGAAGCCCCCGGCGTCGCCGGACGAGTGCGGCGTCGATCGGCTGCGAGAAGCGTCCGCCGATCGGAATGCCCGTGACGACCACGCCCTCGCCATCGACTTTGCGCGCGACCAAACGAGCCTTGGTCTCCTCGGCGGCGACGCAATACAAATCGACTCCCGGCTCCATCCACAGCGCATGCGCCTCGAAGTCGGTGACGACGCACACGACGTAAGGATGGTGGCGCGCGCCCTCCGCGGCGCCCCCGCCGTCTGCGGCGCGCCCGGCGGGCTTGCGGCTCTTGAGCGAACCGAGCACTTCGAGCGGCAGGAAGTGCGTACACAACACGACGTCTGGTTTGAACTGGTCCACGAGACGAACGAACTTGCGGTTGGTATGCTCCGCAAATCGCCTTCTCAGTGTGGAAAGCTCGCGCAGACGTTTGGGGTTGTCGGTCTTGTTGAAGAACAGCTCGTACAACTCCGGCGCGTGCGCGATCAGCTTGACGTAGCCTTCGGCGTAGAACTTCCGCTGAAGCTTCGGCACGAGGTCCAGCAGATCGACTCGTTTGACCTCATCGGAAGGATAGGCGGTCGTCCAGGCCTCATCGAGGGCGGCAGCGGCCTGAAGGTGTCCACCGCCTGCGGTTACGGTTGCAATGAGCACGCGCACGTATGTCGCTCCGTCGATAGTGTATCGGCGGGTTGCGACTGGATCAGAAGCGGAAGGCGGTTACTGCGGTTTGCGTGCGATGTGAATGGCCATGAGACCGCCAAGCACCGGTAACACGCGCGCGTCGCTGAAACCGTGACGCGTCATTAATCCCGCCACGGCTTTCGCGCCGGGATAGTTCCGGATCGACTCGGGGATGTAGCGATACGTGTCCGGATCGCCATGCAACGCGAGACCGAGCAGCGAGCCGACGACGCTGAGATACGCGTGATACGCGCCACGAACGATCGGATTCGCCGGGCGGTTGAAGTCGAGCGACAGCAGACGACCGCCGGGCGCGAGCACGCGATGGATTTCACGCAGCGCCAGGTCCAGATCAGGCACGTTGCGCAGTCCATATCCCGTTGTGACCACAGTGAAGCGGCCGTCAACAAATGGGAGCGCCAACATGTCGGCCGTGACAAGTGGCGTGCGCGGATCGTTCCGCCGCTGTTGCGCGAGCTGCAGCATGCGATGCGTGACGTCGAGACCGACGCCCGATCGCGCTGGTGGCACGGCAGCAAACAGAATGTCGCCGGTACCGCAGGCCAGATCGAGCACGCGGTCGCTCGCGCGCAGCTCCGCGAGCTGAATCAACCGCCGCTTCCACCGGCGATCCTGGCCGTAGGAGAGAAAGCCGGTGATGAAGTCGTAGCGATCGGCGATGGTGGCAAAGAGACGCCGTACGTAGCGGCGTTTGCCGTCGGGCGTGGCGATATCCGAACGCAGTGTCATCCGTCGACGTGCTCAGGATGGCTCGCGGGCGGGTGTCACTGCGCGCGCAGCAGCAGGACGGGAATCTTGACGAGGTGGCGCACCTTGTCCACGGTCGTCCCGCGCAGCAGATCCTGGAGAAAGCGGTGCCCGTGCGTGGACATCGCAATGAGATCGACCTTGCGCTCCCCGCACAACCGAATGAGCTCGGTGGCTGGATCGCCCATCGCGAGCTCGGTGCTGACTTTGAGGGATGCTCCAGTGAGCTCGGCGGCGAGCTGCTCGAGATACGCCCGATCCGCTCTCATCTCTTCGGACTCGCGCAGCTTGAGCTGATCGAAGTTGCGCGCCGCCCAGCCGTCGGCGACGTGGACAAGCAGCAGCTCAGCGCCGGTCAGCGACGCCAGCTCGCGCACGTGCGTCAGGATTGTGCGGTCCGCCGGCGAGTTCTCGACGGCAACGAGAATCGATCGATACATCGTTATCCGGTGAACGTCTGATACAGCAAGTATGCGTTCAGCGCCGCAATAATAACCGCGACCATCCACGCGAGGAGCCGCATCCATCGCGGCGCAACCAGGTCACCCATCTTTCGGCGATCGCACGTGAAGCTGACCAGCGGAAATACGGCAAACGGCAGTTGCAGACTGAGAACCACCTGACTCAACACCAGCAAAGCGCCCGTTCCTCGCTCCCCATACAGCACGACGACGATCACCGCGGGGACGATCGCCACGAGCCGCGTGATGAGCCGCCGCAGCCACGGGCGCAGCCGGATGTTGACGAAACCCTCCATCACGATCTGACCAGCCAGCGTGCCAGTGAGCGTCGCATTCTGGCCTGAACACAACAGCGCGACCGCGAACAGCACACCGGCCGCCGTCGTGCCGAGCAGCGGCGACAACAGCTTATAGGCGTCGCCGATGTCGGCCACCGCTTCGTACTCCGTGCCGTGGAACACGGCCGCCGCCACAATCAGGATGGCGGCGTTGATGAACAGCGCCGACATAAGCGCCACGGAGGAGTCGATCGATGCGAAACGGATCGCCTCCTTCTTGCTGGCGAGCGTATCCATATAACGGCGAGTCTGCACGATCGACGAGTGCAGATAGAGGTTGTGCGGCATCACCGTCGCGCCCAGGATGCCGATCGCGATGTAGAGCATTGCCGGGTTGGTCAGGATTTCCGTGCGAGGAATGAAACCGGAGACGACGTCGGCTGGATTAGGCGACGCCCACCAGATCTCGATCGCGAACGACGCTGCAATCGCGACGATCAAGGCGACGACCAGCGCCTCGACGTAGCGGAATCCCTTGTGCTGCAGGAACAGCACGATCAACACATCGAGCACCGTAATGCACACACCCCAGATCAGCGGCAGGCCGAAGAGCAGATTGAGCGCAATCGCTGCGCCGATGACCTCTGCGAGATCGCAGGCGGCGATCGCGATCTCGCAGACGATCCAGAGCGCAATCGTCACCGGCTTGGAATAGCTGTCCCGGCACGCTTGTGCGAGATCGCGTCCGCTGCCGATGCCGAGCCTGACGGCGAGGGCCTGCAGCAGGATGGCCATCAGGTTGGAGATGAGGATCACGCTGAGCAGCGTGTAGCCGTAACGCGCACCACCGGCCAGGTCGGTTGCCCAGTTGCCCGGGTCCATGTAACCGACGGCAACCAGATACCCCGGACCTGCAAACGCCAACAGCTTCCGCCAGAAACCCGCATCGGACGGCACCGCGATCGAGCCATGCACTTCACGCAAGCTCGGCGCTGAAGGCGCACTCTTCCAACCGCCACTCGATTCAGCTCTCGGCAAGCCGGTCCCGGTCAGGGATGCATCAGTTTGATGGTCTGAAGCCATTTAGATTCAGTCGATTTTGAGCTTTCAAAATTACAGTGTGGATGATAACATACCCAGACTTTTACGGCTCAAACTAATCGCGTCCGGGTGAGTATGCTCGCGTCAAGCACTGTCGAAAACTACCTGAAGGCCATCTATGCAGGCGCCGCCAGCCTCGGCAACGGTCAGCGGCTTCTGCCAATGGGGCAACTCGCGGCCGCCGTCGGCGTCACGCCCGGCACCGCGACGACGATGGTGAAGACCCTGGCGGAGTCGGGGCTGGTGGAGTAC
>AR_comb_assmDRAFT_10019188_pt1 | contig 18332 bp, 16 predicted proteins | sample ArasoioldDNA_FD_10543 | JGI IMG/M metagenome (IMG submission 10543) | reverse complement strand
GATCGCAACTTTTCCTGCGCTCGGTCGATCGCGACGAGCCGGTGGCGATCGCCGGCACCGAAGACGCCAGCGATCCGTTCTTCTCGCCCGATGGCGAATGGGTCGGGTTCTTTGCGCGCGGCAGCTTGCAGAAAATCCGGATTGACGGCGGCGTGCCGACGGTCCTCGCCGCCGCCCGCGCCGGCGCCGGCGCGACGTGGACGGCCGGCAATACGATCGTCTTTGGCGGCGGTCCAGGCGGAGGTCTCGCCCGCATCAGCGCCGTTGCAGGTAGTCGTTCGATCGGCGCGCCGGACGATGCCCCGGTGGTCGTCGCAGCCCCCATGCCCGGCACGCGCGATCTTCGGCTGGGATGGCCGGATGTCCTCCCCGGCGATCGGGGCGTGCTATTCACGTCGATCACCCTGGCCGGCAGCGATGTCGGCGTCCTCGATTTGCGAAGCGGCACACGCACGATGCTCGCCGAGCAAGCGGCGTTCGCGCGCTACTCGCCGACCGGGCACATCGTCTTCGAACGGCAGGGGCGTCTTGAAGCGGCGCGCTTCTCGCTGACGTCTTTGACCACCACCGGGCCGCCGAGGCCGATCGTGACCGGTGTCTCGCGCGGAGACATGCTGGACGGTCCGCGCTTCGCCTTCTCGCGAAGCGGCGCGCTCGTTTACGTGCCGGCGACGCTCGATGAGCGCGATGCGCCGTTGCACTGGCTCGATGCGCGCGGACAACTCGAGCGCGTGCCGCTTCCGACCGAGCGAGCGGGATCGATCGACGTCGCACCGAATCAACGGCAGCTGGCGTTGACGATCGACGGCGAGTCGGGGCCGGCGGTCTGGGTCGGCGACACGGCGCTGGGAGATCTGCGTCCGTTCATCAGCGGCGGCCAGAGCGTCAGCCCCGCGTGGCGCCCTGACGGTCTCGAGATCGCATTTGCTTTCAGCAAGGCGGGGCCATTCAACCTGTTCGTGAAGCCGGTCGAAGGCAGCTCCGGTCCGGCACCGCTCATCGCCAGTCCGTGGAATCAGTTCCCGACATCGTGGGCGCCCGACGGGTCCCAACTGGCCTTCACCGAATTCCAGCCGCTCACCGGCGCCGACATCTGGGTGCTCGACGTCAATACGCACGAGCGCAAGGCGCTGGTTCGGACGCTGTTCGACGAAACGTGGGCGCGCTTTTCACCCGACGGGCGAACCATCGCCTACATGTCGAACGAGTCCGGGCGATGGGAAATCTACCTGCGTTCGGCGACTGGAGACGGATCGCGCATCCGGGTGTCGACGAGCGGCGGCGTGTGGCCGTGCTGGTCGATCGACGGCAGGACCGTCTACTTCAGCGCCGGCGGGCGGACCATGGCGGCAAGTGTCAACACCGGCACGGCGCTGGCGGCGTCGGCGCCGACGAGCGTGCCCGGTGCTGATGCGATGGTCCTTGCCGGCGGCGGCACCGCCGGCGATCGCCTCCTCGTCCGCCAGGCCGGTGCGCGGCCCGCCGGACGCGGCGAACTGCGCGTCGTCCTGGAATGGTTCACCGAGCTGACCAAGCGCCTGTGATTCACGTCACGTCCATCGACGATCTGCGCATCGCCGCGTATCGTCACATCGCCAGTCCCGATCAGCTGCTCGACCTCGGACTGTTCGTAGCCGAGGGCCGGCTCGTCGTGCGGCGGCTGATCGATCTCGGTCAGTGGGCGATCGACTCGATCCTGGTCACGCAGCCGGCCGCGGATGCCCTGGACGACATGCTGCCGAAGACCATCGCCCCGGTCTACATCGCCGCGCAGGAGGTGATGAACCAAATCGCCGGCTTCAACATTCATCGCGGCTGCCTGGCGCTCGTCCGGCGCCCGGCGACGCCGACGCTCGATCGCATCGCGGCGGGCCCGCTGTCGCGCGTGCTCGTCCTCGAGGGCGTGAACAACCCTGACAATGTCGGCGGCTTGTTCCGCAGCGCCGCCGCCTTCGGCATCGAGCTCGTCGTGCTCGGTCCCGACAGCGGCGATCCGCTGTATCGAAAGGCGATCCGCACGTCGATGGGCGCCTCATTGTCGCTGCCGTTCGCCCAGGCCTCGCAGTGGCCGGGGGCGATCACCGATCTGCGCGCCGACGGATTCACGGTGGTGGCGCTGACACCGGCCTTCGCCGCCGAGCCGCTCGAAGATGTGCGCCAGGTCCCGAAGCTGGCCTTGCTCGTCGGCTCGGAAGGATCGGGGTTGACGCCGGAAGCCTTGAAGGCCGCGACGCTGATGGCGCGCATCCCGATGACGCCGGACGTCGATTCGCTGAACGTGACGACGGCCGCGTCGATCGCGATGTATCACTGCTTTGCGGAGAAGCGCGGGTAGCGCCAGTCAACTGTCGACTCTCGGCTGCTGACTGAGGCATTAAGCTAGGAATAGATGGATTTCGTCGAAGAGGTCTTGAAGTTTCTCACCGCCCGCATGCAGATCGAAGCCGAGTGGGCGGTGCAGGAGCAGACCTCGTTCACATGGTGGGCGCACACGCTCGCGCAGCGGGTGTGGGTCGCGCCGCCGCGGGAGTTTCAGGGCGTCGAGCTCACCACGCTCCACATCGAAACCGATCTGCTCGGCGACGTGCCGATGGGCGAAGGAACGTGGACACGGCTGGCCAACGTCAATCAATACGCCACGCTCAGCGCGTACGTGGCCGACAGCGCCAAGGGAACCATTCGCCTTCATTCATCCGTTTCGCTGACCGCCGAAAACTGGCTGCTCGCGCGCTCGATCGCGCTGCATGCGATGGCGCTGCAAATGGCGGATGCCTACGCGGAGGCGCCGGAACTGGCGGTCGCATTCGGCGGCCGCGTCGCGGCGACGCCGCATCCGCGGCAGGGCCTTCGCGAAAGCCCCGACGAGATGATCGGCATCCTCGAGATCTACCAGCAGCGCGGAGACAGCGAGTCGCCGTTTACTGCCGACGAAATCGCCGAGCTGGTGCATCTCGAGCCGCGGCCCTGGACGATGGCCGCGAACGAGCTCCACCGCCTCGATGCCGATCTCGAATTTGCGGCCGATCTGCCGGCACGGCTCGAGCTGGACGCTTCGGAACGGCATGCGTCGCTCGGCAGCGGCCTGCAGATGCGGCTGCTGCTGCCGGTCGAGCCCGATGACGCGATCGCGCAGAAATTGAACGCCAACGAATGCGTCGAGCCCGACGCCCATCAACTCGGCGCGTGGTGCGTCGATCGCGAGCGCGGCCTGATGTTCACCGGTTTCGTGCCGGCCGCGGCGCATGCGCCGGGCCTGGCGCGCGCGCTGGTGTATCACCTCTCGGCCAAGAACGAGTGGGCGCGCGCATTGTTGTTTCCGTCAGCGTAAAGGTCGTAGAGGCGCGTCTAAAGACGCGCCTCTACGTTACGACTCCCAATCGAGCGAGCGGGTCACGGCTTTCTTCCAGCCCGCGTAGAGCTTCTCGCGCAGGGCCGCGTCCATCGCCGGCCGGAACTCTCGATCGAGCGCCCAGTTCCTGGTCACGTCTTCGAGGCCGTCCCAATAGCCGACCGCGAGGCCGGCCAGATAGGCCGCGCCAAGCGCCGTTGTTTCCGCGACAACCGGGCGGCGCACCGAGACGTCGAGCAGGTCGGCCTGGAATTGCAGCAGCATCGCGTTCGCCGCCGCTCCGCCATCAACCTTCAACGTCGTCAGTTTCAACTGTGATTCCGCCTGCATCGCTTCGAGGACGTCGCGGGTCTGGTATGCCATCGCATCGACTGCGGCGCGCGCGACGTGCTCGATCGACGAATTGCGGGTCAGGCCGACGATCACGCCGCGGGCGCGTGGATCCCAATACGGGGCGCCAAGACCGACAAAGGCAGGCACGAGATACACGCCGTCGGTGTCTTTCACCTGCGACATGAGCTTCTCGACGTCGGCGGACGCCGTGATCGCCTTCAACCCGTCGCGAAGCCACTGCACCGCGGCGCCGGCAATGAACACCGAGCCCTCGAGCGCGTACGTCGTCTTGCCGCCGATCTGCCACGCGACGGTCGTGAGCAGCCCCTTTTCCGACGGCACCGGCTTGTCGCCCGTGTTGAGCAACATGAAGCAGCCCGTGCCGTAGGTATTCTTCGCCGAGCCCGGCTCGAAGCAGGCCTGGCCGAAGAGCGCCGCCTGCTGATCGCCGGCATCGCCTGCCACGGGGATCGCCGCGCCAAAGAGATCCGGATCGGTCTTGCCGTACACCTCGCTCGACGATCGCACCTCGGGCAGCATCGCGCGCGGGATGTCGAGCAGCCGCAGCAGCTCGTCATCCCACTCCAGGGTGTGAATGTTGAAGATCAGCGTGCGGCTGGCGTTGCTGACGTCGGTCACGTGGCACGTGCCGCCGGTCAAGCGCCAGATCAGGAACGTGTCGATGGTGCCGAACAGGATTTCGCCGCGGGCGGCGCGATCGCGCAGGCCGTCGAACGAGTCGAGCAGGTGCTTGATCTTCGTGCCGGAAAAATAGGCGTCGACGACCAGCCCGGTCTTGTTGCGGAACGTCGCTTCGTGCCCCGCGGCCTTCAGGCGATCGCAGATTGGCGCGGTGACGCGGCTCTGCCAGACGATCGCGTTTGCGATCGGCTTCCCGGTCGCCTTCTCCCACAGCACCGTCGTCTCGCGCTGGTTGGTGACGCCGATCGCGGCGATGTCGAGCGCGCTGATGCCGGCGCGGGCGATCGCCTCCTTCGCCGTCGCGAGCTGCGTCGACCAGATGTCCTCGGCGTTGTGTTCGACGTGCCCTGGTCCCGGAAAGATCTGCGGGAACTCCTGCTGCGCCGACGACACGGCCTTGCCGGATCGATCGAAGACGATCGCGCGGCTCGACGTCGTGCCCTGGTCGAGCGCAAGAACGAACCGTCGCGACGAAGTCATCGGCCGGCCTCCTCCTTCGCACTACGCGCTACGGAGGACAGGTCGGGCGCCACGTGGTGCTTGTTGACGAACACGTCATACAGCCACGCGCCGAGAATCGCGCCGACGATTGGCGCGATGATGGGCACCCACCACCAACCGCCGCCCGCCGTGAAGACACCCGATCCCCAACCGGCGACGAATGTGAACAGGCGCGGGCCGAAATCGCGCGCCGGGTTGATCGCATAACCGGCGTTGAAGCCGAATGCGACGCCGATCGCGATCACCAGCATGCCGACGAGCGGCCCGGTGAACCAGGCCGGCGCCCCGACATTCTTTTGATCGGTGACCGCGAGCACGCCCACCATCAGCAGCATCGTGCCGACGACTTGATCCACGAATCCGCCGGCAATCGACAGGAACGGCTGCGGGTAGGTCGCGAAGATGCCGGCGGTGGCGGTGGCGCCCTCGACCATGCGCACGCCGCCGTCGAAGGCGGACAAGGCTTCGCGGTATGTCGCATAGACGAGCGCGGATGCGGCAAATGCGCCGGCGATCTGCGCGAGGCTGTAGGGGACGACCTTGCTCCACGGGAACGCCCGATGCACGGCGAGCGCGATGGTGACGGCTGGATTCAGGTGCGCGCCGGAGACTCCCGCGGAGGCATAGATGCCAAGCATCACGGCGAGCCCCCAGCCGATGTTGATCGAGAGCACCGAGCCGTTGGCGTTCTTGCTGAGGACGGTCTGGGCGACCACGCCGACGCCGAATGCGATCAGGATAAAGGTGCCGAAGAACTCCGCGGCGGCTTCCCGGGCTGTGCCTTTGAGCATGCGCGATTCTAGTTCACTTCACTTTGAGAACGATGATGTGTTGCCACGGCAAGACGTCGATCACCTTGTCGAGCACGAAGCCCTCGGCTTCGAGCTCCAGCTTCACTTCGGCGACGCTCATCTTGTGCACTTCGAGGATCGGCACCTTCGGATCTTCCTTGCGGAACTCCAGGAGCACCAGCCGGCCGCCCGGCTTCAAGGTCCCTTTCAGCCGCTGCAGAAAAATCTGCGGCTCCTGCAGCTCGTGATAGACGTCCACCATGATTGCCAGGTCGATCGACGCCGGCGGCAGTTTGGGATCGTCCATGCCGCCGAGGACGGTCGTTACATTGCCGAGACCTTCCGATTTGATCCGGCGATCGAGCAGCGCGATCATGCCGGGCTGAATATCGGTGGCGTAGACGCGCCCGGTCGGACCCACCCGCTTCGCGATCCGCGTCGAGTAATAGCCCGAGCCGGCGCCGATGTCGGCGACCACCATCCCGGGCTTGAGCTCGAGCGCATCGAGCGCCTTCGACGGCGCCTCTTCGTCCTCGCGCTCAGGACGTTCGAGCCAGCCGGCGCCGCCGACGCCCATCACCGGCGCGAAGACGCGGCCGCTGACCGGATGGCGCCGCTGCGCCTGCACGAAGACTCCAGCAACGATCACGAAGGCAAGGCTCGCGGCAATCAGGCGCATTTGTTTGTTATCCTCTTACTTCCATTCATGGCGCTTGCCGCACGAGCTGCGACCCCGGCCGACGCCGAACGCATTGCCCAAATCTATAACGAAGGCATCGAGGATCGCGTCGGAACCTTCGAGACCCGCCCGCGCACCACGGACGACGTGCGTGCGTGGTTCGACGGCCGTCATCCGATTGTCGTCGTCGAAGACGGCGGCCAGATCGTGGCTTTTGCGTCAACGTCGAACTATCGCGCGCGTGAATGCTACGCGGGCATCGCGGAATTCTCGGTTTACGTCGCCCGCAGCGGCCGCGGCCGCGGTGCCGGCACCGTCGCCATGCGGGCGCTCCTCGATGCGGCGGGCCCCGCGGGGCTCTGGAAGCTGGTGTCGCGCATCTTCGTCGAGAACGCCGCCAGCCGAAGGCTGATGGCGTCGATGGGCTTTCGCGAAGTCGGCATTTACGAAAAGCACGCCAAACTCGACGGACAGTGGCGTGATGTCGTGATCGTGGAGCGGCTGATTCCAGAGAACATCAGTAAATGACGCGGTCAGTGCCACAGATTATCTCGCTCGTCGCCATCGTGGCGGGCCTGGTGCTGTTCGTGGTGACGATGCTCGGCATCGATCGGTCGGAGACGCTGATCGAGGCGCGTAGCCTCGGCGCCGCGTTGCCGCTCGTGCTGTTGCCCAGCATCGGCTGGCACCTGCTGCGCGCGGCCGGCTGGTATGTCTGCTTTCCCCCCGAATCACGGCCCTCATACTGGCGGGTCTTCCGGGTTCGACTCGCCGCTGACGGGGTCGGCTACTTCACGATTCGCGGCGTCGCGAGCGAGCCGCTGCGCGTCGTGCTGTTGATGGGACGCGTCTCTCCGGTCGTGAGCGCGGCTGCGTCGGTGCTCGAACGCACCGCCATGGGCATCATGAGCGTCGTGGGAGTCGGCGTCTTCGCCGGTTTCGCGGTGTCGTCCGACATGCTGCCTGCCGCGTGGCAGGGCGTCTTCCGCGGCATCGCCATCACGGCCGGCCTCGTCTTGTTCCTCACACTGCTCTTCCTGTTGCGCACCGGCCGCTACTTCGGTCCGATTATCGAGCGGATCTACGCGCGCACCGGGTGGCGCTGGGCCGGTGGCCGCACGGTCCGGGCGATCAGCGCCGTCGAGGATCTCTTTCTCAAGCTGGCGCGCACCGATCCGCACCGGCTGCGGACGCTGGTGCTCCTGAGCATCGCCTGTTATTGGCTGATGGCCTTCGAAGTCCTGCTCGTGTTCTGGGCGATCGGCCAGCCGATCTCCCTCTGGATCGGCACCATCGTCGAGACCTTCACGCGATCGGCCAGTGTCGCCGGCGGCGCCATCCCGGGCAACCTCGGCGCGCTCGAAGCGTCGAACGTGGCGGTCGTCAAAGCGCTCGGCCTCGCCGGCGGCGGAACGCTCGCGCTGTTCCGTCGATTCCGCAGCCTGCTCTTCGCGACGCTGGGGCTGGCGCTCTATCCGCGGGACACCGTCAGCCTTTCGTCGTCGCCTCCACCGGAGGCGAGGTCATGATCATCGGGACCTTTCTGTCCACGATCCAGGAGTGGGCCAGCGGCTTCGGCGGCATCGGCCTCTTCATCATCGCGCTGCTCGACTCGTCGTTCCTGTCGTTTCCGCAAGTCAACGACATCCTGATCATCGTCCTGAGCACAAGGTACCCGGCGCGCATGCCGTATTACGCCAGCATGACGACGCTGGGATCGCTCGTCGGCTGTTTTCTGCTCTACGGCGTGGTCCGGCGCGGCGGCGAAGCGTTCATGCGCAAGCGGCTCAAGGGCCGCTACGTCGATCGGGCGCTGAAGCTGTATCAGAAGTACGGGCTCCTCGCCGTGGTGGTGCCGGCCCTGTTGCCGCCTCCGGTGCCTTTCAAGCTGTTCGTGTTGATGGCGGGGGCTGCCGCGGTGTCGCCATGGCGCTTCGGTGCGGCGGTCGTGATCGGCCGCGGCATCCGGTATTTTGGCCAGGGCTATCTCGCGGTGTTGTACGGCGAGCGGGCCGCGGATTTCATGAAAGAGTACGGCGCGCAAATCGGCATCGGCCTCGCCGCCGCCGCGGTGGTGGCCGGCGGCATCGTCATCTGGATGCGTCGCAAGAAGTAACGATGGACGCCCTGCCGCTCTCCGCCGTGCACGTCGATCTCGTCGACACCGCCGATGCGGCGGCGCTCGCCAGGCTCGAGTCGTACCAGGCGCTTCTCTCGCAGGACGAGCGCGAACGAATGGCGCGGTTTGTGTTCGATCGGGATCGGCGCGCATTCGTCATCACCCGCGCACACGTGCGGACGATGTTGTCGCGATACGCAGCGGTGGCGCCGGCCGATTGGCGCTTCATCGAGAACGTGCACGGGCGCCCCGAGATTTTCGCTCGTCCCGAGGGGACGCCGGACCTGCGCTTCAACATCTCGCACACCGATGGGCTCATCGCCTGCGCGGTGACGATCGGACGCGAGGTCGGCGTCGACGTCGAGCACATCGGCCGGCACCTGACCCACGACGTCGCGGGACGTTTTTTTGCGCCGGAGGAGGTCACCGAGTTGCGCGGGTTGCCTCTTGAAGATCAACAGCGCGTCTTCTTCGATTACTGGACCCTGAAGGAGGCGTACATCAAGGCGCGCGGCTTCGGACTGGCCCTGCCGCTCGCCGATTTCGCGTTCAAGCTCAATCCGCCCGGACCGCCGGCGATCACCTTCGAGCCGTCGCTCGAGGACGATCCGTCGACGTGGCAGTTCATGCAGGACTGGCCGACGCCGCAGCACCGGCTCGGCCTGGCCATCCGGCGCGAGGGCGCCGACCTCCCGGTCCGCAGCCGCTTCGTCGTGCCATGAAGCTTTGGGCGACGAGCGATCTTCATGTCGGCTACGACGAGAATCGCCGCGTCGTGGAGGACCTGCCCGCGTATCCCGATGATTGGCTGATCATCGCCGGCGACACCGGCGAGACCCCCGCGCATCTCGACTTCGTCCTGAAGACCCTGCAGCCGAAATTCGCACAGTTGATCTGGGCACCGGGCAACCACGACTTGTGGACGCCCCGAACGTTGGAGCCTGGGAAGCGCGGCGTCGCGCACTACGAACGCCTGGTGGCGCTCTGCCGCAGCTACGGCGTCCTGACACCGGAAGATCCGTACGCGAAGTGGCCGGGCGCAGGGCTGACCAGGGCCATCGTGCCGACGTTCCTGTTGTTCGATTATTCGTTCCGGCCAGCGAACGTCGCGCGCGAGAGCGCGATCGCCTGGGCGTCGGCCACCGGCGTGCGGTCCGCGGACGAAGATCTCCTCGCTTCCGATCCCTACCCGACGCGTGACGCCTGGTGCGCCGCCCGCGTCGCGGCCACCGAGGATCGACTCGCGGCGTTGCCCTCGGATGTGAAGTTGATCGTCGCAAACCACTTTCCGCTGCGGCAGGATCTCGCGGCGTTGCCCCGCATCCCGCGCTTCTCGATCTGGTGCGGGACGACGAAGACGAATGACTGGCATCGGCGCTTCAACATCGAAGCGGTGGTCTACGGACACCTGCATCTGCGATCGTCGAACGTGATCGACGGCGTGCGTTTCGACGAGGTGTCGCTCGGGTATCCGAAGCAGTGGAACCAGGCCAGGACGCTGGCGGACTACCTGCGCCTCATTGTTTCTTCATGATCGGCGTGTCGTCGCGATTACCCCACTCCTCCCACGCCCCGTAGTAGTTCGCCAGCTTCGCCGGATCGTGGCCAATCAAGGCCAGCGTGAAGATGTCGTGCGATGCGCGCATGCCCACCTGGCAGTAGACGGTCACGTCGTCGCCCGCGGCGATGCCCTTGTCGCGATAGAGCCTGGCGATTTCCGCCGCCGGCTTGAAGGTCTTCGTGACCGGGTCGAGCGTGTCCTCCCAATACACGGGAATCGACGATTCGATGAAGCCGCCGCGCTTGATGTTGCGCAGATCCTTGCCCTCGATTTCGCCCTGGGTTCTCGCGTCGATCAACTTCATCGCCGGGTTATTGATCGCGGCCTTCACCTGATCGGCGGTCGCGACTTTCACCGTCCCTGGCTTCACATGAAACACGCCCGGCGGCGGTGCCGGGGTCGTCGCGTTCGTCGGACGCTGGTCCGCCGCCCACTTCACCCATCCGCCGTCGAGCAGCGCAACGTTCGAATGCCCGTAATAGTTGAGGATCCACCACAGCCGCGCGGCGTAGATACCGCCGCGCTCGTCATAGGCAATGACGCGCGTGCTGTTCGAGATGCCGAGCTTCGACATCAACGCCTCGAACTCCTGGGGCGTCGGCAGGAAGGTCGGCGGCGCTTTCGGATTGCGGATCCAGTTGCTGTCGACGAAGACCGCTTCCGGAATATGGCCATCGCCGTATCCCCGCGCGCGGATGTCGACGATGCGGATGTTCGGGTCGGTGAGGTGCTCGGCCAGCCACGCCGAGTCGACGAGCAATTCGGGGCGCGCGTAACCGCCCGCGCTTTGAGCACCGAGCATCAGGGCAAGCAAGAAGGCCATGTGCCGGATTCTATCCCGTCCACATGGCCTCCCGGTGTCTTCGAGTAAGCCCGCAAGCCCGCCGCCCGCAACCCGTGTTTCAGAAGCGGAAACGCACGCCGATCACGATCGGGAAGGTCAGGCGCCCACTGTCGTCGTTGATCGCCTCCAGCCCGGTCCCAACCAGTTGATCGACCTCCGAGAGCCCGGATACATGGCGCAGCCCAAGCTGAGCGTTCAGATCGATCTTCTTGGCCACTGGGAACAACATGCCGAAGTTGATGCCCCATGTGAACGCCGCGGTCCGATCGTAGAAATCGGTCTCATCGAGGATGAGATTTGACTGCGGCGCCGAGAGCACGACGTTAATCTCGTCGATGAACGCCAGGCCCAGCGTCCCTTCTCCATACACGCGAAACTTCGTATTCGACAGCGGCACGTATTTCCTAAACCCGAGGTCGAGGCCGAACGAGACGTAGTCCGAGTACTGACCATACAGGCTCGATGGCCCGAGGTCACCGAGACGGACCAGGTTGGCATCGGCGGACTGGAGAGTGAACACGGCCCTTATCTCCGAGTCCGGCTTGAGGACATACCCGCCGCCGAACTTGAAGGTGAGCCCGGTCCCATACACGTCGCCGTACGGCTGCGGCAGGATGGCCGCCGCCTGGCCATTCAACCGGCCGATGGCCCCGGAATTGACGTTGCCGTTGATGCTCTTGTCGAGCCCGACGCCGAGGTCAAGCACAAACTTCGATTCTCCGCTGGATTGCGTTTGTGCAGGTGCGGATTGAGCCTGAGCAGTTGATGTGAAAGAGCCCACCGCGATGGTTGCGGCAAGAAGAAAACGGCAGCCTGTGAAGATGCGACCCGTCATTACTACCTCCAGGAATCAATGTCGAACATCACGTAGTCGTGAGCGGCCACAACATGTCGTGGCCGCCAGCGGTAATCCGTCCTTCACCTGTTACGTCGTAACTTGCTGACGACGAATCGCTTGGGCGGAATTGAAGCCCCAGCTGAGCCGGAGGATCACCACTCGGAATCGCAAGGCACGTGCCACGGGAGGCCACAGCTAGTGTCAGAATGTCTGGAGGTTATGACCACGACGGTCCCGGTTACGTCCAAGCTTCCCGATATCGGCGTCAGTATTTTTGCCGTCCAGACGAGGTTGGCCAACGAGCACAAGGCCATCAACCTGTCGCAGGGCTTTCCAGACTTTGATTGCGACCCGGCCTTGATCGACGCCGTCGCCAAGGCGATGCGCGACGGGCACAACCAGTACGCGCCCATGCCCGGCGTCCTGGCGTTGCGCGAGGCGATCGCCGCCAAGGTCGAGCAGCTCTATGGGGCGACGTTCGATCCGGTCACCGAAGTCGTGGTCACCTCAGGGGCCACGGCGGGTCTCTACGCCACGCTCACCACATTCGTGCATCCGGGTGACGAAGTGCTGCTGTTCGAGCCCTGCTATGACTCGTATGTGCCGGTGATCCGCCTGAGCGGCGGCACGCCGGTGTTCGTGAGCCTGCGCTATCCCGATTATTCGGTGAACTGGGACGAGGTTCGACGCGCGATCACGCCGCGGACGCGGGCCATCCTGGTCAATACGCCGCACAACCCGACCGGCACGACGTGGTCGGCGGACGACATGCGCCAGCTGCAGGCAATTGTCGACGGCACCAACATCATCGTCATCGGCGACGAGGTCTACGAGCACATCATCTTCGACGGCCGGCGGCATGAGAGCCTGTTGCGCTATCCGGATCTACGGGCGCGGTCGGTGGTGATCAGCTCCTTCGGGAAAACTTTCCACACGACCGGGTGGAAGGTCGGCTACTGCGTGGGGCCGCACGAGCTCGTCGGCGAGGTGACGCGCGTGCACCAGTTCATCACCTTCACCGTGCATACCCCGTCGCAGATTGCTTTTGCGGATTTCGTCCGGAAGGATCCGGCGGCGAAGGACCTCGCTCCTTTCTATGAAAGGAAACGCGATCTGTTCCTGCAGCTCACCGCGGGCTCGCGATTCCGCCCGCTGCCGTGCGCGGGCACGTATTTCCAGCTGTTTGACTACTCGGGCATTGCCGGTGAGTCCGACAAGGCGATCGCACATCGACTGATCGTCGAGCACGGCGTCGCGTCCATCCCGGTGTCGGCCTTCCTCTACAAGGACAGCGGCGGCCCCGTGCTGCGATTCTGCTTTGCCAAGAAGGACGAAACGTTGAGGGCCGCGGCCGAGCGGCTGGTCCGGATCTGACGTCGGGCCAACCTGGCCGCAAAATCCGCCGTCTAAGGCGGCATGCGATTCCCTGACTTCTCGCTGGCGGTCCGCAACATTTTCCGCCGCCCCGGTTTCGCGGCGGTCGCCATTCTGCTTCTCGCCCTCGGTTCGGGCGCGAATGCCGCGGTGTTCTCGGTGGTCCGGGGGGTGCTGATCCGGCCGCTCCCCTTCCCCGACGCCGATCGCGTGGTGGCGGTCTATCCAAACCAATTCGTCTCAAACGAGGACCTCGTCTTCTGGCGGGAGCGCACGCACAGCTTCAGCGAGATTGCGGCGCAGTCGCCGGGCTGGATGATGGGACTCGTCGCCGACGGCGGCGAGCCGATCAAGGTGACGGCGGGCCGCGTCTCGGACAACCTGTTCAAGGCGCTTGGCGCCTCCGCGGCGCTGGGCCGCACGATTGAGCCGGGCAACGCGACGCCCGGACAGCACCGCGTCGCCGTGTTGTCTGATTCGCTGTGGCGCAGCCGATTCAACGCGGACCCTTCGATCATCGGCCGCGGCATCGAGCTCGATCAGGAACCGCACACGATCATCGGGGTGATGCCGCCGGGATTCGAGGTGTTCGGGCCCGGCACTGATCTATGGGCCCCGCTGCAATGGACGCCCGGGACGCCGCAGTTCACGGCGACCTTCTCGCAAAGCGTGGCGCGCCTTGCGCCGGGGGTCACGCCGGAAGCGGCGACGCGCGAGCTCGTCGATCTCGTGCCCGCGATGCGCAAGGCTCTTGCGCGCCCGAATCAGTGGGGCCAGGCGATGCGTGTCCAGAAGCTGCAGGAGGCGATCACGGGCGACGTCCGTCCGGCGCTGCTCATCCTGCTGGGCGCAGTGGGATTGATCCTGATGCTGGCCGCGGTGAATCTCGGCACGCTGGTGCTCGGCCGATCGATCGAGCGGGTCGGCGAGATGGCGCTCAGGACCGCGCTCGGCGCATCGCGCGGGCGGTTGATCAAGCAGCTTGTCGCCGAGCAGGCCGTGCTCGCGGTGTGCGGAGCCGTGGCCGGCATTGTCGTCGCGCGAGCGGCGTTGCCGGCGCTGGTCTCCCGCATTCCGCCCGAGGTGCCGCACGTCGGACAGATCGCGCTCGACTGGACCGTGCTCCTCTCGGTGCTGGCGTCGTCGGTCGCCGTGTCGGTCCTCGTCTCGCTGCTGCCGGCGGCGCTCGCGGCACGGCCGAACGTGCAGCCGCTGCTGAGGCAGACGCGCTCGACCGAGACGCCCGGACGCCGTCGCGCGCTCGGCTCGCTCGTCGCCGTGCAGATCGCGCTCGCCGTCGTGCTCGGCATCGGATCGATGTTGATGCTGCGCTCGCTCTGGAACCTGCAGCGCGTCGATCCCGGGTTCACGGCGACGAACGTCCTGACGTTCCGATTGCAGACCACGTCGAAGTACCGCGCCCTGTCGAACGGGCTGCCGTATCTCGAACAGGTGCGCGATCGCGTCGCGGCGCTGCCAGGCGTGATCGACGTCGGGCTCATCGCGCACCTGCCGATGAGCGGATATTCCTGGACGACGAATGCGCGGCGATCCGATCGCCCGCTCGCGCCGGGTGAAGTCGCGCCGGTCGTCGGCTGGCGCTTCATTCACGCTGACTATCTGCAGGCGATGCGGATCCCGCTGAAGTTCGGGCGCGCCTTCGAGGCGAGTGATGTCACGACGTCGGCGCCGGTCGGGCTCGTCAACGAGACGATGGCGCGCCAGTTCTATGCCGATCCGCAAGTCGCCGTCGGCCAGACCATGGTCATCAAGAGCGGCCGCACCGGCCAGGACGAAGAGGTGCAGATCGTCGGCGTCATCGGCGACATCCGGCACAACGGCCTCAACCGCAAGCCGGTGCCGGAGTTGTTCCGGCCGTTGACCCAGACGTTCATGTTCCCGATGGCGATGGTGGTGCGCACCGCCGGACCGCCCGAACAGATCGCGGCGGCCGTGCGGCAAGCGGCATTCGAGATCGATCCGGTCGTTCCGGTCGCGGAGATGCAGCCATTGACGACGATGATCGCGGGCACGCTGGGCCGGCCGCGGCTGTTGAGTTTCCTGCTCACCATCTTCGCGGCCGCCGGGCTGGGACTCGGCCTGATCGGCATCTACGGCGTCGTCGCCTACCGTGTGCGCCAGAGGGAGCGAGAAATCGGCATCCGCCTCGCCCTCGGCGCGCGCCCATCGTCGATGGCGAAGACCGTCGTCTCGCAAGGCGTTCAGCATGCGATCGCCGGCATCGCGATCGGCCTGCCGGCGGCGTTCCTGCTGTCGCGCGTGATGAGCAGCATGGTGTTCGGCGTGACGACGCACGATCCGTTGACGTTTACGGCGCTGCCGATCCTGATCGTCGCGGTGACGAGCCTGGCGTGCTACCTGCCAGCCCGCCGCGCCGCCCGCGTCGATCCGGTTGTGGCGATCAAGCAGGACTGACCGCTAGCCGCGCGTCATTTCTCGTCCACCGATTACACAGATTCCACCGATGCGGCGTCGGGCCTCGAGACGGCCATCGGCCGTCAGCGCCCGGCAAAGCCGGGCGCTCGAGGCCCGACGAGTACCTGGCTTGCGGCCGTGATCGTGATGCGAATTCGAATCGGTGAAAATCGGTGGATCGTTGGGCGCCCGCCTCGGAGGTCAGAACGCGATGATCATGCCGGCGGTGAAGTCCGCCTGGAACGCAGGATTGATGTTGAATGCGACCGTGCAACCGCCGCTGCAGATCGCGGCGCCGCTGAGGCTGACGATCGTCATGTAGCCGCGCGCGTCGATGCGCAATCCGACATGAGGATTGGCGAAGAACTTTGCCCCGGCGCTCAGGCCGATGGTGAACCTGAGATCCGCTTCGTTGGGGCTCGCGTAGCGGCTTAGTCCAAACAGGCCGCCGATGAACGCGCGCCCCGGAGTGTCGTCGAGCTCCTGAACGCCGCCAACCATCAGGTGATCGACGGTAACGTCGACTCTCGTCTTGGGATCGAACACGCTCAGCCCCTGCACCTCGATCCACGAGCGCTCGTGGCTGAACAACGCCTCGAACTTCAGGCCGTCCTTCGGCGGACCGTACGGCACGTCGACGATCGCGCCGAAGCTAACACCGCCGCCGGCGTCGTACACGACTGGCATGTAAGGGCTGCCGGCCGCTCCGCTGCTGCCGACTCGGTATCCGCCAAACGGCACCACCTCGATGCTCTGCGCGGCGGCGGTCGCCGCCGCTGCCATGAGCAGCATGACGACGAGGACGCTCCGCCCGGCAAGCCGGCTAATAGCCTGCGGCCTTGCCCATGGCCGAACGCCCATCGCTGCCACCCTGCAGCCACCCGCCGTCGCTCAAGATGGCGGCGACTTGCGCGAGAACGACGCCTGGCGCGTAATCGACGTCGTAGCCGCGGGACTTGAGGATCGCGACGGTGTCCGGCGAAATGCCCCGCTCGAGCGAGAGCTTGTCCGGCTGCCACTGGTGATGGAACCGCGGCGCATCGATCGCGTCCTGCACGTTCATGCCGAAGTCGATCACGTTGAGGATGACCTGCAGCACCGCCGTCGAGATGCGCGAACCGCCGGGAGCTCCGGCGGTCATGAACAGCTTGCCGTCCTTCTCGATGATCGTCGGGGTCATCGACGACAGCGGACGCTTGCCGGGCTGGATCGCGTTGTTCTCGCCCTGCACCAGCCCGAACATGTTCGGCGTGCCGGGCTTGGCCGAGAAGTCGTCCATCTCGTTGTTCAACAGGAAGCCGAGCCCGGGGACGGTGATGCCGTTGCCGAATCCACCGTTCAACGTATAGGTGACGGCGACGGCGTTACCTTCGCTGTCGACGACGGAATAGTGCGTCGTTTCCATGCTCTCGCTGCCGACAGGCCGGCCTGGCTTGACCATGCTGCTTGGCGTGGCCTTTTGCGGATCGATCGTTGCGCGCAGCTTCGCGTGGTACGCCGGATCGAGCAGGCCCGCGATCGGCACCTTCACGAACGCCGGATCGCCGACATATTCATTGCGATCGGCGTACGCGAGGCGCATCGCTTCCGCCACGTAGTGAATGGCGCTCGCGGATCCCGAACCGGCGTCCTCGTACTTGGTGCCCTCGATGATGCCGAGCATCTCGAGAAGGGCAATGCCGCCGGAACTCGACGGCGGAGCCGTGATCACGGTGTAGTTCTTGTACTTGCCCTTGAGCGGCGTGCGTTCGATCGCCTTGTAGGCCTTCAGGTCGGCTTCTGTAATGATGCCGCCGTGCTTCGCCATCTCCGCCGCGAAGCGTTTGGCCGTCTCGCCTTCGTAGAACTCGTTGGCGCCGTTCTTCGCAATGCGTTCGAGTGTCGCGGCCAGTTCCGGCTGGGCGAGCGTTTCGCCGACGTCAAAGAAAGCGCCGTTCTTCTGGAAGATACGTTTTGACTCCGGATCCGCTCCAAGGTCGCGCGATCCCTTGAGCGATTGGGCGAGCGCGTACGACACCGGGAAACCCTGTGCTAACTGGATCGCCGGCGCCAGGCTCTCGGCCCACGAGCGCTTCCCGTATTTCTCGACGGCCATCTGAAAACCGCGCACGGTTCCTGGAACACCGGACGATCGCCAGCCTTCGATGCTGTCCTTCGTCAACTCGCCCTTGGCATCGAGATACATGTTGCGCGAGGCCTTGGCCGGCGCCATTTCACGGAAATCGATGAACGTCGAGCGGCCATCGGCGAACCGGATCAGCATGAAGCCGCCGCCGCCAAGATTGCCCGCAAACGGGTGCGTCGCTGCCATGGCGAAGCCCATCGCCACCGCGGCATCGACGGCATTGCCGCCTTTTTGCATGACGGCGACGCCGACGTCGACAGCCTGCGACTCCATCGCGACAGCCATGCCGTGCCGGGCGCGCACAGGTTGGCGTGCCGCATTGGTCGGGATGGTGGTGGTGAGAGACAGGAACGCGAGCGTGACAACGATGGTTCTTCGCATCGACACATCTTATAGAATCTGCCCCGGAGGCTCCATGATTCGCCGCCGGTTTTCCACGACGATCGCCGTTCTCGCCGTTGCCACCCTCGCGCTGCAGGCCGGATCGGCGCCCCAGCGCGCCAGGCTGGGAATGGTGATCACCCAGAATGACATCGCCTCACAAATTGGCTTCAAGGTGGTCCAGGGCGGCGGCAACGCGATCGATGCGGCCGTCGCCACCGCGTTCGCGCTCGCGGTGACGCATCCGACCGCCGGCAACATCGGCGGCGGCGGCTTCATCGTCTATCGGCCGGCCACCG
>AR_comb_assmDRAFT_10148000_pt1 | contig 18340 bp, 14 predicted proteins | sample ArasoioldDNA_FD_10543 | JGI IMG/M metagenome (IMG submission 10543) | reverse complement strand
TAACTGGCCGGCACGCTCGCCCAGTCGCTGTAGATGTTGCCGCCGACGTAGAAGCCGGGCTTGGTGGGCGTGTCCGGCTTGGTCGTTGTCAACGTCGCGTTTGGCGGAGTCGACAGGAGCGCGTAGACGCGCTGCGGCTCCGATGGTCCGGGATGATCGGTGACCGGCACGTTCTCCGGAACGCCGTCGCCATTGACGTCGGCCTGAATCCAGTCCACATGCAGCAGCCGATGATAGGTCCGGTCGGCGATCATGCTGCGGAGCTGCGCATTGAAGCGCGTGATGATCGCGCCGGCATCCGGCCGCGATCGCCTCACGGCAAGATACAGTGCTCGCGTGACGAGCGGTGTCGAGCCGATCTGCAATCGGGATCGCGATTCCTCCGGGTAGTGCTCGACGATGTACTGGACAACCAGTTCGTCCATCAGCGTGTACTCCACACTGCCCTCGAGCAGCTGGGACAGGCTGTCTTCCTCGCTGCGTGATCGCACGTATGTCGCCTTGTCGCCGGCGCCGTCGATCGCATCGCCATACGAGTAGCCCTCGACGATGGCGACGCGCTTGCCCTTGAGCGCAGCAAGAGCCTTCGCCGATACATCAGCGCCGTGGCGCCCCACCAGCACGAGGCGGTTTTCGAGATAGGGCTCGGAGAAGACCAGGACCTGCTCGCGTTCCGGATCCTTCCATGCCGCTGCGCTCCCATCGAATCGTGGAGAGAGCAGCGATGGTGTGAACTCTGCGGGGCTGACGATCTCCGTCTGTGCGCCGACGCCGACGCGGCCCAGCGCGGCTTCGACCAGGTCGAGCGCGAACCTCGGTTGTCCGCTCTCATTCGTGAACGGCGGCCATGCGGTCGATACCAGTCTGAGCGATGCTGTTTGTGGCTGGGCGAGGAACGACGCCGCACTGCATATCAGCAACAACATCGTCATGCTCGTCACGCGAGCACCGCGGCGCAGAGCAGCCAGGAGAGTGCGCATGGTCGGATCCTTCGCCTTCACACCTCATTCGAATCCGAAGGCGGTCCGCGTTCAAGCTCAGGAGGGGCGCGCCCGCGACATGTCGTGGGCCGCGAGTCGATCCTACTGGCGGTGTTCGAGGGCTTGCAACCGCTCTAAGGATCGTTGCGCGACTTCAGCCCCTTGGTCTGTCGGCGGCACCAGACGGAAGTGCCTCGCGGCGTCATCGCGAAGGCCGGCCTGCATGCTGAGGATCCCGAGCACGACGTGCGATCCGGGATGCTGCGCCTCCATCTGCCGTACGACGTCGGCAGAATGCGCGTCGAGGATGTGGAACTTCGCGAGCGGTGCCGGCGCGGCGGGCGCCGTCACAAATTCGCTCCCGCGGCGGGCCGCCACCTGCCACACATACGTCTGTCCCCGAGGAATCGGCGTTGATGGCGTCCACCGGGCCTGCATCACCGCGTCACTGCGCGCGATCACGTTGGATCGCTCGTCGAAGATGCTGACGACGTAGTCGAGTGCGCCGGGCAGCGGCTGCCACTCGAACACCGGTCGATCGCTCAGAGTGGCGGTCCCGACCGGAGCCGTCAACGCAAACGTGTCGAGTGCCGTCGTCCGCGAGCCCATGAGCACCTCACGTGACGCGGCGATTTCGCTCATGAACGATGGCAGCGTTGCCGCCCCGGCATCGAGAGCGGCTCGAACTTGCGACTGCTCGGCCGGGGCCAGCGCATCGAAACCAGCGAGTGACGGCGCAACGTCGTGACGAGTGATCTGCGCCAGCCACACCGCCGCGGGAATCAACAGCGCAATCAGGACTGCGGCAGCGATTGCGATCGGTCTGATGCGCGAACGCGGCGGCGATCCCGACCACGATCGCAGGTCGTCGACCGACTGAGCACACGTCGCGCAGTCGTTGACATGACTCGTCGCTGCATCCAGCTGCAGTCCCACCAGGCGGCCCTGTACGAACAGCTGCAGTTCTTCTTCCGAGAGATGCGTTGCGGGCACACTCAGGTGCGCATGGAATGCGTCAACGGTCGCGGCGGCTCCGGTCAGCACCGTCGCGCGCTGTCGGCAATCCCGGCACTCCGACAGATGGTCGTCGGCGCGCAGGAGATCGTCGGCCGCGAGCGAGCCTGCAGCGAATCGACGCAGCTCGAGGTCGCTCAAGTGTGTGCTCACACGCTGCCTTTCAGGGAGGCGGACACCGGCGCGAGATTGGCTCGCCCCTGTTGTCGTTCGAACGCCGATGTCAGCAGCTGTTCCACCCGGTTGAAGAGTCGTTTCCGCGCTGACAAACGTAAATTGATCACCTGTTGCCGCGTACACCCGAGCCGCCCTCCGATCGCGGTGTCGTCGAGCGGCATCTCGAGCCAGAGCCTGGCAAATTCGCTTTCCTCGATCTCCAGCACGCGGGCAATCTGGCGGATCGATGCGATTCCAGCAATTGGCAACAGCCAGAGGATGCCGGCACCGTTCGCATCCCGCAGATTGAGGAGCAAGGCGATTCGCTGACGGACGGGCAGCGCACGAATCTCAGCCCAGACGTGCTCCAGGAAATGACGATGTTCGATGACGAGGTCTTGAGGGGGCTCGCGTGACGGGGAAGGCACGACCTCCACGACCTCCTTCGGCTCCGCGATGTGCGCCGCCGCGGCAGCCACGAACGCTTCGAACTCGGTTGGACCGCCGGACGCGAACGCCAGCTCGATCACGGCTCTAGCGAGGCCGCTGCGGTCCAGCGACGCCCATTGCTGCTCGTCGCGATCCGCCGATCTCCTCAGTGCCTGCCCGGCGTCGGGTTCCGGGGCGCGTCCGCGCCATTCCGACAGGCCACACACCAGGGTCTGGTTGGTGCTCCAGAGCGCAAGGCGGCGATCGGTCGAGAAGACGTAGCGAAGGCGGTCCTTCAAACGTGCGCGCTCCGGATGACGCCTGCGGATATGGTGTGCGCACGCGGAGTGAATGACGGCCGCGGCGTAGTTCTCGAACTGTTCGATCGCGCCCTCGTCCGGGGTTTGCCGCATGCGATGGAGCCGTTCGATCAGCACCACCATCGCTTCGCCGATCACATCATCGCGATCCTGGACGTCTGGGTGTCCGCCGCCTCCGCCGTACGAGCTCAGCTTCCGCGCGACGATGGCGCGCGCCAGCGGGAGGGCCTGCTGTGCGATGAGATCATCGAGCTCGCGGGCCGCTTCGGCCTCGTCGGCCGCATCGACAAAACGGCGAAGGATCGGATCCATCAGCTCAGTCCGCGTCGCCGACGAGAACGAATCCCGCCCAATAGTACGGATGCGCGTAACGCGGCGTGTGGAGCAGTTCCAGTGCAGCCGCTCGCAAATGGTCGGCCTTGGACCCGCGCCCTGTCGCGAGGCGCCGATGGAATGCGACCAGCATCGTCGTGGTGCTCGTGGATTCGACGCGGAACTGACTGACCACGAGCGATCGGGCGCCGGCAGCGAGCAATGCCCACATCGTCCCGATCACGCCTTCTCCCGACGCGATCCGCCCTCGCCCGGTCTCGCACGCCGCGAGCACGACGAGATCGGCGCGCAGTTTCATCCCCATGATCTCCCAGGCTTCGAGCTGCCCGTCATCATCTGGATGGCCGGGCGCTGATGACAAGATCAGGCGCGAGTACATCGGACTCGACTCGTCGAGCACGGCGTGCGTCGCCAGATGCAGCACCGAATAACGAGGAGCCGCCGTCTTGAATTGGCTCTCGGTCGCGGCATCGCCCACATACGTCGCCGAGCGGTCCGCCCCGTAGATGGCGCGAATCTGCTGCACCTGCTGTTCCGCGTCGGGCAGGGGATCCAGCACCGAGCCGAACGACGACTTTCCCATGGCCAGCAGCGTGCGAGCGCCGCTCGGCTTGGCCACTCGCTGAATGTCGCGAAGGACCGTGATCGACGGAGCGTACGATATCGCGGCCGTCTCGATCAGGTAGCCCTTCGGGCCACGAAGCGCCTGAAACGGCACGTTCCAGAGCGGGCCATCGGGGATGATGACCAGACGCGATCTGCCGGCGATCGTGGTGGCGATCGGCGCAATCAGCAGATCGTAGAGGGCCCCCGCATCATCGCCGACGCCGAAGTCGCGTGCGCTGATCCGATCGCGAAACCGCTCCGTCCGCCGCTCGAGCTCCTGGCGCGAGATCGACGACGCATGTTCGTCGACGGTGACGCGTCGTCCGTCACTCGTGAGCACGAAGGCATAGAGGGTCTTATCCGCGACCGTGTATTCGACGATGGCGGTGTTCGTGTCACTGAAGATCTGATTGATGTCGCCACGCGTCAACGGATCGACTGCACCGCGAACGGCAACGAGTTCCGGGTGCGCGGTCTGCATCGAGGCGTCGAATTTGGCCAGGGCTTCGCGCGCCGTTTTGCGTGCGGATTCACGGCCCTTCACTCGTGTGTCGTCGACCTGGGGCTTCCCGTGTTCGTTCTCGATCTGTCGATTCAGGGCAAACAGCCGATCGCGGAGTCGAGCCCGCTCGTCCTTCTCCTGCGCTGTCAGCGTGATCTCTTCGTCGAGTCGTGTTCGTCGAAGAAGCCGCCTCAACGCACGCGCCTTCGATCGCTCGGCGATCTCGAGGGCGTCGCTCGATGCGCGCCGATCGATCAGCAACGCGATCAATTCATGATAGGGCGACAACGTCGTTTCGAAGAACTGCTCGCGTAGGTTGTCGCCGATCGCCACTTCTCTCGACAACCGATCGATCGTTCCGACCGCATCGTTCAGCACGCGATGCGCATCCTCGACCCGGCCGAGTCCGCGGTACGCGATGCCGGCCACCGTCTGCGCATGCCACAGCAGTTCCGGTTGATCGTGTGCGACGGCGTTGTCGAGCGCCTGCTCTGCGAGCGAGAGCGCGGCGTCTGCGCGTTTCTCGGCCAGTCGTACGGCGGCTTGTCCGGTCAGGGTTTCGGTGATACCGGCCTGGTCGCCGATGCGGCGGCGAATCTCGAGCGACCGCTCGAAGAGTCGCCATGCGTCGGCAGCCTTGCCCTGGTCGAGCGCTTCCTGCCCCAGATCGTGCAGCGCCGAGGCGGCGATATTCGGCTGTTTGGCGCGCTCGGCGATCGCGAGGCTCTCGCGAAGGTCGGCGGCCGCACGTTCGTGTTGACCGAGCCTCGAAGCCGCAAGGGCGATGTTGTGCAGCGCCTCAGATACGAGTGAATCGTCGCGCAATGCCCACACCTGGTTCAGATGGATCCCGCGCTTGAAGGCATCGATCGCCAGCCCGTAATCGCCCAGCGAGAGGTACGTCAGGCCGATGTTGTGGGTCGTCTCCATCACACCGTTGCGGTCGTCGGCTTTCGTGCGAAGCTCGAGCGCCTCACGAAACTGCTGCAGCGCCCGTTGGTAGGCCCCTGTTGCGCGATCGATATTCGCGGCCAGATCGAGGCTGCGGGCGATGCGGATCTGATTGCCGAGCGCGCGATTGATCTCGAGCGCCTGCTGCGCATAGTCGAGCGCGCGCCCGTTCTCGCCGCGTCTGAAATACACATCGCTGATGTTGTCAGTGACCACCGCCGCACGCGCGCGATCGCCGAGATCGTTGAACACCTGCAGGGCGCGCGCGTAATAGTCGAGCGCGACGTCGAACTCGGCGGCGCTCTTGTGGGCGTTTCCAATGTTGTTGAAGACGCGAGCCTGGCCGATGCGATCGCTGGTTGCCGTGTGGTCGAGGGCATGCGTGAACGCGTCGTGCGCTGAGGCCGTGTCGAGCGTCCAGACGTAGACGTTCCCGACACGATTCCACGCTTCGGCGATTCCGGCCTCGTCCTTCGCGCGCTCGTTCAGGACGATGCTTTCGCGCGCGGCCGCGAGTGCCGCATCGAGCTGGCCGCGCTCGAACAGCGTGTCGCTCAGCCCGTTCAGGGCTGCACCCGCCAGCGCGTCAGTCCCGGCGCAGCGCGCCGCGCGTTCGGCCAGCCGATAAATCGTCGTCAACCGGTCGAGCGGTTCGCGGCGCGACCGCTGTGCGAAATCGAGCAATGACTGCGCGACGCCGGCGTCCAGCTGATCGCAGGGGACTTCCTGCTGACCCGCTTGCAGGGTGCTGAGCAGAGTAGTGACGCGAGCGTCGAGGAGCGGCGGCGCTGTCTGCGCGCGCACATCAACGACGAGGACAAGGAGTAGAACGGCAGGCAGCGCTCGATGTATCGCGCGCATCAGGAGCCCTGAACAGTTTACAAAGGCGGGCAATACAGCGCGAGTCTCCGCCTCCCTGACGCACGAGGACATCCAGAGTGGGTGTCGACCCGTGTGACTGCTGCCGATGCGATCATCCTGGTCATCGTCGTGGCGTTCGTTGCACTGCTCGTGTTGTGGGGTGTGATGCGACGTCGCCAGGGGCATTCGGCGATCCGTGCGGCGCTCGCACAAGAGGGTCTCGCACCAATCCGAATCGAGCATCGCGTGTTCCGCCAGGGACCGCTGTGGCGGACGACCACGCGCTCGCAAACCGTGTATCGCGTCGTGGCACGCGATGCGACCGGCCGCGAGCGGACCGCGTGGGCGCGTTGGGGCCGAACATGGTTGTTCGCGCGTGATGCGCTCGAGTGGCAGTGGGATCGGTAATATCGCCGGCTCTTTGAACTCCTCGTCAGGCAAAGCGGAGTATGAACATGACAGTCGTCCGCCGTGTCGCATCGGTCGTCGTCGTCGCGTGTCTCACGTCGGCCGGCACCTATGCCGGTGACTCGGCCAGCGGCGATCGCTGCATCGCGATTGCGCTGCCCACCGTACAAGGCGTACCGGGCAACGCGGTCGACGCGTCGGCCGGCGTGCGCGATCTGATGATCAGCTTTCTGACGGCGCCTTCGCTGAAGATCGTCCGACTCGACGCCCGCCTCCCATCGCAAACCGCCCAAGAAGCTCGAGAGAAAGGCTGCGAGCTGATGCTCGTGCTCTCGTTGACGCGCAAGTCGGGCACGAGTCATCTGACGCAGGCGCTCGGTCAGGCCGCGGGCAACTCCGCGTTCTACCTCCCCTACGGCGGCACAGTCGCATCGGCCGCCGCGCGGGCGGCCACCGCCGGCGGGCTCCAGGTGGTGTCGTCGCTCGCCGCCTCGATCAAGGCCAAAGATGAAATGCGTCTCGAGTATCGGCTGCAATCGGCAGCCGGTCAGGTTCAGTTCGGCCCCAAGACCGAGGTGCGGAAGGCATCCGCCGATGGCGAGGATGTGCTCACGCCAATCGTCATGCGGGCCGCCGAAGCCATCGTCACGCGAAAGGGCGCGCAATGAAACGCACGACCACGGCTCTGCCACTCATCACGGTTGCAGCAACGATCATCGCCGGCACGGCGGCGTCGCGAACTCTCGTGGCGCAGCCCGCCCAGATGAAACCCGGCCAGTACGAAATGACATCGGAGATGGCGATGGCCGGCCGCGCAGTGAAGCTGCCGGCACGCAAAGATGTCGCGTGCGTCACCGCCGATGATCTGAAGGACTGGTCGAGAAACCTCGTCAAGACCAGCGATCGCGTCACGTGCAAGCTGTCGGACTACAAGCCAAGCGGCAACCATCTGACGTTCGTCCGCCAGTGCACGACCACGTCAGGCCAGCAGACTACCTATGAAGGCGACGTCACCTTCACCCCGCCCGACTCGTATCACGCCGTCATGAATTTCAGCGGCGGCGCGCCGGGCAGTCCGACCGCCGGCTCGACGATCACGATCAACGCCAGACGTGTCGGCGACTGCGCCAAGTAGGAGCGTGTCGTGTCGTCGCTGTTGATGCGTCTGCTGCCAGCGTTCGTCGCATGTGGCGTCGTCATCGGCGGTGCGATCCTGTGGCGACTTGATGCGTCCAGACGGCTTCGCTGGCTCATCGGCCCGCTGACCGCATACGGCGCGATCGCATTCGCGTACGCAGCCATTACCGGCATCGGACTTCAAGCGGCGTTGAATGGATCCGGACTATTTGCCGCGATCCCCTACGTGCTCCGGGGAGCCGTCATTGGCGCATTCGCGGTGCTGCCGATCGGATGGATCGTGTCGCTCGTCCGCGCCGGGATTCCGAGATACCGCGAAGGCTCACCGCGTCGGTCGATCTATCAGGCCGTTGCGCTGACGACATGCGTCGCCGTCGTCCTCACTTCGCTTCCATACGACCGATTCAATCCAGCCAACGCCGCTCGCGAGCGCCCGCTCACACCGGCCGAACGCCTGGCACTGCTCGATCGCAGCCTGCGCGCGATCGAAGACGGCGACCGCGAATCCCCGCGCGATCGATGGGATCTGCAATACGTCGTCGACGCGATCGGCCGGGATCCGCAAGCCCTCTTCACCTGGGTGCGCGACAACACTTATTGGGTTCCGTACCGCGGTGTGCTGCGCGGCCCTGTCGGCGTGCTGATGGACCGCCAGGGCAACAGCCTCGATCGCGCGCTGCTGCTCGCCACGTTGCTCGAGAAGGCCGGCCATGAAGTGCGACTGGCCCGCGGTGAGCTCGATCTGAAGACCGCGGCCGGCCTGCTCCCGGAACTTGTCGCAGCGCGATCGATCGGCCAAGGCGAACGAAATCCGCTCGACCCTTCAACGGTGCAGGTGAAAGCGGCGCTCGTCCAGTACGGTCTGGATCGCGCCGCGCCGATGGTCGCGGCACAAGACGATGCGCTGGATCGCATCGCATCCACGCTCCGGTCGCGCAGCATCCAGCAGACCGATCGGCTTCTGCGCGTTGTGGAGAAGCCGCAGCCAGCACTGGAGTGGAGCAGAAGGCTTGACCTCGCCACCAGCGCCGTGCGCGACCATTGGTGGGTACAGCGTCGCGATGGCGATACCTGGATCGATCTCGATCTCCTCGATCGAGAAGGAAACGCTGCCGCGTTAGCGACGTCGAAGGGGACGACGTCAATCACGGATCTCGCGCCTGACTCGTATCAGGAGATCGTGATTCGAGTGGTCACGGAGACATGGACCGCAAATGGACTGTCGGAACGAAAGGCGTTGGAGCACCGGTTTCGTCCGTCCGACCAGATCGGTCAGTCGATCGTCCTGCAGTTCTGGCCGACGGAGTTGATCAATTCGACTTCGCCCGAGTCGGCAGCGCCGGCGGACTGGCGCAAAGCGCTGCTCGCCCAACACCAATGGACCGCTTTTATCAGCAGCGGCGGACACATCGTCGCCTCGACGACTCTCTCAGACTCCGGTCAGGAAGACGCTGGTCGCCCGCGCGGCGGACCGATGGGTGGATTGGGATCCGCGCTCGGTGACGCGCTGTCGCCTGCCGCGAGGCGCGCACATCCGAACAGCACGTTGAGTGCAGTTCGTCTCGAATACGACATCCGCGTGCCAGGCCAGCCGATACGGACAATTCGCCGCACGATCTTTGACCTGATTGGACCCGGCGCGCGCGCCACTTCAACGCCGTCTTTGGCTATGGACGACGCAAAGCGACTGACACGATCGGCGCGCCTCACGATGCAGACCGAGATCCTGCCCTTGAATTGCACTGTCGCGCCTGAGTTCGTGTCGCACCTCGCGGCGCAGTACATGCTCAGCAGCCGCAATCTGATTCGCGACCTTGCCACGGAGGACTTCTCACCGGGCTCCGACCGAGCGCAGGAGCAGTTGAAGAGTGCATCACCTGGCGTCAGTCGTTTGATGCCGCTCGCCGCGACGCGACTCAATTGGAACCGTTCCGCGGAGCACCTGTTCTACGACCGGCCCAACATCGTCACGCGCCATGCCTACTTGACGCCCGAGGGTGACGCTCTCGGGGTCGAGGACGCGACCGACATCGTTGCCAACGAAGTCGGCGTCGATCTGGCGGCACGCGATGGTTTCGCAATCAGCCTCGAACAAGGTGTGGTCGATACGAACGCCGAGGCACTGCTGAGAATCTCGGCCGCTCATGGCAATGTCGGTGCCGCATTTGGCAACTCTCGCGACTGGCTCTCCCTCACTCCCGCACGCCGCACAGGGCTCGACGCGGTTGCAATCTCACCCGACGCACGTAAGGCCATCGCTGCCGATCTCGATAGCGGCTATGCCGTGGTTGCCCCACGAAAGCCGGTGCGAGAAGAGCGAGAAGATTTTGTCGGATGGTGGCGGATAGATCCCGCAAACGGGAACACGCTCGGCGTTGCTGACACCGGGTGGGGCCAGGAGCTCACCGAATACGAAATGGGAGTCATCAGGCTGCACCTGACAGTGGTGTTCGAGTTCGGGTTGTGTCAGTTCATTCCACAGACCATCAACTTCTTCAAGGCCGTCAACGACATGCACTTTGGCGGCTGGCACCCGAGTTGGACAACCTACACCCCACACAAGAAGGCGGCGGATGTCTGGAATGATTCGAAACAAGTGTGCGTGATCCAGGCCATCCTCGCCGGCATGGTTGCGACGCTTCCGCTACTACTCCTCGTACTCAAGAACTCGAAGTGGGCGCGCGCAGCAGAAGCGAGAGCGATGGCCGCGTACGAGCCGCATGGACCGAATCCCCCGGATGCGCCTCCGCCCTCCAGCACATTGGGCGGAGGCGCCCCGAGCTCATCGAAGGGGCCACCGAAGAACAAGGGACCAAAGAGCGGAGGCAATCCGCCATCAGACCCGGGTCCGCCGCCGCCGCGATCCGATCCCGGGCCGCCTAAACCTCCGAAAGATCCGTGCCCTTCACCTGGGTCTTCTTCAGGGGCAGGGTCCGGACCCTCCGGACGCACTCCCCCGGGAACGGGACCAAGTCCAACACGGCCCATCAGCCCCGAGGAGTACCAGCGATACAAGGCAGCGACGGCGTCCGAAGTCGCGGAAGCAAAGGCGAATGTGCAGGCGGCGCAAGATAGGTACTTGGCTGCGGAGAAGAACTACGAGGAGGCAAGCGCGAAATCAAGCGCCGCGAACGACAACTATGCCGCGGCGAAACAGTCGCAAGCGGACCCCGCGGTTCAGCAGCAGGCGTATGAGGACAAGATCAACGCGAATCGAGCGGAGAACCAGGCCAAGAACGAAGTCGGGAGCGCGACCAGCAATTTGAGGAATGCCTCGTTCAATCGTGACCAGGCGCAGGCACGAGACGCATTTGCGCAAGGACTGGAGCAGGCCAATCAAAAGGCCTGGGAGGCACAGCAGGAAACCCAGCGAGCGTTTCAGCAGTTCCAGGACTGGGTCAATTCCCATGCTGGCAGCGTCGGATCCGACGACTATTGGCGGCAATGGGACCAGTACTACCAAACGCAGAAGAACTACGACCAGGCGATGCAGGATTTCTACAACCAGCATGTGTTCGGTGGGACCTGCGGCGGCGGCATTGGAAACGACAACAAGACCCTCACCGCGGCCGGGAACGGGCCCCCACAATCAGTGACCGGTCCGGCGCAGCCGGTGAGGATCCCGGGGCCACGGACAAACCCGAACCTGCCGTACGACAAGACGCAAGCGCAACAATCGCCTCAACAGTCGATCGACCCTAATCAGAAATCGGCCTCCGGGGTAGCGGGCGCGGTGAACGGCTTGACATCCAAATGATCGAACGGCGCATCGCTCTCGCAATCTTCGCGTGGATGCTGGCACAGGGCTTATCATCGGTCGCCGCTAGCGTCCCGGTGCCGCTGTGCGCGGGACTCACGATCGTCACGGCGATCAACGAACCAGAAGGGGACTACGAGTCGATCAAAACGATCGAGTCGATTGACGCGAACGGCGTTCGAGTGCGGTACTCCACCGAGCATGTCGCGAACGATCGACCCGGACATCCGATCATCAAACTGAATCTGTCGCGCGTCATGCGAGACACAGATCTGCGGCACGCCACTCGCTACCTGCAGGAGTTCTCGACGCTGTCACCGCCGGAGGTTCCGGGAACGACGGCGATCGGGACGTCGACTGATGTGCTCGACGCGCTCAAGTCCAAAGGCGCGGCGGAACTGACGATGTTCGATCTCCCGCGCAGCCTGCCATCCGCGCCCGCGTATTCGAACGATCCGAAGAAACATCCGAGCGTGTTCGATCACGAGGTGCTGTTCAAGCTTCGCCGGATGGAGAGCAGTCCGGTGGGGTTTCCCCTGGTGCTCAATGGCGCCAGCGTCGCACTCCCCGCCATCCACGCGACCGGCAGCGCGGAGTTCGGCGAGAAGGGCGAGTTCTTCTTTCTCGACGACGAGGCCAATCCGCTCGCGCTGCGCTGGCGCATCCGCACCAGCAGCATCAGCACGAATGATCGCGCGCAGCTGCAGGTCGTCAAGATCGCCGCTCACTGCAGCGCGCCGACGTCGGGTCCCAGCGCCCTCGAACGTGCGCTGGCCGAGAACCGGCGCGTCGACGTCTACGAGATCTACTTCAGCTTCAACAGCGACGAGATTCGCGACGAGTCCGGTCCGACCCTCAAAGAGCTCGGGGATCTGCTGGCTCGACACCGCGATTGGCAATTGAGCATCGAAGGCCACACCGACGGCATCGCCAGCGACGCATTCAATCTCGATCTCTCGAAACGCCGCGCGGCAGCGGTCAAGGCGGCGCTCGTGACCCGCTACGGCGTTGATGCTGGCCGCTTGACGACGAATGGCTTCGGCAAGTCGCGCCCGCGCGACACGAACGATACGCCGGAAGGCCGCGCGCGCAATCGACGCGTTGAGCTCGTGCGGACCTCGTAACGACCGGCAATATCCGGCGGCTGTTCCACTCCCTGGTGGGTGTGAATGGATACCTGAAAGCCGCCGCCGTCACGCTGTGCGCCGGTGCCGTCATCGCCGGCTCGTCATCTCGAACGGCGCGCGCCGACGAGGACGTCATGCAGCGCTCGCGCGCGAAGTACCTGTCGCTGCAGTCGTACGCCGATAGCGGCGTCGTGATCAGCGAGTACGGGCCTTCCAGCAGCGACCGGCACACGTTCAGCACCATCTTCAATCGCGCTCCGCGACGATTTCTGCTCGAGTTCAACAAGAAGGGCGGCGACCGCTTCGTGATCTGGGGCGACCCCGATGTGTTTCACACCTGGTGGAAGACGACCGGACAGCAGTCCGATTATCCGAACCCGGACAACCTGCCTGCACTCAATCAATCAGGCTTCAACACATCGTCATTGGCGGCGAAGATTCCAACGCTGCTCTATGGCAAGGCTCCGTTGTTGAGCGACTTCGCCAACTTCACCGATCTCACCATGGATGGCACTGAGGACGTTGGCGGCCGGCGCTGCTATCGCGTCGTCGGCAACACACGCGACGTCTACGCCGCCACCAACAAGGAGGTCAACGTCCGCAAGATGACGGTGTGGATCGACGCCGAGTCCCTGCTGCTTCGCAAAGTCGTGGAGCAATGGAAAGCGCCGCCCGGGGAAATCAGGCGCCTGACCACGACATTCGAACCACAGGCGAATCCAGCTCTGGATGTCGCGCGCTTTCGGTTCACTCCCGACACCAAGTGAGGAGCTGCATCGTGCGCACAGTGCTGCCATCGAAGATCGCGAGCGCGGCGGTTGTGATCGCAGCCGCGGCGTCGTCGGTCTGCGCCGCTCCACCGCAGGCTGCGCCGCCATCTCCCCTGCCACGGGGCTTGAAAGAGTGGGCCGTCGAATACTCGGTGACCGGCGGAATTCGCCCTTACACACATTCGGTCAGCGTCACGTCGGACGGGGCACTCGTTGGCATCGATACCAATGCGCGACATCACATCATCGCGCGCGCGTCGGCCGAAGTCGTCGCGAAAGTGGCCGCGTTCCTCAATCACGCACACACGGCCACGCGTGTTGTTCCTGGCCCCGACCAACGCGTGACCGACCTCGTCCTCAAGACCGGCGGAAAAGACTACTTGATTGCCGGGACGCCGGAGATCTTCCAGGTCCTCGACAACGCCTTCGGTGTTGCCGTGGCAGACGGTCTGATCGGCGAGTGGCGAGAGTCGGAATGGAAGCTGTGCACGCCCGTGCCGCAGCTCGCGCCCGGCGACATCGATGCGGCAATCGACACGTTGGCCTTCAAGAACGACGGGAGCTTCTCTGTGACCTGGCCGGGCGGGCCCAGGACGACTGGAGTGCCGCATGTGCAAGTTCCCGACTATTACGGCCGCTACACACTCGAGCCCGCGCAGGGTTATTTCCAGATGCGAATCGAAGGCGGCCGGTTCATCCCGACCGATGTGGTCAACAAAGGGCAGTTCGGTATTGCCGATGGAACCCTGATCATTCGCAACGCCTGGTTCGGTACGAAACAAGCCCGGAAGAAACCCGACATCTGCGAACTGACCTTTGTGAGGAAGTGAGGGGATGATGCGGTCCACGCACGCGAGCCTTGCGGCGGTCATGACATGGGCTGCGACGGTTGTCATCGTCGCTGCCCAATCGTCACAGCCGTTCCTGCCCCGCGAACTGAACGAGTGGACGCTCGAATACACGCTCAGTGGCGGGATGGCGTTCCGCATTCATTCGGTCAGCCTGACGTCTAGCGGAGCGCTCGCAGCAGGCGATTCAGCACTCGGCCATCGCATCAGTGCGCGCGCGTCGGATGACACGGTCGCGAAAGTGAGAGGGCTGCTCACACTCGCAACGCGTCCAAAGCCGAGCGGGCGTCCCATCCCTGACGTTCCGATGACGGCTCTGGTCGTGAAGACGGGCGGCAAGAGCTACGACATCGCGGCACCCTCGGATCTCTTCAAAACCCTGGACGATGCCTTCAACGCCGCCGTCGCGCAGGCGCTGATCGGCGAGTGGCGGCAGTCGGCATGGAAGCTGTGCAAACCAGTCGCGCAGCTCGGACCCGCGGATATCGATCCGGCGATCGAGTCGTTGATCTTCCAGGAGGATGGCACGCTGTCGGTGACATGGCCCGGGGGGCCTCGGACAACTGGCGTGCCGCACGCTGACGTTGCCGATTATGCCGGCCATTACTCGGTCAGACCGGAGAACGGCGTCATCCGTATGCGAATCGACGGCGGAAGATTCGTTCCAGGTGACTTTGATGGGGAGGGCACGTTCGCCCTCGCTGACGGAACGCTGACCATTCGCGATGCCTGGTTCGGCACGAAGCAGGCGAAGCACAAACCCGACATCTGCGAGCTGACGTTTGTGAGGAAGTGATGAAGGTCGTCGATCGCCTCCTCATCCTCGCTGTGGCGCTGACCGCCGCGAGCAAACCGGCAGCGGCCCAGACAATCCCGCTGTGTCCCGGCCTGACGATCGTGACGGCGGTGAGTCAGGCCAACGGCGACTACGAGTCGATCAAAACGATCGAGTCGGTCGCACCCGCGGAGGTGCAATTCAAGTACTCGTCCGAGGCGCCGCCGGGTTTGCTCGATCCGGACATGGTGCGGACCACCGTTCGTCGACGGATGCTCGGCGCCGATCTTCAATCGGCCCACGCCTATCAACAAGTGTTTCTCGACAAGTCGGATGAAACCATCCCGGGGACGACGTCGCTTGGCGCATCGGCAGCAATGCTTCGCGAGCTCAAGACGAAGGGCGAAACCGAGTTCCAGATCTCCAACGCTTACGGCGAGCTGACCTTGAGCGCGGATCGAAGCAAGTTTCCGAGTTACTACAACTACCTCCAGCAGGTGAAGCTGAAACGCGTCGGAACCGCGCCGGTCACCGTTCGCGTCCTCGTCAACGATCGGCTCGTCGAGCTCCCAACCATTCGCGGCGATGGCGAGTCGGTCGGCGACAAAGTGCAGTTCCTGTTCCTCGACGACGAGCGCAATCCGCTGGCGCTGTCGTTCCGCCTCGGGATCGACGGAATCAAGCCGCTGATTCCCGTGCAGCGCCAACTCTGCGAGAAGCTGCGGTCGATCCCGAACGCGCCAATCAAGTCGGCGCCGGGAATGCGGTGCGACATGCCAAATGGCGGCGATCGAGACGTACTGCGCGTGATCAAGATCACCTACCGCTGTGCGGCGCCGGCCGGACTTCCTGCCGGCGGCGCCGGTGCTGGTGCCGGCGGACTCGCGGGAGGCGACGCGGGAGTCGTTGGCGGCCTCGGCGCGGGAGCGATCGAGCAGGCACTCGCCAATTCAGGCAAGGTCGACGTCTACAGCATCTACTTCTCCTTCAACAGCGATGTCATCCGCGAGGAATCGGAACCGGCCCTGAGAGACATCGCCGATGTGTTGCGCCGGCACCCGGCATGGCGCCTCGCGCTGAACGGGCACACCGATGCCATTGGCGGCGATCAAGCCAATCTCGATCTGTCGAAGCGACGCTCGGCTGCGGTGAAGGACGCGCTCGTCAAGCGCTACGCGATCGATCCCAATCGGCTGGCGACATCTGGAGTCGGGAAAACACAACCGAAAGACACGAATGACACGCTCGAAGGACGCTCGCACAACCGCCGGGTCGAGCTGGTCAAGGTGGGGTGAGCCATGATGCGGACTGCGATACATGTTGCGTCGATCTGTGTGCTGCTGTCAGCGTGTGCCGCGTGCAGATCGTCAGAGGAATCGTCCACAGCTCGATCGCAGGAGCAGACGGGCGGCCGCTCGACGAGCTCTCAATCATCGACCTCCGACCATTCGACGGATCTGAATCGCTGCGCGCTGCTCACCGACTCGGAAGTGGAGGAAGCGATCGGGCCGCATCACCCTGGAAGCACCGGGTTGGACAACGAATACGGCATCCAGGGCTGCCGATGGATCGCGGCGACGGCTGCGAAGATCAAAGGCGCTCCTGACGGCTGGTTCGACACGATCGAAGTGACGGTCTTCGAAAAGGAGCGGGAATCGTGGGCTCGTGAACAGGCGCAGGGCGAGCCGATCAAGGGCTTCGTCGACGATGCCCGATACAACGAGAGCTATGGAGAGGTGTGGTTCACGGGCACCCACGGTCGGTTCTGTGTCGTGAAGGCGCGCACCGCATCAGCGGTTACGCGCGAGCAGACGGCTCTTCATCTCGCGCAGCTCGTCGACAAGCGGCTGCCATGAGACGGCGCGAGACGATCACGCTCGCCGTCATCGTCGTCGCGCTCGGCTATTCGGCCTCGATGACGGTGGGCGCGAATGTCGGCGGCACGGTTGTCACCGGCCAGGTGATCGGCAAGCGCGAGGCGATCGAGATGCCGCTCGCTGATACGTGGCGGCACGTGTTCGAAATCTCGTATCGATATCAGCCTGACGATCAGCCATACCCCGCGATCGGGCGTCATCCCGTTGACCAGGCGTTGTACGAGCAACTGCATGGCGAAGGCTGCACGCTCGTTCGTTACTGGCGCGTCTCGCTGATCGGGGTTCCGATCACCTCGCCGGATACGACGAGCTCGACGCGCCGGTTCTGCTGACGTCCTTCGCGGCTGTCGTTCGACGAGACCGGATAGCGCGGGCCGTAGCCACGGGCCGTGACGCGGTCCCGCGACAACCCCTGCATCGTCAGGAAATCGCCGACGGCGTCGGCACGCTGCTGCGACAGCCGCTCGTTCAGATCGTCGGTGCCGGTGGAATCGGTGAACCCTTCGGACTGGACGTTCAGGCCCGGATGGGCGAGCAGGATGCCGGCGAATCGCGCGAGCTTCTCGCGTGCGGTCGAGCGCAGCTCGTAGCGTCCCGTTTCGAACAGCACGTCGCCGACGTTGACGATCAGGCCGCGCGCGGTGTCGCGGGTTTCGAGGATGTCGTTGAACTGACGCAGCAAGGTCGTGCGCAGCTCGGCCTGATCCGTCTCCGCCTTGACGCGCAGCGCGTCCGCCCGAGCGGCTTGTGCCTGGGCGTCGGCGCGTGCGAGCTCGGCCTCGCGCCGCGCCTGTTCGGCCTTCTGCTGTTCCGCCGCAGCGCGCTGCGCCTCCTGCTCGGCACGCTGCTTCAACTCCGCCGCTTCCTTTGCGGCGCGCTCCGCGCGCTGACGCTCCTGCTCGGCGGCAGCGCGTCCGGCGGCTTCGCGCGTGGCCGCATCGCGTGCAGCCTGCTCGCGGGCTTCGGCGGCTTCGCGCTCGGCGCGCGTCTCTGCGGCGACGCGCCGTTCGACCGCCTGCAGCCGCGCCTCTTCCGCCGCCTGCACCGTCGTACGCGCGTACGAGATGATGTCGCGTTTCGAGTCCTTGCGCTTCACCAGCAGCTCGGTCTCGCCGAGGAGCTTGCGCGCGGTGGCAAGGCGCTCGGGAACGAATTTCTCCGCCTGCGCGATTTGCGCGATGGCAACGGCGTTGCGCGCCTGCTGCACGTCGGGCGGCTGCTTTGGGTCTGCTGGCGGCACCGACAGAGAGCCGCCGGCCACGTACGCACCGCGCGGAACGATTTCGTACGACAGCGTCGCGATCGACGTGTTGCCGCGTGTGTCCTGCCGGGCGAGGTTCTCCAACACCACCACATCGCTCGGGGTCGTGACGGCGTAGTACGGTTCGGCAGTGACGATCAGCGCGAACGTCTGGACGCCGGAGGTCGCCTCGATCTCGTTCTCACCGTCGTCGAGACGGACTTCGCCGAGATTCTTGGCGCGCCCCTG
>AR_comb_assmDRAFT_10155116_pt1 | contig 18341 bp, 26 predicted proteins | sample ArasoioldDNA_FD_10543 | JGI IMG/M metagenome (IMG submission 10543) | reverse complement strand
GAAGCATGTCCAGCCCTGAGGCACTGGCATGAGTGCCGAAAGCCTGGGTGGTGCTTCTTCAGATCGCAGGTGTGGGTGACATCGCCCTCGGTCTGCGTCCGTCCACAAATGTAGAGCGGCCACCGACGCCTCCACTGTTCCTGTCGCAGCCTGGTCCGATCTGGCCAGAGGAGCGAGCGCATCAAGAGCCAGACACCACCAACCACGAACCACGTCAAGGAGACGATGGACTCGTACTTGGCGTACGTCTCCGAGTCGAAGAAGATGTTGTTGACCACGGTCGTCATCAAGAACACCAACTGACCGCCGCACCACACTGCCGTGAAGATCCACATGGGCCAGTTGTAGAGAAAGAAACCACCGAGGTCGCGGGCGGAGTCAACCGCCGACTGAAGCCGATCCTTCATCGCTGCCCCTTCACGCCTCGCCATACCTTCCGGTGCCGCTCGAACTCCTTGTCGAGCGCGGGATACGACGAGAGCGTGCCGACGTAGGTACGCTCCTCGTCCTCGTAGAACGGCATGTCGGCGACCTGCTTCTCGTACCCGAAGGACTCCGCCATCCCGTGGATCGCCTTCCGAATCGAGCCCACTCGGATACGGGTGTGCTCGGCGTCGTCGGCCTCGATCTGAACCAGTACGTATGCCTTCATCGGCCTGCGTGCTCCTTCAGACCGAGCCGGAACCGGTCGCGCATCGCGCCCAGGTCGGTAGTGTAGGGCAGCTTGTCAGCAAGCTCGGTGTCGAGCCCTCGCCGCTGCCTCTGCCAACCTACTCGCATGATGTGTGGAGTATACATCTGATTGATCATCGTCAACCCATACATCAGCACGACCATCGCGAACAGCCAGCCAGGACCGGTCGTCATGGCGAACGCCAGGAACAAGGTGCCGAGCGCCACGAAGCCAGACGAAAGCAGCAACGCCTCGCCGTCCCACCGATAGAACTCCACGAAGCTCTCCGCCCACACGATCACGAACACGGAGTACAAGACGTACGGGATCGTCAAGAGCCACCACGACTGACCGAACACAGTGCCAGTACAAGTGCCAGCGACCAAGCAGATCCCGGTGGACAACCTAGCCATCGTTGTCGTCCTCAGCGAGACACTTATGGTCCTTGGGCACGCAGTTCTTGTGGCCCAACTCGCTGATCGCGAAGGCCATCGCGATAACGGAGATGCAGATGGTCCAGGCCAGGTGCATTCCAATCTCAATCATGTCGTCTCCATCAAAAAGGCGTTGGTGAACTTCAACGCTTGGTCCATGTTCTGGCACCACCACGAGGTGCAAGGGTGAACCGGACCGGGGTCGCCCAACACAAAATCGGCATGACCACCGCCTCGGCAGTAGTCGGTCGGGTCCTCCTCGTGCGTGTTGGCCACGAAGTCCAGCCAGTCAGCCAGCGCGAAGTCGGCGGCTCGATTCCTGACTTGGTACTTCGGCAACCCCTTCTGAGACACCATGCGCCACTTGGTACGCAGGCGCTCGGCGACCAGACGCATCCGGTCGATCTCGACGTAGGACTCACTCATCGTCGTCAGGCTCCCGCTTAGGTGCGTTCTTCAACAAATAGTTCAAATGTGCTGTATCGGCACGCCGGTACATGCGCTCAATCCCGAGGATCAGAACGACCCCGAGCATGAAGCCGACGAACTCCTTGAAGCCGTCCACGATCACGTCCACGAAGTAGAACAGAATCGCCCACGAGGCGAGCCATGCCACCAGAGTCGGCCAGCCGAGCAGTCGAACCTGCTTCGTCTTGTTCCACCACGGGTACAGCGCCGACGCGGTGAAGAACACGAAGATGACCAGGATGACGACGGCAAGGACCCAATCGAGGATGTCAAGAACAAGATTCATGCTGCCTCCAACAGCCAGCGTACTAGGCGATGTAGACGATCTACAACACCATGTGCATCGAATCGGGAGAGTGCCGGGGCGCAGGTACGGCTAGGAGGGAACAGGGATGAAAAACCTCCATCATGACCGCCCTTCGAAGGAAAGGTCCCATAGGAAACTCCGTTGACGCCCCGGCACTCGGTCTATGAGGGCGGCGTGTAGCCGACTATGTCGAGCGCATCTTCCAGGTCCGCTGTCCGGTCAGAACAGAAGTACTTGATGCTGATACGGGCGTACTCGACAGTGCCGTCATCGACCGACCCGGCAACGAAGTAATCGAACGAACCATCGTCCATCTTGCAGACATCGTTCTGGAACACGTCGCGGTACACCGTCAGATCCAAGTCCTGTCCCTGCGTCATCGCCTGCGACCTCATCTGGGTCCGCCAGGAGTCATAGTCGACGCTGGGCTTAGACGGCTCGCTGTCAGCGTGGGCACACCCGAAGGTGAGTACGACCAGCGCACTAGCCAGAAGCATTTTCAGCCACTTCATGCACGCTCACCTCCCTCCGACAGGAGCGCCTGAACCTCGTCGTCGCCGACGACCTCGCGCCAGTGCTCCAGCTTCCACTGGAACGCCGTACGCCGATTCCAGGCGTTGTAGAGCGCTTCAGCCAGCGCGTCATGCTGCTCGTTGATCATGCTGCTTCACATCCTGTTTGTTGTAGTCCTCGCACCGGCCTTTGGAGCACGTCTCGATAGCTCCGGGGTGCCAGTAACCCCCTGACAGATGCCCTCCGGCAGGAGCACCAGGGCACATCATGATTGGTCTCATTTCTTGGCCACCTCCTTCGTCAGGAGATCCCAAAGTCCTTCGAACACGTCCTCCGGCAAATCCGACCAAAGCAACTGGTGGCTTGCGCTGAGCGGGTAGCCTCGCGGATTGGCCGTAATGATCACGGCCTCGCGGACAAGGGGAAGTCGGCCAGTCAGCTTCATCGACTTGTACTCGTACTCCACGTCCGAGCCCTGCCGCTTGAACTTCGGGCCGTCACCTTCCTTACTCCAGAGAAGGAACAGGTCCACGACCGTATCGGTGTAAAGACCGTCAGGTGCGTTCATCGGCGTCGCCTCCTCACAGCGGCGACCGCAGCCGAGTAGATCCCGGCGTCGATCTCCAGGCCCTTGTCCATCGGACCCTCGCCCGGAAGGGGACCCTCCGGCAGGAGCGACAGAAGCCGTTCCCTGAAGCCGTCGCCTCCACCGTTGGCGTCGGCGACCTGCGCCGCCGCCTCCTCACGGGTGAAGCCGTTGTAGACCAAGTCCTTGATCTCGTTCTCCAGGCCATCCGGAGTGATCGGCGGGGTGTAGCAGACATGATCGTCGTGCCAGCCTGCTCCGCAGTCATCGCACTGGATCTGGTGGCCACAGGTCAGGCACTCCCGGCCCTTACCGGAGGTGCGCCTGGCAGCCTGCCAGTCACGGCAGTCGTGACAGTAGTAGTCGTTGAGGTTCATCGACTCCACCTGCCCGTCGGACCACAACGAGAGCACTCGCCGTCGTGCCAGTCGTCACAGTCGTGGACCGGGATCGCAGGCTTCCGCGTGCGGATCGCCTCGTCCACGACCTGCTCCAGGTCGTCGGGCGCAACAGGCTCATCAGGCTGGTTGCAGATACAACCCAAGCCGCCAGGGCAGTCGCCGTGGTTCGCACGGCTACCTTCCAGGACCTTCCCGGCCTCCTCAAGCAGCGCCTCGAACAGCATGTGCCGAAGCACCTCGGGGATGTTGGGGTGCTCGATGCCAGTCGTCCCCATGCTGCGCGGACCAAGGTCCGCCTGAAGGTTGCCGTCAGAGTCGATGTAGTGGCCACGACCGTCGATGGTGATTTCCTGGTGGCGCACAGGGCAGTTCGAAACTGCCGTGATCTCGTGAAACGACACCTCGGGAGCTTCGTAGCCAGGCCGAGCGAAGTGCGGGCCGGTCCCAGGCTCCCAGCGGAACGTGACCGAAATCCGTGTGGTGTTACTAGTGATGCTAATTGGGTTCTTCATCCTGTTTTGTTCTCCTAGTTGTAGTCAGCCCACTTGGGCCGCTAGGAGACATGCTACCTCTATATCGGCTTTTCTGTCTAGTCCCATACCAAGATCTTCGACCCCTCGTAGGGGAAGTGCTCCATCAGCCAGCGCAGCGTCTCCACACGCCTCGCGTAGACAGGTCGGTCAGGGTAAGTATCGGCCAGATGCTCGGCCAGCGCCAGTTGCTCCTCACGGCTCATCGGGTGCCTCCGTCTCCTCGTACGTGTCCGCATGGACCAGCCCGTCCACCGGGTAAGGGAATCCTTCACTGTCCACTGCAACAAACCCCTCCCAACCCGCTGGCAGGGAGACCGGCACGTTCCCCACGGTGATGATCTTGCACGGCCCCCTGGCTGGCAACATCTTGGTCGGCGTCGTCTTACGGAACCACTTCCACTTGCCGGGGTCCACGTTCTTGACCGACTGCACGTTGTAGATGATCTCCACGTTCCGCTCTCCCATCGCCGTCTGCTTCAGAACCTCATGCACTTTGAGGACGGCGTCGGTGTGAATGTGCGACGCCCTCGACTCGGTGAGCCCCATCTGAGCCGCCACCTCTTTGATCTCCATGCCGGAGTAGTAGCGGAGCGCAATCACCGTCTGACTGACTTCGTCCAACTGCTCGACCGCTGCCACCGTCGACTTCAGCAACTCGGTCGCCAGCACCGAGGACTCGACCGTCCCCGGTGCTCCCCCTACGTCCACCTCACTCGTGTCGAGACTGACCGGCCTGCGAGCCATCCCGAGCTTGGTGCTGCGCACCTCCGCCATCGATAGCCCTGACTTCGAAGCCATCTCCGTCTCGGTGGCTCCCCGCTCTAGTCCTGCCTCCTGAAGCATCTTGTAACGCGAGCGCAACGACCGATTGGCCCAATCCTGAGTCCGCAAGGCGTCCATGACAGCACCCTTGGACCGACGCTGAGCGAACGCCACGAAGTACTGGAGGTGCGTTGGATCGAAGCCTCGCTCCTCGCAGTACGGCTCCCACCGCACCGCCGCCATGACCAGCCCCATGTAGGCCAGAGACTTCAACTCGTCTAGCTCCAGCGCGTATGGAGCGGTCCGCCACACCTTCACCGCCATCGTGTCGGCGATGTAGATGTGGTCAGTAACGAGCCTCTGCTGCTCGACCGTCATCTCAGTCACTTACGGACTCCAGGGCATCGCCACTCCGTCGTCCGCCGAGCGTGGAACGACATGCACATGCAGGTGGAACACCGTCTGCCCAGCCGCCGCCCCGTTGTTGATGATCACGTTGAAGTCATCAATCGACCGACTCTCGGCCTCCGCCACAGCACGAGTGACCGCATACCCGGCGATGTACGGCTCGGAGATCGCAGTGTCGTAGTGATACGTCGGCACCGTCATGAAATGGCCAGGCACGACCGGCGAGAACTCCGGGTAGTTCTCACTCTCCTCGATGATGAACCACGGCTGATCGCTCGACCAGGTTGTCTCGCCGCGCTCACGAGCCTCGTCGGCCAACTCACAGAACACACAGTCAGCCATCGGCGTCCTCCACCTCTAGCGTCGGGCGAACAACCTTCTCCGCAGGGACCTCGACCGGCAACTCGATGGTCAGTGGCTCCCACGCTTTAGCCGGAACAGAAATACGGACCTTGACGACGATGCACCCATCGGCGAGCACGCTGGGACTGTTCTGCGTCGCTCGAACGACTCGGCACGTCGAGCCCCAATCCTTCCGGACCTGGAGGTAGGCCGTCCCTGTCATGAGTCGATCTGTCATCCCACATCACCAATCATTTGTAGTAGCTCTAGCGGAGAGATGGCCTTGAACAGATCGTTCGACTCATCCCAAATGTAGTTGGCCAACGCCTGCTCGCGCTCCAGCTTGCGCAGCCAGCGCTCCTCATGAGTGCCGACACAGCGAAGGTTGTGGACCCAGACGTGCTGGTACGCCGAGCCGTCCCGTGCGATCCGACCAGCAAGCTGAAGCATCCTGGCCGGGTTCATGATCTGGCCGACATTGACCAAGTGACGAGCGCACTGAAGGTTGACAGACTGCTCGATGGCCGTGGTCCCGAGCATGATCCGACAACTCGGGTCATCCCAGAACCGCTCAATCGCTGCCTTGCGGTGCTCGGGATTGCGGTCCTGACCCCAGATCGTCTCGTACCCGATACCCTCAACCTCAAGTCGAGCTTGAATCACCTGGATCGTCGGCTTGTAGAGCGCGAAGGTGACTGCCTTCTCGTCGGCCAGGTCGCCGGTCAACTCATCAATCAACCAGTCGAGTTTGACCGAAGCCCCCGGCCCGTCGGGCAGACCCAGCGTCCCGAGCCCATCACAGATGGCAGCCGCAGCATGGAGCCGCTTCATCGCTCCAGCCTGTCGCTTGATCTCTGAAGCGCGTCCGAACTCGTCAGATCGAATGTAGGAGACGATGCCGCTCTGAAGCTCGGCGTACCGCTCGGCCTGTCCCTCGTGAAGCGTCAGCCAGTGATCAACCGGATTGATCCTCGGGATCGACACGTCATCGAGATCGTCCGGCGTACGCCGCAGCGTGAAGGGAGCGATCCGGCGCTTGAACTCCGGCAACCGCTTGTAGCCCTGGAACTGCTCTTGCTGCGAGGTGCGGCCTGACTCCTCGTTGTAGACCGTCACCTTCTCGCGCCGGACGTACCGAAGATCGAACTGCTTCGGCGTTCCCAGCACCGAGTCACCGCCGACGATCTCCAGGATGTGGTAAAGCTCGTGGAGCTTCTTCTGGAGCGGCGTCGCCGACATCACCACGAGCCGGTCCAGCATGACCTCCCGGTTCAACTGCCGGATCGTGTAGGCCGTCTTGGTCTCACGGTTCCGCAGCGGGTCCAGGTCGTCCAGCACCAAGGTGCTGATCGGAAACCTCGTCAGAGTGTCGTAGTCGTTAATCAACATCTGCGGACCGATCAACATTACGTCCCACGGATGCAGGTACGTTTCGATCCGGCGCTGCCGAGAGCCGACAGCCGCCGCCACGTCGAGCCGAGGCACCATCCGGTTCAACTCCGACTGCCACTGAAGAATGGCTGCCGGTCGACCCACCACAACCACACCCCGTCGGTGCTCGAACTCGCCGGTCTCCTGCATCAAGGCGAACAGTCCCCCGGCGTGAACCGTCTTACCCGAGCCGACGAAGTCAGCCAGCAGCGCCATCTTGGTCAGGTAGAGCCAAGGGATGCCGACACGTTGGTGTCGCCGGAACACGATCCCACACTGACGGCACAGGGGGACAGGCGTCCGTTCACCCCTGTGCCGACGGCACGGCTCGTAGTTCCAGGATTGAAGTGCTGGCAGATCGAAGTCATGAGCCTGCTTGACCCTCTGGGCAGCCTCAGTACGGGCCTTGTCATCGGCCATGAGCTTCTGGAGGGCGGCTACGTCGAGTGCCACACTCACTGATACCTAGGGCCGTTCCAAAAGTGTTGCTGTTCTACGCCGCCGAGGACCGGAGCGCTTTGAGCGACGGCAAGGCAGACTCCAGTGAGTACGGACCGGCTTGACTCCGCTGTGGCCGTCTGGTGTCCCCCGTGGGGTCGTCCACCTCCAGGAGCGTCAAGTCGCCGACAGCGAACTTGCAGTCCCCGGTCCCGCATGGAGTCGTAGCCCGACATACGAAAGACCCGGACGCATTACACAGCGTCCGAGCCTTGGCTTCTGCTTCCCGTAGCTCCAGGCGAAGCTGCCACACCGCCCGCTTGTTGAGGATCGTGTTGGCCTGCTTCGCCATCGAGACGGCGTAGGCCGGGTCCTCTCCGAAGGCCATGAGCGCCTGGTTTCGAACAGCAGCAAAAGGCTCAACCTCAACCATTAGCTGCTTCGTCATGCCCTAAGAATTACATCGTTGTTGTCCGATAGGCAACCATCAGCCCCGTGTCCTTCCGAGAGGGACACGGGGCTGACGCCATACAACGCAGTGCTTACGTGCCGTATCTGGGGCCTGCCGCAGCACCGTTGGCGAACGTTGGAGATGCCAGCGGATCAGTCCGATTCTGCTGGACGAGTCCGATGATCACGGCTGCCAGTCCGGTCACCGCCGCCATCTGATTGTCGGTGAGGACGTATCCGTACCCAGCCGCGAGCGCGATGATGGCGCTCACTGCTCCAAGGCCGACCGACAGGATCGTGTCCCGAGTGACCCAGGCACGATAGACCGCGATCACAGCCGCAGCGACGGCCATGATGAGACCGGCCTGCTCCTGGGACAGGTCGAAGGTGTTCCACGCCACCAGGGCGGCGAGCAACGCCTGGAGCGCCGTCGTCAGGGTGACCGGCTCTCCTCCGAGTTGACTATCCATCCGATACCTCCCGGTGCCGAGCAGGTTGCCCAGCCTCAACAAGGCTTATCGGATCACCGGTCGCGAATGTGCCACCGAATGGAGAGCCCGGTGTCGATGTCGTAGACGACCACGATCTTCTTACGCTTGGGAGCCCAGCATGGCTTATACCCCCGTTTGAACACGTTGTCGGTCTCCCCGATCCGCCAGCCGGAGACATCGAACAGGTTCGCCACGGAGGTGGGAGACATCAGCAGATGCAAGACGGTGTACTCCAGGCGCGACGCACAGTTCGGCGTGTCCGCCTGGGCTGACGGACAGACAAGTACGGGAGCAATCACCGTAAGCGCCGCCCCCACGAGGACGCGCTTCATGGGCCAATCCTAGAAGGACCGTACCACTACCGGTCGCGAACGTCCCACCAAACAGACAGCGCCGTATCGATGTCGTAGGCCACAACGATCTTCTTGTCATCGGGGTTCCAGCACGGCTTGTAGCCGCGCTTGAACACGTTGTCGTTCTCGCCGATGTACCAGCCGTCGATGTCAAACAACGCCGAAACCGATCCCGGAGACATCAGAGAGTGGAGTTGGTCGTACTCCGCCATAGAGGCGCAGTTCTCCGTGTCCGCTTGGGCCGGAGATGTCATGATGAGGGGAGCGGTAGCTGCGAGCGCCGCTCCGATGAGCACACGCTTCATGCTGCCAGGGTAGAACCTACTCCTCAGTACTGCCAACTATCCTTCGCTGTTTGAGACAGAACCATCCCGTGCCTGCGCCGGGAACAGCTTCGCAGCTACACAATCGATCAACTTACTGTCCGGGTAATTGTTCGGCTCGAACTCGTGCTCCAACTGCGTCTGACAGATGGCCGAGAAGTAGATGATCTCACCGATCTTGCCGATAGCATCACGCTGCGCCTCCTGTCCCTCCTTGGCGCACTTCCCGTTGGGCGTCGTACAGGACTTGATGATCGCGGTCGTCTCGTCGGCTGACTTGGCTGCGTGCTCCGCCGACTCAGCCGCGTCCTTAATCTTCAGCAGTACGGACGACAAAAGAACGACCAGTCCGCAAGCCAGCACCACCACGATGATGCGCCACGCGCGTCGGAGCAGTTCCTTCCGGCGCTCCAGGTGCAGGACTTCCTGCTCCTTCTCCAGGACCTTGGTGGTCAGATCACGCTCACTGGCCATTGATCGCCTCCAGCACCTTGCCCAGCCCCACCTGGATCATCTTGGTCTGTGACTCAACGGCCTCGGTGTAACCTTCCAGCGTCTCGGTCAGGCGCTCCACGTCCGGTGCCTTGGTGGTCAGCGCAGTGAGTAGCTGGTTCTCCGTCTCTAGATGATCGACCCGGTTCGACAACTTTTCGATCTGGTCGCCCTTCTGCTTGTCCAAGACAAGCAGCGCATCCCGAGACTCCTTCAAGCTGGAGATCGTGGCCTTATCCCAAGCTCCACGGAAGTAAACCAAGCCAGCAGCAACAAACCCGAGGATGCCCAGGACCAGGCCGACATAGCTGAAGATCTGGGGGTTCATCTACTCCCCGCTCATCACGTCAGGGTCACGCAGGAGAACACCGGCAACGACAAGATGGTACAAACCTACGATCAAGAACAACAGAGGAGCAATCAGAGGAGCCTCGTCCGGGTTCAACAGCAAGCTACCGGCCAACATCAACGCCCACAGGAAGCAAAAACCAGCACCGGCACTCTTAGCTAGGACCATCTGTGACTGGTTCTTCAAGACGGCAGCCGCCAACTCCCAGAGCCCAATGGCCAGGAAGAACAATCCCCACACCGGAACCGGAAGTACCGCCTTATGCACGTCGTAGGCCACGGAGTTTGTCGTCCTCTCGGGGTCCCCGAAGATGTAGACCAGCCCAATGGCGGACATGGAGACCGGCAACACCGCAACCATCGCCCAGCGCAGCCACTTGTTTCTCACCCCAGCCTCCTAGACGGGACACCTCGGCTTCCCCCACCAAGGTCTAGAGCGGGGGGAACACGCCTTAATTATCGGTGTCGCTGGTATCCGGGGTGCCACGGAGCGTGGCGAGGAGGGTCTGAGCTTCCTGCAACGCCTCTTTCGTCTTGGTCAACTCAGTCCGGTAGTGACTGGCCAGCGCCGCGTTGTGAGCCGACCGAGCCACGGCGTGCTGCACCATCGCCTGACACTCCTCGATCTGCGCGATGAACACCTGCGTCTGGTCAAGCAGGAACGCCTCACTCGACTCAAGCTCCATTGTTCTCCTCCAGTACCTCAATCCGGACGGCCAACTCCTTGATGGCTTCCAAGATGGTGGTCGTCAGACCCATCATGTCCACCATTTGCGCGCCCTCGTCGTTGACGTAGTGCGCCTCTGGGATGTGCTCCGCGATCTCTTGCGCGACGACTCCACGCTTGGTGCCCTGCTCGGGGTCGTTCTTGTATTCGAAGCTGATGGTACGGAGGTTCTTCAGCTTCTCCAGTTGCCCCGCAGGCAGGTCCTTGACCTTGCGCTTGATGTTGATGTCGGAAGGCGTCTGGTACGCACTGGCCTGCATCGGCTTGAACGTTCCACCTGCGGCGTTGGTTGAACGGACCGAGTCATCACCGCCGAGCGTCATCGCGACGTTGCCATTGGTGCCCCACCACTGACCCCACGCACCCGGCGCGCTCGGTGGGTTCCTAGCTCGCATATTCCAGCTATCACCGGACATACCGATGTAGGAGTCCGACGCAATGTCGCGGGTGTGGAGGACCCACGGCGGCTCGACGTTCACACGCTCGGTCTGCTCGTTGACCAAGATCGCATCAGTCGCGTGATTAGCCGTCGTCACCTTGAAGGATCGGACACCAGTGACCTGAACCGTGTTGTTGTTCGGGTTACCGCCGACAAGCTCCTTCTTCCCGAGCAACACGATCTTCGGCGGGATGTCCTGGCCGATGTTCGGGCCGATGATGTCTAGCTCGGCCTCACGAGGACTCGCAGCGTCATTGAAGTCCGTGGTGATCTTGGCCGGAGTCGCCGTCTGGTCCGCTGAGCCGGTGTAGAGCCGGAAGCTCGCCGCGTCCACCGTTGAGTTGATCTCGATGCGAGGACCGCTGGTTCCCGACCGAAGGATGATCGCGCCAGTAGACGAGAGCGCCTGGAACAGTGCTGTCGTGCCGTCCATCGCGAAGGTAGCCAACTGCGACGGCGACAACTCCGCCGCCTTGGTGCCATCGGAACGGTAGACCTGCGCGCCCGTGGTGTTGGCCTCGAAGCGCTGGCCTACATCGGCTGTCTTGATCCTGGCCGACAACGTGATGTCTGCCAGGAGCGTGCCGACCGTGATCTTGCTGGCCGACATGTTCTGGATCTTGGCGTCAATCACAGCCAGGTTAGCGATCTGCGCGGTGCCGACGATCTTGGCCAAGACGACATCGTCAAACCAGACCGAGTACGGGCTGGCCAACGGGTTTCCAGTGAGCGCGATCCTGGCGAACTTATGCGTACTCGGGATCGATACTCCACCGTCGATCTCTGCGGTGATCGGTGTCGTGCCTGCACCCGAGGCGTAGATCGTCTGGACCGTCGGTGCCGTGTCCAAACCAGTCTCGTTCGGGGCCGTCTGGACTTCGACCTTGACGTTGACGCTACCGATGATCGGAACAGGTTGCAGAGCGAACATGATGCTCGCCTTGAGCGCCGCACCAGCCTGCGTGTACGTCGTGTCGCCGACCATTCCGGCAGCGGAGACCACACCGCCAGCCACACCAATCGAGCCATCGATTCCGATGTTCCGGACTTGGTCGATGTACTCCGTGATGGAAGCGAGGTCCGAGTTGGCGTACGCCGAATACTCCGTCGTACCGTCGGCTGCCACCGTGCGCTGACCAGTAGTGAACGACATGACCAACGTGTTGTTGTGCAACGTCGTCATGCCGGTCACGGTGCCGGAGGTATCGGCAGAGCCCTCATTGCTGGCCACCGAAGTGCCAGAGAAGGGGCTTCCTGTCGTCACACAGCCGCTCACGCGCTGCATGATGGCGATGACGTGATCTCCTGGGTCAGCAATCGTTGGGGCCGTCTCCGAGCCACCTGCGCGCTTCCAGAACAACTGCGCCTTGGTGCCGGTAGCACCACTGCCCACCGAGGAGGACGCCTCCAGCGTGTAACCCGACGGTGTCGCAACCGTCTCTCCTCCGGCGCACTGCGTGTAGAGCAAGAGGATGTCGTTGGTCGACGTACCTGAAGGGAGCCCTGGGGTCACACCCGCCGTACCGGAAGCAACCGTGCCCACCGTCTGAGGCGATGGTGGCGTGGTCGTCGGCGGGTCGTTGCTGGACTTCAACCGAACGGACACCTGGTACGCAGTGTCAGGTGTCACGTCAATGGGCGAGGAGACAATCGTCTGGCCGTCTGTAGGCGTCGGGTCCAGTCGGACACTGGCACCACCAGAGATCGGGCTGGAGGTATCCCGCACCATCGGGACACCGGCTCCTACCTGACCGTTCCGGAACCAAGCGGCAGGCTCGGTCGGGTTGCCTGACTTCGCATCCTCAAACCCGGCGTTGGGGATCGCCGTCGGAGCGAAGGCACCGACCACCAACTTCTCGGTGGTCACAGCCTCCGGGAAGATCTTGTCGGTCGTGACGGCATTCTGCGCCAGCTTCAACTCAGTGATCAGCCCGTCGGCCACATCCTCGGTGTGGATCTGTGGCATGACAGCGCTGCCCTCGTTCGAGGGAGGCGAGGTGTTGCCCATGAAGTCAATCGCGACCAGCCGGACGTAGTACGTCGCGCCGTACTCCAGGTCAATCAGGTAGACCGTCTGCTGACCCTTGCCCATGATCTGCTGACGGTTGGCTGCGCTCGGAATGAACCCAGATGTCTTGGAAGCGCAGACCCACACCTGATACACGTCGTTCGGCATCGAGCCACCGGTCGCCGACAGCCCATCCCAATCGACCCGCAGCGCCAACGGAGCCGAGGAGACCACCGGAGTCGATGGCTGGTCAGGGGGATCTCCGTCCCCTGCCGTCGTCGTGGTGTTCGAGAACGTCCAGTCCGAGACGTGAATGCTCGTGTCCTTGGCCCGGACCCGAGCCTGCACCTGCTTCCCCGTCGGCAGGCCGCTGGCGTACGCCGACAACGTAGCTGAGTCAACCTCGCCCATCGGGGTCCAGGCTTCAGTGCCCAGCTTGTACTGAATGTCGAAGCCACCCAGGTCGTCCAACGTCGTCGTATCGATGTTGGTGACCGGCGCGAGCCACTGCACGGTGATCTGCGCATTGGTCGTACCGGACGGCAAGGTGTAGGCCGACGAAGTCAGCGTCACCCCAAGCGGCGGGCTCGGGGTCGAGGTGTCTGCCTTGTCGGGGTTGGAGATCGCGCCGTACTGCGTCTCTCCCGTGATCGCGTCGATCTTGCGCTGGAGCACAAGCAACTGCTCGGCGATCTTGTCGTTCAGCGTGACAGCGGCACTGACCTTGTCGCCCGAAGCCGACACCGACAACTGCCGGACGCGGACTTCCTGGTACCCGGTGTCGCGCTGGAGCCACACCCAATGGCCAGGCTTGTAGTCCTTGAACGGCTGGGGGTAGTCCGCGAACTCAGCGATCTCGATGTTGACTTCTTCGAGGACCTGCTTGTACTGGTCGGCCTCTGCCTGTGCCAGCACCCTCAGCGTGCCGGTGTCGGTGATGCCGCCGTGACTGACGTAGCGCTCACGTCGACGACCCAAGTTGTTGACGGCCCCGGTATCGACGTACTCCTGCGCCGCTCCCTGGTCGCCCTCGATGAGGATGACGTTGCCGAGATCCCGAGAGTCGGTCTCCCGGTCCATCTGCGCGAGGTTGTCTCCGCTCTGGAAGAAGATGTCGCTGTGATGCACCGAGAGCGTCGAGTCGGCGTTGTAGAGCCGGAGGGACTTGCCCACCATCTCTGCCTCGCACAGACCCTTGGTGATCATGTCCTGGAGCGCTTCGAGGTACGACTGACCACTGCCGAACTCGACCGAGGTGATCTTGTCCCACGCCTGGTTGTCTGAAGTCTTGACGCCTGTGAAGGTCTCGAAGTCCAGATCGATGATCGTGCCACGCTCCTGCGCACGAGCCCCGAGCGTACGCATCTGGGTGCCAGCCGTGGCGTTCACGAAGCCGTGCCCTGCGGGAATCGGGCTCGGCCAGGCGCTCGGGTAGACCTTGGCATCCTCTAGCCGAGCGAAGAAACTCCGTCCACTGAAGGTCCAGGCCACCCGGCCATCGAACAGAACCTCCTTCTGGCTGGACTCGATGGTGTACCGAGCGAACTCTTGACTGGCCGACTGCGGGTAGATCAAGCCAATACCGATCACGACCTGGTCTGCCAAGCCCTGCTCTGCCGCGCACTGTGAGTCGACCACCAGGTTCATGAATCCCGGCTCGTCGTACAACAGCGATGCCTCAACGCTGATGTAGCCCTTGCGCTCAGTAGTGGAGGACTCGATCAGGACCCAATTCGTATCATCGAGGTATCGGCGTACCTCAACGTTCAGCCCGGTACCGGTACCTGGCGCTGGGGTGATCGTGACGCCCTGATCAACAGCCTCACCAGAGCTACGACCTCCAATGAGAACGCCGTTTGGCGTATCAATCACCGACACCGTCGGGATGACCGGAGCCGAAACTGTCTCAGTCGCTCCCTCTCCAACAGTGAAGGCAGTTGGCCGGTCAATGACGACGGTGTCGCCAGCGGAGACGACCTGCACGATCTCACGGCTCGGGTTACCAACCGAGACTGTCGCCCCTGCGGTGGTGACAATGTCAATCGTCTCGATCAGCACAACCTCAGCCGGACCACCGAACGTTGCACTAGTCGGGTGATCGACGGCGTTGCTCGCCCCAACGCTAGGCCGGATGACCGTCGTCGTACCCAAAGTCCGGGTCGACGTGGTGCCAGTCGTAGGACCGGTCGGCGTAAAGGAGCCGGAGGTCCACAACTCGTGCCCGTGGCAGACGAACTCGTTGGTCGAGCCGGTGTTCGATCCAGCGTCGGTGTCGAGTACATCGACGTTCCCTGCCACCCAGGTGACATCAACCACGGCTGACGGACCAACAATCGAGCCAATCGGAACGATCCAGGCTCCCGAGGTGATCGGTGAAACCTGTGGATACGTCGTCGCCGTCGTGCCCTGGTTCGAAGCAGGGAAGCTGATGTCCTGAGGCGTCGTCTGGTCGACGCCTCGGTAGGCCACCATCGCGCCACCCCAACGACCAGAACCCAGCCCCGTGGCTGTGTAGCTCGCTGGCTCAGAGGAGGCGTACCGCCAGAACGTCGTCTGGCTCAGACCTGTCGTCGTCCCCGTCGACCAGGTGCTCCACCCAGCCTGCGCTGTCGCGGGGTTGATGCTGTTGGTGACCAGCGTCCACAGCAGGAGATCGCCATTCGCCACGCCTGCGGGAACGTTGGTGGCGAACGTCGTGACCGCCGCCGTCGCGCCTGGCGCGTTGGTGACTCCTACTAGTGAGATGGCCATGTCAGAACCCCAAGTCGACCTTCACGGCGGCTCCAGCGACGTTCACCTGGAAGGTGCCAAGCTGCGTGGTGTACGTCACCGGGATGCTCGGGACAGAGATGTTGGCCAGCGTGCTGATGTTCCACACGGTGGTGTCGGGACGCCACACCCACAAGAAGTTGTGGCCGGTCGTCGTCTTGGTGACGATGTAGTCGATCTCATTCGCGCCAGCCGTCACCTGAAGCGGGATCGGAGGAGGCGCATAGCTCCCAGCAGTGTCCTTCAGAGTCCCCAGGAAGTCCTGCATCGTGCTGTACTCCGGCTTGAACGTCCAGCCCGAGGTGTTGCCGACAACGTCAGTACGAACCAAGCCGAAGTTGGATTCCGAGTCGTCCTTCGCCGGGTTGGGATCGTCCAGGAACTCATACCTAGTGACATGTGAAACCGCTGGACGTGCCAAGTACTCCGTGACGTTTCGGATCGCGTACTTGTCCGAACCTCCCTCGTTGATCGGCGTCTGACCGACCGACTCATTGACCGCATTGGTGTACCCGGTCTCGGTCACCCAGACCGGTGGGTGGTCCCAATAGGTGGCGATCCAACCCAGCCGCTCATCGATCAGGTAGTTAGGAGCGCGAGCCCCGCTGTATCGGTGCAGACCAGCCTGGTGGAAGTAGTTCTGAATGCCCTTGTTGCCGAGCGTGATGTGGTCCTGCTGCGCACTGTTGATCGTGGCGTGGAGCGAAGGACCGATCACGATGACGTGTGACAGCGCCGGAGTGGACGTGACCTCATCGAAGATCGCCGCCTGTGCGCTCACCGTCTTGTCTGCCCAATTAGCGTCGTTGGTGTTGTTCGGCTCATTGATCCCCTCAACAGCGACGCACACATCGGCAGCGTTGGCGGCAATGTGCTGAATACGCTGCCGGATCTCCGAGCCGGACATGGTGAAGTCCGAGGTTGCGACCGTCATCAGCCACTTGACGTTCTTGGTACGAGCGCGGCTGATCGCTGTCGGGTTGTTGGAGAGCGACTGTGAGTACAGCGAACGGAAGTAGTAGCCGTTCATGTCCGAGAGCATGTCGATCCAACCGCCAGCACCCACGTTTTGATAGACGCTCGTCTGGAAGTTGACGTGCGCCGCAACGCCGTACTGACGGCGAAGCGTCTCGCCCCAAATCACATCGACGCTTGGCAGACCAACCTCGTTGTCGCCTGCGCCAGGAACGTGATTGAGGATGTGACGCTTCTGAATCCGGATCTCCTCGAACAACTCCAACCTCCTACGCGATGAAGGTTTGAAGTAGTCCCTGACCGTCCAACTGAACTGTGAAGTTGCCGCCGCCACCAGCCTTGTCGGTACCGAAATCGATCAGTCCGATGAGCGGAGAGGTGCTGTTGACACCGGTCTGCCGGTCGGAGATCACGCAGTAACGCGCCCCGGTGAAGGTCGCCGTACTCCAGGTGAAGTCAGCGCAGTCAATGACGCAGATGGCTCGGCCCACGCACTCCCACGTCACCGTGCCGTCAGTCACCGTGGTGCCGATGACTGTAGGCCAGGTCGGAGCCGACGATGCCGACGTACCGGCAACCACACAGCGGTACAGGAAGCCGTTGCCCACGCTCGGGCGTACGACGTAGTCGACGGTGAACACGGTGGAGGTCGTATGCACCGTGCCCCACGAGTTGGCCTCGGTCGTGACCACAGTCTTGGTGCCTGCCGTCACGCCTCCAGCGGTGTAACCGCCTGAGGTGGCCAACTCGTTGGTGAGGTCATCGACGTAATCGTGCGTCGCCCGGTTCGGAGTGTAGGTCGACGTGTGAAGCGTCGCCTTGATCGTGTCGGAGTCGAAGTCGATCTCCTTGTTCAGCATCTTCCCCGGTGCTGAGCGGTACCACAGAGCCATGAGTTTCCTTCCTTATGCGACCAGGTACTTACGGCGACCGTCGATCTGCACGGTGCTCGTAGGGCTACCGGTTCCACTGACAGTGAGTTGTGGGGAAGCAGCCCCGGTGTTATCGGTGTGCATTGCGAACAGGTACGCCGACCCGGCTCTGGTGACGTTCTGCATCACGTTGGTGGCCGCGCTGGGGTTGGCGCTCGGCCCCTTCTTCACGGTGCTGAGACCGCAGTCGATGATGAGGATTTCACTGGCAGAGACAGTGCCGTTGTACTGAATCCAGTTGAGTCCCCTGGCGTCGGTGATCCGGGGGTTGGTGATGCCGGTGCTGGAGGTCAGTGAGTACTTCGCATCGGTGATGTGCGCCTCGCCTCCGGCGAAGCTGGAGTACGACCGGGTCTGGGGGGACGCACCAGAGAACGTCTGAGACTGCGACACCAGGTTGATGTCCTCCCAGAACGTACGCGGGATGGACAGCGACACAGCGAACTCCGCCCGCTGTCCGCCTGCCTGTGACTCGAAGTCGATGGCCTCGACCAACCGTGCCTGACACTGCTTGGTGGCTACACCGGCATCGATGCGCTGCACGGTGAGCAGGCCATACGTCTTGGTGAACAGCGCCATCAGCTTGGAGATGTTGGTCCGGATCTGTACCCGTCGGTCGGCTGGGAACGTGCCGTTCTCATTGGCTCCGACGACCCACATCGTGAAATTGATCATCCCCGGCTCGTACGGCGGGTCATACGGAGCTAGCTCCCCGTCGATACCGGCCATCGCCAGCCC
>AR_comb_assmDRAFT_10018829_pt1 | contig 18343 bp, 20 predicted proteins | sample ArasoioldDNA_FD_10543 | JGI IMG/M metagenome (IMG submission 10543) | reverse complement strand
TTTTTTGGCTTCAATTTTAGATATGAAAGTGCTACTTTTTGAAAACCACTCAATTTTTGATCCTTTGTAAAATCGCCGATAGAATTGCCCAGCCCCAAAATCAGCTGGCCATCAAAAAATTGCGCATGACATTGGAAACAGTTTGGTACAACGACACTCTCTCCATTCTCGGCTGTTACAACGTTAAAATCGTACCGAACCTCAGCATTGTCACCTTGTCGATCAAGTAAATTGTTTTTCTCTTTTTTGAACGCGAAATGATACATCCCAAGGGGGATACCGCTCTTTACGTAATCGCCTGTTATGATGTAGCGGTAGCCAGAGTCCGCATTGCCAAATCGCTGTTTACTCGAAGGAATGGGCACCGGATCGCTCTCGGAAGTGATTGCGATAAACGAAATGCACGAAATCACAGTAACTGCACAAACGATGAATTTTTTCATAGATGCGATTTATCCCACTTAAAACAATACAACACTATTGAATATTGACCAAGGATTGCCCACTACTGCCCTTAATAATCCCGGGCAGACCTATTTTCCGTAAAGCTCCAGCATTTTTTTGAGATCCTCGATAGTATTGATCTCATTAATGGTCTTGTCTTTTCTCCATCGATTGATCCTTGGAAACCTTAGCGCGACACCGGACTTATGCCTATTAGAAGCAGCGATCCCTTCAAATGCAATTTCAAAAACAAGCTCAGGTTTTACCGTTCTTACAGGGCCGAATTTTTCAAGCGAGTTTCTTTTTACAAATTGATCAACCTGCAAAAATTCCTTATCTGTAAGCCCTGAATAGGCTTTTGTAAAGCTGACTAATTTATCTCCATCTTTAACTGCGAACGTATAATCTGTATACAAATTGCTTCGTCGCCCATGACCCTTCTGAGCGTAGATCATTACGGCGTCAATTACCAGCGGATCGATCTTCCATTTCCACCAATCCCCACGCTTTCTTCCGACCTGGTAAATGGATTGCTTTCTTTTGAGCATGATCCCTTCGCTGCCCATGTTTCTTGACTGTTGGCGCAGATTTGTCAATTCGTCCCAGGAAGCAAAAGGGATCAACGGCGACAACAACAATGCGGGATGATTAATCTGCGTAACAATTCTTTCCAATAATGCTCTTCTTTCCGCAAGGAAACTTTCCCTGATATCCTTGCCGCCATACTCCAAAACATCGTAGGCAAAGAAGGTGATGGGGGCTTCCGTGAGTTGTTTTCTCGTCACGTTCTTCCTTCCAATTCTGGTTTGCAACAAGGCAAATGGAAGCGGCTTCCGGTTCTCACTCGGAATGATCTCACCATCGAGCACAATTCCATTGGGTAAATGATTTTTCAGTATGTGATATTCGGGAAATTTTTCAGTCATAAGCTCTTCTCCCCTGCTCCATACAAACAGGTCACCGTTACGTTTTATGATTTGCCCGCGAATGCCGTCCCACTTCCATTCAGCCTGCCATTCGTTGGGTTGGCCCAGAGCGTGTACGTCATCTTCGATTGCGTAGGCGAGATAAAACGGGTAAGGCTTGGAGTAATCTGTGACTATAGTGTGCTCACTTAACAACTCTGCAAAGCTGGTCGTCATTGGATCCCAGTTTCCGCTGATACGATGTGCAATCACAGATGAATCTAAATTGATCGTTTTGGAAAGGGCATTAACGATTGAACTTTGAGAAACACCGATACGAAAATTGCCGGTGATCAGTTTGTTAAAGACAAATCGCTCGGGTTGCGTCATCGATTGCCAGGATCGAACAATAAATTCTTTTCTCACCACTTCGTCTTCTTTCTCGATACTGATTAATTTTTCCAAATAATAATGCAACGGAAAGGACGCTTCTGATCGTGTTGATTCCGGGAGCAGTAAAGCAATAGTTTCTCCAAGGTCGCCCACCGCATGATAACATTCTTCAAACAACCAGTCAGGTAATTGGGCCAATTCATTGCACCAGGTCCACAACTGTGTAGAGTTAACCGATCGCTTAGGTCTTCTTCCGCTAAATATGGCAATCACCCACACTTTATCCTTATCATTTGCCGCTGCAAAGTATTCGGACAAAGCATCGAGTTTTTCGTTCGTCTTCGTAGACGTCCCTAATGTTGATACCAATTCGGCGAACTGACGCATTTATTTAATTATTCAGTATTGCTCCGTTCCTCGGCGATCACAGCACTATTTTCCTCTTCTTCATTCCCAAATTCCGTCTTCACTTCGGCCGCAGCAATTCCGATTTCATTTAGATATCGACTAAATACAGCCTGGTAACCATGTGTGACAAAAATTTTTTCCGCTCGAGTGGCTTTTACCGTTTGCAGCAAGCCTTTCCAATCCGCATGGTCGCTAAGCGCAAATCCGGCATCGGCATTTTTCCTTCTCACCGTTCCCCTCACCTGCATCCAACCACTGCAAATCCCAACAGCGTATGGATAGAAACGTCTCATCCATGGCGATCCTTCGGCTCCCGGTGGCGCAATGATAATATTCCGGAGATAAGCATCCCTGGTTGTTTCGAATGCTATTCGATTGACGTCTGGCAATGGAAACCCGCTATTGACGATGACCTGTTGAGCATTCCATATAGCACCGTGGACATAAATGGGCAATCCAGTCTCCGGCAAACATTGCAGTAATCGTTGCGCCTTTCCCAAAGTGTACGCGATGAACACCGAAGTCTTACCGAGCTCTTGGTTCTTGCAAACCCAGTCTTTGATGTTCTGAAAGATCTCAGCTTGTGGTTTCCAATTGTAAATCGGTAGGCCAAATGTTGACTCAGTTATAAAAACATTGCATTTTAAGGGTTCAAATTTTCCGCTTAGTCCATCGTCCTCAGTCTTGTAGTCGCCGCTCACGACCCAAACTTCTCCGTTGCATTCCAGCCGAACTTGTGAGGACCCGATCATATGACCAGCCGGATGCAATGAAAGCTGAACATGATTTAAGTAAATTTTTTCCTCCCATTCCGCCGTTTGGTAATTATTGTCGCCAAGCCGCATTTGAAGTAGGGGCTTGCACTGCGTGTGACACAAATAATATTTCGAACCCCATCTTGCGTGGTCGCTGTGAGCATGTGTGATCACAGCTCTATCCACGGGTTTCCATGGGTCGATGTAAAAACCTCCAGCGCGACAGAAAAGTCCTTTGTCCGTGAATTCAATCAAGGGCATTGCAATGAGTAATGAGTGATGAGTAATTGCTACCATCACATGGTCGGTAGCTGTCCTCACCATATGAGTAAATTTAAGAATCAAAAACTGTACAAAAAGCAGCTGAATAGCGAACAGGAACTACAAGAGTGCGACGCAACAAAAGTTGAGGGAAATATGAACGCTGGGTCCCTAGTAACCCGCCCCTGTTCGTTGGAAAATTGAATTAAGAGTGGTGTATCCGATCAGCTCGTCGGCGCGGCTGCCAAAGGCACGGTAGTAAACCAAAACCATGTACGCGTTTTCGGTGCCCCAGTAGTTACCTTCCGTGTTTTCAAATGAAAATATTTCACCGGTGGGTTTGTCCGGAACGGTGATATAGGAATAATTATAATAGCCTTGTTTGAGAAACAAAGTTCTTTCGTACGCGCCGCGATCAGGATTAAAGATCATTTTTGACGAATCGTTGGGATTATAATTGGTCAACGCACCATAGAGATACACGCTCTTTCCTTCATAAGGTCGATTGCCCGGCGGGAAATAACTAAAGTGCACCCTGGCATAATCCGCCTGCCAATACGGATTCACGTTGTCCATATTTTCAATTGTGAATATTCCATTCAAGTCACGGTAATAGAGATATGGCTGGTTTAAGCGGTCACCATCTGGCTTTACATAAACATCGGTGACGTTTCCCCTCTTATCCAATTGCTGCATGCGGTCGCTCATCAGGCGCAGGCTGCGCAAGTCGATCCAACGCCACTCTTTTCCACCGGGAAAGGAATTTGTGTTTTCGTCGTAATACTCAAAATAATTCCCCCGAAAAATATTCGGACGCGTCACATATGCAGCGTTTGTCCAGGTATAGTTTTGCAATATCACCACCTTGGCGTCTTGTTGGTTGAAAACATTGATGGTGTTGTTTAATGTAACATGAACGACCACTTTTTGATACGTGTAAAAAAATTTCTGGTTAAAAGGCTGCTGAACCTGGGCAACAATTGCCGCCTTGTTATCTACCACCAGGAAACGTTTTGTCAATACAAGTTTGGATGTATCGCCTTCTATAAAAACCTTTAAAATATAATTCCCAGAGCGCGTGGGCATAAAGTTTCGATCTGGAAAAAACACCTGGTAATGAGTGTAACGGGTAAATGCAATGGATGATGTTCGATAGTTAGTAATGCGCACATTTTGAAACCCCCGGATATAATCAAACGGCGTAAGATTAGCCGGCGTCCAGTCGGCATTGCACAAAACGATCGTGTAATAATAGGTTTTTACATCTCCATCCAGGTCATCGAAATGTAGTTCAAACGCGTCCGGGCTATTTAGGTTCATGATGGGATAACTGTACACGTCCCCGGCCTTTGTGAGCGTGACAGAACGAATATTTGGTTTGAAAATATGATCAGGGATTTGTGCTCTGGACACATAAAAAGAAACACAGAGGAAGCAAAAGATAGAATATTTCATATGGATGAACGTGAAATTAAGACATAATCATCAATACCGTGAAAAGTGAAACGCGAAACGTGAAAAGGAGGCAGCTTTCGCTTTGACGCTTCACGTTTCAGGATCACCTGTGAAGAGCCCGATATTAGTGTTATTTTTGTTGACAATTCCTAAAAGACTCAATATTACGTTTGAAGGTTGCAAGTTTCATAGCAAATCGTATTGCATTTAATCGCCAACGATCTTTTTCCCGATTCATCATCCGACTTTCGATTGTGGCCACCATTATTAGCGTGGCAGTAATGATTGTAACGCTGGCCTTCACGAACGGTTTTCAGGAAACGGTCAGCCAAAAGGTCTTCAGCTTTTGGGGGCATATCAGAGTGCAGTACAAACAGCCGATGAAGTCAAGCATTGCGGAGGAAGAGCAGATTGAGAAAAACGACACGGTCGCTCAAGCGATCGCGCAAAACCCCAATGTGGTCAGCATTCATCCTTTCGCAACAAAATATGCCATTCTAAAAACAAAAGATGAGATGGAAGGAGTTCTTGTCAAGGGATTAGACAGAACGTATGATTTTAATCACCTGAAACAATTTTTGAAGGAAGGCCGTTGGCTTAACTTCAACGACACCACATATAGTCGCGATATTATTATTTCAAGTTACACTGCCAATGAGTTAAAATTGAAACTCAATGACCGCGTGGTAATTTATTTTATCAAGCCTGACGGATCCCTTCGACCAGATAAACTTTCCATTGTTGGTATATACAAAACTGGAATAGAAGATTACGACAAGACTTTTGCAATTGGTGATTTGAAATTGATTCAACGATTGAATGGCTGGACACCTGATCAGATTGGCGGCTACGAAATTTTCCTCAAAGATTACCACCAGATGCAACAAGTTTCAGATGATGTGTATTACAACATCGAAAAATTTCCTCCTGAATGGGATACCAAGACCATTAAAGATCTCTATCCGAATATTTTCGACTGGCTGAGCATGCAGGATGTCACCAGGAACGTGTTGATTGGTTTTATGATCGTAGTAGCCGTAATCAATCTCATCACCTGCCTGATCATCCTCGTCCTCGAGCGGATTCGGATGGTGGGCGTGTTAAAAGCGTTAGGTGCACGCAACTGGACCGTGCAGCGAATATTCCTTCAGCATTCTACCATTATTACTCTGGTTGGCATTGTGCTCGGAACGGCATTTGGCTTGGGAATCTGTTGGCTCCAGCGAACCACTGGCTTTATCAAATTGAAGGAAGAGGCTTATTACATGAGTGAAGCAGCCGTGAAGATCGTGTGGTGGCAAATCGCGTTGATCTGTGCCGGTACCCTGCTGATCTCTTTCCTGGTGCTGATGGTGCCATCGCTCATCGTCCGCAGGGTTAGGCCGGTGAAGGCGATACAATTTAGATAAGGCGCGTTCTGTAGAGACAAGGGATCCCTTGTAGGGACAAGGCATGCATTGTCTCTACCTAAGATTCATTATTTTGCATCAATGAAATTAAATACGATCATCGCGGGTTTGTTTCTATTTTTTTTTGCCAATTGCAATACTGCTGATAGCGAGTCAAAGGATGGCAAATCTGAAAGTGATGTAGACGCCGCTAGAAATTTCCTGGATGCAGCCCTCAAGGGAGATTTCAAACTCGCCTCGGCATATATGGTCCAGGATTCAACAAACCTGGGATATCTCGCAGTAACAGAAAGAAAATACACCCAGATGGATGTTGATCAAAAAAGAAATCTACGAAACGCCTCCCTGCGATTTTATGATCCGCTTTTACAAAACGATTCAACGACAATCACGGTCTTCTCCAATTCTTATAAAAACGATAAAGACACTCTCAGAATCGTAAAAATGAATGGGCAATGGCTGGTTGATTTAAAATACCTATTCGAGCACGATCTGGACACTATGCTAAACAAACCGGTCATCGACACCATACATAAATGATCAAAAATCTTCTACTGGTCGCCTTTGGCGGCGGTGTTGGTAGCATTGCCCGTTATCTTTGTCAGAAATGGCTTGGAGAAAACCATCCGCACCCGTTTCCGTGGGGAACTTTTGTAGTGAACCTCGTAGGCTGTTTTTTAATCGGAATAATTTATGCAGCTTCCGAAAAAACCACGTTCGTCGGTCCGCATGTTAGGCTGTTGTTAATTACAGGTTTTTGCGGCGGCTTTACTACTTTTTCCACTTTTGCTTTCGAGAATATGAATCTACTTCGGGGTAATGATACCGTTTATTTTCTCATTTACGCTATTGGTAGCGTGCTATTGGGCATTATTGCCGTATTTGCAGGGGTCGGTCTTATGAAACTTTTATAATATGGAACTGCAGGGTCAATCAAAACTGTTGCGCATCTTTGTTGGAGAGGTTGATAAAATTGGTCATCAACTTTTATACGAAGCAATTTTGTTGGCTGCCCGAGAAAAAGGTTTGGCAGGTGGAACTGTGCTGAAGGGTATTATGTCATATGGAGCGAGCACACGAATTCATGTGGCGAGGCTTATAGAGCTTTCCGAAGATCTTCCAATCGTAATTGAAATTGTGGATAACGCGGAAAAGATTGATTCATTTATTCCCGTTGTACATGATCTTTTTGAAAAGTGTGGCCGGGGCGGATTGATTACGGTGGAAAAAGTGGACGTCTTGTATTATAGACCGAAAAAGTAACAAGTCAATCAATAAACCAACTAACCAATAACAATGCTTACCGTTCATCATCCTTGGCACGGCGTCACACCTGGCGATGGAGCACCGCGAATAGTCAACGCCATCATAGAAATACCGGAAGGATCACGATCTAAGTATGAGGTTGACAAAACAACAGGCTTGTTGAAACTCGATAGGGTCATTTATTCTTCTTTTCATTATCCCATAAACTATGGGTTCATTCCTCAAACATTGGGGCAGGACGATGATCCGCTCGATATTTTGGTCCTTTGTTCACAATCTATTCAACCACTTTGTTTGGTAGAAGCAACAGTCATCGGCAACATGCAAATGATCGACCAGGGAGCGTTGGATGACAAGATCATCGCTGTAGCTTCGAAAGATCCTTCTGTTAATCATTACCGGAATATGGAAGAACTACCTCATCATTTTTTAGCAGAGCTAAAGAATTACTTTGAAGAATACAAAGTGCTTGAAAATAAAAAAGTAGAAATAGACAATTTCCAGGACAAAGCCGCAGCGCTAAAAATCATTGAGGAAGCCATTACATTTTATAATGAAAGCTTTCAAAAATAATCTTGTGAAACAATATAAGCTCGCAAACATGAACACAGAAACGATCTTAATCCTCATTGTTATTGGATTGGCAGCCGGAACATTAAGCGGTTTGGTTGGTGTGGGTGGCGGAATCATTATCGTGCCAGCACTGGTTTTTTTCCTGGGCTTTTCGCAACAGGCAGCCCAGGGCACGTCATTGGGACTGTTGTTGCTTCCAGCGGGCATATTAGCCGTGATCAATTATTATAAGCAAGGTTTTATCGATCTAAAAGTAGTGGGCATCATGTGCGCAGCCTTTGTGTTCGGCGGATGGTTGGGAAGTAAATTGGCTTTGTCGATGTCACAAGAAGTGGTCAAAAAAATATTTGCTGTCGTTCTCTTTTACACCGCATTCAAGATGATGGGCTGGGATCTAGTATTTTTTAAATGGGTAAAAGGTCTTTTCTGATCCATGAAACCAAATTACATTTTTTTACTACTCCTGATTTTTGCCAAGTTATGTTATAGCCAGGAGCCGGACGACCTTGAGCAGCCGTCTGAGCTGAAGGGAATGTTGAAGGTTGCCAAGGCTTATTTTCGCTCCAATCCTTACCAGGTATATTTCAGCACATTTTTGAATCACCTGATGCACGATCCAACGCTATCTCACACAACGATCGAAAAACGCACGGACACCAGTTTGTTTTCTCTACAGGGTGAATATACCAGTCATAATCCGTACGGGTTCAAACCCGACAAAGTGGAAATTAGGCTGGTCGAGGAAACAGTGAATTTGGAAGATTCTGTATCAAAGCCGGACACCTTGCTGTTCTACCAACTGCTTGGCTATAGCTACGGCGAAAAAGGCGTTGCCACTGTAAAACACGAATTCGAAAGATTTGCACGCAAATATGACCACTATTTTGTTGAAAGTGAGGTCTCCGAACTGAAACCAAAAGGCGAGCCAATCGGGCTAGTGATGAATTACTTTACCAGGTTAGCCAGTTTTTCTCCACTCGCTATAGGTTGGATAAAATTAGACGAACTTCAGGCGGTTTTTACCGTCACGTTTCGAATGAAGGTCATCGATAATCTCGCCACTCTACCAATGTCTTCGCACGACAACCAGTGAATGTGTTCGGTTGCCGGTGTCTGTGTTTATGATCCCTTTTTCATCAATCGTATCAACCCGCACTTTACCAGAGGCATGAATAATTTGTGTCGGGCTCAACAAAATTCCGACATGCGTTATTTTTCTTTTGTGACTTCGAAAAAAAGCAACATCCCCGCACTGCGTGTCCCGCAGCTTTCTTATATTCATTCCCTGGTTAACCTGCAATCTTGCGTCACGCAATAAGTCAATTCCCATCGTTTTAAAAATAACTTGTACAAATCCGCTACAATCTACTCCCAGCGGCGTGCGGCCACCCCACAGGTAGGGAGCATTCAACCATTGGCGCGTTAAATGCGTTACCTGGTCGCAATTAGGTTTCATTTCATTCCTGTTAAAGAACGGCCCTTCGAATTCATATCTCAGGTTGCCTGCGATACCTTGACTGTTTTTAAAGCCGGGGAGCGTCGAGCCGAAAGGAATATGCATGGTCATCTCCCCAATCTTTATTGTATTGAGCAGTCCGGTGCTGACAAACGATCCGAATAAAAGATTTTCTTCGACCTCAGCTATCATGTTGTTCCGGATCCAACCTTCATAATTATCAGGTACCGTTTGTACCCTAACCCACTTGTCTTTCATTTTCAAGATACGCATGCCCTCCCCGAAGAGCAACTGGTTCACCATTTCGAACTTGTGTGAAGGCTTGCTCCGTACCGGCGCCGCAGGAACGACGCATAATGCACAATCCATGGATCTTTTTTGCGAAAGATAAGAAATCACAGAAGATCTATGAATATGCAAACTAGCTGTGTTTGCATCTAAGAAGTTAAACCAGTTTGATAGGTTTTTAAGTTCGGCAAAGTGAATTTAAATTGCACTGATGCGCATTCAAATCACAGAGCTTTTTTAAACCCTAACTCAGTTCAGTGAACCCCGACAAGTATAAGAATACGACGGACCAGCAGCTGCTTGACAACTTTTACGCGGATCACAATCCCGAATGGCTGGGTATACTTTTACCGCGATATACCTTGTTACTGTTGGGTGTTTGCATGAAATATCTGAAAAACGAAGATGAAGCAAGAGATTGCGTGCAACATATTTTTTTGAAAGTGATTACCGAGCTCAATAAATACAGGGTTGATTTTTTCAAATCGTGGATCTATATGGTGGCAAAGAATCATTGCCTTATGAAAATCAGGGACGGTCATGGCAAAATACCGGTTGAGCTGACCGAGCGCCACATGTCTACAACTGATCAGCAAACAGATATGGAGTATTTGTTACAAAATGACCGCGCGATCGAATTCATGTCCGAGGCGCTTAAAGCGCTATCGCGCGAGCAACAACAATGTGTAACTTTGTTCTATCTTCAAAAAAAAAGTTATCACGAAATCAGCGAAGCAACCGGTTTTACGATGATGCAAGTAAAAAGCCACATCCAAAATGGAAAGAGGAACCTCAGATTGATGATAGAACAAAAACTTAAGCAAGAGAAATCGTAAAGGGTTCTACAATGTCTGAAAATTTAAAAGATATCCTCTCGCATCTTTCTCCTGAAATTGACCAGGAAACGCTGTTGCTTTATCTGCAGGATAGGCTATCCGCGGAGAGGAGACACGAAGTGGAGAAAAAATTATTGGAAAATGAATTTGCGGGTGATGCAGCGGAAGGCTTAAAGGAGTTTAAGAATAAAGAGAAATTATCTCTAATTGTCGATCAGCTTAATCACAGTTTAAGGGACAAACTACAGAAAAAGAAAAAATCAGAACGCACACACCTGGAGCAACACTCGTGGCTCTACCTGGCAGTGGTAATTATCATCCTGCTGATTATTGTCAGTTATTTTGTGATCCAGCGACTGTTACAAAAACCTTAGCTCAATATCTTGTTCTATCCTCCATTCTCCTCCAATCGTCAAAAATTTCCAGCGCCAACGGATGAGGTTCGTGTATAAAGGGTATTTCACGCTTTGGCATGTCTTTGTTAATCTCCTTATAAATGAACTTGTCGTCGAAATCGATTGCTGCGGCGTCATCCTTTGTGTTAGCATAAATCACCCTCTCAGGCCTCGCCCAATAAATGGCACCGAGGCACATGGGACAAGGTTCGCAACTGGTATATACATCACATCCGCTTAATTGAAAAGCATTCAAATTTTTGCAGGCATCGCGAATAGCGACAACTTCGGCATGCGCTGTAGGGTCATTTGTCGATGCGACCATGTTATAACCTTCACCTACAATTTGATCGTTCCTCACGATCACACAACCAAAGGGCCCGCCTCTCCCATTGCTCATTCCCTCTCGCGCCAGCTCAATCGCCCTTTCAAGGAATTTTCTTTCTTTTTCGGTCAGCATTGGCAAGTTTGTTGAATAGATGTATGGAATAGTGATTACCAGAGTTAACCACAGTTTATTCACAAAAATAAGTGCAATATTAAATTTACGTTAACTAACGATTAGTTCTAAAATTCTTTGCGCTTATAAAATAATTTAGGAACACACAAAAAACCGAATTATGAAATGGCTTTTAGTCAGTAGTAGTTTACGCCAGGAAATTTATGAGCTATGGAACGGTGATGAAAAACTACTTACAATTTACTTTCACCCTGATAAAGGTACCGTGAGAATAGCAACAAATGATGCGAAAAGAGTTTTCTTAATAGGCAAAGAGGGTTTTTTGCGCAGTCGCAAGGTGTTGCGTAATGAGTACGGCGTCAGGATGGGCCAATTAATTTACGACGGTATCCAGGAAAACCAGGGCAGTTTAGTACTTTATGATGAGGAATTTTATTACCACATTGGAAACGGTTCCCCAGTGGAAGCAGCTATCTATAAAAATTCTGAAATTCTTCTCACATGCGAGTTACCGGCCGTTGCAAGAGACCATGATTTATTGATCCTCGCATTGTGTTGGTATGTAACGACGGCGGTTAAAGTCAAAATCGAGGAATACGCTTAGATTATTATGCTCGTTGTAGAGACGTAGCTTATAATACCGTCTCTACAACTGCGCATCTCTGTTCTCTTTCAGTGCCCGTAACATTTGCGGAAATCCTTGTTTTTTTGCCAGGGCATTGACTGCCTGGGCAATGCGCTTTGCTTTCGTTGGCTCCGTCCTGGCTGATTGTATCCACTTGCTAAAATAATTCTGATGACCCCTGGGAAGCGTTTTGAAAAATTCGGCTGCCGGCGGTTCGTCATTGAGGCATTCCATAAAATCAGCTGACAATTCATACGGCTTGTCATCGACTTGCAACTGCACCTTGAGCATTGCACCTTTTCGTTTATGGATTCCTGCTCTTAAATCTTTGTTCAGCGCCATAATGAAACTTCCCCCACCCATTGGAAGTAAGGCAACGCCTTGGAATGAGTGCTTATCCAACTTTCCCTTAACCCTAAACGATTTTTTATTACCCGGTTTTAACTTTTGCGCAAGATCCGCTGGTATTTCAATGTAGTGCCATCCTGTCTTTTCTCCTTGCTGACCAAATTGTAGTATCGACGCAGTAAATTGAACCATTATTGTAAAGTGTGACCTTTGGTCCTTGAACAACGTGTTCAGGAAATGCTGCAATTTAGAATGTCGGCGTTAATTGCACGCAAATTGTTTGGTTCAATTAAAGTAATTGCTTTCAAGATGGAATTAGTCGTTGGACAACCGTATTGGCTCATCAAAAGTGGGCTCCCACACAACTATCCGAAATTGTCGCATAACACAAAATGTGACTGTCTTGTCATCGGGGGTGGGATTTCCGGCGCATTGACAGCGTATTATCTAGCCTCTGCCGGATTAGAATGCATGTTAGTGGATGCGCGAACCATGGGTTTAGGAAGCACTTGCGCGAGCACATCTTTACTTCAATATGAGCTAGACGTTCCGTTGCATCAATTGAAAAGAAAAGTGGGAGAACGTCGAGCCGTTCGCGCATACCAGTTGTGCGGGGAAGGCGTCGACAAACTCACTTACTTAATGGCCAACCTTGGCTTTAAGGAATTCGACAATCGGCACAGTCTGTACGTATCACAACACGCAAAACAAAAAGAATTCATGAGGCTGGAGTGCCTGGCAAGAAAACAGGCAGGTTTTGAAGTGCAACTACTTGATGCGACACAACTCAAAGACTCTTATAACATAAAGGCCGCCTATGGTATCCTTTCAGCAAAGGGCGCGACAAATAATGCGTATGCGCTTACCCATCGCCTTCTCGAGGAGTGTGTGAAAAAAGGCTGCAAAATTTTTGCACACACGAAAATTAACCGCGTCATTGATCAAAAAAAGGACGTGGTTTTAAGAACAGAACAGGGTTGCACGATCAATGCAAATCGCGTCATCAATGCGACGGGCTACGAGGTAACCCGCTTTATTGATAAAAAAATTGTTGACCTGGATTGTACTTATGCTGTCATTTCTGAGTCTAATGCGGAACAAAAGGAACCGTGGAAGAACAGCATCATGATGTGGAATACAGATAACCCCTATTTGTATTTGTGCTGCACAACCGATCATCGCATGCTAATCGGCGGAAGGGACGAGCGATTTGTAAATGTAAACACCATGCACACTTACCTTCCGAGGAAGGCGGCATTGTTAGAAAAAGACTTTAATAAACTTTTCCCTTCAATGACTTTTAAGAGTGAATTCGGGTGGAGCGGGGTATTTGGGAAAACAAAAGATTCGTTGCCGTACATTGGAAACACTCTCAAAACACCCCATACTTTTTTCGCCTTGGGGTTCGGTGGAAACGGTATTACGTTTAGTCTTGTGGCCGCTGAAATTATTACAGATCTTTTACTTGGTAAGAAAAACGACAATGCTGAGATATTTTCGTTTTCAAGGTAATCACATCCCATTGACATTTACAAATTCCGGCCTTTTAACATATTGACGGTTATACTTAAACCGAAGACCGGTATTGAATTCAATTCGCCAATGCTCACCTAAGAAGTTTTCTCTTGGAAAATAAAATGCCCGCAGTTCAACTGTCTCGAAAACCAGGCTTTCATTTCTCATCCTGATTCCGCCGCCAAGGCTATTATACCAGACGCTGTTCGAAAATTTTTCCCCAGTCGGCGTGAAAAGACAAATATTTGCAAACACAAATGGAGCGAAGCGAAAATTGATGGGACTCCATGGTGCAAAGAAGACAGGTTCCACTTTTAAATCGATGCGTGTATCTCCCGTAATTACTGTATCGCTGCGCCATTCGCGAACCCCGAAATCACTCTGAAGAAACAGCGGCGCATTCAGGACGCGATCTATTTGATGGGCAACACCACCTGTGACAAACGTTCTTTGAACCCATTTGCCCATACGCACAAGCCGGCTGAAGTAATCAACATTCGCTAAAAGATTGATATCCTCAACTCGCTGATTTCTCAAATACCCATCGGCTTTAAATGTGTAGTGGAAATAACTTTCCTTCGCAGTAAAGAAAAATCTCTGCACATCTATACCCAGGTATGGACGTTGAACGTTCGCTTTTTTGGTCCATCCAGTCGTAAAAGAAAGATCGATCCCCTCGGGAATGTCTTCATTCCTGCCAAACCCGAAGACGTACTGCGATTTGTAGAAATCCTGTCGGAATACAGAAACGGAAGATAACACCGCCTCTACTGTCGCGTAGCCGTAATAATAATTGCTCTCATATTTTTGCGGCACTGCATTGAAATTGTTTTGCAGGTAGCGAAGAGCTATCAGCGTACGAGTTCGTCGATCACGATTAGCTTCGCTGGATAACTTAAAAGCGCCTGTATTCCATCCCACCCAGGCATCATAGTTGTAATATCGATATTTAGCACTTTGTTGATAAAACGTGTCTAATGGGTATACATTCATTGTATTGTGCCAAGCTACTTCAGCTGCATAAGTAAATTTTATGTAAGGGTTTACCAGCGGTCTTACAAGACCACCATAGGTCATTTCTTCGTTCATTCGACCAGTATTGAAACTATTATTGAAGTTGATGTATCCTGCATACCAATTGATGAATGAACCGCCAAGATTGCGTCCAATGAATTCGCCTCCATAGCCAAACTTTGGGTCCCTCGTGTTGTCAAACAAAAGTCTACCCAGGAGCTCATTTCCCGTTCCTGCAAGATTGGCTTCTGAAACTGAGACACTCACTCTTTCAGGATCGTGTACACGAAGAGAACCGCCAATTGACAAAACGTCTTTCGTGAGGACGAATAAGTCCACAGAATCTTTGCCAACATTTTGTATGCTGATTTTCGCATCATGCAAAAACGGAAGATCGCGCAGGTGACGTTCGTTGTCTGCAACAAGGTCAGGCAACAGTCGTTCTCCCGGTCTAAAAAAGAGATTGTTGCGAATTACCCCTTCTCTGGTTTTGTGATGTAAGGCGCTAGCAACTTGCGCAGCAGGGTTTTTGGAGTGTTTGCTGGTATCAGTAATTGGTGTTCCAAAGTCAACTCGTATGATGGTAATATGCCTGATAATTTTTCCTTTGTACTTGTTAAACAAGAGATCATTACGAACCGGAGTAGTTACTGCAGTTGGTTTGTTAGCCACCAAATTGCGCGATAACTTCCCAAGCAATCCTTTTTGGCGAAGTAAGAAGGTGTCGAGTACGTGGGTTGAGGAAGAATCTTCCTGGCCAGCGCAACAGACAATGGACAAACTAAAGATTATTGAAAAAGCGATCTTCTGCATTTGCATCACGTAATCGATTCACATAACGATACATTCAAAATAAATACCTTTTTTAAATTATAGCAATTTGAAAACAATGCTCTTGGTTAGGAAACAAATATCTACAAAGTTATTGCACATATTACTGATCAATAAATTGATGTGGATTTTATTCCACGAAGACGCAACAAAAACGCACTTTCGTCTGAAATGGAGCGTTTACCACTTTGAGTGCGTTTGACTCATTAACTAAAATTTTTTGTTGAGTTATTTGTTTACAAATCAGCATTAACGTTCATTCATTATTTCCTCGAAATCTGTTTTTAGTTTGAAATTTTTTATCCAGTAATGTATTGCGTCATTTCCGCACCGCAAATAATTATGTGTTAAAATAAATGGTGGCATGAACTTTTATTATCTACGGTTAAGATTGAGTGAGGCATAAGATATCGATATGTCTTGCTGTTATTACTTACCCTATTATTAACGCTAAACTAAAAAATATGAAAAGAAAAACACTGCTGTTGCTCACAATGTGCGTGATAATGACGGCAACAGTTTTCGCACAAAACCAGCTTTCAGGTGGTTTAGTGGCCGGAGCTAATTATTCTTATTTGAAAGGCGATGAGAGTAATACTAGCGCCAGCTACGACTGGAAATGGAAATGGGGTCCTGTAGGCGGTGTATTTGTCAATTTCCCTCTGGGTAGCACAGTTTCCTTGCAACCGATGGCGCTTTATTCACAAATGGGTGGAAGATATTACTATACCGATAACACAGGAAGTTATAAATGGACGCAGAACTTAGGATACATCTCCGTACCAGTACCGCTAAAGATTAATGCAGGAAATGCAATTGCAATCTTAGTTGGACCACAGTTCGATTTTTTGGTCGGTGCACGAGTTAAAGACGCAAACGACAACAAAACAAAAAACGAAGACCAATTCAACCAGTTTAATTTTAACCTGACGGGTGGCGTAGAGATTATGCCCAATAATCCTGTGTCAATCACAGTAAGAGGAATGTATGGTTTGAGCAATCTAATCAAATCAAACTCTTCCCCAGTGTACCAGACATTTGCTGTAGTAGACAAACTTCACAGTGCTGGGGCGCAAGCAACATTAAATTTCAGACTATTTGGCGCCAAGAAGAAAAGCGTAGCTGTTACAACTCCAGAGGTGTCTACTACACTTGATACAGACGGCGATGGAATTCCTGATGCCCAGGATAAATGTCCAAACACACCAGGCGTTGCTAAGTACAACGGATGTCCCGTTCCTGACACTGACGGAGATGGCATCAATGATGATGAGGACAAATGCCCGACTGTAGCCGGCGTTGCCAAGTACAATGGATGCCCCGTTCCCGACACAGATGGTGATGGCATTAATGATGATAACGACAAGTGTCCAACTGTGCCTGGCGTTGAGCGTTACCAGGGTTGTCCGATTCCGGATTCCGATAACGACGGAATAAACGACGAAGAAGATAACTGTCCGCATCTCGCAGGTACCGCAGCCAATCACGGTTGTCCTGAGATAGATGCAAGCACTCAAAGCAAGGTAGACATGATGGCAAAGGGTGTGGCATGGAGTACTGCAACCGGATATACACTGTCTACTAAATCTAACAAGTCTCTTGACCAAGTGGCCAGTATGCTTAAGGCTGATGAAAATTTGAAAGTTACTGTTTCAGTTCACACGAGCACAACAGGCGATGCAGCGAAAACTTTGAGTCAAAATCGCGCGGATGCTATCAAGAGCTATTTGGTAAGCCAAGGTGTAAAAGATACCCAGGTTGAGGCAGTTGGATATGGCGGAGAACAACCAATTGCTGATACAAAGACATCAGCAGGGCGCGCCAAGAATCAACGCACTGAAATCAAATTGCACTACTAATTATAGATTGAATAATAAAAATTAAAAACGCTTCCCTTGTATGGAAGCGTTTTTTTTTGACCAACTAAAGAATATTCGTAAAAAAAATCCCGCCTGTTAGCGGGATCAATTATTTTTCAGGCTCTTTTTCTTTCTTGCGTTTTGCGTTTTGTTCTTCTAATCGCAAGGTCGATGCTCTTGCTCAGATTATCGAATGTAGGTTTGCCAGTGAACAACTCGTCGTTAATAAAAAAGGTCGGCACCTCTTTTACCCCGCGGTCGATACCTTCTTTCAGATCATCTTGCACTTGCCATCCAAACTTACCATCAACCAATTCCTCCAGGAATTTTTTATTCTTTATACCGGCCTCCTTGGAATGCAGTTTCAAACTCACCGTTCCTAGTTGGCGGCGATTTTTGAATAAAATATTATGCATCTCCCAAAATTTTCCATCCTGGGCTGCCGCCACAGCTGCTTCACCTGCCTTCATACTACGCTGATGAATTTTTGTTTGCGGAAAATGGCGGAAGTTGAATTTGATCTTACCGTCATATTCCGTCAATAACTGCTTCACCACTTCATGCGCCTTAGCACAAGCTTCACTTTCGTAATCGCCAAATTCCATCAGGGTAACGGGTGCATCTTCGTCTCCCACAAATATGTCTTTGGGTTCAATGATGATTTCTTCTTCTTTTTTGAATGCCATGGTTAATCCTTCCTTTCTTTTTATGAAGCGGCCTTTTTTGTCTTCTCTTTGGAAGAGGTTTTTGGAGCCACTTCGTTTCTAAATACGACCGTATTGTCGAAAACATCAACCAATACGGGCTGTGATTTGTCAATTTCGCCCGCCAATATACGCCTGCTAAG
>AR_comb_assmDRAFT_10031129_pt1 | contig 18352 bp, 9 predicted proteins | sample ArasoioldDNA_FD_10543 | JGI IMG/M metagenome (IMG submission 10543) | reverse complement strand
ATGAACATGCCCACAATTGCCAGATGCGCGATGAACTGCAATGCACTGCCAAACGCCGTATTGTTCGTAGCGTCGGCCGGGTGGTTATCGGTACGAACGCTGACGCGATTTTGCAGCAGTTCGATTCTCAAATTTCTTCCACCTCGAAGTCGCTTCGTTTCAATGATCGGATCCGTTACGCGCAGCCGAATCATTGAGGTTCCCACAGTTTTGGGCCTCCAAGCATGTGTCCAGAAGCCCCACCGATCGTTCGTGGTTTGCGAAAGATCGTCGATCAACACGTGGTCCTCTTCCGGGTTGAAGCGTATTTCCAAGGCCTTGACCCGGGGGCGAGCCGCCCCAAAGGATTCCCACAACACGGTACTTGATTTTGTTATCCACAATCCATTTTTCAACGCGAACCGGCATAGCCGCTTGGTCAATTATAGCCGGACGATCATCCTTCGCCCCCCGCTGGTGTGTCCATGCCGCGAACTCCTGCATCTGCCCCGTATTCTCGTCCACAAGGGTCGCGGCTTGTGCTGGCGTTCAGCTCACCGACACTGAGCCCTAGCTGCCGTTCAACGAGTCCGCCTACCTGAATCGACCACGGCTTCCCGGAGACACGGAGTTCGGAAGCGCTGCTTCGAAGGTAAAACTGTTGAGTTGGCCTGACGGGCAGCTGCGGTCCGAACGCCGAAAGATCCTGAACCTAACGGAATTGAGCAGCGCAGGACTTTCTCCGACAAAATCGAGTAGTCCGAGCAGTTGGCCTCCCTCGAAAGAGTCGCTTCTCTTCCTGTTGAATCCAGTGAACGCGGTCAATTTGTCAAAGCCAGCCAGAAGCACGCCGGCACCAAGAACGGACACTCGTAGGAAATCCCTTGGGTTCGCTTTTTCCGTGGGTCCATTCATGGCTTTCTGTAACCGACTGGATGCTCTCACAGAAGAACGATCGATCGAAAAAAGAAAGGGGCCGGGCCGATAACGGCCTGACCCCAGAATTAATTTCAGCTAGGCTTCTTTTTAGAAGTCAAACCGCAGACCCATTTGAATGTAACGGGGCGAATTGAATTGCTGGCTCAGAACACCAAATGTCTGTGGACTTGATATATCGGTGTTCGGTTCGTTGTTAAAGCCGAAGAACGTAGGCGAGCCGAACATCGGATGATTGAAGGCATTCACGAATTGGACGTCGAACTGCGTGGATAGCTGCTCGGTGATTCGCGTCCTCTTCGCCAACGCGAGATCTACGTTCCATCGGAAGAGACCGCGAATTGCGCCCAAGCCAAGGCGCCTGTCGTCAAACGTCGGATAGCGGAACTGAGATACGACGGTGTCCGGATTGCCGAAGGCATTAGGCACGCCTCCTGGTGAGCTATTAGTTCCGAAATTACTAACGGTGGGATTGTTGTGACGGGATGTGCCGATTGAACCCGAACTGGTCCGTATCAGCCCAATGGGAGCACCATTGTTCGATGTCGTCCCAAATTCCGTCGCGCATGCGTTTAGGTCAACGACCTCGAGCGGAAGACCGCTCGCCGCAGTGTAAACGCCGGAAACCGACCAACCGCCTAACAGCTTGTCCGCAAAACCGCTGGTTGCCCATCCTTTGCCTTTGCCGAGAGGCAAATCGTAGGTCACCAGCATGTTGAAAGCGTGACGCCGGTCGAATAGCGACGGCGAATAAGTTCTGCTGAAGTTGAAGGCGTCGCTCACCGCGCAGGTGTTCTCCTGCGTTTCCCCAAAGTTGTCGAGCGAATGTGAAAACGTATAGTTCAGATTAAAGGTCAAACCGTGCGAGTAGCTCTTGCGCAAGGTAACAAATGCGGCGTTGTAATTCGAGTAGCCCTTGTTTGTGTTCCAGTCGATTCCCCCCACCTGGGAATTGGCTAGCGTCATTGGTCCGGTTAGGAAGCTAGGTTCGAGCAGCTTCCACAAGGCTCCGGCACCATGGGACGGCCAGTACGGATTTCCGTTGTCACTGTCGAACTGAGCTGCGGCGGCGGTGCAGGAAGAGAACCCGGCGCAGAAACTCGGTTGCATCATGGCCGCGAACCAAGGTTGTGCCGTAACGGCGGTCGGCGCAGTACCTGATTGAAGCTGAGCTGCTACCGCGTCGAAGGCCTGGGCAAATGTCTGATTTGTGCCTTTCGGCGTAAACATATACGGGACAGCGTTCAGGTCGATGTTCAGAAACAGATTTCGCGCAAAGCGGCCTACATAGCCGATCTCCAGCAACATTTTGCCAGGTAATTCGCGTTGCATGCTGAAATCAATCATGTCCGCGCTGCCGATCCGGTTTTTTGGATCGAGGCGAGAGTCGCTGTTTTCGTACACACTGTTGGCTCCAGCCGGCTGAATTTTTGCTCCCAATCCGGGGATGATCACGCCACCGCTCACTGCCGTCAGCGGCGGGACGGTGATATGGTTTCCGTCCACCCCGATCCGGAAGTTTGTGGTTGGATCCCCACCGTTTCCGCATACACCTGCCCTGTCAGGAACCCTGCATACTGAGAGATCGCCATAACCAATACCCAGGGCGGGAGTGAGGACAATGCCAACGCCGTTGATGCGGTCGAAAGCTCGCGACCATCCGCCGCGTAGGACGGTCTTCTTGTCACCAAAAACGTCACCAAGAAGTCCTCCGCTGAAAGAAGGATTCCACGCAGCCGCCAGACGCGGACCAAAGTTCGAATAATCAGGGTCATAGGGATATTTTCGACCTGTCGTTTTGATCGGCACATAGCCAATGGTTGGGTTGAACACACTTCCAGCAAGAGCCGCTGCGCTTTTGGTCTGCAGATAAGACCCGGAGTCAATAGGTTTGCCGGTAGCGACGTCAATCATCATTGCTGTTTTTCCGGTTGGGTCGTACGGCGGTAGCTGTACGCCCCAGGTAAGGCCAACCGTCAAAGTCAGCGAGGCCTTGGGACGCCAAGTATCCGCAATGTGGAGTTCATAGCTATCTACATTCTCCTTTTGGGTAATTGGAGTTCCTGCGTCTTGCGGATTCAGGCTGCCATCCCGCGTCAATACTTGAGTTGCTGAATCTACCAGACCCAGCACGGAAATGTAGGCGCGCTTAAACGTAGTCACTTCACCAGAGTCGATAGTACCCGGGACGGGAATACCTCCTAAATTATTGAAGTTGCCGCCTTTCGCGACAAAGTAGAGTGGAGTGGATATGCCTCCCGTCACTTTGTCATCGCGCACATGTAGGAAGTGCTCGATTTGAGCTCGTCCGCCGAAGGAAAACGCATGCTTGCCGCGAATCCAGCTTAAATTGTCGGTGAAGGTGTAGTCCTGGCCATTCCAAACACGTTCGCGCGCCTGCTGGGTGTTGACGTTGATGGGAACCAGGCCGTTAGTGCGACTCTCCTGCCAAATCTGCAGCGCCGTATCGCTCAAACTCGGATCGATTACAGGGATTCTGGCGCCAGGGGCGACCCAAGACCACCAGTGGCGCAGCCAATCGAAATGGAATTCGTTAACCAGATTTGGTGTAAGCCGTCCGGTCAACCCGGCTACCAGGTATCGCGGTTGCAGAGGGCGATTGGCCAGCGCGCAAACCACACCTTTTGTGCAGCCGGGAGCAGTTCCACTAATATCCTCTTGAATATTGGGGGGCTGGATGGTCGACACGCTGTACCTATAAGAAACCATGGCGTCCCATTTATTGTTAATCTTATGGTCCAATCGCAGTACGGCGAAGTGTTCGTTCGAGGTATTGGCCTCGGGTCCCGTAAAATTTGCAGTCCGCAAACCGTCACCACCGGAGAAATCATTGGGTAGCGGCATGGTTGCCCATTCCGCCGCTATCGCCGGGCTCAGGCCTATTCCTCGCGGATCGAGTCCGCTCGGGGCGATCGTTGAGCCGGTGCTCGGGTCAACTGTGGGCGTAGGATTCAAGTTATACGGGACGACATTTCCGGTGGAGGGGTCCTTAAATTCTAGTATTCCAGCCCTCATAGCCGCGGTAGGAACTAAACGAGAGAATACCGCCTGTGTGAAGAAATGACGTTCCTCTTCATGGAGGAAAAAGAAAGTCCGATTCTTCCAAATAGGTCCGCCGATCTTGCCCCCGTAGCGGTTATCCCGCCATTCCGGGTTTTCGATCGGAGCAGCCGTCGGGTCTCCGAAACCGTTGTTGCGGAACCAGTCGTTGGCGTTCAGTTCGTCATTCTGGTGGTACCAGTAGCCCGCGCCATGCCAGCTGTTGGTGCCACGCTTAGTGACCATCTGGACTTCGGCGCCGGCGGAACGCGTAAACTCAGCGCCCGCATTGTTCGTGGCTACACGAAATTCTTCCAGGCTCTCCACAGGAGTGGGAACCACAGCTCGCGGAGTAGCCTGAAAACCAGTGTTATAGCCCCCTCCACCCTCCATGTTGCTCGTGGCATCCCCGCCGTCGATCATGAAAGTATTCTGGTCCGCCCGGGCCCCCGCGACCGCTCCGCCAGCGAGGTTTCCTTCGCCACTGCCTCCTGGACCGTTAAAGCCAGGAATCGCCATCGGTTGCAACAATAATAAGGATGTGGCGTCACGGCTTAGTGTCGGCAACTTTGAGAGGAGATTCGAATCGAGTACGTCGCCTACGGTTGCGTCCAGTGTCTGAAGCTGGAGCTCTGCGCCAGCCAGTACTTCTACTGTTTCTGTTGTGCCGCCTACTTCCAAGATGACGTTGATGGATGCTGATTTGCCGACCTCCACCTTTACGCCGCTGACAATGGATTGCCGGAAGCCTTTACTGGAAACGGTAATGCTGTAATTTCCGGGACGCACGGAGCGGAACGTGTATTCACCATCATTCCCGGTCGTGACCGATGTCTTGGACTGCGTATCTACGTCTACCAAGTCGACCGTAGCGTTCGGAACAGTCGCGCCAGTCTTATCTAAAACGACGCCCGTCACCACCGAAGTAGACGCCGTCTGAGCGTGCATCGAAACACTTGCCAAGAGCAAAACGAGCACTGCCACCACCCCGGTGAGAAATACGCTTCTCTGGCGAGACATACACACACCTCCATCAAACGCTTTTTTGAATGTACCAACAGGAAGGAAAAACTCTCATGGGCCGACCACACCCCACTGGTTGCAAGTACCCTACATAAAGACAACCTCTTAAGCAAGGGCTTTTTGGTTTATCTTCCGTATAGCTCCGCGACTCTAGCTTTACATGGTCTTTATGTTTTGTTTAGATAGCTCTGGAGTACTACCTTAAATTTGGCGCTTCTGTCTATCACAGCGAGGCCCTCAAGGAAATGTTGTCTGACTCGCGCCGCGTCATTCTAGTTTCCAGGCCTCCTGAATCAGATCGGCCGGACTCCGTCTCGCGGGCTCAAGCGGCGGCACTCGGCCCTGAACGCTCCCATCGAACTAAATATTCAAGTCACGACGCCTATCCCGAATTTCTCAATACGCCGGGGAAAGGCGCTGTTCCACAGTCGGCTAAAATCTCGGCTCGGGTCCATATCGGCAGTTGGCCTGGCAGCACCACCAGTTGAGCGCCTAGATTTATGACAAATTCTCTGGCCCTCTTGGGAAGATACCTTCGACGACTGCAAGTGGGATGAGCAGGAGCTTCGGCATACCAAAGCGATTGGGCGTCAGCATTTGCAGCAGGCTGAACAAGATGAGGGTGTGAGCGCCGAGAATTAGCGCAAGGCTTGTCCAAAATGATGTTCGTCGCCAGGCTGGTCGCTGAACGGAGATTACTGTGGCGAACACGACGACGGTATAAACGACGCCGTCTTCCCACAATTGATTTAGCCCAACTGTTGGCACTCGTTGGTTCGTTACGGTCGGGCTACTAAGAACAAAGAATTTACGGATTGCCGCATAGACAGCGGGTTTCGACAACTGTTCATTCGGGCTGATTTTGTAGCAAATGAAGCACGCCATGAACTGCCAGGTGCAGTTGCCGGATCTAGCGGAGGAGCACTCGCACCCAGCATGTTGGTGTTGACCATGCGAAAGGCCTCGGCCGTGGGGAACAAAGCGCATGGAAGCCGCGTACCTACGGAAGATCGAGCGGATGATGCAGCACAGGGACGTGATGGGGGCGTGCCATGAAAAACTTCTGGCAAGACGTCGTGTACGGGCTGCGGGTGTTGGCCAAGAACTGGGGGTTCGCGGCAGTTGCGATTCTAACGCTGGCGCTGGGAATCGGAGCCAACAGCGCACTCTTTTCAGTTGTCAACGGGGTGCTGCTGAATCCGCTGCCGTTCCCGGATCCTGAGCAACTCGTCGCTGTTTACTCGAAGACGCCCACGTTTCAGGAAAGCTCGGTTACGTATCCAAATTTTCTTGACTGGCAAAAGGACAGTCATTCTTTTTCCGCCCTCGGCGCCTTCCGGTCAGAAGACTACAGTCTGATTAGCGCGGGCGAGCCAGAGCGCCTGCACGGCCACATGATTTCCGCCGAATTTTTCCCGGCCTACGGCATTAATCCCCTGCTGGGCCGGAACATTCGTCCGGAAGAGGACCAAGCCGGCGCGGGCCCGGTGGTGCTGATCGGCGACGGGCTCTGGAAGCGACGATTTGGGTTATCCCCCAAGGTATTGGGCAAGAGCATTACGCTGAACGGCAAGGCCTACACGATCATCGGAGTTGCCCAAGGGAGTATCACCGGGCTCAGCACCTCGGATGTTTACGTGCCAATCGGACAGTGGACTGACCCCACGTTTCGCGATCGACGGATCAGTATGGGAACGAACGTGGTCGGACGGCTGAAAACTGGAGTCAGCCTTGAACAAGCCCGTGCGGAAATGGAACGGGTCGCCCAAAATCTAGCCACGGCGTATCCCGAGGCAGACAAAGGCTCAGGTATAACGCTGGTGCCATTGAAGACGGACGTGGTGGGGGACGTGCAGAAACTCCTGCTGCTGTTGCTGGGCGCGGTTAGTTTCGTGCTGCTGATCGCGTGCGCCAATGTCGCCAACCTCCTGCTGGCGCGGTCGACCGCGCGCACCCGGGAATTCGCGGTTCGCGCAGCGCTGGGCGCAAGCTCGTGGCGCGTGACTCGACAGCTCTTGACGGAGAGCGTCCTGCTCGGCATGGCTGGCGGAAGTCTCGGGCTTCTGCTTTCGAAGTGGGGCACCGGAGCGCTTCTGGCCGTTTTGCCGGAGACGCTGCCACGCGCAGAAGAGATCAAGCTGGACGGCGGCGTGCTCATCTACACCATCGGAATTTCCGTTTTGACCGGCATTGCCTTCGGGCTGGTACCTGCGCGGAAAGCGTCGCGGCTTGATTTACACGACACGCTGAAGGAAGGCGGTCGGGGCTCGAGTGGAACACGTCATCGCACGCAGCGCGCACTGGTTGCGGCAGAAATGGCGATGGCGGTGGTGCTGCTCATCGGTGCAGGACTCATGATCCGCAGCCTGGCAGCGTTATGGGGAATCGATCCCGGATTCGACCCGCGCAACGTGCTGACCTTCCAACTTTCATTGAGTTCCGATGCGGGCGTCACAGCGAACCAGTTGCGCAACAAGTATCGCGAGACGGTGCGGCAGTTAGAAGGCATCCCTGGGGTTGAGGCGGTCTCGATCATGGGTGGCTCGTTGCCGATGACCGGAGATTCGGAGGTGCCTTTCTGGCTGGAGGGCCAGGCGAAGCCGGCAAATCAGCAAGAGATGCCCTTCGCGCTGTTTTACCTGGTAACGCCCGGATATCACTCAGTGATGCGCATTCCAGTCGAGCGCGGGCGCACGCTGACGGATAGGGACGACGAACACGCACCCGCGGTAATGCTGATAGACGCAACCTTCGCCCACAAGTACTTCCCGAACGAGAATCCGATCGGCAAGCACGTCAACATCGGACTACTTGACACTCAGCCGGAAATTGTTGGTGTCGTGGGCCACGTGGAACACTGGGGCTTGGGTTCTAGGGAGCATCAGAATTTGCAAGCCCAGATTTATCTGCCGGTGTGGCAGGTGCCGGACCGGTTCTGGCCGCTGCTGGCAAACGGGGGCGGATACGTCGCGCGCACGGCAGGAGCACGGCTGGGCGTTGTAAGCGCAATTCGCGAAGCGATCAATAGAGCCGACAATACAGCGGTGATCTATGCAGTCACGCCAATGCAGGACATCGTGGCCAGGTCGATCGCCACGCAGCGACTGGCCATGATTCTGCTGAGCGTATTTTCAACACTTGCTCTGGTGCTTTCCATGATCGGAATCTATGGTGTGATCTCCTATCTGGCAGGCCAGCAGACGCACGAGATTGGCGTTCGAATGGCGCTCGGTGCGTCAAGCGGGGACATCCTGCGGATGGTACTGGGGGAGGGAATGCGGATCACCCTCATTGGCGTGGGGATCGGCCTTGTCGGTGCACTTGGATTGACACGACTTATCGCGAAGTTGACTTACGGAGTGGCTGCTTCCGACCTGATTACGTACGCTGGTGTCGCAATTCTGCTGACAAGTGTCGCACTCTTCGCGTGCTATATACCCGCGCGACGCGCGATGCGTGTCCATCCGATGGTGGCCTTACGATATGAGTGAAGTCTAGATGTCAACGATTCGCAGGAATTCAGTTCCATTGTCCCTCTGGACGGAAGATCGTCGAAAGACGCCGTTCGGCCTGCTCTGGCCCATTTGGGCACGTCTGGCGGCGTATTGGGATAAATTGGGATAGACGTATTCATGGCGAATCGATTGCCGAAAGCAGACTTCGTTCGTAAAGGCCGACCTAAGGAGATTTGCGCTTTGCGCGTCCAAACCGTCCAGCAAACTGAATACTAAATACTAATCTTGTTAGTACGGATGCCGCAGCGATTAGAATGAAAACTTCAATGCCAACTGGATCGTCCGCGGATCGTAAGCCGACCTAACGGCGCCGAAGTTGCTCGCACCGTAGTTGGTGCTAATGCCGCCATTGAGTATGTCACCTACCCATTGGGGGTGGTTCCAGACGTTGAAGAACTCGGCGCGAAATTGCAGATTCGTCTCGCGTCTGTTCAAAACGAAGTTCTTGAACAGCGAGATGTTCCAGTTATTCCGGCCAGGGCCACGAACGCCGTTGTGTGTTTCGTTGCCCCATGTTCCAGGAACCGGCATGGAGAAAACCGACGTGTCGAACCATTCCTGGACCGCATGAGGATTCTTCATAACTCCGTTCACGTTTGGACGGTTTGCAGTATTAGGAACGACACTCGCCACGTTTTGTCCCGCTAATCCGATGTTGAGCGGAGCGCCGGACCGCGCAATGACTATGCCGGATACTTCCCAGCCGCCAAGCGTCAGTTTCAGTAAATATTTGTCACTGTTCTTGAAGAGCGGGACCCGATAAACGAAATCAGCGAAGAAGTTATTTCTGATGTCGAATGCAGAAGGCCCGTAATCGTACTTCCATCCCGCGTAGGGGTTGGAGACCGCATAGAGATCCCCGTCACTTTCCGTTATGCCGTCAAAGGAATCATTCGTTTGGGAATAGGTATACGCCGCCTGGAAAGTCAGGTCGTCCTTGAACACCATGCCACGAGACGAAACCTGGATAGAGTTGTAATCCCCGTTTGCTTCATTCTCTGCGATGTTGATGCTGTTAAATCCACGAAAGGAGACGTTTCCATTGTAGGTTTGAGCGCTGGCGCTATTCGTCACGAATTCCGGCAGGAGACTCTGTGGAGGTAAGTTGCTCTCGGCGTAGTAGTTTTGGTGTCGATTCCGGGTGCCCACGTAGGCTACAGAAACTATCGTTTTTGCGATGGCCCTTTGCACACCCAGGCTGAATTGGCTGCTTCTCGGCGCAACATATTCATGCTGATTCAAGCCCATAACGCTACTGATCGGAATTCTGGCAAGAATCGTAGAACCCGTCACGATGCTCGTACTCGGATTTGAAAGGGACACGTTGGCGAGATTCACGCCAGCCGAAAAGGGAACATTTCCCGCAGTATTGTACGCGTCGTTTCCTTGAACACGCTCGTACATCACCGCGTATCCCCCGCGCAACACAGTGTTTCCCGAACCAGTCGGATCATATGCAAAACCTAGCCGCGGTCCGAAATTTAACCAACCACCGTTTACGCAACCGGTCGGCGAATTGATTCCACAAGTGCCGATGCCATTTACATAGAGCTGCTGACCCGCAAAAATAGGATTCCCGCTGGTGATCAATCCTGGACTTTGTGGACTAACAGTTTGGTAGTCTGGACTAAGAGTCGCTTGCTGCGCTGGCTCGTACAGATTGGGATAAAAGTTCGACATCAAGTTATCTGATTCATAGGTGTGTGGGATGCCATCCCAGCGGACTCCCAGGCTCAAGGTAAGTCGGCGGTTCGCTCGGTAATTGTCTTGAAAGTATGCAGCAGGTGAAAGGCTGTTCCAGTGCCCAGTACTCTGGATCGCCGCCTCATTATAGTCAATGGCATATCCAAGTAAGTAATCAGCAAAATCATTTCCGGTATAGAAGCCGTTGAACACAAACCCACCCTGGGTGGTCTGAAACCAGTCCTGGACCTTCTGGTAAAGCATCCAACTCCCACCCATTTTGAGCTGATGTCTGCCCTTGGTCCACGACACATCATCGCGGAGCTGGTAGCTATTTGCTGAGTTGTTCCAAGGTGAAACTCCTGCACTGTATCGCGCGCCTGTTCTTCCCCGCAGGATGATGGTCGGGATGCGATCCTCGGCGTTTGGCCCTTTAAAGTAGCGGTTGAAGGTGAAATTCGAAGGCGCGCTGACCAGACCCAGCGGCTTGAGCTTGACGCGATTTCCGTTGTAATTGACCGAGGCTTCGTTGACTAAACTAGCGTTAATGACATGTACCGTGTGCAACACCGCAGCATAGGCTGGATTTTCGAACGCCGTGCCGATAGAAGGCACATTGTCAGGACTAATTATTGTAGTGCCATAGGTCTGGGAAATTTGTTCTGCCACAAAATGTCCGAAAAGCGTGAACCTGCTACTGACGTTATGATCCGCGCGGACAATTTCCTCACGAACGTTCGTGGGTAAATTATTGCCGCCGACGAAGCTATCGCCGGTATTGGGCGCCGGGAAGATGCCGCCGTAACTGCCGCCGGCCATCAATAGCGCCTGAGCATTGGGGTCGAGCAGGCTCTCTGGTATGGCGTTGTTGCTAAACAGCACGAATAGCGTCGGGTCGGGAGCGCCATTCGTGCAACCGCTCAGTGCCTGTCCCGCAGCCAAAAACCGGGCTTGGATGCTTGGGGAGACTTGGCAAACTGCGGGTGCGTGCAGCTCGGCAAGGTTGTATCCGGCGCTGGAGAAATCACCGTGATAGTATTCGGTCCGGGGAACAGTTTGATTGAGCGTTTGGCCCTGAATGAGGTTTCGCCATTCCATGTTGTAAAAGAAAAATGTTTTGGTCCTGTCCGGATTGTATAGCTTCCCCAACGTCAGCGGTCCGCTCACGTTGAAGCCGTAAAGGTTATAGCGAAGTTCCGCGACCGGAGCGGGAGCTGCGTTAAAGTAGTTTCGCGCATCCAACGCGTCATTTCGAAAGAACTCCCACAGCGAGAAGTGCAATGTTTTCGTGCCTGATTTCAGCACCGAACTGATGGTTGCCGCGGAGGAAAGGCCGTACTCGGCGCTGTAGTTCGAGGTCAGAGTTTGCGTTTCCGCAAGTGCATCGATCGACGGCATGATGATGGAATTGCCGCCTCCGCCACGATCGTAATTTTCCCCTCCATCGAGGAGGTACAAGTTATGTCCCTGACGGTTTCCATTGAAACTCACATTGGAGTTTGCACCTACCGACGTGGGTGGTTGAAACGACGGCATCAGATTTGACGCGCCAGGTGCAAGGATAATGTAGGTGTAGATACTCCGGCCATTCGTGGAAAGTTCAGAGATCTCGGTTCCGCTCACAAGCGAACTCTGTTCCCCGCTGTCGGCTTGAATGGCAAGGGGAATCGATTGGACCAACGCACTCTCCTTTGCCGTCGCGATCTTCAGTTGGAAGTCGACACGCACTCGGTTATTTACGTTTAGCACGACGCCCCGTGATTCTCCGGCTTCGAATCCTGGAAATTCCGTCCTCAAATCGTAGGTCCCGATGGGCAACCCGGACAGAACGTATTGGCCGACATTGTTCGTTACTGATGCGCGTACGGCTCCGGTGTGGGGGTTAGTGATCGTAACAGTGGACTTTGGCAGGACACCTCCGGATTGGTCGGTAACCGTTCCTACGATGGTTGCTTCTTGAGCAGCGAGAAGGGGGGCCAATAGAAATGCAATCACGAAAAGAAAAGCGATTCGACAGGCGGTCCTCGATAAGCGGCAGATGGATAAATGAAGAAAGGAACCGTATCTTGCCGCGACCTCCGAGATCTTCCCGACACTGCTCGCCTCCTGCAAAGAGTTGAGTGAGTATCGCACCACGACGGAGCCCCAGAGTTCGTCAATGGAACAAGGTCGAGTGCGTAGACTTTCTCCGTGGCTCCGATCGGGAATCGCAAGCGAGTAAGCGAGTAACCTAGGGAAGTGTTTGAGTTCTAAAACCTCCTTCATTCGTGCGTCCCGAATGCGAAGGCAATTCTTGAGAGCTGGCATGGGGCACCACATCTAGAGATATTTGTTGTCATTCGAATACATTTGTATCCGACCATCCGGCTTATCCATGCAGCACCAGCCCCTGGCCGAAAAACAATCGAGGGCCAAATAGCGCAGCAATTGGAGTTGTCCCACTCTCGCTCACTAGCGATTCAACTTGCTCTGACTGGTTGAAGCTTGTGGCTTCTTCTTCTTTCCCCCTGTGTGTAATAGCGCAAAAGCCGAACCACAGACGTAATCCGCACTTTCACGCCGTTCTTTCCTAGAATCGTGACCCTAAACGGGATAGGACGCGGGAAGAAGCTGCGCATGGAATCAAACGCTGGCTCGGCGAGACCATGTCTCTTGTACTCAGCAGCTTAGCCAATGGAACCAGGCCAATCACCGTGCTAAAATTTGCGAAAATTAATGGCCGAGACTTCCTTTAACTGAGGATTGCGAGGCTCGCCGTTGGTGCACGAGATCACGGAACTGCTTCAGGCATGGCGGCAGGGGGACGAACGCGCCCTGGAACGATTGACGCCTCAGGTCTACCGGGAGCTTCATCGCGCTGCGAAGCGCTGCATGAGGGCAGAACGGGTTGGCCATTCCATGCAAACCACGGGACTCATCAACGAGCTATACCTGCGGCTGACGGATCTGAAGGAAATCGACTGGCAAAGCCGTGCGCATTTTTTTGCTCTCTGTGCACGCCAGATGCGGCGTATCTTGACAGATCAGGCGCGGGCACGCCGGTCGCAGAAGCGCGGCGGTGGCGCACAGCCGGTTTCACTGGACGCGGCTCCAGTGGTGTCGCCGCAACCACGGCTAGAGGTGCTGGCGGTAGATCAAGCGCTGAACGAGCTGGCGAAAATCGATTCCCGCAAGAGTCAAGTCGTGGAGTTGCGTTTTTTTGGCGGCATGAGCGTAGAAGAAACCGCCGAAGTTCTGCGAGTTTCGCCGGACACCGTCGTACGCGACTGGAAACTGGCCAAAGCCTGGTTGTTGCGCGAGTTGAGCCAGGAGAAGTTCGATGGACAATGAGCGCTGGAAGAAAATCGAGCGCATCTTTCACGCGGCATTGCAGGCGGATACCACACAACGCGCGGCAATCCTCGAGGATTCTTGTGCGGGCGATGAATCGCTTCGTCGCGAAGTCGAGTCACTGCTAGCCCATCACGCGGACGCCGATACCTTCATTGAGACGCCCGCGTTCGCGACCGCCAAACCAACCGGGGGATCAGAACAGACCTCCACAGCGGCGAGAAAGATGGCCCGTTTTGCCGCAGGTACAATTGTCGGTCACTACCGCTTGCTCGAAGAAATTGGCGGCGGTGGCATGGGTGTGGTGTATCGCGCCGAGGACATTAAGCTCGGGCGTCATGTTGCTCTCAAATTCCTGCCAGAAGAATCCGCTGATGATTCGGTGGCGCTCGAACGCTTCCGCCGAGAGGCCCGCGCCGCTTCGGCATTAAATCACCCGAACATTTGCATCATCTACGAAATCGATGAGGTTGACCACCGCGCTTTTATCGCGATGGAGCTGCTCGAAGGCCAGACTTTGAGGCATTTCATCGGTGGCAAACCGCTAGAGATCCAAACGGTCCTCGACTTAACCATTCAGATCGCAGATGCTCTCGATTCGGCTCACACCAAGGGCATCGTTCATCGCGACATCAAACCCGCAAACATTTTTGTCACAATCCGGACGGAAGCCAAACTTCTCGATTTCGGATTAGCCAAAGTCATACCGAGACCGGAGGCGATGCTGACCGCTGCTCAACCTACAGTGGACCAGTTGACAAGTCCTGGCGCCACTCTTGGAACAGTTGCTTACATGTCTCCCGAGCAGGTGATGGGTAAAGAGTTAGACGCGCGAACTGACCTGTTCTCGTTGGGAGCGGTTCTTTACGAAATGTGCACGGGAATGCTGGCTTTTCGCGGAGAAACAGCTGCACTGGTTTTCAGAGCCATTCTTGATCGTGAACCGACTCCCATCATCCGCATCAATCCCCAAGTTCCAACGGAGCTGCAGCGCATTATCAACAAAGCGCTGGAAAAAGACCGCGAACTGCGCTACCAGTCAGCTGCTGAATTGCGTTCTGACCTGAAGCGGCTGAGACGCGATTCTGAGTCAGGAGCCTCGAAGGTTATCGCGGCCAGCGCCGTTCCTAGCCGGTTCCGGCGTTTCGGGTTTGCAGTTGTGGCGACCGCACTAGCGGCCGTCATGGGCGTCACGCTATACCGCTTTGCGAGACCGCGGCGTATGGGAAGTTCAACCTGGCAGCAGCTGACATTCTTCACCGATTCCGCAATTTATCCTGCTCTCTCACCCGATGGCCGCATGTTGACGTTCATCCGGGGGGAGGAACAAATTGTGGTTGGCTATGGAAATGTGTATGTCAAGCTGCTTCCCGACGGGGACCCGGTACAGCTCACTCACGATAAACGCGGCAAGTTAAGTCCGACTTTCTCTCCGGATGGGTCGCGTATCGCTTATGGAACGTTCGATCCATGGGAAACCTGGGAGGTGCCGGTTTTCGGAGGTGAACCGCGTTTGCTGATGCCGAACTCGTCTTCCCTAACTTGGACCGTGGATGGCAAACATTTATTGTTTTCGGAAATTAAGCAGGGGCTGCACATGGCCGTCGTGACATCGGATCAAGCCCGTGGGCAGTCCCGCGATATCTACGTTCCTCCTGGCGAGCGCAGCATGGCTCATCACTCATACCTTTCCCCCGACGGAAAATGGATCTTGATCGTGGAAATGAACAATCAAGGTGGAATCGGACCGTGCCGATTGGTGCCTTTCGATGGAAGCGGCAACGTTCGTGTCATTGGTTCTCCAGAGGCGATGTGTATATCAGGGGCATGGTCACCAGACGGGGAATGGCTCTACTTCAGTTCCAACCACGGCGGAAGATTCCACATTTGGCGGCAGCTGTTTCCTGATGGCACGCCTGAGCAAATGACCTCTGGCGCAACGGAAGAAGAAGGGATTGCGATGGCTCCGGACGGGAAATCCCTTATAACTTCCGTCGGCGTCGAAGACAGCAGCGTCTGGTTTCGCGATACAGAAGGTGAACATCAGATTTCCTCAGAAGGCTATGCTGGTTCGCCACAATTCTCTCCCGATTCGCGGCAACTCTACTATCTGCGCTCCTATGGTCAAACCGGAACCGCGGAACTTTGGGTTGCCGAATTGGCCGGTAACACGAGCAGGCCGGTGCTAACAGGTTATACACTTCGACCATGTGGCGTGGCTGGTTCGCAGCACTTTTCGATATCGCAGAACGGAACAGAAATTGCGCTTTCCCTCCTCGACACGACAGGGCATTCCAAGGTGGCGATTGCTCCGGTTGATCGAAGATCCTCGCCCCGCATGATCAAGCCAAGTGCCAGTGACGAGGACTGTCCCTTTTTTCTTCCCAATGGTGATTTGATTTTCCGGGCTGTCGAAGGAGAGCATAATTTCTTGTATCGTATCAAGTCGGATGGCTCGGACCGGAAAAAGCTCAGCGGTGAACCAATTTTAGATTTCTATGGTGTTTCACATGACGGACGATGGGCGTTAGCTGTAACTCATGGCCCTGACAGCGAGCACCCGTATTCTCTAGCCGCCTTTCCGGTTACTGGAGGGCCCACGGTACCGGTTTGTTTGGGGCTTTGTCCGGCAGCCTGGGATCGGGAAGGTAAATTCCTCTATCTCAGCCTTCCTAGCAGCGACGACAAAAACACCTACGCTCTTCGTTTACAACCATCCGGCCTTCCGCTCCTCCCTTTTAGGGGCATATCGAGCTCGCAGGATTTCGCCAAAATGAAGGGCACGGTTGTTCCTCGGGAAATTCTCGAGTCCGGAGGCACTCTGTCCCACTATGCCTACACACGCAGGACGACCCGCCGGAACCTTTATCGAATCCCCCTTTCCTGACTGGCAGTAGCCGGCAGCTTGGGCCTGCGATACTGTTTCGCCTAACCGTTTTTGGGGACCGCTCCGACAGACAACGATGTGAATTGGGGTAAATTGGGATAAAGGGTTTGGCCAAACAGAGATTGGACGGTCTAATTAACTTCAATGCACTGAGCAGTCGGGAACATAGGTAACACTTTGTACCGAACACAGGGGTAATGTCTCCGGAACGCTTTGTAAAGGATGTCTTCGGACTGTACATGGGTTTAGTGGCGGAGCGCGAAGTCATGAGCGAACCATTCTCCGGTGGGTTAACAGGGAGAAAATCAGAGAATTCTTCTAGCTACTTACCAGGTCCTGGGGCTTAGAACGGCAACAAGGTCAGGCTTAAACCTTCAAAGGTGCGGATTGGCTAGTCAAAGAGAACAGGGAATAAGCAGGGAACAGTGCGAGCAAAGTCTCGAAGCCTTCAATGCCGCGTGCTGATCGCGGCTTGGAGCAGACCCTGATTCGCTTCTCGAGCGATGAGGCCGAATCCCTTAGCCTTCGCGTCCGTCTCAAGCTCATTCACATATCACGGTCACGCACCGCACGCGACACTACTCCGGATGGCTGGACGCGATTGGAACTACCACGCCAACGCCGCCGTCTTGCAGGTCTTCGTACCAGCCGCAGAATTCTTTAGCGATGACGCGCAATCCCCAGATTAAGAGACCAGCGCAATGAGGAACCGAGGAGAAATTCGAGAAATTCCTTGGCGCTGAGTCAGTCTTTTGGCTTCGATCGTGGATCGTATCCGGTTCCACGCCAGAACTCATCCGGCATCGTCAGTGCCGGTTTGCCCATCCAGCCTGTCTCCACTTCAATGTAGTAAGCAGTGCGCGCAGCATTTGGGTAGTACCGGACTCGAAGAATAGCTCCCCTGTCCCACTCTCCTACGAACTTCAGATCAGCTAACGAATCGGGGTACTTCCCGTAACGAACCTTGTGGAGCTCGATCAGCGCGACAGACGTTTTTAGCCACTGATCGCCGAACAGAGTATCCGGCCCCTTTGTTATGCCGGAGGCGACAACGACTGCTCGAACTGCAAAGATACCCGCAATACCAAGGACAATCGCAGAGACTGCAATGATGGCGATGGCCTTCGATGAATATCTTTTCGGACGAGACCGAGGTGGCGGAGGAACGGTTGAAATGGAGTTTTCGCTCGAAGTACTCAATCTCGTTGCCCTGTTCGCGCGCCAGCATAGCACACGCTGCGCTTCCCAATCGTCGCGGACCTTCGGGCAGCAGGACGAGCCAAAGAGTCACCGAAGTCAAACGGCGAGTCATGTCCGCGCGGCTGCAAAGGCAAAAATTTCAAAAGCGGCAAAAGCACAGTGGCCAAAATTCCGATCTGAGAAGCCGGCGCTCGGGAATTCAGTCGTCCGGAAAACTAAGCAAGTTAAGAAGCGCGTTCTGTCTGCCGCCGGTAGAGCGAAGATTTCGAAGGCAGCAGAAGCTCGGTGGGCGAAGGTTCGTGCACAAGCTAAAAAGTCGGTGCGTTAGCCTCCTCCCAGCCCGTCGATGCGCACTAAATTGAAACACCTTCCGACGTCACTGCTTGGCTCTGGAGGGCCAAATTTACAGCCATCGCAAGACGCGCAAACCACCGACAAGGTCTTTTTTAGCTGGTTGGGAGGTTCCCTGTTGACTTGAAAAGAACGACAGATGGTAGACTCTCTATCGTTGAAAAAAGATCGAAGATAAATCGGAACTGAGAACAGCGAAGATGATTAGGTTAACCCCACTTGTTCGCAAGTTCTGGCCGGTTGCGGTTCAGCTTTGGCTGAGTTTGGTTTTAGTGCTCTTCGTCTGGATTCGCATACTGGGATCACGAGCGGCGAAGAGTCTTCCAAGATTTCATTAAATCATGTGGGCTCACATCCTGAGGCCAGTCCTCATAGTTCTGCTTCTTGC